>ENA-OXEN01000045-OXEN01000045.1-human-gut-metagenome-genome-assembly--contig:-NODE-45-length-22733-cov-15.263824_pt1 | contig 22733 bp, 19 predicted proteins | sample MGYA00249358_ERZ652249 | MGnify/ENA primary metagenome ERZ652249 (study PRJEB26925, sample SAMN05826761) | human gut metagenome | biome: ENVO:2100002; feature: ENVO:00000062; material: ENVO:00002003... | reverse complement strand
CTACACCGTCTAATTCGTCGGCAGCGTCAGATGTGTATAAGAGACAGATGCTACATACATTTTACATAAATTCAATGCATTTTTCAACTATGTATTGAACATAAAATAAAAAAATATCATTTTTAGGAGAAATTTGCCAATAAAATCCCCTTTTTTGCCTGTTTATCCCTTCTCTGTCGGAAAAAAAATATTTTATAATTCTTTATAAAAAATAAGGGCCGTGTGAACACGGCCCCGAATGTTGAAAAAGTCGCTTCTTCTCTTTTTGCCTCCCACTTTGAAGGGGATTCCCTAGTTCAGAATCGTCTTTTCCGTATCTTTATCGAACAGATGCATTTTCTGGAGGTTAAAGGCGATTTCAATGGTGTCGCCCGGCTTGGCGGTAGAGGTCGGATCCACTCTGGCCGTAATATCGCTGTTTTCGCAGCTCAGGTACAGATAAGTTTCCGCGCCCATCAGCTCGGTTACCTCCACTCCGGCCTTTACGATGCCCTCCGTCGCCTTCGCAAGAAATTCCGGCTCGTCGTGCACGTCTTCGGGGCGGATGCCGAACACAACCGTTTTGCCCGCATAATCCTTCAGCACGCCGTCCTTGTCCTTTCCTTCGGGAACGGCAACGCTGTACTTGCCGAATTTCAGGAAGAAGCGGCCGTCCTTGTTTTCGACCTCCGCGTCGATAAAGTTCATCTGCGGAGAGCCCATAAAGCCGGCCACAAATTCGTTTACCGGGTAATCGTATAGGTTCTGCGGCGTATCGACCTGCTGGATAAAGCCGTCCTTCATCACCACGATACGGTCGCCCATGGTCATGGCCTCGGTCTGATCGTGCGTTACATAAATGAAGGTGGTTCCCAGCCTTTTGTGCAGCTTGGAAATTTCGGTCCTCATCTGTGCGCGCAGCTTGGCGTCCAGATTGGAAAGCGGTTCATCCAGAAGGAAAACCTTCGGGTCGCGGACAATGGCGCGGCCAAGGGCGACACGCTGGCGCTGGCCGCCGGACAAAGCCTTCGGCTTTCTGTCGAGCAGATGGGAGATATCCAGGATCTTGGCGGCCTCTTCCACGCGGCGCTTGATTTCATCCTTCGCCACCTTGCGGATCTTCAGGCCGAAAGCCATGTTGTCGAAAACCGTCATATGGGGATAGAGCGCGTAGTTCTGGAACACCATTGCGATATCGCGGTCCTTCGGCGCAATATCGTTCGCAAGTGTCTCTCCGATATACAGCTCGCCCTTGCTGATTTCTTCCAGTCCCGCGATCATCCGCAGGGTAGTAGATTTTCCGCAGCCGGACGGACCGACCAGAATAATGAATTCCTTGTCGGCGATCTCCAGATTAAAATCCGTAACCGCGGTCACGCCTCCTTCGTAAACCTTGTAAATATGCTTTAATGTAACGTTTGCCATCATGTTCCTCCTGAATCACATACTGTTCGTTTCAACGGTTCCCACAGCGTCTCCGTTTTCATTGAGAAAAAACCAATCGGCACTTGGGGGACAACGGCCCGCTGTAAAATCAAACCGTTTCTCATTTCATGAATTCATGATAACAGATGCGACCGGCGATTAACAGCCGTTTTTTATCCAAACTTTGTGTTTTAGAATTATGGAAATCTGATAAAACACAAAAACAGATCCCGAATTTAGTGTATATTGGATAGCGAAGATTGGCTGAAAACGGCGGATCTCTCACACTTGTCCAGCTCCCGCGCGGCTCCCGGAGTTAGCTTTTCATCCAGCTTCAGCCCGCCGATCTGTACCCGCTTCAGCTTCAGCACCTCGTTGCCGCGCGCCAGAAACATCCGCTTCACCTGGTGGAACTTTCCTTCCCGGATCTGTACGCGGACAAGCGGGTGCTCGCCGGTTTCCAGAATCTCCAGCCGCGCCGGCAGGCACGTCCTGTCTTTCAGCTCCACCCCGTTTTCAAACGCGGCGATGTCCTCCGGCCCGGCCGGCCGGGCCAGAACCGCCTCATAGAGCTTGTACACATGGCTTTTCGGCGCGAGCATCCGGTGGGCGAACGCCCCGTCGTCGGTAATGATAAGCAGGCCCTCCGTGTCCCTGTCCAGCCGCCCCGCGGGGAAAAGCCCGCGCCGCCTCTGCTCCGGCGGCAGCAGATCCACCACGGTCCGCGCCCGCGTATCCCGGGAAGCGGAAAGGACACCGGCGGGCTTGTTCATCATCAGATAAAGGAACTCCCGAAAATTCAGCGGTTCCCCGTTCACCGTCACCTCGTCGGACTGCGTGTTCACCTTATAATCGGCTTTTTTTACCACGCTGCCGTTCACCGCAACAACGCCGCGGCGAATCATCACCCCGGCGTCCCTGCGGCTGCCCAGATTCTGTGAAGCCAGTATTTTGTCGAGCCGTTCCATGCTCATTCGCTCATCCTCCGTGTTTTCACTGTCCTTTTAGTTTAAACGATTCCGGTGCTCCGGTCAATGGGACTTTGTCCCGCCCGTTCAGTCCGTCGGCCAGGCGTTTGCCGGAATTTCAGAAGCGACGGCGGAAGCGTCGTTCGGGTTGGCGGAAGCCGCGTCGGGCGCCGCGGAAGCGGCACTGGGGTTCGCCGAGGCCGCGTTGGGATTCTCCGCAGGCGACTCCCCGTAATCGTTGCTGCTCTTCTCCCCGGAAAAACCGGCCATAAAGCCGTCAAGCTGGACGGTGCTCAGGTCGCCCCCGATCACCCTGTTGTCGTAAACCAGCAGAGTGGCCCGCACATCGGTTGCCTGCGGATAGTTTGTGACCGCGTAGATCCACTGCTTACAGGTTTTCCCCGCGTACGGGGTGAGGTCAAGCCCCTGTTCTTTCTGAATGTTGTTATATTGGAGATAGACGTCATCGAACTGTGCCGGAATCGCCACGTCCTTCACTTCAATCGGCTCGGTGTTTACCTGCCAGCCAAACTGCTTCAAAAAAGAAACGCGCTGGTCGTTTGAACCCGCGGTAAGGGTATACTTCTTCCCGTCAACCGAAGCAACCGGTCCGGAACGGAACAGCTTCGTCACAACGATCGCCGCGGTCACCACCAGTAAAACTGCCGCCAGCCCGATCAATATCTTTTTTCTGCCGGCTTTAAACGAAAAAATAAACATATTCCCGCCCCCTTGTATAAAGATAAATATGCGGGAGAACGGAAAAAAATGCAAAAACAGCCTCCGTTTCCGGCGGCTGTTTGCATTCGTCTGTTATTCTTGCGCTTCCGCGGCTTTCGCTTCCTCAATCACCTTCTGGGCCACCTGCGGCGGAGCCTCCTCATAACGGCAGAAAGCAAAGGTGAACGACCCTCTGCCCTGGGTTGACTGACGCACGAAGGTGGTATAATCGTGCATCTCCGCCATCGGCACCTCGGCTTCCACGACCTGCCTGCCGTTCTCCGCCGGGTTCATCCCCAGCACGCGGCCGCGGCGCTTGTTGACCTCGCCCATAACATCGCCCATGTTGGCGTCCGGCACCGTGCATTTCAGCGTGCCGATCGGCTCCAGCAGCACGGGGTTCGCAATCGGCATACCCGCTTTGTAAGCGAGGTTCGCCGCCATTTTAAAGGACATTTCGGAGGAATCCACCGGGTGGTACGAGCCGTCGTACAGTGTCGCCCTTAACCCGACCACTGGGTATCCGGCGAGCGGCCCTTTCGCAATGGACTCGCGCAGCCCCTTTTCCACCGCGGGGAAAAAGTTTTTCGGTACCGCGCCGCCCACGACGCGTTCGCCGAACTCGAGACCCTCGCTGTCACAGGGCTCAAATTCAACCCAGATATCGCCGAACTGGCCGTGTCCGCCGGTCTGCTTCTTGTACCGGCCCTGCACCTGCACCTTCTTGCGGATGGTTTCGCGGTAAGGCACGCGCGGCTTCTGCAGCGTGACCTCCACGCCGAATTTATTTCTTAACTTGGAAATGATAATATCGAGATGCTGCTCGCCCATTCCGGACAGCACCATTTGATGCGTTTCCGCGTTGGTTGTGAATTGAATGGTGGGATCTTCGTCCACCAGGCGGAAAATGCCCTGTGCGACCTTATCCTCTTCGCCCTTATTCTTCGGCACCACCGCCATGGAAAGCGTGGCGTTCGGATAAGTGATCCCTTCCAGCGTGACCTTCCTTGCCGGAGAGCAGAGCGTGTCGCCCGTGCTGACGCCCTGCAGCTTCAGGACCGCGCCGATATCGCCGGCGCCGATATAGGGAGCGTCCTCCTGCTTCTTGCCGCGCATCATGACCGTTTTGCCGATGCGCTCCACATTTCCCGTGCGCATATTGATCAGCTGGGAATCCGTCCCCACTTTCCCGGAGATCACCTTTAGGTAGGACAGCTTACCGATAAACGGGTCGGCGATGGTCTTGAACACGATCGCGGCGGCCGCGGCGTCATCATTGACCGAAAGCTCCACCGGATTGCCGTCTACATCCGAGCCGATTTCCCCGCTTTTCTCCTCCGCGGAAGGCGCCAGCCAGGTCAGGCCGTCCAAAAGCTGCTCCATTCCCCGCATCAGCAGCGCGTCCCCGCAGAACACGGGGCTGATCGCGCCGGATTTCACGCCCTTGCTGACGCCTACGATCACTTCCTCCGGCGTAAACTGCTCGCCGGAAAAATATTTTTCAAACATTTCGTCGCTGGTCTCCGCGACCGCCTCGTAAATTGCGGTGCGCAGCCCTTCCAGCCTGGTTCCCATATCCGGCATCTTTACTTCCACCGGTTTGCCGTTCTGGTAATCATAAGCCTTGTATTCCAGCATGTTGATGTATATGTTCGCCTTTCCGTCCTCAATAAACGGAACCACAACGGGGCAGACGGACGGGCCGAAGCTGGCCTTCAAATCTTCAAACACCTTGTAGAAGCGCGCGCTTTCGTCGCACAGGCCGTTGACAAAGAAAATTTTTGCAAGGCCGCGTTTGTTCGCCGCCTCCACCGCCTTTTCGGTCCCCACGGACACGCCGCTTTTGCCGGAAACGGCGACCAGAACGGAATCCGCCGCGCGGACCGCCTCGCACATGCCGCCCTCAAAATCGAAAAGGCCCGGAGCATCTATCAGATTAATTTTATGATTTTTCCATTCCAAAGGGGCCACCGCAGTCGTCACGGTGATTTTTCTCTTGATTTCTTCGGGGTCAAAGTCGCAGACGGTGCTTCCTTCGCCGACCTTGCCAAAACGGTCGGTAGCACCGGACAGATACAGCATCGCCTCCGCGATGCTGGTTTTTCCGGCGCCGCTGTGTCCCGCAATCGCAATGTTGAGAATGTTCTTTGCATGATACTGTTTCATTATAGATACTCCTTTCAGGGATTGATTGTTACAACCATACAATTGTGCAACCAAATTTACAATAATTATAGCTTGTTTTTACAATGATTACAATCCCAAATTGCTAAAATTTCCGCTTTTCACGCAATAATCCGCCCCGGAGAGCCCCTTTGCCGCCGCACACAGCCAGCGGGCGGTTTTCGGCCGCAAACGTAAAAAAGCCCGTCCGGAAACCGGACGGACCTTTTTACATGGAAACGAACTATTTATGCTTTGCCCGCGCAGCCCAGAACGGTAGTGATTTTATGCGCTACCATGTCCTTGATTGCCGTGCGTGCGGGAGCAAGGTATTGTCTCGGGTCAAAATGGCTCGGATTTTCCGCGAAATATTTGCGGACGCTCGCCGTCATGGCAAGGCGCAAATCAGAGTCCACGTTGATCTTGCAAACAGCCATTTTCGCGGCTTCGCGGAGCATTTCCTCCGGAATGCCGATGGCGTCCGGCATCTGCCCGCCGTACTGGTTAATCTGCCGTACAAACTCGGGAATGACGGAGGAAGCGCCGTGCAGCACAATCGGGAAGCCCGGCAGACGGTCGGCGACCTCCTGCAGGATATCCAGACGGAGCTTTGGCTTCTGGCCCGGCTTGAACTTATAAGCGCCGTGGCTTGTCCCGATCGCGATCGCGAGGGAATCCACTCCGGTGCGCTTGACAAAGTCCTGCACCTCGTCCGGGTCGGTGAACTGGGCCTTGTCGTCCTCCACCTTTACGTCGTCCTCCACGCCGGCCAGCTTGCCCAGCTCGGCTTCGACGGTCACGTTGTATTTGTGCGCGTATTCCGCTACCTTACGGGCTTCCTCCACGTTTTCCTCGTAGGGCTTGGAGGAACCGTCGTACATGACGGAGGTAAATCCTCCGTCAATGCAGTCCTTGCACAGCTCATAGGAAGAACCGTGGTCAAGGTGCAGGGCAATCGGAATATCGGGGTTCTCTATTACGGCTGCTTCGACAAGCTTTGTCAGATAGGTGTGGTTCGCATATTTACGCGCGCCCGCGGAAACCTGAAGAATAACCGGTGCTTTCAGTTCCTGACAGGCCTCGGTAATACCCTGAACAATTTCCATGTTGTTGACGTTGAACGCGCCGACGGCGTATCCCCCGGCATATGCTTTTTTGAACATTTCTACTGTATTGACTAATGGCATGGTAATTACCTCCCAATGTATGATAATACTATTATATCCCAAAAAAAGGAAAAGGGAAAGATTTAAATTTAACAACCCGCAAAATCCCTTCCAACCGGGTGTTCCGGCGTCAGGCATCCTTTTCAAACAGCGCCGGATTGCTGCGGCTGTAATGAAAGATGTACTGCTGGGCAATTCCGGCATAGCGGCCGAAGCTTTCCGGCTCCCTGCCGGGAAACAGCACCCGCATCGCACGCTTCATCCACACGTCCATCGGAAACGCCTCCAGACGGTGCAGCCCGTAAAGCAGAGTGCAGTCCGCCACCTTCGGCCCCACGCCGTGAATCGTCATCAGGCGTTCGCGGGCTTCGGGGAGCGGCGCGGTTTTGAGCGCTTCCAGGTCGACTTCTCCCCGCGCCACCTTGCGCGCGGCACTCAAAATATATTTCGCGCGGAACCCGCAGCGGATTTCCGCAAGCTCTTCCTCCCGCAGGCACGCAATTTTTTCGGCTTTCGGAAAGGCGAAAACGCCATCCCCGATTCTTTCGCCGAAGCCGGCGCAGAACCGTGCCACGATTCCCTTGATTCGCGGGATATTGTTGTTCTGCGAGAAGATGAAAGAACAAAGCGCCTCCCACGGCTCCTGATTCAAAATCCGCATACCGGGCGCAAATTTGGCCGCCCGAGCCAGCGCGGCGTCGCCTGCCGCCAGGTCTTCCCGGATTTTCTCGTAGTCGAGCGGCAGATCGAAATAATCCCGCCAGAAAGGGTCCCGCAGCGCCTGTTCCCGGTTTTCCTCAGAAATATTTAGAATCCTGCCGTAGGCGACGCCCGTGTAGGAACCGTCCTTCTGCCTTTCCCAGCGGAAGCACTGCCCGCAGTCCAGCGTCTGCTCCAGATCGAAGCTGTCTGTTTTCTTCCCCGTAGGCCCGTCCCTCCCTTCCAAAGCGCTTCGCGGCCCTGCTTTCGTTTCTATTGTAAAATTATTATAGCACAGTTAGGTAAAGGTTAGAATACTGATTGTTTTTAAAATTTCAAATGGCAGGTTGACATAATTATGTATACATTTCCTATTCACAACCGGGAAAGCGGGGTGGTTTCCATACTTATCAACATTTTCAACAGAGTTTTCAACAGAGAATCGCCAGTATTCCACGACGTTATGTAAACTTCTGTAAATACTGTGTGTATAAATGGCTCTGCGCCTGGAAAAAAGCGGCGCATATTCCAGTTACTCCCTGTATAAGAGTCGGAACGGGGTCAGCCCGTCCCAAATTTTTGGCGCTTCAAAACGAGATTCTACGGGAGTTTTTTGACCTTGCAAAAATTATTTTAAACACATTGCACAAAATATAAAATTTTAGTTATTAAAATTTGGCATCATTCCCGTGTGCCAAATCTGTTTTTGTTTCTCTTGAGAAAGTATAGCGCTCCGGCCTATAATCGAAGCAGAAATATTTCGGAACTATTTGTTGAAAGGCGGAGTAAAAATGAAAGAAAAAGTTCAAAGCTTCGGAAGATTCCTAAGCGGCATGGTCATGCCGAACATCGGGGCCTTCATTGCTTGGGGCCTTATCACCGCAATGTTTATCGCCACCGGCTGGACACCGAATGAAAAGCTTGCGGCGATGGTGGACCCGATGCTGAAGTATCTGCTCCCCCTCCTGATCGGCTACACGGGCGGCCGTATGGTCGGCGGACAGAGAGGCGCCGTCGTCGGCGCCATCGCCTCGATCGGGGTCATCATCGGCGCGGACATTCCGATGTTCCTCGGCGTCATGATTATGGGTCCTCTGGGCGGCTATTGCATCAAGCAGTTTGACAAAGCGATTCAGGGCAAGGTCAAAGCGGGCTTTGAAATGCTCGTCGACAACTTCTCGGCCGGCATCATCGGCGGCATCCTCGCGATTATCGCGTTCCTGCTGATCAACCCGCTGTGCGTAGCCCTGACCAACGGCATGGCTGCCGGCGTTGATTTCTTCGTAAAGGCGGGCCTGCTGCCGCTGGCGCAGATCTTCATCGAGCCCGCGAAGGTTCTGTTCCTCAACAACGCGATCAACCACGGTATTCTGACCCCGCTCGGAATTGAGCAGGCCGGCCAGACCGGAAAATCCATCTTCTTTATGCTCGAAGCAAACCCGGGCCCCGGCCTTGGGCTGCTGCTTGCATACTGCATCGCCGGAAAGGGCTCGGCAAAGAGCTCCGCTCCCGGCGCGATCATTATCCATTTTCTCGGCGGTATCCATGAAATCTATTTCCCCTATGTCATGATGAACCCGATCCTGATCCTTGCGGTCATCGCGGGCGGTATCACCGGTTCCTTTATTGAGGGAATCTTCGGCGCGGGCCTGGTCGCGGCCGCTTCCCCCGGAAGCATCATCGCTTTCCTGCTGATGACCCCGAGGGGCGGATTTCTTGGAACCATTCTCGGCGTAGCCTGCGCCGCGGCGGTCAGCTTCGCGCTTTCGTTCGTGCTTTTGAAGGCGACGGCAAAGGACGAAGACAACCTTGACGAAGCCAAAGACAAAGTAAAGGCAATGAAGGCCGGAAAATCCGGAAAGGCCGCACCCGCTCTGCGTAAAGTCAGCATCAGCAAAATCGTCTTCGCGTGCGACGCGGGCATGGGCTCCAGCGCAATGGGCGCAACCGTTCTCAGCAAAAAGCTGAGGGAAGCCGGTCTGGACATTCAGGTTCACCATTCCTCGATCGAAGACATTCCGCGCGACGTTCAGATCGTCGTCACCCATCACGAGTTAATGGAGCGCGTAAAGAAAGCCGTTCCGAACGCGCAGCTCGTAACCATTACCAACTTTATGGCGGCACCGGAGTATGACGAGCTGGTCAATCAGCTGAGCGGCCTCGCTTCGGCAATATAGCAAAGAAAACCGGGTTCAATCCGTACATAAACACGGTATACGAAGCGTACAAAAAATAGTACCATTGAGTATCAGGAGGGGTTACAAATGACTTTTACACCGCGTTTAAATCATTTGTTCCGTATTTTACTGAAAAATACGGAGCCCGTTTCTGTAAGCGAGCTTGCTTCCCTGCTGAACACCAGCAAGCGGACGCTTTTCCGCGATATGGAAAACGTCGACTCCCAGCTTCGCGCCTTTCACCTGAAAATCAACGCAAAGTCGGGGGTGGGAATCCGGCTGGAAGGAAGCGAACAGGACAGGGAAAGACTGGCCCAGGCGCTTCTCAGTGAAGAGGAACCGGAACCCACGGATAAGGAATCCAGAAGGAAACGCCTGATTCTGGAAATTCTGAAAAATCAAAGCGTACAGAAGCTTTTCTACTACTCTAATCTGTTCAAAGTCAGTGAAGGGACCGTCAGCAATGACATGGACGTCATTGCCGGCTGGTTCCGGGAAAACGATTTGGATCTGTCCCGGCGGCAGGGGTACGGTGTTGCTCTGGAAGGCACCGAGGAAGCCTACCGCCGGGCGCTTTCCCAATTTATTTATGAAAATATCGGCCGGGAGGAATACTGGGAGGCATCTTCCGGTACCAACAGGAAACCGGCTGAGCAAATAGACGTTTATCCCCTGTTAGATGCCAAAATTTTCAATCAGGTGATCTCCGCGCTGAAAACGATTCCGAGCAGGAAGCTGGAACGGTTCACGGAATCCTCCCGCTTCAGGCTGGTCATCTATCTTTCCATTGCGGTAAAAAGAATTCTCAGACAGAAAACAATCTCCATGGAACCGGAGACCGTCGAAAAACTGAAAGCGACTGAGGACTATGTGCTCGCCGACACCATCGCGGATATGCTGGAGGATTCTTTCCAGTTTAAAATTCGCGACGAGGAAAGGGCATATATCTGTATTCATATTAAAAGCGCAAAACAAAAATATATTGATAAAAATCCGGACGACGATTTCTTTATAGACCATTATGACCTGATCCGCATGATTTACCGGATGATCGAGCGGTTCGACCCGGAGATGGCTCAGGAGCTGAAAACGGATGAAGTCCTGCTGAGCGGGCTGATTGTCCACCTGGACCCCACCCTGATCCGGCTCAAGCACAACATGGCCATCCAGAACAATATGCTGGACCAGATCCGCGCCATGTATCCGGATATCTTTGAGAAAAGCAAAAATGCCGCACAGGTCATCTGGGAAAGCTACGGCTTTGCCGTACCCGACGCGGAAATAGGCTACCTTGCCACTCATTTCGGGGCGGCGGTCATCCGCCTGAAAGAGAGAAAGCTCCGGCGCAAGGTCGTCACCGTCGGCGTTGTCTGCGCAAGCGGAATCGGGATTTCCTATCTGATGTCCTCCCGTATCAAAAACACATTCAAGGCGGATGTTCTGGTAAAGACATACGCACAGGAGGATTTGGCAGAAAGAACCCCGCCGAATATCGACATTCTCGTCTCTTCCTTCCCCCTCAAGGAGGTTCCGTACCCGTATCTGCTGGTCAGCCCCCTGCCTACGGATGAGGATCTGGAAAAAATCCGGGAAGAGATCAACCGCCGCGCCTATGTGGAAACGGGTCAGCTTCCGCCTGAAACGAAGGACGGGAGCTCCTTTGGTCATCTGCATAAAACCTGGGATATGGCGGAAAGCATCCGGTCAGTGCTTTCTCAATTCGGAATTTCGTACACGGATGAGAACACCGGGTTCGAGGAGCTTGTCAATCAGGCAAGCCGGCAATTCGGCGGCGGCGACACGGACCGCAGGCTGATTTTCAACGATCTTCTCGCCAGAGAAAAAATCAGTTCGCAGATCGTTGTCAGTTATCAGTTCGCCCTGCTTCACGCTAAGACCGGCGGCGTAAGAAAACCGGTGTTTTCCGTAATCCTGCCCAACCATCCGCCCTTCCGCAGCGAATACTTAAAGGGCACTGTGCTGGCGGTCGTCATGCTCATCCCCACGGACTCCGGCGGGAAGGAAAACAGCCAGATGATGGGGAAACTCAGCAGCGCGCTGATTGAAGACGAAGATTTTCTGAACGCGCTCAAATCCGGGAACCGGGACGTTTCCTACGCAAAAATACAGGAGCTCCTGGAAAGCTACTTTGCACAGAAAATCAAAGAGCTCTACCTGTAAAACCGGTCCATTCAAAGAAGGTGGTACATACATCATGTTTTTTAAGAAAAGCACAAAAAAGCCGGAGCTTCTGATGAAGCGGAACATTATCCTGAACTGCAGCGCCGAAAACAAAGAGGAGGCCATCCGGCGCGCGGGAGAGCTGCTGGTAGAAAGCGGCTATGTCGCAAAACCCTACGTCGACGGCATGCTCGCGCGGGAGAAAAAGCTCTCCACCTGTATCGGCAACAGCATTGCCATCCCCCACGGAGAAAACGAAGTAAAAAAGGAAATCGCATTCTCCGGGCTGGTGGCCATGGTGTATCCGGACGGGATTTTGTGGGACGGCGAAACAGTCTACCTTGTGGTGGGCATTGCCGCGGTCGGAGACGAGCACCTGGAAATTCTAAGGAATATTGTTGAGAAGCTGGATACGCCGGAGAAGGTGGAAGCCCTTGTAAAAAGCGGGGACGCCGATCAGATTTACCGTTTATTCAGCGGCGATTGAATTTTGGCTTCCGGCCGCATGGGCCGGAGAAAGGAATTACTATGAAGACGAAAGCAGTCAGAATGTATGGAGCAGACGATTTGCGGCTTGAGGAATTCGAGCTGCCGGAAATAAAGGACGATGAAATACTGGTTAAGGTTGTCAGCGACAGTATCTGCATGTCCACCTATAAGCTGGTAAAGCAGGGGAAAAAGCACAAGCGCGCCCCTCAAAATATTGACACGAACCCCGTGATCGTCGGACATGAATTTGCCGGAGACATTGTAAAGGTCGGGGCAAAGTGGCAGCATGAATTCACCCCGGGCGAAAAATTCGCCCAGCAGCCCGCCCTAAATTACAAGGGAAGCCTCAATTCCCCCGGTTATTCCTACGAATTTTTCGGCGGGGACTGCACCTACTGCATCATCCCGCACGAAGTGATGGAACTGGGATGCCTGCTGCACTACCACGGCCCCAGCTACTTTGAGGCCTCTCTCGGCGAGCCGATGTCCTGTATTATCGGCGGTTTCCATTCCAACTACCATACTAATAAGCGCAATTATGACCACGCCTCCGGCGTCAAAGAAAACGGTGCGCTTCTGATCATGGGCGGCGCGGGCCCCATGGGCCTCGGCGCGGTGGAATACGCCGTCTGTCTTGAGAAAAAGCCCCGTCTGGTCGTTGTGACCGACGTCAGCGCGGACCGCATTTCGCGCGCGGAAAAGGTGGTCCCGGTTTCCAAAGCCGCCGCGCAGGGCGTAACGCTGAAATACGTCAATCCGAATCAGCTAAAAGACCAGTACGAAGGCCTGAAAGCGCTGACCGGCGGCAAGGGCTACGACGACATCCTCGTCATGGCGCCCATCCGTCCTCTGGTAGAGCTGGCGGACAGTCTGCTCGCCTTTGACGGCTGCCTCAATTTCTTTGCAGGCCCGACGGACAACAAGTTTTCCGCCAATATCAATATGTATAACACGCATTACATAAGCACCCACATCATGGGCTCCACCGGCGGCAATACCGACGACCTTGTGGAAGCGCTCGACCTGTCCGCCGCCGGAACCATCAATCCGTCGGTAATGGTCACTCATGTGGGCGGACTGGACTGTGTCGCCGACGCAACCGAAAACCTGCCCTCCATCCCCGGCGGCAAAAAGCTGATTTACACCCATATCAATCTGCCGCTGACGGCCATCGACGATTTCCGCGCTTTAGGCGAAAAGGATAAGCTGTTTAAAAAGCTGGCGGACAGCTGCGAAAAACACAGCGGCCTGTGGAACAGCGAAGCGGAGCAGATTCTGCTTGCTCATTACGGACTGAACGGCTGAAAACTGATCAGCAGGACTACGGAGGGATACACCATTGATTTATACTGTAACATTTAATCCCGCGCTCGATTATATCACGGATGTCCCGGATTTTCGCGAGGGCGAAATCAACCGGAGCAGCGGTGAAAAAATTTTGAGCGGCGGAAAGGGAATCAACGTTTCCATTGTGCTGAAAAACCTCGGGATCGACAGCACGGCGCTCGGCTTCATCGCCGGATTTACCGGGGATGAAATTGAACGGGGCGTACGGTCCTTCGGCTGTAACACCGATTTCATCCGGCTAAACAGCGGACTGTCCCGTATCAACCTGAAAATCCGCTCCAAACGTGAAACAGCGGTAAACGGCGGCGGCCCGCCCATCCCCCCGGAAAAAATCAGCGAACTGTTTTCGCAGCTCAGCTCCCTTTCCGACGGAGATATCCTCGTTCTAGCGGGCAGCATTCCTTCCTCCCTGCCGGCCGACACCTATGAGACCATCATGGAACGGCTGCAGAAAAAAAAGATCCGCATTGTGGCGGACGCCACCGGGCAGCTACTTCTGAACGTCCTGAAGTTCCGGCCGTTTCTGATCAAGCCCAACCGGGAGGAGCTCGAAGAGCTGAGCGGACGGGCGCTGAAAGGTGAAAAAGAAATCATTCTTGCCTGCGAGGATCTTCAAAGGCTTGGCGCGTGCAACATCCTTGTATCGCTGGGCGGCGACGGCGCAATCCTTGTCAGTGAAACAGGAGGCGTTTATCAGAGCGATGCCCCGCAGGGCAAGGTCGTCAACACCGTCGGCGCGGGGGATTCCATGGTAGCCGGCTTCCTTGCGGGATACCTGAAAAACAGGAGCCTTCTCGAAGCCTTCCATACCGGGATCGCCGCCGGAAGCGCCAGCGCATTTTCCGAAAACCTTGCGACCGGAAAGGAAGTTTCCGCTTTGCTTAAAACAATAAAGGGGTGAAAAAATGAAAGAGTTCCGCTATGTCATTCAGGATCAGGAAGGAATCCACGCCAGGCCTGCCGGTCTTTTGGTTCTGGAGGCACAGAAGCACGCCTCGGAAGTCACCATCAGCAAAACCGGAAAAAAGGGAAACGCAAAAAAACTGTTTTCCGTTATGAGCCTTGCGGCCAAAAAGGGCGAAGAGGTTACGGTTACGGTGGAAGGCTCCGACGAGGAGCAGACATTCAAGGATATTCAGGCCTTTTTCAGGGAAAATTTATAAGATTACAAGATTTCATGATGATACATCTCCATCTCACTCACGCACAATTTCTTCCATCCGGAGAGACCGGCGTCAAAGCTTCTGCATTGATGCCGGTCTCTTGCTCTATTCTTTTGCATCCGTAATTTTGCCGTCGCACAGAACGACCTTGCGGTCCTGTATTCTGTAGGTGCCGTCCCTGACATAGGTAAGGGTCGGCACCTGCAGATAATGCTCCCAGCCGCGCCCTGCAAGCCCGGTCTTTACAACGCCGTACCGGTTCCCCCTGGCCTCGATCACCTCGCCCCCGCCGACATAAACGCCGATATGGCCGCTCCTGTGGACCGCCAGCCCCGGGGTGTCCGGCATCGCGGAAATATCGCCCTTGACCTCAGCCGACTCGAAAAGGCCGTCCGCCGTACAGTCCGGCAGAGCGCCCTGCCGCTTTGCGGAGATTTCCCCCGTCGACTCGTCCAGCCAGCAATACGCCTTGATCAGCCCGCTGCAGTCAAAGCCCGGCCTCCCTCCAAAATTCAGGTAGATAGCGTTTACCTGCTCCCCGCTCAGCTCCGCCCGGTCCACCCCGTCAAACCGCTGCTGCTGTTTTTGCAGAAAGGGCATCCGGATCGTCTGGCCGACCGCCCCGTAAACGTAGCCGCTTTTGCAGGCCAGCGCGTTCCAGGCAAAGTTGGCAAGGCCGATATTGTTTTTCAGCCCGTCTCCGCTTTTCAGGTTTTTTTTCAGCAGAGAAACGGAATCGACGTACCCGGGCGCCAGCTCCGTACTCAGGCCGGTCATCGACTTCCTCTGCGCGCTGTCGATCGAAAGGCCGAACTCCAGCTCGATCCTTTCAAAAATCCCGTCCGTGTCCTCAACGGGTACGGGTGTATCCTTTTCCTCTCTATAGAAACATTTTACAAGACGTTCCCTCACATTTCTTTTGTCCGGGTACCGGCTGTTGTCAAACAGGGTGATGTAGACGGCATACAGCAACTGTGTGTTGATCTGTTCCCCCTGCGTGGTACGCAGAAGCACCTGTGAAACCAGAGGCTTGAAATCCTCCGACACCGTTTCCAGCGCGTATTCCCTCAGGCTTTCCTTCTGCCCGGCACAGCTTTTTACAACGGAAACGATCAGAAGCAGCACCATCAGCAGAATACCGGCGAACGCCCAAAACCGTTTTTTTATGAAAATCCGCGGAATACTAGATCTTGTTACGATCATGATTGCCGTACCTCCTGAATCTTTCCTATGCACAGGCGGGGAAAAGTATGAGCAAACCGGAAAAGTTTTGGAATCCCGCACATTGACGGGCATGTTCATATCTGCTAAAATAGAAAATGTATAGTTAATTTGAAATTCAAAGTAGGCGGAAAAACGCCGCCCTTGCCCGTATTTCGGGCGAATTTTGGAAGATTGTGCTATTTTAATGAGAATAGGGAGTAAAAATAGATGAACGAAGAAAAAAAGCAGCGCGGCGACGACATTATTGCAGGAAGAAACGCCGTGAGCGAAGCTATGCGCAGCGGGCGCAGCATCGACAGCCTTTACGTTGTCCGCGGGGCGCATACCGGGAGCCTGAGCGCACTGATTGCCAAAGCAAAGGAAAAAGGAATCGCCATTAAGGAAGCGGACGGCAAAAAGCTGGACTTCCTGTGCGGAAACGCCAACCATCAGGGTGTGGTCGCCGTGGCGGCGGTCAAGGAATACGCAACCGTCGACGATATTTTCCGGCTTGCCGCCGAAAGGAACGAGCCCCCGTTCATCATTGTGGCCGATGAACTGGAGGACCCGCACAATCTGGGCGCGGTTCTGCGGGTGGCGGAATGCGCCGGCGCGCACGGCGTCATCATTCCCAAGCGGCGCGCGGCGGGTCTGACCTACGCGGTCGGAAAGGCCAGCGCGGGCGCGGTGGAATACATCCCGGTGGCTAGGGTGACGAACATCACCGCCGCCATCGACGAGCTGAAAAAACGCGGCGTGTGGATTTACGCCGCCGATATGGACGGAGAACCCTGGTGCAGCGTGGATTATTCCGGCCCGGCCGCCGTTGTGATCGGCTCCGAGGGCGCGGGTGTCGGGCGGCTGGTAAAAGAAAAATGTGATTTTGTCATATCTTTGCCGATGAAGGGTAAAATAAATTCGCTTAATGCTTCGGTCGCCTGCGGCATCATCTGTTATGAAATTGCACGCCAGCGCAGTGGGATTAAGACAAAATAATACAGGAGCGATCAATATGGGCGACAATCAAAAAGCTCCGCGCGACAAATTTTCGTTAGACGAGATTTTAGCGGAAGCGCGCACTTTGGAAACAGGAAAACAGGAGCCTGCGCCCACCGAACAAAAGGCAAAGGCTGACCCGGGACGAAAAAAAGCGGTTGCCACGCCGGAGGAAATTGCCCGGCAGGCAAAAATCGCTCTGGACGCAAAAGTGTCCTCCCTTCCGCAGCACCCCGCCGCACCGGAACCGGAAAAGAAAAAGGGCCGCGGCAGGGGATTTTTCAAACGCCGCAAGCGCGACTTTCCGGAGCCGGAGGAGGATGGGGACATTTACTACGGTCTTCAGCTGCGGTCGCTGGAAGATTACCGCGCGGAATACGGAAAGATAGAGACCCCGGTTCCCCCTTTGGAAAAGAAAGAGGGAGATCCGGTCTTTTCCTATCTTTTCAGCGAAACCGGCGACGACGTGGTGGACGACGAGGTTGCCGAACGGTTTGAGCGCCTTCACAGCGAACGCAAAAAGCGCGTGAAAAAAATTATGAGTCAGGTCGGCCTGGATGAGGACGATATCTTTTCCCTGTACGAGGACCGGCCGGCCGGCGAAGGTCCCAAGGCGAAAGAACCGCCGCCGGAGCCGGAAGAACCCGAGGAGCCGTATGCTCCCACCGTGATTCCTCCCGCGCCGCGGCCCGTTCCCGGTTCCGCTCCCCGGCCAAAGCCGGAGATAGCGCCCGGCCCCGCGCCGGAGCCGGAAATACGCGAGCCGCACCCGGAACCGGTGTTCCAGCCATCGGCCCCGCCGATGACTCCGCAGACGCCGTTCCAGCCCGACGCCGTTCCTTCCATCCGCTGCCGGCTTTCGGAAGAGCCAGTCAAGGAGCCTGCGGCGGCGCCGGCGGTAAAGGAAGAGGTTCCGCCTCCGCCCCCCGTCAGGGAACCGGGAAAACCGGTTCCTCGGTCGGCGGAAAACGTCCGCGGCTACCGGGCGAATTTCAAAAAGCCCGTTCATGTTATCCAACTGAATAATTATGAGGAAGTTTTGTCTGAAGCGGCGGCGGGCTATCCGCCCGCTAAGCCGAAGCAGCCTCCACCGCCGATACCGATTCCCGTCGAACCGGCCGGCGGCGCGGACGTGCCGGAGGAAGACGCGGAGCAGACGGAGGATTTTTCCGACGTGGCCCCGCAGCCCATCCCTTTCCCCGAGCCCGTTCCTTCCCTTGCCATGGACCCCGAGGAAGGAGATGCGCTTGAAAGCTCTTTCCAGCCGGAGGAAGAAGCCGGAACCAAACCGGCGCAAAAGAAAAACTTCAGCGTGTTCGGAAACGAGGAAGAGGACAACGACTCTACCGACAACCTGCCCGGCGAGCCGGAGGAACTGGACGACTACCAGAGCCCGTCGGACGCTCCCTCCATCTTCCACGACCTCAGCGCCAATATCCGGACGCTGTGTCTCCGGCTGGCGGTTACGGGCATCAGCTTTGCGATTCTCCTTATTTCCGGTGTCCTGCGGGATTATTCCTCCCTGCTGCCGGAAGCGATCCGGGACTTGACGGGAGCGCAGCCGTACATAATTCTGAACCTTGTATTCCTGCTGATTGCCACCGCTTTCAGCATCACGCCCGTCCTGAACGGATTAAAGGGGCTGGTCACGTTCCAGGCAAACGCGGACAGCGGCGTCGCCGTTGCGGATATCGCCGTGCTCATCCAGAATATTTCCCTGCTGTTTTCCGTGCAGAGCCTGCAGACGGGAAATCTGCATCTGTACTCCATTCTTGTGGTGATGGCTCTGTTTTTAAACGCCGCGGGGAAGCTCAGCTTTGCCAGGCGGATCGACCGCAATTTCCATTTTGTCGCTGCGCCCGACCAAAAACAGGCCGTGCAGCTTTTTGACGACCACAACATTGCGCTGCAGATGACGAGCGGCTGCGTGATGGATGCGCCGGTCGTCGCTTATCAGACAAAGACGAATTTTTTAAAGCAGTTTCTGCGCCTTTCCTATGAGCCGGACCCAAGCGAGCAGTCCTCACAGGTAGCGGCCCCGATCGGATTCGTATCTTCTCTCATACTGTGCATTGTTACACTCATATTATTTAAGGATCTTTTCAGCGCGCTGACCGCCTTCGCGGCTGCCGCGTGCATCTGCGTCCCCTTTGTCAATATGCTCAGCGTCAACCTTCCGGTCAGCCGGGTCAGCCGGATTGCCGCCCGCTGCGGCGCAATGATCGTCGGCTATCCGGCAATCGACCGGTTCAGCGGGGTCAACGCCGTGCTGGTGGACGCGAAAGAGCTGTTCCCCAAGGGAACCGTTGTGCTAAACGCGATCAAGACCTTCGGCGGGCAGCGCATCGACGACGCCATTGTGGACGCCACCGCCCTGATGTGCGCGGTGGGCGGGCCGTTAAGCGACTTGTTCGACCAGATCATCAAGAGCCGCCGCGACATGCTTCCGAAAATCGACAACACGGTCTATGAGGACGACAAGGGCGTTACCGGGTGGGTTTCCGGGCGAAGGATTCTGGTGGGCAGCCGCAAGCTGATGGAAACCCACAGCATTGAGCCGCCCTCGCGCGATTATGAAGAAAAATACATCCGCACCGGAAAGAGAATCGTTTATCTGGCCTCCGGCGGGGAACTGGTCGCCATGTTCGTGGTCTCCTACAATTCCGACCGCCGCCGCGCAATGGAGCTAAGGCGCATGGAGGACAACGGCATCAGCCTGATCGTACGCACCTGCGATCCGAACATCACCCCGGCTCTGCTTGCGGAATGTTTCCGGCTGGACGAACACTCCGTGCGCGTACTGCCCGAGCGGCTGGGGAGCATCTATACCGAAATGACGGCTTCCCCGCAGGAGCGTTCCGAAGCGGTCATGGCCACAAAGGGCCGTCCGACCGCCATGATGCGTCTGCTGACGGCATGCGTCCGCCAGCGCAGCAACATTTCCATCGCGCTTGCACTGCAAAACGTCGCGTTAATTCTCGGCCTTCTGCTGGTCGCGTTTTTGACCTGCTACTCCGGGCTCGGCCAGCTGACCGTCACCGCGCTGATGATTTACGAGCTGTTCTGGGCGGCGGCAATCCTAATCGTGCCCCGGCTTCGCAAGCCTTGATTTTAACACGGATTGTGAGAAAGAACACATGAAGAAAGACCTTTATAAACGCATGGCGATGGTGTGCGTCGGCACCTTGATCATGGGCTTTGCCGTATCCCTTTCCGTATATGCCCGCCTGGGAACGGATCCCTGCACCTGTATGAACACCGGGCTGGCACATCTGCTCGGCATGAGCTTCGGCGTATGGCAGCTGATTATGAACAGCATCGTACTGGTTTTTACCTTTTTCTTTGCCCGCGACAAGATCGGCTTCGGTACGATCGTCAACATGATCGCCATCGGTTTTTTGGTGGATTTTTTTAACTGGCTTTTCACCTTCTTCTTGCCGTCGGAGCCGTCGCTTTTCCTCAGAATTGCCTGCATGCTTCTGGGCGTCGGCATTCTCGCTTTTACCGCCGCGCTTTACATGTATCCCGAGCTGGGCGTTTCGCCCTACGACAGCATCGGCTTCATCCTTGTCCGCTTCCTTCACGTGCAGTACCGCTGGTGCCGCGTCGGTTACGACGTTACGGCCGTCCTCCTCGGCGCCTCTTTGGGCGGCGTTGCGGGGATTGGTACCGTCATCACCGCGTTCTGCATGGGACCGCTGATTAAATTTTTCAGCGACCGGATGCCGAAATGGTTTCCCCTTGAAGGAACCCCCTTGATGAGCAAATAGAAAAGACCCGAAAAGACGTTTTCGTCTGCCCGGGTCTTTTTTCTGCTTCCATCCACAGAGAAATCGCATAGTCCGCCTCCCTTGAATCGGCTATTTCAGAAAACCGTCGATGATTTTCTGCGCTCCGGCATTGTCGTCCGACACGCACAGGATGACATATTTCCCGCTTTTCACCAGAACGGGCGATTTCAGCTTCGCCATTTCCTGCGGCTGATAATCCGTAAAACCGGCCCGCTGGTCTTCAATTCTGCTCTGCGCGGCCTCTTCCACCTTCCCGGCGGAAGCTTCGTCCTTCGCTTCAAAAGCCGCCACTTCCTCCGCCGTGGCCCCGGTGCTTTCATAAACATCGGATTTGGAAACGGTGCTTTCGTCAAGCCCGAACAGCTTGAGCGCCGTTTTGCTGTCGAGCTTTGACATTGGATCCGCAAACCGGATCGAGGATATCAGTTTTTCCGCAACCTCCCCGGTGTCCACCGATTTCGGGGTGTTCGCGGCACAACCTGCCGAAAGCAGCAGCGCGCCTGCCAGAATAACCATGATCACTCTCTTCATTTCTTCCTAATCCCTTTCCCCATTCGTGTGCGCCCTCAGGTACTCACACCATTTTTTGCAGTATTCCCTGTTCAAATGCACTCCGTCGGCCGAAGCGTCTTCGGGCAGGTTCCCTTCCGAATTGGAAACCGCCGTATTAACCGCGAGATAGCGCACCTTGCTTTTCGCGGCCATCTCTTCGATCGCTTGATTGTAGGCCTCAATTTTCTGATTGTTATACACCTTATCCGTGCCGGATTTTTTCGCCGTCACCGGAAGGATGGACTGCACATAAATCACAGCGCCCGGCTGGCTGGTTTTGATTCCTTCAATGACCTTCTGATAGTCCTGAATAAAGGTGTTGAAGCTGCTCCAGCCAAGCTCGTTTACACCCAGCATAATATAGACTTTCCCATATTTCTTTTCTTTCAGCGCCTGCATTACCGGCAATTTTTTACCGTGGATTTCAATGGACGGCTTCGTGAAAATCGTGCTGACCATCAGCCCTTTTACGGCGTAATAGGTCGCGTTGTCCAGCCCGTCATAATTTCGCAGCGCCTCCGTCCGGCTGTCCCCGATCAACAGCGCGTCGTCAAAATATCCCGCCGGAGCAACGGCCTCCCGCGGGGTGCTGCTGAGCGGTACGGCCGACGACGAAACCACCTCTGGCGGAAGGCCGGCCGCTGCCGACTCCGCCTTTGACGGGCTGCTGCCGCCCGCGGATATCTCCGGAACGGAGCTCTGCGTCCGCGTTGCCCCGTGGACCATCTGGCTGATTCCCCTGAAGGCGGCAAAGGTGCCCAGCCCGGCCAGATACAGGGCCCCGGCCAGAAAGATACAAATGGCCAATCTTCGAAAAAAACGCCTTCTTTTATATTGTTTGTACCTTGTAACCTGCATATAACTGCACCCCGCGTTTACTGACAGCCATCTGCAAAATAAAGCGACGATATTTCAAACGGTTTTTCTTATTCCCCATTAAGAAAAACCGTAATTCGATACTCTCTCTTGATTTGTTGCGCTCACTGTCGTTCTTATCATGGAACGTTCCGCCAAGAATTATTATACCCCAAAACCGGTCTTTTTGAAAGCGAAAAACAAGGGTATGACAAAACTGTCATGCCCTTGTAATCGTTGTTATCATTTGCTTTGGATTGTCACAGATGTGTAACGGTTGCTTCTTCTGAAAGATTATTTCTGTGCCTCGAAAACCGCAACCGCGCAGGCTACCGTAGCGCCGACCATCGGGTTGTTGCCCATACCGATCAAGCCCATCATTTCCACGTGCGCGGGAACGGAAGAGGAACCGGCAAACTGAGCGTCGCCGTGCATGCGGCCCATGGAATCCGTCAGTCCGTAGGAAGCGGGACCGGCGCCCATGTTGTCCGGATGCAGGGTACGGCCGGTGCCGCCGCCGCTGGCAACAGAAAAATACTTCTTTCCGTTTTCCTGCGCCCACTTTTTATAGGTGCCGGCCACCAGATGTTGGAACCGCACCGGGTTTGTCGAATTTCCGGTGATGGAAACATCAACGCCCTCGGCCTGCATGATCGCCACACCCTCGCGGACATCGTTCGCGCCGTAGCATTTCACCGCCGCGCGCTCGCCGTCGGAAAAGGCTCTCTCTTCAACAACATTCAGCTTGTCGTTAAAAAAGTCAAAATCGGTCTTTACATACGTAAAGCCGTTTACTCTTGAAATAATATACGCGGCGTCCTTGCCAAGACCGTTCAAAATAATTCGGAGCGGCTCCTTG
>ENA-OXEN01000043-OXEN01000043.1-human-gut-metagenome-genome-assembly--contig:-NODE-43-length-22882-cov-12.842292_pt1 | contig 22882 bp, 19 predicted proteins | sample MGYA00249358_ERZ652249 | MGnify/ENA primary metagenome ERZ652249 (study PRJEB26925, sample SAMN05826761) | human gut metagenome | biome: ENVO:2100002; feature: ENVO:00000062; material: ENVO:00002003... | reverse complement strand
ACGATGAGCTGATCAGCCAAAATGGGATGATTTGGCTTTCTTCTATCCCTGTCGCGATTGCCTTCACGGCAATTGCCGCCGTGGTGCTCGTGAGAATGATACGCAGGGCGGCAAAGCCGCTCGACGCTGCCATTACCGCATGCAAGGAAGGCGGCGAAAGCCCCGACGGCATGCATCGCGTTCCAGCTGAGCTGGTGCCGACATACGATAATTTTCTCGAGCTGATGGAGGAGCTTAAGGCCGCGCAAAACGACAAGCAGCGCATCGTTTCGGATATTTCGCATGATCTGAAAACGCCGTTGACGGTGATAAGGGGGTATGCGCAGGCATTCGAGGACGGATGCGTGCCGCCCGAAAAAGCCGGAGAGTATCTGAGGGCAATGAAGGAAAAAACGGACGAAGCCTCCCAGCTCATCGATTCGCTGTTTCTTTACGCCAAAACGAACCACCCCTCGTACAGCCCTCAGCTTGTGCGGATGGACGTTTGCGAAGCGGTTCGTCGCATTGCGGTGGAAATGCTTCCGACTATCGAACAGCGCGCCTGCCGCCTTGACGCGGCAATCCCCGACGATCCCATTTGGGTGCGCGCCGACGGCTCGTTGCTGGCGCGCGTGCTTGGCAACCTGATCAACAATGCATGCGTGCATAATCCTGGCGGCGTTACCGTTCGATTGACCTGCAAACGCACTGAAAGCGAGGCGGTGATCGCCGTAGCGGATGACGGCGCGGGAATTCCCGAATCCATACGCGACCATGTGTTCGAGCCGTTTGTGACCAGCAATGACGCACGCGAATCGGGCAAGGGCACCGGCTTGGGGCTTTCCATTGCCAAACGTTTCATAGACTTGCAGGGTGGAACGATTGCCGTTTCAGCTCGGCCCGAAGAAGACTTCGAAACCGAGATCGTCGTGACTCTTCCGCTGGCATAGCCCCTTTCGTTAAGAAACCTTAAGGCTGTCTTCAGCCTAAGCAAAGGATGGCTTTTCATAGTGAAAAGCGTATGTCCTTTGCTTGAAGGAGAGCTATGAAGAATCCTCTGATACGCTGCGTCGCGCTGCTTGCGCTGCTGCTTGGCCACATCGGACTGGCGGGATGCGCCGCAACCCAGGAAAAGCATGCTGAAAACGATTCGATCGACAACGAATTGGCGGACGCGAGATACGATGAGCCCGAAGAGCGCGTTTTGGTCTCAGACGATCGGAGCAACGGAAAAGCGTCGAAGGAGATAGTTTGCTGGGGCGACAGCATGACCGAAGGAGCCGGTCGCGATCCAGCCGTGATCGCGACCGGCGACGGCGTCTTCGATGCCAGCTATCTGTCGTATCCTGACGTACTTCAAAAACTGACGGGTATGACCACCTGCAATTTCGGCGTGTCGGGCGCGACATCCGAAGAGATCGGCATTATGCAAGGAGCCATCGAGGCCGATGACGAGGACGAGCGCCTCTTCATCGATGAGGAAGTGGCCGAGCTGGCAAAACAGCATACGGGAACGATACTGGTGCTGGAAATGGGAAGCAACGGCGGCTGGGACGGCGATTACGCAACGCTCATAGAGCAGTACCATGCGATCATCGAAAACTCCGGATGCGAGAACTTCATCATCATCGGCGACACCGACGACCCCGGAACTTCGTTCGGCGATCCAAGTCAAGAGGCTTTCGAGCCGGGCGAGACCGGCCGTCAAACCGAGTGGGAGGCCGCGCTGACCGCAGAATTCGGCGACCGCTTTATCAACATGCGCCAGTTTCTCATCGATGACGGGTTGGCGATCGCAGGGCTTACGCCCACCCGAGAAGATGCAGAAGATGCTGCCGTAGGCTGCATATCCCTGCAGCTACGCTCAGACTGGACCCATTTGAATTCTTACGGATACTACGCAAAGGCGCAGGCGGTGTACCAGAGAGGCGTTCAATTGGGCTATTGGTAAACCCAAAGAAACCTTTAGAAAGCGTTTAGGAAACGAAAAGGTTGCTCTCTTACTGTGGAACACGAGGCAAATACGTAAGAGAGGTTTCCCATGAAATCCAAGAGCAATGTGCTGGAGTATCTGGCCGAGGCCGCGAAGCGGCGGCCCGGCGATACGGCCGTTGTCGACGAGTTCGGCAGCTATACCTACAAGCAGTTGCAGGACGATAGCGCAGCGTACGGCGCAGCGCTATCCGAATACGACGTGGCAAATCGGGGCGTGGTCATCATGGTGGAAAAATGCTATGACACGCTTGCCATCATGCTGGGCACGCTGTTCGCATCCGGATATTACGTGCCGGTCGATCCATCGGTTCCCCCCGTGCGACTTGCGCACATCGTCGCGACATTGGGAAGCCCGCTCTTGGTGGCCGACGAGGAAGCCCTGCGGGGCCTTCAACTCGAAGACGCGTGCAAGATCGTTTCCTTGGAGGAGCTGCATAGCCAGCGCGCCGGGATACAGCAGCGCGACGCGGTCGAGCCGGCATCGCTTTCGATCGATCCGGCATACGTTCTGTTCACCTCCGGATCAACGGGCGTCCCCAAAGGCGTAGTTGTCAGCCATGGAGCCATCATCAGCTTCATCGACGAATTCGTTTCGGAATTCGAATTCGACCGCAGCGATCGGTTCGCAAACCAAGCGCCATTCGACTTCGACGTGTCCGTCAAAGATATTTTCGGAAGCTTGGCGGTGGGAGCGACGCTCGTCATCGTGCCGCGCCGCTTGTTCATGCAGCCGAAAGCCTTGGTTGAGTTTCTGGACGAGCAGCGCGTGACCGTGATGGTTTGGGCGGTCGCGGCTTTGTGCATGGTGAACACATTTCGCGCAATTACAAGCGATTCGCTTACCACGGTTCGAAAAGTGCTGTTCAGCGGCGAGATAATGCCACTTGCCCACTTGAAATCCCTGCTTGCGTCTTTGCCGGACGCCGAGTTCGTCAACCTGTACGGCCCAACCGAGATCACCTGCAACTGCCTGTACCATCGCGTCGACCGCGCAAAAGACGGCGCCGCCGAGCTTCCCCTGGGAAAAGCATTCGGGCACTGCGAAGTCCTGGCGGTCGACGAGGAGGGACGGCGCATCGTCGAGCCGGGCCAGAAAGGCGAGATCATCGTGCGAGGACCCTCGTTGGCGTTGGGATATATCGGCAATCGAGAAGCGACGGAAAAGGCGTTTGCGCCCAATCCCCTCAATTCCCTTTACGGCGAGCGCGTGTACCGCACGGGAGACAGCGCGATGTTGACGGACGAGGGCGATCTGGTCTTTTGCGGTCGCAAAGACAATCAGATCAAGTACCGAGGACACCGAATCGAGCTGGAAGAGATCGACAAGGCGTTCGAAGGGTTCTCCGACGTCGACAGGTGCCGATGCGCCTTCGATTCCAAAAAGAACCGGCTATGCGCGTTCTACGAAGGAACGGCTTGCGAGAAAGAGCTTCCCGGTCGGGCGGCATCATTGCTCCCCGCTTTCATGAGGCCGACGCGCATCGCGAAGGTGCCGAGCATGCCGCTGAACAAGAACGGGAAGGTGGACCGTGCGATGCTCCTGGAATCGCACGGCGAACCGGCGAAGCGCGAGAGGGCTGATCGATGATGATAGACGACGCAACGCTGCAAAACGCGCTGGACGCATGCCCGACGCCTTTGTACCTTTTCGACCAGCAGGTTCTTAACGACCGAATCACCCGGTTACGGGCATCGCTCCCCTCTCGCATCAAGCTCTGCTATGCGATGAAGGCGAACCCCTTCATCGTGCGGGAGGCGTCGGCTCTGGCGGATTGCGTAGAAGCATGCTCGCCGGGCGAGGTGCTCATCTGCGCGAACGCAGGCGTGCCGTTCGAGAAGATTGTGCTTTCGGGCGTGTGGAAGGATCGCCGCTGCTTGGACGATCTGTTCCAAGCGGATCGCATCCCCCATAGATTCACCATCGAGTCTTCCCAACAGTTGAAAGACCTGGTCGAACTCGCTAACGCGTATCGCAGGCGGGTGAACGTTCTTTTCAGGCTGAGCAGCGAAAACCAATTCGGCGTAGACTCCGTCACGCTGAAAGAGCTGATTGCCGGCTGCAAAGACGACCCGTTCATCAGCATCCAGGGTATCCAGTACTACTCGGGCACGCAGAAAACGTCGCTCAAGAAGCTTGATAGAGAGTTGAACAAGCTGCACCGCATCGTGGCCGAAGTGGAAGCCGCTTGCTCGGTGAAGCTGAACGAGATCGAATACGGCCCCGGGCTTCCCGTCGAGTACTTCGACGAGAACGAGGAGCGGGCTCGCAGCGCGCAGGACGAACCCGTTGCCGAGCTTGCAACGCTGCTGGACGGTTTCCCTTTCGAGGGGGACATCGTCCTCGAGCTGGGACGCAGCATCGCAGCGGATTGTGGAGCGTATCTGACCAGCGTCGTCGACGTCAAAACGACGAGCGGGCAAAACTACGCGATCGTCGACGGCGGCATGCATCAGATTTCGTACTACGGGCATTCGATGGCCATGAAGTCCCCTGTTTTCAGGAAGGTCGGCGCAACGGCCGGCGCTGCGCAGCCTTGGAACATCTGCGGAGCGCTTTGCACGGTCAACGACATCATGGCCAAGCAAGCGCCGATCGTCAATTTGTCCGTGGGAGACGTGCTTGCGTTCTCTCGGGCAGGCGCCTACTGCGCAACGGAGGGTCGGGCGCTGTTTTTAAGCCGGGATCTTCCGTCGGTGGTCGTGCGCGACGTTTCGGGAAACATGCGCATTGCTCGGCATCGGCTGGAAACGGCCTCGTTCAATTCATCGAACGGGTCGCAGGATAGATCGACGGAACAGGACGAAAAGGAGAACGGACTATGAAAAATCAAGTTATCGACATTCTCGAAGACATCAACCCGGGCGTGGATTACGAGGCACGCGTCGACCTCGTCGATTCGCGCTGCATCGATTCGCTGACGATGATCGCCTTCGTGGCCGAGCTCGAAGATGCATTCGACGTCGAGATACCCCCCGTCGAGATCGTACCCGACAATTTCAACTCGGTTGAGGCCGTATGCTCCCTGATGGCGCGCCTGCAAGCAGAGCAGGCTTAGCCTGCGCGAATCGCTCGAGTAGGGAATCATTTTAATGACGTCGTACTATTCCGCCCTTTTCTTCACGGCCTTTTTGCCGATTACGGTCATGTTGTACGGCATGGCGCCAAGGCGCTTTAGGTGGGCGGTGCTCCTGCTGGCCAGCTACGGCTTCTTCTTCGCGCTCAGCGGCGCGCTTATCGCGTTCGTCGCCCTGTCGACGGCAGTCGTGTACGCGTGCGCCCGCATGATGGGCGCCAACCTTGAAGAGAAGAACCGGCAACTGGCGACAGCCAGCTCGGGCAAACGCGAGATACGCGAGGCCTGCAAGCGGAAGAACCGCCGTATCGTCTTCGCGGCCGTCGTCGCCAATATCGGCATTCTGGCCGTCCTGAAATACTCGGGGTTCTTCGGGCTGTCGCTGGCTTCCGCGCTGGCGGCGTTCGGTATTTCGATCGACCTTTCCATCCCCAGCTTCGCATTGCCCATCGGGATATCGTTTTACACGTTGATGGCCGTTTCATACGTTGTGGATGTGTATCGCGAACGCACGAAGGCCGACAAGAACCTTGGGCACGTGGCGCTGTTCCTGGCCTTTTTCCCAGGAATCATGGAAGGACCGCTCAGCAGATACAACGACGTTGCGCCCAGCCTTATCGCGGGCGAACCGCTTAATCGAAAGAATCTGTACGCCGGAACCTTGCGCATTATGTGGGGCATGGCGAAGAAGATCATCGTCGCGGACCGGCTGAACGCGTTCGTGAAGCCGGTGTTCGACAATTACGATTCGTACGATGGAGGCGTCATAGCCTTAGCTGCGATCCTGTACACCATTCAGCTGTACTGCGATTTCTCAGGAACGATGGACGTCGCCCTGGGCATGGGCCGCGTGTTCAACGTAACGCTGCCCGAAAACTTCAGGCAGCCGTTCTTCTCCCGCACCGCCTCCGAATTCTGGCAACGTTGGCATATCACGCTGGGCCTGTGGTTCAAAGACTACGTGTACTACCCTATCTCGTTGTCCAAGCCATGCAAGATGCTGACGACCAAGGCGCGCAAGCGTTTCGGAAACAGATACGGTCCGCTTCTGGCAAGCTCCGTTGCGCTGTTCTACGTGTGGATCGGCAACGGCTTGTGGCATGGGGCCGGCAGTCAGTACCTCTTCTTCGGTTTGTACTACTTCGTCCTGATCATGGCGGGCGGCTTGATCGAGCCTCCATGCGCGCGTGCGGCGCAGCACTTCGGCGTCGACCGCAATAGCTGGCCTTATCGAACGTTCCAGACCGTCCGGACGCTGGCGATCATCTTCGTCGGCGAGCTGTTCTTTCGCTCCAACTCGCTTGAGGCGGGGCTTGCCATGATGGGACGGGTTGCGGGCGATTTCACTATCGAAGCCTTTACGACGGGATCGGCGTTGCAAATCGGATTCGGCGTTGGCGACGGCCTCATCGTAACCTTGTTCATGATGCTGGTTCTCGCAGTAGGCGTAGTTAAGGAGCGGGGCTGCAATTTGTGGGAGTGGGCGACTGCGCAAAGCGCGCTCCTGAGATGGAGCCTCGTGATTCTTCTGTTCGTGGGAACCGCGACGTTCGGAGCCTACGGCCTTGGCTACACGCCGGTCGACCCCATGTACGCGCAGTTTTAGGAGCATGCATGAGAGCAGTGAAACTACGCAGCGCCTTCAAGGTGCTTGCGACCGCGGTTTTCGTGGCGGCTGCAACGCTCGGCCTTCTTTGGGCGGTATCGAGCGTCGTCCAGCCGAAAAACAACCAGAAGGAATTCGGCCAGGTTTCAGAAGCCGCCAACGGGATCTTCGGCGAGCCGGGCCGCTCCCTCGATGCGATATTCATCGGCGACAGCGAAGCGTACAGCTCGTTCTCCCCGTTGCAGATGTGGGAAGAGCATGGCTTCACCTCGTACGTAAGCGCTACGTCGGGTCAGCGATTGACGTACGGGTACCGATTGCTGGAAAAAGCGCTTCGTTCCCAAAAGCCCAAGGTCGTCGTATTCGAAACGAACTCCATCTACTCGCCGATCAAGCCGGATGACGCAGTTCTGAGCCTTTTCCAGAACAAGCTGCCCGTCTTCGAATACCACGATCGATGGAAGAGCCTGGATGCGCAAGACTTCTTAGGGAAGCCTTCGGCCACATGGAGCGACCCGCTGAAGGGGTTCGTCGTCAACCGCGGGGTGAATCCGGCCGACGCCGTCAATCACATGACGCCGAGCAGCGAGGCGCTGCCGGTAGACGTTGTGAACCGCCAGTACATAACCGCCATGATCGAAGCTTGCAGAGCGAACGGCGCTACTCCCGTGTTCGTCAGCACGCCGAGCACGGTCAATTGGAACACGGCCAAACACAACGGCATGAGCGAGCTGGCCCGGGAACTCGGCATCGACTATTACGACCTGAACGAGGGGCCCGACAAGGTTCCGATCGACTGGAGCACCGATACGCACGACAAAGGAGACCATCTGAACTTCGACGGAGCAACCAAAGTTTCGGCTTATATGGGAAAGCTCTTATCGGAAAAGTACGGACTTCCCGACCATCGTTCGGACAGCGCCTTTGACCGATGGAACGCATCGCTTGAAAGATACAAGCAGCAGATTGCCTCCTAGGCAAACCATCTTCAAGGAGGCCAGCCCCCTTTGCGCCCCTCGCGAACAGCTCGACCGCGGATCCGCGCATCTTCCCGTCATGCTCCGGCGACGTAAAGAAGCCTCCCGCCTCTCGAACTTTGCTTCCTTGTCCAAGAAACGGGAGACGGTTCATAGCGATGCCCTCGTATCATATTGCGCGAAGCCCTATCGTGGAGCGCACGTTTTCTCAGAAGGGCACGAGCACGTTCAGCGCGGCGGGCTCCACGGCGATGTCGAACGAGGTGCCCTCGATGAGCTCGCCGTCCATCTGGGCGGGAGGGGCCTCGTCGAACTCGAGGTGCAGCGTACGGCATCGGCGCAGCTCGATCTGCTTGAAACGAACGTGCTTGCCGCCTTTGGCACGCAGGAAGATGTAGAGGGCGCGCGCTGCGCCGACGGGCGGATGGGCGACGCACACGTCCAAGAGGCCGTCGTCGATGCGCGCGTCGGGGCAGATCTTGAACCCACCGCCGTAATAGGGCCCGATCTGCACGGCGAACGTGACGGATTCCGCCTCCACCGTCTCGCCCCCGTCGAACGACGCGCGGTAGCGCCGCAAGTCGAGATGATGCAGCAGCTGATCGACGCCGCTCTCCATGTACAGGACGGTTCCCGTGCGACCCGTGCGCACGCGCCGCTCCATCGTGTCGAGCGCGATGGCGGCATCCAGGCCGAACGAGAGCGTTTCCACGAACCAATGGCCGTTCACGCGCCCTACGTCCGCAAGACGCGCCTCTGCCCTCAGCAGCTGGGCGCACGCCTCGTCAACCTTGTTCGAGACGCCCAGCGTGCGCGCGTAATCGTTGCCCGACCCTACGGGTATCACGCCGAGCGCCGGCCGCCGCGCAGCCGGGCGCCTCATGAGCCCGCCCGCCACCTCGTGGATGACGCCGTCGCCGCCCAGCGCGATCACCGTCGAGCAGCCTTCGGCGCGCTCGGCGATCTCGGAGGCGTGCCGCGGCCCCGCCGTGCGAGCGAGCACGACCGCGTCCTCCCCCAGCTGGGCGCGCAGCAACCCGACGGCGCGCTGCGCCGCAGCCGCCCCGTTGCCGTTCTGAGCGGCAGGGTTCGCGATGAGCAGGATGGATCCCTCGGATGACAGCATGGGCGCCCTTTCGTCGTTGAAGCGACGAAGCGCGCCGGGCGCTTCGCGACGCGTCTATTATAGGCGAAGGAAACCGGCTGAAAAACCTCCGGCAACGCCTGACGACCGCCCGGAGGCGAACGAGGCCGCTGCGGCTACGATGCGGTCGAAGCAACCGATCCGAAAGGAGCACTTCGATGTCGGAACTCGTAGCATTGGAAACCCAAGCCCCGAAAGCGGGCTACGCCATGGACGACACGCGCGCGAACGTCGATCCCAAGCCGCAGTTGGAAAGCGACCTCTACCGGGCAGCAGGCAAGCTGGACGGCAAGGCGGCCCTCGTCACCGGCGGCGACAGCGGCATCGGCGCGGCCGTGGCCATCGCGTTCGCCAAAGAGGGCGCCGACGTGGCGATCGCCTACTACTCGTCCGACGACGACGCGCAGGCGGTGGCCGAGCGCATCCGCGAACTGGGACGGCGCGCGCTCGTGTTCAAGGGCGACGTAGGCGACGAGGCGTTCTGCCGCGATATGGTCGAGGGGATCGCGGCCGAATGGGGTCGCCTCGACGTGCTCGTGAACAACGCCGGAGAGCAGACACCGGCCGAGAGCATCCTCGACTTGACCCAAGAGCAGCTGGTCCGCACGTTCCAGACCAACATCTTCAGCATGTTCTACCTGGTGAAAGCCGCACTCCCCCACCTGCCCGAGGGAGGCGCCATCGTGAACACCACGTCGGTGACCGCCTATCAGGGCTCGCCGAACCTGCTGGACTACTCGACCACGAAGGGGGCCATCACCGCGTTCACCCGCTCGCTCTCCGAGAACGAAGACCTCGTGAGCCGCCGCATCCGCGTGAACGGCGTGGCGCCCGGGCCTATCTGGACGCCGCTGAACCCCGCCTCGTACGGGCTCGACAGCGACAAGGTGAAGCACTTCGGCGAGTCGACGCCCATGGGGCGCCCCGGCCAGCCCTACGAGCTGGCGCCCGCCTACGTCTTTCTGGCCAGCGACGATTCCAGCTACGTCTCCGGCCAGGTGATCCACGTGAACGGCGGCACCGTGGTGAACGGGTAGACCTTTTTCAGCGCGGCAGGGCGCGTGGTTCGCGCGGTTCGCCGCGCCTCGAAGGCTTCGCGAAATTCTTACCAAATCCTTTCCCTCGCACGACGTGCTTCTTGCGCGGGTCTTACGTGGCTCGCCTACGATTGAGCGCGTCATACCGTCGATCGAAAGGAAACCATGGATCCCCAACAGCTCGCGTCAGCCTACGACCGCGGCACATTCGGCGTGTCGCGACGCGTGTTCCTCAAGTTGGCCGCCGTCGCCGGCGTGTCAGCCGCCGCAGGGATGCTCGTCTTTCCGGAGCAGCAGGCCGCAGCCGCGTTCACGCAGCCCGCAGCCCCGAACTGGCCGCCTTTGTCCGGCGACAAGATCCGCTTCACCGTGCACAGCGACACCCATGTCGGCGCAAGCCCGAACAACAACTACCGCGACAAGATCCCTGAAGCGTTCTCGGCCATCTACGCCATGGCACCCGACGTGGACGCGCATTTCTTCGTGGGCGACTCGGCCGACACCGGCCACCCGGACCAGTACGTCGAGCTCGCGCAACTGCTAAACGCTAACGCACGCAAGCCGGTCGGCATCGTCATGGGCAACCACGAGTACTACAACTGGAGCGGCAGCAAGCAGAACGCCCAGGACGCGTTCAAGACGTTCCTAGCCTCGGAGCTGAACGTGCCCGGTTCGTTCCAAATGCCAGGCGGTGCGAACGAAGGCCAGGTGGATGCCGACTTCGCCGTAGGAGGCTACCACGTGCTGGCGGTCGCGCCCGAACCGGGCGGCTACGACAACAGCTGGTACGGAGCGAAGCGCGATTGGATCCTCGAACGCTGCGCGGCCGCGGCGGCGGAGGATCCGGCCAAGCCCATATTCCTGCTCACGCATCACCCTTTCCCGAACACCGTATGGTACTCGGGTTCGAACAGCTGGAACGGCCAGTTCGACGAGAATGCCAACACGGCGCAGTCCGGCGCGTTCTACCAGGAGCTGTGCGAGAAGTATCCGCAGATCATCCACTTCTCCGGCCACACCCACATCCCTATGGCGGACCCGCGCTCCATTTATCAGGACGACGGGTTCACGCTCATCCAAACCGCCACGTTCGCCAATAACTTCTGGATGGAAAACGACGGGCACGACGAAACCGGCAGCGCAGGCGGCCACCCGAACGCCGGCTGGGACGCGAATCAATGCGAACTCGTGGAAATCGACCCGGCGACCAACTCCGTGTCCGTACACCGACTCGACTTCCGCAGCGGATGCGCCCTCGGCGCACCGTGGGTCATCGAGCCGTCGAAGGGAACGACCGCCTTTCGCTACACGCACGCAGGCATGGCCGCGCGCAGCAAGCCGCCCCTCGTGCTGGACGGCGCCGAAGTAGCGGTGATCGAGGAGTCCGTCACGGCGAACGGTGCCTCGTTCAGCGTAAAGGCCGCCCGGGTGGCGCCCGACGCAAGCGGGCTCGAAGACGACATCGTCATTTCGTATCGCGCGGTAGTCGCCTTGGCCGAAGCGCCTGACACGGCGGTGTACGATGCGCGCTTCATGTCCGACTACTACAAGGCCGAGGCGAACCGCGCCGAGGTGTTCGAGCGTCCGCTGTTCGGCGCGGGGCTTGCCGAGGACACGTCGTACGTGCTGCGCGTGTTCGCCGCGAACCCGTTCGGGAAGGAGACGCTCGTCGGGGAGGCGGCGTTCCGCACGGCGGCCCGGGTCACGCCGGCTCTGGGCAACCCGTTGCTGTCCGTGGACTTCTCCACAGGAAGCCACGCAGATGCCGCGTTGGCGCCGCACAACGCCGTGCCCACCGGCACGCTGACCTACGAGAGCGATTCGTTCGGCGTGCCCGTAGCCGTGTTCGACGGCTCATCTGCCGTAGGATACGATTTCACCGCCGACGATTACGCGGCCATCGCGCAAGCCGAAACGATCGAAGTGCTGTTCCAATTCACGGCGAACCCGACGAGCGGCTACTTCGACTTGTTCTCCAGCGCGCAAGGCGCCGGCCAGGACCTCAGCTACTATGCGCCCCAGCTGCAGCACTACGTCAACACGGGATCGGGCTACCGCTGCACCGAAGCCACTGTGCCGCTGAACGCCTGGACGCACGTGCTAGCCACCTACGACGGCGTCACCATGAGCTACTACCTGAACGGGGAGCTCGTATCGACGCTGGACAATCCGGGATCGATCCCTGCGCCCACCGCTTCGGCGACCCGTTGGTTCGTAGGAGCCGACGTCAATTCGAACGGCGAGATGGAGAAGCCCATGACGGGCAAGGTGGCGTTCGCGAAGCTGACGCCCGGCGTGGCGACGGCAGCGCAGGCAGCCGAACTCTACGTGGCGGCTGCGCCCGTTGCGGCGGCGGTCGCGCCCCCGAGCGCCGACGCCATCGGGACGGCGACCGCAGGCGAGGTCTACGCCATCCCCCCGCTGCCGTTCGCCGACGCGAACGGACGGGAGCTGCAGGGCATCCCGTCGGTCGTCGGTCCCGACGGGTCGGCGGTGGACGTCGTCAGGACGGAGGCCGAGGGGGTCGCCGCCTACCGCTTCACGCCCGTCGTCGAAGGCGCGCACACGGTGACGTACGCCGCCGGCTACGCGCAGCGGCCCGCGTTCGAGCTGGCCGTGGCCGCCGCCGTCGCGAAGCCCGATCCCGACCCGGAACCCGATCCCTCGCCCGACCCGGAGCCGACGCCCGACCCGGAGCCGGAACCCGATCCCGAACCCGAGCCGACGCCCGATCCTGCGCCGGAGCCCTCCCCCGCTCCCGACGCCTTCGCGCCCGAAGTCGTCACGTCTACGCCAACGCCGCAAGCGAAGAAGCTGGCCCGGACGGGCGACCCCGTCGCAATCGGTGGCATCGTCGTCGGCGTCGCCGCCACCGCCGGAGCCGCCATCTGCGTGGCCCGCAGCCTCATGAAAGGAGAGTTGAGCGAGGAGGAGTAGCCTCCCCCATGGTGCGGCGACAGCGCACGGGCTCGCAGGCACGCAGACATCGCAGGCTCGTGCGTCTCTCGCCGCACCGATCATATGCAGCGCGTTTTGCGATTCGACGCGAGTCCGGCTTGCGCTTCGTCCGGCCCCGCGAGTCGACTCGTCAAACGCGCAGCGTTCCACGAGGTAGGGAGTACACACGAGCCCGTGACGCAGAAAACCGCCCCGCATGGCAGAAACGAAGCGGTTTGGTAATCCCATAGGCTCCGATCCCGCCCGGTCGGAGCCATGGTTCGCCCTTCACAGGTAAAAACGACTCGAAAACGCCTGGTCGGCGAAAACCTGCAAACTTGTTCACATGAATCATGTTTACCAAACCGCCCCGTTTCTGCCACGGGTACCGGCTTTCGTCGTCACGGGCGAGAGAGGGAAACCGCACCGTCCCAGCCGATGCTGGGCACGCAACGCCAGAGAGAATCAGAAAGCGCGTTCCCAGAGGCCGGACTTGCCGCCTTCTTTCTTGAGCAGGCGCACGTCCATGATCTCCATGCCGCGGTCGACGGCCTTGCACATGTCGTAGACGGTGAGGCACGCCACGCTGGCGGCGGTGAGGGCCTCCATCTCGATGCCGGTCTTGCCGGTGACGCCGCAGGTGCAAGTTACATGGATGCCGACGCGGCCGTCCGTGCGCTCGCCTTCCGCCACGGGCGCGCACTCCACCTTCGCCTTCGTGATGTTGAGCGGGTGGCACATGGGAATGAGCGTGCTCGTCTGCTTGGCGGCCATGACACCGGCAACGCGTGCGCACGCCAGCACGTCGCCTTTCGCCGCCTTGCCCTCCACGATAAGCGCGAGCGTCTCGGGATGCATGGCGATGAAGCCCTCGGCCACGGCGACGCGCTCGGTGTCGGCTTTCTGCGACACGTCCACCATGCGCACGTCGCCCTGCTCGTCGATATGGGTCAGCTGTTGCTCGGTCATGGGTATCTCCTTGGTTCGGTATCTCGCAGGTTGAAAGATCGCAGGTTGGCGCAGTGAGTCGGCGAGAAGGGTCGAGGTGCGTCGAATTCGGGGGACCGCAAGGGCGAAGCGTACTTCGGTACGCGAGCCCTTGGGATCGCGCGAAGGCGGCACGCCTCGTCCCTTCGCCCCCTTCGGGGACTTGCTCCTCGGCGCAACGTCGGCAGGTTCCGCTTGCCGTAGGCAAGCGGAACCTCTTAGCCGCCGATTTGCGACATGCTGCGCTCGGTGCCTACTTTGTCGTGGTGCTCGTCGGGCTTCGCACCCAAAGCCTCGGCGAACACGGCGCGCACCGCCTGGTCGTCTCCGGCGCGCAACGCAGTGCGCACGTCGTACTCGTCGTCCGAGAACAGGCACGGGCGCAGCTTGCCGTCGGCCGTCAGCCGCAGGCGGTTGCATTCGCTGCAGAAGTGACGCGACAGCGGGCTGATGAAGCCCACCGTGCCCTGCGCGTTCGGGAACTCGAAGTAGCGCGCGGGCCCCCACCCGAGCGGGCGGTCGTTGCCGGCCGGCACCAGCTCGTCCATCCCTGCGGCGCGGGCGCGCTCGTTGATGATCTCGAACAGCTCCTCGCTGGGCACGACGTCGTCCTTGCCCCAGCCGCAGCCATGGCTGCCGGAGCTCTCGCCCACGGGCATGTACTCGATGAACCGCACGTGCAGCGGGCGATCGATGGACAGCTTCGCGAACGCGAGGTAGTCCTGGTCGAGGCTGCGCACGGCCACCGCGTTGATCTTCACGGGGTTGAACCCGGCCGCAAGCGCCGCATCGATGCCGTCGAGCGTCTGCTGCAGCTCGCCGCGGCGCGTGATCTGCCTGAACTGCGCGGGATCGAGCGTGTCGAGCGAGATGTTCACGCGCGACAAGCCCGCTTCCTTGAGGTCGGCCGCCATCTTCGGCAACAGCACGCCGTTCGTGGTCATCGACACGTTCTCGATGCCGGGCGTATGCGCGATAGCGCGCACGAGATCCACCACGCCGAGGCGCACGAGAGGCTCGCCGCCCGTCAGGCGGATGCTGCGGATGCCCATGCCCGCCGCCACGCGCACCGCCTCCTCGATCTCCTCGATGCGCAGGATATCCTCGTGCGCGAGCGATTGCACGCCTTCCTCGGGCATGCAGTAGATGCAGCGGAAATTGCAGCGGTCGGTGAGCGATATGCGTAAATAGTCGATGGTACGACCATGGCTGTCTTTCACAGGACGCACTCCCTTCTCGTCTGAGGATACAGTATAGGGCATCCTCGGATCACCGCATGGCGCAATATCGCGAAAGGATCGGCGCGCGCTGAATACACGGGCGAAGCGCGTTAGAGCGTGGGTCACCGAGCCGCTCCTCGCCACCGTTACCTGCGCGCGAGGGCGTCTCTAGCGCGATACCAGGTACACCTTGTCGGGAGGAATGCGGATCCACAGCTCCTCGCCCTCGTGCGGCAGCTCGTCGACGGGCACGGCCAGCTTGTCGACGCGCCAGAACAGGTGCTGGTGCAGGTACTTCATCTCGTCGTCCGTGCGCGACACCGTGGGAGCCTCGCTCTCGTCGCGGTCGAGAAAGCCCAGCAGCACCGTGCGCTCGAAGCGCGAGTCGCTGACGCGGTCCACGCGCACGCGGTAGCAGTTCTCGCCGGGGCCGTCGACGCGTTGCAGGAAGAACGCGCGCACGCCGAGCGCCTTCACGTCCTCGGGCACCGCCGCGCTCGTCGCGGCCTCGATGCCCCACTTCGGCAAACGCACGCTACGCTCGCCCGCGCGAACAGCCGCCGTGGCGTTCTTGCAGCCCGACAGCTTCACGCCGGCCAGCGACTGCGGACGGTTCACCAGGTCGTCGCCCGTGCCCGTCTCGGTGATATGCCCCGCCTCCACCACGGCGATGCGATCGCAGAATCGCAGCGCCTCGTCGATGTCATGGCTGACATATAGCACCGTGCCGTGGAACGCGTCGAACAGGCTGACCAGGTTCTGCTCCAGCACGCTTTTCAAGTGCGCGTCGAGCGCCGAGAACGGCTCGTCCAGCATGAGGATGCCCGGACGCGCCGCCAGCATGCGGGCCAGCGCCACGCGCTGCTGCTGCCCGCCCGACAGCTGAGCCGGATAGCGCCGGTCGAACCCTTCCAGCCCGAAACGCTTGAGCTCTGCGGCCACCAGCGCGTCGCGGTCGGCCTTCGACGCCTCGCGCCCGATGCCCGCGGCCACGTTCTCGGCCACCGTCAGGTTTGGGAACAGCATGTAGCTCTGGAACAGCAGCGCCGTCTTGCGCTGCTGTGGCGTGAGGTTGATCTTCCGCTCGGAATCGAAGAACACCCGATCGTTCACCACGATACGTCCCTCATCAGGCGTCTCGATGCCGGCGATACAGCGCATGGTCAGGCTCTTCCCGCATCCCGATGCGCCCAAAAACCCCAGCGTCTCGTCCCCTGCCTCGAACGCCACGTCCAACGTGAACGACGAGAACGACTTGCGTATGTTGACTTCGAGACTCATTTCGGCAATTCCTTCCCAAAGACACTCGGCTTGCGCCGCGCGGGATCCTTCGACTCCGCGCTGCGCGCTGCGCTCAGGATGACAGGGCTCATTACGCTTCCATCCCCCTGCGATAGCTCGTGGTGCGCCTGCTCCACAGATTGATGAACAGGATGACCACGAAGCTGAACGCCATGATGACAACCGTCCAGAAAATGGCCACGTCGGTGTTGCCGTTCATCCACTCGAAGTAGATGGCGATGGGGATGGTGCGCGTGATTCCTAAGTAGTTGCCGGCCAAGAACAGCGTCGCGCCGAACTCGCCGAGAGCGCGCGCGAACGACAGCACAGTGCCCGCCGCGATGGACGACCACGACAGCGGCAGCATCAGCTTGAAGAATATCTTCGCGTTGCTCCAGCCCAACGTGCGGGCCGCGTCTAGCATGTTCGGATCGAGGTTCTCGAACGCGCCACGCGCGCTGCGGTACATCAGCGGGAACGCCACCACCACGGCCGCCAGCACGGTGGCCTGCCAGCTGAATATCAGCGGGAAGCCGATGTCGATGAACCACTGCCCCACCGCGGTGTTCTTGCCGAACGCCAGCAGCAGCAGAAAGCCGCACACCGTGGGCGGCAGCACCATGGGAATAGTGAAGATGGAATCGGCGATATCCTGCGCCCGCGCAGGGATGCGCAGGCTGAAGTACGCGGCCAAAAGCCCCAGGACGAAGATGAACACGATAGCCGTGAGCGTCGTCTTCAGCGTCACCCACAACGGACTGTAGTCGATGCCCTTCAAGAACGACGACAACGCCGCGAAGCCCTCGGGGGCCCCGATCACGCTCACCTGGTCGGCAGACGCGAGCGTGGCGAAGTCGGCATGAGTGAGCCGCACATAGGAGGGATTCGACGCTTGCGTCACGTCGGAGCCGTCTGCACCGACGACGCAGACGTAGAACTCGCCGGGCTTGAGCTCCTGGTCGAACTTGTAGACCACGCCGTCCCGCTCGAACTCAGGCTCTCCGGTGAACGCCCACTCCCCCTCGGCGGACAGCGTCGCGCCGCCCTTCGAATTCTGCGCGTCGAGAGCCACGAGCAACTGCTTGAGGAAACCTCGGCTCTCGGACGATTCGGCGTCGAATCCCACAGCCTGCGCAGTCTCGGGCGGCACGTGGACCACGGTGAGCTCGTCGGCGGCGACAACCGCGAGACTACCCGACTCGTCCGAGACGAAATAGCGGTAACCTGCATAGACGCCGTTCACGTCGCTGTTGCTGCCCACCTGGGAACGCGAGAAATCCTCGAGCGCGAAGGGGCTGCCTTCGACCGAAGCCGATTTCCCATCGGCGGCGATGTTCACGGCATCGTCGATCGCCGTGTCCTCCTGCGCCGATTGCGCCGATGTGCCACCCGCTGCCGCATTCGGCGCGTCGAGATCGCCTTCGTCATCGGCGCCAGCAAGGGCGGTGCCGGGGATGAAAGCGATCGCCATTGCCAAAGCGCATGAGACGATCGGCATCGCAGCGCGAGAGAAGACGCCAACGATGCGGTCGATTAGAGTGTTGTCCATAAGATCGTCCTTGTCGCACGGAAAGGATGGGCGTGTACGATCCCATCCTTTCCTTGTCACTATACCGTATGTGCGCCTAGTCTAGGAAACCAGCTCGAAGCCCCACTCCTGCCAAAGCTTCTTGGCATCGGCGTTGGTGGTAGCCCACTCGATGAACTCGTTTGCAGCCTCGGCCTGCGTGGAGTCCTTGCAGATGGCAGCCGGGTAGATGATGTTCTTGTGCGTGTCGTCCGGGACGACGCCGATAACCTTCACGCCGCCGAAGCGGTACACGTCGGAGCTGTACACGAACGCCACGTCCACGGCTCCGGACTGCGCCTGCTTGCACACGTTGCCCACGGAACTCTGCAAGTTCACCTTGCCCTCGAGCGGCGTTCCATCGTAGGAGCCGTCGGTGCCGGCGCTGTCCTTGCCGGTCTTGCCGTCGGCGTCGATGAAGCAACCGACGGTGGAAAGCGCCTGATTGGTGTAGTTGCCGGCCGGCACAGAGGCATCGCCCACAGCCACTGTGTAATCGCCGGTGGCAAGGTCGTCCAGCGTGAAGCTCTGATCAGCGTACTTGGCGGCAAGCTCGGAATCCTCGCCGGCAACCATCACGAGGTCGTTCTTGAACATGTCGAAGCGAGTCGCCTCGTCGACATAGCCCTTCTCCACGGCATCGTCCATCTTGCCCTTGGAGGCGGAGATCAGCACGTCGGCGTACGCGCCGCCGGCAAGCTGCTCGTTCAGCTCGCCCGAAGACAGATACTGCGTGTCCTTGAACGTCACCCAGGTATGATCCTGCGTGTACAGCTCCTGTACGGCGTCCATGGCCTTCGACAGCGAGTTCGCGGCGAACAGCTGCAGCTCCACGGCCTCGTGGCTCTCCGACTTGGCCTGCTCTTCGGCGGGCTTCTGCGTCTCGCCGGCTTGTTGCTCGGTATTCGACGAGCAGCCGATCAGGGCGAACGCCCCTACCATGGCAAACGCGCACACGGACGCGAGCATGATGCGAATGTGCTTCTTCATTGAGTACCTTCCCTCGTTCTCTCGATCTTCGACGTTCGAACCCATGACGAGACGCACAGCCCCCTCGTATCCGAACTGCACCCATACTATTCTTTTCAACGATTATAGTCAAACTCGAATATATCTCGGCAAGCATGTTTTCGGATAGAAATAACCTTTTATCCGAACAGAACGTTAGCGAGCCACCAAATCCACCACGCGGGTGGCGATGCGCTCGGTGAGCGCGTGCGAATGGGACACGAACACGAGGCCGATGCCGCGAGCCTGCGTTTCCTCCACGAGAAAACGCCAGATCTGCGCCTGTGTGACGGCGTCCAGCATGGTGGACACCTCGTCAGCCACAAGGTAGCGCGGGTTCGCCGCCAGCGCGCGGGCGATGCAGAAGCGCTGCAGCTCGCCGCCCGACAGCTCGTGCGGGAAACGCGCGAGCCACCGTTTCTGGATGCCCAGGTCGTCCAGCAAGCGCTGAGGCACCTCTCCTGCTTCGGCCAGCGTCTGGCTCATGCGCATGCGCGGGTCGACGGCGGTTTCGGGATGCTGCAGGATCAGCTGCACGGGACACGTGCCGCGCTTCGGCAGCGGAGCGCCGTCCACGAGGATCTCGCCTTTCTGCGGACGATCGTATCCGGCCAGCATACGGCACAGCGTGGTCTTGCCGAAACCGGACGGCGCGCTGAGGGCGACGCGCTCGTCAGGGCCGACGGCCAAGTCGAAGTCGCGGTACAGCGGCGTGCGCGCGCCGGGGTACGCATAGGTTACGCCGCGCGCCTCAAGCATGGGAGCCCCCTTCCGTCGACCCGCCCGGCGCCTCGAAGCCGTGCTCGGGAAGCGCATGCCACAACTCGCGGCTGAACGGGTGCTGCAGCAGGTCGGGAGACGCGAAGTTCGCAACCGCCGTCTCCTCCACCACCGTGCCGTCGCGGAACACCGCCACGCGGTCGGCCACGCGCAGGGCCAGCTCGATGTCGTGCGTGATGAGCATCACGCCGCCGCCCGCGTCGGCGAAGGCGCGGAAGTCGTCGAGCGCGCGCACGGCCAGATCCAGGTCGAGGCCGGGCGTGGGCTCGTCGGCCACGATGACGCGCGGGTCGTCCATGAGCGCGCAGCACAAAAGAACGCGGCGCGCCATGCCGCCCGACAGCTCGTGCGGATACTTCCCCGCCGTGTCCTCGGGCAGTCCGTAGCGCTCGAACAGTTGCGCGCGCCGACGACGACGCTCGGCGCGCGACTCGTGCGCGTGCGCGAAGCCCTCCACCTGACGGCCCACCTTCATGAGCGGGTCGAGGTTGTTCACGCTCTGCGGCACCAGCGAGATGCCGTGGCCGCGCAGCGCGGAAAGCGACGCCGCATCCTGCTGCGCGCCGTCGAACCAGACGCGGCCGCGCACCGTGGCGTTCGGCTCGAACAGCCCCAACACGACATCGGCCAAAAGCGTCTTGCCGGAACCCGACGCGCCTACCACGGCCACGATCTCGCCCGCATGTACGGAGATGCTTAAAGAATGGATGACCTCGACCTCGCGCTGCTTCGCGCGAAAGAAGGGGGCGTCCTCGTCGTACATGCGGAACCCCACGCTGAGGTCCTCCACCTGCAGCAGGTGGTGGCCGTGCTCGTGGCGGGAAACGGGCGCGTGCGTATGATGGTGGTGCACCTGCGCGTCTTTGTGCGAAAGAGCCTCGTGCGGCACGACGTCGGGCGCGAGGCCGTCGATCGGATCCTCGGACGCTATCGCGCAGTCGCGGTCGGCGTCTTCCGCACCGAACAGCTGGTCGGTCAGGCGCTCCAGCTCGGCAGCGGCCTCGTACAGCGCGCGCTCGCGAGCAGCCAGATGCTCCGGCAGCGGGTTCCTGCCGTCCGTTTCAAGCGGGTTCTTGCGGTTCGCTTCGTCCATGGCGGCCTCCTATTCCTGCGCGCTGTGCGGGTCGACGAGCTTGCGCAGGCTGGATCCCGCCAGGTCGAACAGCAGCACGGTCGCGATGAGCGCGAGACCCGGGAACACGGCGAGCCACCACATGCCGGCCGACAGATACGCCATCGACTCGCTGAGGATCACGCCGATGGCGGGCTGCTCGGGCGGCAGACCGAAGCCGAGGAACGTCACGGCGGCCTCGTGCAGGATGGCGTGCGGGAACAGCAGAATCAGCCCCACGATAAACTGGGGCAGCACGTAAGGCACCATGTGCTTCGCCGCGATGCGCAGAGGAGTCTGCCCCAGCCGCCGCGCCGCAGCCACGAACGTCGACTGCTTGCACTGCAGGATCTCGGCGCGCACGACGCGCGCGAGGCTGGGCCAGTGCGTCACGGCCACGCCGATGGTGACGCCCCAGAAGCCCTTCCCCAACGCGAACGAGATGAGGATGAGCAGCACGATATGGGGGATGCCCAGCATGAGGTCGATGAGCCAGGTGACCGCGGCATCGGCCTTCTTCCCGCCCAGCGCCGCCACCGCGCCCATGACCAGCGCGATGATGGACGACACGCCCGCGGCCAGAAGACCCACCAGCACGCTGGTGGACAGCCCCGCCAGCGTGCGCAGCAGCATGTCGCGCCCCATCCAATCGGTGCCGAAAGGATGGGCGAAGCTGGGAGCGAGGTTCTTCATCGAGAAGTCGGTTGCCGTAGCCGCATCCGCGACGACGAGCCCCGCGACCACCACGGCCGCCAGCGCCGCCAAAGCACCCAAAAACGCCGCCAGCGTCAACCTCCTATTCCCCACCCGAGCCGCGCGAGGAGCATGCAGAAGGGGTGGAGCAGCAACCTGAGAGCCGGAGGGGCCGACGGTGCCCACCAAGCGAGTTTCCCCTTCGGGGACTTGCTGCGCGGCGCCGCAGCGAAGCGAGGACTGTCTGAGCGACTGGGCATCGTCGGCACCTCCGGCGGACTCGCAGGTTAAGCAGGTTTCAACGCGCTCGTCAGCCATGAGCAGCCCCCTTGCGCATGCGAGGATCCACCACGCCGTACAGCGTGCTGGCTATCAGGTTGCCGGTGAACACGAAGGCGGCGGAGAACAGCGCGATGCCCACCAACAGCGCCGCGTCGCCGCCGAGACCGGCCGTGACGGCCGCCTGCCCCAGACCCGGATACGAGAATACCTGCTCCACCAGCACCGATCCGCCGAATATCTCGGATATGGACGCGAATTGCAACGTGAGCGCGGGCAGCGCGAGGTTGCGCAGGCCGTGGTGGCGCAGGGCGCCCCAGGTGCTCAACCCGCGCGCACGGGCGAACCGCACGTAATCGCTTTCCAGCACGTCGATAGTCTTCTCGCGCGTGTGCAGCGCGATGTTCGCCACACCGATCACCGACAGCGTGAGCGCTGGCAGCGCCAGATGATGCAGCGCGTCGGCAAAGGTCACATCGGCCGCCGACACCCCGATGGGCACCGAGAAGCCGAACGGGAACCACCCCAGCTGCACCGAGAACACGATGAGAAACAGCAGCCCCAGCCAGAACGTGGGGACCGAAGCCAACAGGAAGCAGTACCCCTTCACGATGCGGTCGATCAGACGGCCGCGGTTCGCGCCCGCGAGGATGCCCAACGCGAAGCCCAGCACGCCGCTGACCGCCCAAGCCGTGGCCATGAGCGCCAGCGAGTTCACCGCCCGCGTGGCGATGACGTCGACCACCGGCGCATTGAAGCGCAGCGACGTCCCCAGATCGCCGTGCAGGAGACCTGCGAACCAGTTGGCGTAGCGCTCCCACAAAGGCGTGTTGACACCCCAGTATTCGGCCAGTTGCGCCCGCTTCGCCTCGCTCATGTTGATATAGGCCGTCTGCCCCACGTTCGCCTGCACCGGATCGATAGGAGAAACGCTGACCAGCACAAACGTAACCAAACTCACCGCAAGCATGAGCAAGATAAACTTCGCTATGTTCCGAGCCAAAAATCGAGCCATGAAACCACTATACCCTCACTAGTAGAAAAACCCCACAGCAACACCCCTCCAACAAGCGCAAACGGCGCCCAGTCCCCCAACGCGCAAGCTCGTTACGGTCAGCGGGAGGGGCGCCGCGGTGCCCACCAAGCGAGTTCCGCAGCGAAGCGAGGACTGTTTGAGCGACTGGGCACCGCGGCGCCCCTCCCGCGT
>ENA-OXEN01000038-OXEN01000038.1-human-gut-metagenome-genome-assembly--contig:-NODE-38-length-24014-cov-16.073501_pt1 | contig 24014 bp, 18 predicted proteins | sample MGYA00249358_ERZ652249 | MGnify/ENA primary metagenome ERZ652249 (study PRJEB26925, sample SAMN05826761) | human gut metagenome | biome: ENVO:2100002; feature: ENVO:00000062; material: ENVO:00002003... | reverse complement strand
CATAGAATTGTGAATATTTCCTGCTACGGTCTCGACTCCATGCCGTATAACGGCTCTGTCATCAATCGCCTGAACTACACAAGACTGACGGTTAAAAACGGCTATTACCATGAGTTCATCCTAGGCGCCGTGTTCCCGTTCCTGAATTCGTTCTTCGCCGTGGCTTTGGCTTCCATGGGTCTTCACTAATCAAAGAAATTAAAAAAATCCCGGAAAATGAGACGAAAGGCTGCATTTGACGGGATTTTTTTAGAAAAATTTAGCGGTTAGTAGAATTGCCTTACATCAATAAAGCACAAGGAAAAATATCTGATCCGGCTATTCCGCGCTTATGGAAAGATGGACACGATAGGGCAAAGCGACGGTACGCGATAAAATACGAAAGAAGGTTGTGAACATGAAAAATTACTTTCAATTTGATCAGAAGCTGACTTTTTCCAAGGCTGTATACTACAATCTGAACCCTGTGCCGGTGAAAAAACCGTGGCGCGATGCCACCGGCGGGTTCGGCAGCTTTGTTCCTCTTCAGGGGTGGATCGAGGTGTACGATACGGAAGGCAATTGCGGGCGTACTTTCTGCTCGTCCGGCCTGCTTTCCAACGTCCTTCCCTTGGTACTGACCGGAGAGACCCGCACCTATAACGAGTGGTACGATTATCTTTATTGGAAATTCCGGAATTTCGGTTTCCAAAGCGGCCAGATTTGCGATTTGGGGCAGTTTGACCGCATCATGCTTGAGATATTGGCTGAACGGGAAGGGAAACCGCTGCACCGGTTTTTGGGTGCTGCAAAGGATTGGGCCGCGATTTATAAGGGCGGCGGCTCTCTGCTGTCGGATGACGATGATCTTGTGGCGGATATGGTCCGTTACGTTGAGGAAGGCAATAAAACCATCAAATTCAAAGTCGGAAGCGACTGGGGGAAAAATATGGACCGCGATGTGCGGCGCGTGGAATTGGTGCGAAAGGCAGTCGGTCCGGACATCCGAATCGCTGTGGATGGCAACCAGGTATGGGACGTCGAGGATGCTTTGCGTTTCGCCGACAGAATCCGTCCTTATCGTCCCGCATGGTTTGAGGAACCGGTGCATTCCCACGACATGAATGCCATCAGGGAATTTCGGGATCGGGCGGATATGAAAATCGGGTTCGGAGAATCCATGCGGAATTATTTTGCCTTTGAGACCTATGCCGAAAAGGGCGTGGACCATCTGATGCCGCTGCTGGGGCGCATGAGCGCAATGGGCGATCTGCTGAAAATCCGCGACCTGGCCCGGGAAAAAGGGCTGATGTTTTCTTCCGGCGGCACCGTCTGGCAGAACGCCTCGTTTGGCGCGCTGTATAACGAGAATGAGCCTCTGGAAAATCACGAACCGATGACACTCCCGATGGGAGAATGCTTAGAGGTGAAACCGACGGAAAAAGACGGCAGACTCTATCTGCTGCCCGATCTTCCCGGATCACCGGTGAGGATCGGCCTGAAGAAGCTGGAAGCAGACGGTACGCTGGAAAGTATGCAAATCTACCGCGCCAATAAAAATAATGTATCGTTTGCAGTCCGCGCTGCCTATTAAAGGGAGAGAAATGCATTGGCGAAACTGAATGAAATGCTGGAAGACTACGAAATTCCCAAAATGGCGAAGGTCCGGCAGCTGTTTGACCGGACGCTGTTGGAAAATCCGGAAGAAAAGCTGATTGGGTTATTGCGTGGGAAAAATCTTCCGATTCAAAAAGGCGACCGTATTGCCATAACAGGGAGCAGCCGCGGCATCGCCAAATATCAGCGCATTATGCGCACAGCCGTGGCTTATGTCAAAGAGAAGGGGGGAATCCCCTTTATCGTGCCTGCTATGGGAAGCCATGGCGGCGGCACGGCGGAAGGGCAGGAAGCGATGCTTCGGGAACTGGGAATCACAGAGGCGGCGGTGGGCGCTCCGATCATTTCCTGCATGGACGTTGTCGAGGTGGCAAGAACCGAGCTGGGGCTCCCGGTATATATCGATAAAAATGCCGTGGAAGCCGATGGGATTCTGCTGCTCAACCGTGTTAAAACCCATACCTCTATTCGGGAAAAATACCAAAGCGGCCTTATCAAAATGATGGCGATCGGCCTTGCCAAGCATAAGGGCTGCGCCATGACGCACAGCCTTGGGACGCCCTTTCTCGGTGAGAATATGGTGCGTGTCGGACTGACTGCGCTGAAGCACTTGAAAATCGTCGGCGGAATATCCGTTATTGAGAACGGATATGAACAGCTGGCGGATGTCTATGTTTCCAGGAAAGAAGAGATACCGGAAACGGAACCGGAAATCCTGAAACGCGCCATAGGGATGATTCCCCGCATTTATCTGGATAAAATCGATGCCCTGGTCGTTTTTGAACAGGGAAAAGAGATTTCCGGGACGGGTATGGACCCGGCGATTGTGGGGCGGCCCATCAACCGCCTACCCAATACCGGCCCTCATGTAGAGGTGCTCGGGGTGCTGCGCCTGACCGGCTTTTCCAGAGGAAACGCCAGCGGATGCGGCATGGCGGATTTTATCAGCCGCAGACTGCGTGACGCAATCGACGAGGAATATACGATCATCAATTCCCTGACGGGGATGAAGCCATTCCTTGCAAACATCCCCCCGACGCTCGCAACGGATAAACTGGTTTTTCAGGCCTGCGTCAAGGCGGCAGGACAAATCCGGCCCCAGGACCTGAAACTGGTCGTCATCCGCAGCACCCGGTCGCTGGAAGAAATTTGGCTCTCCAGGGCGGCGTGGGCGGTTGTATCGGAACCGGAGCGCGTGGAAAGGCTGTCCGATTTCGAGAATTTGCCCTTTGACAGCGCCGGCATGCTGCAATTATTTGAAGCTGCGATCCCATGATTCCTGTATCCTTTGGGTTTTGCTCATAGCGGTAATTGATGGAAGAGAGGAGCGAAAGAATGCAGATAGTAAAAGGGGGGACGGTTTCCGATCTGCTGAAGACCGTCCCGATACCGAAAATGTTTCATGTAAAGCAGGAGTTCCCGAAAGACCGGATTGACCCCCGGGATATTCCGCCGCTGATCAGCCGCGAATTGTCTAAGCCGGAGTTCGGTTCCAAAATCAGGCCCGGCATGCAGATCGCCATTACGGCGGGCAGCCGGGGAATACGCAATGTGAATATTATTACAAAGGCAATCGCCGATTTTGTCAAATGGAAAGGAGCGGTTCCTTTTATCGTTCCCGCCATGGGGAGCCATGGCGGAGCGAATGCGCAGGGTCAGAAGGATATGCTGGCCGGGTTCGGAATCACGGAGGAATCCATGGGCTGCGAGATCCGTTCCTCCATGGAAGTCGTAAAGCTGGGAGTCTCCGATACCGGAAGGACCGTCTACATGGACAAAAATGCATATGGTGCCGACGGTGTTATCATCTCCTGCAGGCTCAAGCCGCATAATGCCTTTCGCGGAACGGTGGAGAGCGGGCCGTGCAAGATGATGACTGTGGGGCTGGGAAAGCAGAAGGGGGCGGAAGAGGTCCACAGCAATGGAATGGACCGGATTGCGCAAAATATTCCCTCCATGGCGAAGGTAGTACTGGAAAAGGCCCCGATTTTGTTCGCGGTTCCCTGTGTGGAAAACGCCTATGACGAAACCTGCCTGATTGAAGCGATTGCCCCGGAAAATATCCTGACAAGAGAAGCAGAGCTTTTACAATTTGCTTTTTCCAATATGCCGTCCATTCTGGTCGGAAGTGCCGATGTCCTTGTGGTAGACGAAATCGGTAAGAATTACAGCGGGACAGGGACCGACCCCAATATTACAGGGACATTTTCCACTCCTTATGCGACAGGAGGGCTAAAGGTTCAGAGGACCTGCTTTTTAAGGCTGAGCGAGGTATCGCATGGCAACGCTCTGGGCGTCGGTCTGGCCAGCTGCATCACCAAAGAAATTTTTGAGCAGATTGATCCGGAGGCGATGTATCCGAACTGCATTACCAGCACGGTGCTTCGGTCCGCTATGATTCCGGTGGTGGTGGCGACAGAGAAAGAAGCAGTTTCGCTCTGCATCCGCACGTTGAATAAGGTGGACAAAAATCGTGTTCGGATGGTGAGGATTCCCAACAGCCTTCATATTTCAGAAATCATGCTTTCGGAAGAATATTATGAAAGGGTAAAGAATCACGAGTTTAAGGGCGTGGAGGCTTTAGATAAACCGGAGGTATTGGCGTTCGACGAACAGGAGAGGTTAACGACTCCTTATTTGACGGTGTAGAATCCGTGCTGTATCGCCCGGCCGGGGCTTCTTTTCTCCATTTTTGGGGGAAGGCGCGGCGGGAATTGCTTTTGGAGGAAGGAATGAAGATATATGACGCAGCCATTTGATGTGCTGATTATTGGCGCCGGCGCCGTGGGGAGCGCAGTTGCCAGAGAAATGGCGAGATATCAGTTGAAAATCGGTGTTCTGGAAAAGGAAATGGATGTTGCCTGTGGAAATTCGGGGAGAAACTCCGGGGTGCTGCATGGCGGATTTACTTATAAAACAGGTTCTCTGAAAGCGCAGTGCTGTGTGGAAGGAAACCGGGAATTTGACCGGGTGGCCAGGGAACTGGATGTTCCGTTTCGCCGTTGTGGAAAAGTGGTGGTCGGATTCAATGAAAAGGATATGGCCAGCCTGAAACGGTTTCAGGCGCGGGGAGAGGCAAACGGGGCCGTCGGGCTTGAGATCATCGACAAAAAAAGACTGCAGGAGCTGGACCCCAGCGCCGGAGGAGAATTTGCGATGTATTCCCCGAATTCCGGAATTTTGGACCCGATCGCCTATAACATCGCATTGGCTGAGAATGCAAAAGCAAACGGTGCCGATTTCTTTTTTGACCAGTGTGTGACAGGGATCGAACGCACGAACGGAATCTATGCGGTCAAAACGGAGAGGGACGTTTTCAAAACGAGATGGGTCGTGAACTGCGCCGGATTATACAGCGGGGTCATTTCAAACATGCTCGGAATCGGCGGCTATGTCATCCGCGGCTTCAAGGGGGAATACATCGTCCTGGATAAAAAAGCCGGGGCCTTTATCAATATGCCCGTTTATCCGGCTCCGAATGAGAACGGAGGATTCGCCACTCATGCGGTCCCCACTGTGGACGGCAATGTACTGATCGGACCGGATTCCTATATAACGGAGGATTTCGAGGATTTTGGCGTCACCAGTAAACATATTGAGGGGCTTATAGAAGACGGACGCAAAATGTTCCGGTACGTTAAGCGCGAATACTTTATCAGAAACTTTGCGGGGATCCGGGCAAAACGGGTCGATCCGGAAACCGGGGAGGTCCTTGACTTTGTATGCGAAGCCAGGGATGAGGCACCGAATACCGTTAATCTGGTGGGGATCGAGTCCCCGGGGCTTACGGGCGCGCTTCCGTTGGCCAGAAGAGCCGTGGCCCTGATGACGGTCAGAGAGGAACTGAAGCCGAACCCAAATTTTAACCCGGTCCGGAAAGCGGTCCGCAAATTCAGCAGAATGAGCCTGGCGGAGAAAGAAGAGCTGATTAAAAAAGACCCGAATTACGGGGAAATTGTCTGCCGCTGTGAAAATGTCACCAGGTCGGAGATTTTGGCAGCGATTCACAATCCTTTGGGCGCCTGTACTGTGGAGAGTATAAAAAACAGGACGCGGGCGACCATGGGAAGATGCCAGGGCGGCTACTGTGAGATGCGGATTACAAAAATGATTGAAGAAGAGCGGCAGAAAAAAGAAACGGAAATCCTCTATTCTCGCAAAAATTCTTATATGTTTACTGGGAAGGTGAGAAAATAATGGCTGTTCAGCAGAGAGACGTCATTATTATCGGAGGTGGTCCCGCCGGGCTTGCCGCAGCGGTCGAATTATATAAAAAAGGGATCAAGGACCTCCTGATTATAGAGCGCGAAAGAAGCTTGGGGGGGATCCTGCGCCAGTGCATCCATGACGGATTTGGACTGACCCGGTTTCAACAGACCTTAAGCGGACCGGAATATGCCCAGCGTTTTATTGATGAAGTGGAAGAGCTTGGGATTCCTTACATAACCAATGCAACCGTGATTGACATTACCTGTAATAAAACGGTGCGCGCGGTATCTCCAAAGGGAATCCTTGAGTACCGGGCCAAAGCGGTTGTTCTGACCATGGGATGCAGAGAGAGGACAAGGGGAGCCATCAGCATTCCGGGAACAAGACCGTCCGGCATCTACACGGCGGGCGTCGCCCAGTCCTATATCAATTTAAATAATAAAATGGTCGGCAAAGAAGTGGTCATTCTGGGGTCGGGGGACATCGGGATGATCATGGCCCGAAGATTGACGCTGGAGGGAGCGAAGGTAAAGGCGGTATTCGAGATTCAGCCTTATCCCAGCGGTTTGCCGAGAAACATCGAACAATGCCTGAATGATTATGGAATTCCGCTCTGTTTAAGCCATACCATTACGCAGATTAAAGGAACCTCCCGTCTGGAGGGCGTTACGGTCGCGAGGGTCGACGAACAAAGGAAGGTAATTCCGGGAACGGAAAAGGACTATTCCTGCGATACGTTGATTTTGTCGGTCGGGCTGATTCCTGAAAATGAATTGTCTCTGGCGGCGGGGATCGATCTTGACGGCCGTACCAAGGGTGCGGTGGTCGATGAAAATGGTCAGACGAATGTGAAAGGGATTTTTTCCGCAGGGAACGTGCTGCAGGTACACGATCTGGTTGACTTTGTTTCAACGGAAGCGGAAAGAATGGCGGATGCGGCGGCACGGTACGTTTCGTGCAATTCGCTGGAGGCATGCGGGCTGAATGTCAGCACGGACGGCAACATCGTCTATACGGTTCCGCAGAAAATCAGCGGAAAAAAAGATTTTGTTCTCTCCCTGCGGGTGAAAAAGCCCATGAGAAACTGCGAGATCAGAATTTCCCAGAACGGAGAGGTGAAAAAGACAGTGAAAATGAAAAAGGCATTGCCTGCAAGCATGATTCAGGTGCCGCTGCGAAAAGAAGCCTTAAGTGATCGGGCGGATTTGGAGGTGGCCGTGACATGTTAAGAGAATATACGTGCATCCTTTGCCCAAACGGCTGTGAGATCAAAGTGCAGACCGAAGATGAAAAGGTGATTTTGATCGACGGGGCCTCCTGTCCGAAAGGCGAGGAGTATGTACGGCAGGAGCTGACGGATCCGCAGCGTAACATTGCTTCTTCCGTGCTTGTTGAAAACGGGGAACTGCCGCTTGCCAGCGTCCGTCTGGACAGAATGATTCCGAAGGATAAAATATTCGACGTCATGGAGGAAATCAAAAGGGTCAAGCTCAAGGCGCCGGTGAGGGCGGGGCAGGTGGCGATTCGGAACGTGCTGGATTCAGGCAGCAGCGTGATCGTTACAAAAAATGTAAAAGCGATATAGTATGGGCTCATGATGGTTTTATTCAGCAGAATATATGGGAGGAAAAGAGAATGAAAATAACGATTAAAAACATGGAAGTATTTCCGGTCGCGGGAAGAGATTCCATGGAACTGAATCTGAGCGGAGCGCACGCGCCTTATTTTACAAGGAACGTCGTTATTCTTACGGACAGCAGCGGTGCGACGGGTGCGGGGGAAGTCCCCGGCGGAAAGAAAATCACCGATGCGCTGGAAGAGGTAAAAGAGCTGGTCATCGGTACGAATCTGGGAGAGTATAAGAATACGTTACTGAAGGTAAAGGCTAAGCTGGAAAGCAGAAACGAGGCGGACGTAAGGGGAAACCAGACTTTTGACCAGAGGACGGGCATCCATGTCCTCACGGCGATCGAGGCACCTCTGCTCGACCTTTTGGGAAAATCTCTCGGGGTACCCGTGGCCGCGCTTTTGGGGGATGGCATGGTAAGAAATAGGGTCCCTTTTCTGGGATATCTGTTCTATATAGGTGACAGGACAAAAACGGATCTGGCATACGTTTCCGAACCGGATTCGGATTGCGGCTGGTACAGGCTCCGCCATGAAGAAGCGCTTACTCCCGAATCCATTGTCGAGCTTGCAAAGGCGGCTCAGAAAAAGTATGGTTTCCGGGATTTTAAACTGAAAGGCGGCGTGCTGGAAGGGAAAGAGGAAATCAAAGCCATCCGTGCGCTGAAACAGGCTTTTCCGGAAGCCAGGATCACTCTTGACCCCAACGGGGCCTGGAGTTTAAAAGAAGCAATCGAACTTTGCAAAGACATGCACGGTATCCTGACCTATTGCGAGGACCCGTGCGGAGCGGAAGGTGTATATTCCGGACGTGAGATACTGGCTGAGTTCCGGCGCGCTACGGGTCTTCCGACGGCGACCAACATGATTGCTACGGACTGGAGGCAGGTGAGCCATTCCGTTGTGCTTCAGTCCGTTGATATCCCGCTGGCGGACCCCCATTTCTGGACGATGCAGGGTTCTGTCCGGGTGGCCCAGCTTTGCAACGATTTCGGCCTGACCTGGGGAGCGCATTCCAACAATCATTTCGATATTTCCCTTGCGATGGTCGCCCATTGCGGCGCCGCGGCCCCCGGAAAGATCAATGCGATCGATACCCATTGGATCTGGCAGGAGGGGATCGAAAGGCTTACCAAGGAGTCGTTCCAGATCGTTGACGGATGCATAGAAATTCCGGCTAAGCCCGGACTTGGCATAGAAGTCGACAGGGAACAGGTGGAAAAAGCGCATCGTGTTTACCTTGAAAATTGCCTTGGCGCGCGCGACGATGCGCTGGGAATGCAATATCTGATCCCGGGCTGGAAATACGATGCGAAAAAGCCCTGCCTGATAAGGTGAATGCATTTGACGGCCCGCGCGGCCGGTTTTGCGGCAGCCTTTTTTGAGCTGCCGGGATTCCCTGTTTATCGGTTTTCGGCTCCCTTCCATCTGACCGGAATCCCCGGTGGCTTTGTTGTGCCGCAAGAGCAATTGCTGACTTTTCTACGGTATATCCGGCATAGAAATGGAAGGAGGAACTATGTCTCAGAAAAGGGTAATAAAAATCAACGACAGAGATAATGTCGCCATTGCTATCCATGAAATTCCGGCAGGAACGGAGGCGGCGGATGGCGTTTTTGCCAATCAGAATATTCCTCAGGGACACAAAATAGCGCTGTGCGATATCCCGGAAGGAGGAGAAATCCGCCGGTACGGCGTAGTGCTGGGATATGCTTTGAGCGGCATAAAAAAGGGGGATTGGATCAATGAGCATATGCTTCAGCTTCCCGTACTGCCGGAGCTGGACGATATGGCGTTCGGAACCAATCTGGTCAGCGACCTGCCTCAAGCGCCGGTGAAAACCTTTGAGGGCTATCGGAATCCCGACGGCGGATACGCGGGTACGCGGAATCTCCTTGGCATAAGCACGACGGTTCAGTGTGTGACCGGCGTCCTTAACGTTGCCGTTAAAAGGATGAGGGAGGAACTTCTTCCAAAGTACCCGAACGTGGACGGAATTGTGCCGATCAACCATGCCTATGGCTGCGGGGTGGCAATCAATGCGCCGGAAGCCAGGGTGCCGATACGGGCGCTGCGCAATCTGGTCAGGCATCCGAACTTCGGGGGAGAAGTGATGGTGGTCGCGCTGGGCTGTGAGAAACTGACTGTGGAAATGCTTTTGGACAGCGGCGACATCAAACCGGAAAATGTCATCGTGTTGCAGGATAAATCCGGATTTCAGGCCATGATGGACGCCATTATGGAAATGGCCGAGCAAAAGCTTAAGCGACTCAACGCACGAAAGAGAGAAACGCTGCCTTTGTCCGATCTGTGCATCGGCATGCAGTGCGGGGGCAGCGATGCGTTTTCCGGCGTGACGGCAAATCCAAGCGCGGGATATGCCGCAGACCTTCTGGTCCAGGCGGGGGCGACGGTCCTGTTTTCCGAGGTGACGGAGGTAAGGGACGGCGTGCACCTGATTGCGGAGCGCTGCATTGACGACAGTGTCGGGAAAAAGCTGGCCGACGAGATGAAATGGTACGACCGGTATTTGGAAAACGGAGGAGTCGACCGTTCCGCGAACCCCACTCCCGGCAATAAAAAGGGCGGGTTATCCAATATTGTGGAAAAAGCAATGGGGTCCATTGCAAAGTCGGGGAAATCTCCGATCGTGGAGGTCCTGTCCCCTGCGGAGCGCCCGACAAAACACGGCATGATTTACGCCGCTACTCCGGCCAGCGATATTGTCTGCGGTCCCTGTCAGCTTGCGTCCGGCATCACGCTTCAGGTGTTCATGACGGGACGGGGAACTCCGTATGGTCTCGCCGCGGCGCCGGTTATCAAGGTCTGTTCCCGGAACGACCTTAAGGATATGTGGAAAGACCTGATCGATCTTTCGGCGGGGGACATTGCGGTCGGGAATGCCACGATTCCCGAAGTCGGGACGCGGCTGTTCCATATGATTGTTGATACGGCCAGCGGAACCTATAAGCCATGGGCCGAGGTTTATGGGCTGCACAATGATCTGTGCATTTTCAACCCGGCGCCAATCACCTGACGAAAGAATGAATTTGAATGCAGAAAACTCAGAAATTTTGACCATGCTTATGTTATAATAGCCTCGCGGCCGGGAGTCTTTGCGGACTTCCCAAGCGGGGCTTCGGGCGTTTCAATGAAATGTGGGAATCGGCCGGTTGAATGAAAAGTTTGGATGGAGGATATTTTGCCATGGCTAAGATAATGATGCTGTTGTCCAAAAAATATATGCAGGATCAGGCTGAAAAGGTGATCCGCGAAAACCGGTTTGATGTTGACACTATCAGAATTATTGAAACAGTGGACGCGGTTGATGAAGCCAGAAGGTGCATCGAAGAGGGAGCCAATATCATAGTGGCCAGAGGCGTGCAGGCACAGCTGATTAAAACCCATACCAATATTCCGGTCGTGGAAATTTTAATGACCGCTCAGGAGATAGGTCTTCTGGTTTTGGAAAGCAAAAGAATCATTAAAAAGGAAATTCCCTGCATCGCGATCGTCTCGCTGAAAAATATGATGAGTGATATTTCCTGCTTCGACAGGCTGTTCGGCATCAAGCTGAACTGCTATATCATCGATAGCTTTGACGAAATGGAGCAAGCCGTGGAGGATGCCATGAAAGACGGCGCGGATATCATACTGGGCGGCGATCACGTCATCCGGAGCGTGGAAAAATACCATATCCCGACTCTTTTTCTGAAATCTACGGAAGATTCCATGCGCGGCGCCCTGCAGATAGCTTCCAAAATGGCTTATGCGATCGACATTGAAAAAAGCAGCCAGGCTCAGTTTGAAACCGTGCTTGACATTGCGTTTAACGGAATACTCAAAATTGACAGTTATCGTACCATCCTGATTGTCAATCGTGTCATGGAGGAACTGCTGGGGAAATCGGAATCGGAAATCGTCGGCAAGCAGTTGGACGATGAGCTTGCTGATATCGACATCAATGCCATAGAAAGCATATTGAAGGGAGAAAGGGATAATTATTCCACTTCGATTAGGATCCGAAGAAATCCTTTACTTCTTTGTGTTGCGCCGATCCGGTGCGACCGGGTAATTACCGGCGCGATCCTTTCCTGCAGCAAAATCAAAAATGTTTCGCAATTCACGGATAAAAATATACATAATATGTATCTGTCCGGACGGATCGCACAGCTTGATTTTGGCGTTTTAAGGACGCTGGAGCCCCAATTGAGGCAAAGCATCGAGCTGGGAAAAAAATATGCGCTGTCAAAGAACCCTGTCCTCCTTCATGGGGAAGAAGGAACGGAAAAGGAGCTTTTTGCCCAGTGCATCCATAATCACAGCGCAAGGAAAAATTTTCCGTTTTTGATGGTGAATTGCAGTTCCATGGGCAACAGAGAGCAATACAGTTATCTTTTCGGAAGTACTGCCGGTTCTGACGGCGGGGAGGGGGGCGCAAGCGGCATCCTTCAAAAATGCAATTTTGGCACGGTCTATATCGGCGAAATTGAACGGCTGGATTTTGCCAGTCAGTACGGGCTTTACAGGACAATATGTTATCAGGGGCTCATGCCGGGCAATTTGAACGGTGAAAAGAGTTATGATGTCCGCATCATTGCGGGGACACATCGGGATCTTAGCCTGCTTGTAAAAAACGGGACGTTTAGAAAGGACCTGTATTACAGTCTCAATGCGCTTACACTGAATATTCCACCGATCCGCGAAAGAAAAGAAGATATTGAAAAAATGGTGAAACAGTATCTGAAGCAATTCACAGAGAAATATTCCACACATCTCACACTGACTGACGAAGCAATGGCTGTCATTCTGGAATACGGATGGGAAGGAAACCTGATTCAGCTGGAAAATTTTTGTGAAAGACTTTTTATTACGACTTACAAAAAAAATATCGATCAGGCTATGGTGACAGGTTTACTGGAGGAATTATATCCTGAAATAAAAGTATCCAACGGAGAAAAGCACGTTATCGTGTATAAATATCCGGAAGTGTCCGACATCGTAGAGCTTTTGAAAAAATGCGGCGGAAACCACAAAGCGGTCGCCAGGGAGATGGGCATCAGTACCACGACACTGTGGAGAAAGATGAAAAAATACGGAATCGCCAACAATTATGAATACGAGCCACCAAATACGGAGAGAAGGCCTTAAAACCAAATAAGCAAAAGGGGCTGTTACAAAATGAAAAACAGAATCAGGTAATAATATCGATACTTACTGGAAACTGTGGAAAAGGAAAACCCGAATATGCTTACCTGCGGGACTCCGGCAATTCCGATATATCCGTTGGTAAGCGTGGGAAAATTGGAAACGACAAGCAAGATGCGATAGTTGAATGCGATAGTCAGCAAATGTGCTCTTGCTTTTGAAGATTTGCGGGAATAAAAGATATCGAATTTATTGCGGATATCGAAAATTGTGCCATGATCCGCGTTAAACGGACAGGAATAAAAGAGTCCTATCGTAGAATATCGTTGGTCTGGCCTTTTGACTTGCTCCCCTAACAGGAAAGCCACCTAAGTCTATCCGTCCGTTCTCAGCTTTTGCTTTGCAAAGTCCGCGAATTTTCGGGCGGCCGGCGGCAATTCCGTGTAGGAGCGCATAGCGATGCCGAGTTCACGGCAGAAAAAGGGCTTCAGCGGCAGCGCCGTGATCCGCTCCGTATAATCCGTCAGGATCAGCTCGGACAGGATGCTGATTCCGAGATGATGAATGACCATGGAAATGATCGCGCGGTCGTCCATGGAGGAATATTTCATGTCCGGATGAACCTTGCAGGTTTCCAAAGCACGGTGGATATCGTAGTCCGTCCCCACTGCCGAAATGATAAACGATTTCCCCTCAAATTCCCCCATGGGAAACGCGTCGTGCGATGTGAGAGGATAATCCTTTGGCAAAACCGCCATAAGCGGGTCGCTGGCGAGCGGAATCCAGTCCAGCCCGCAGGGGCGCGGCAGGCTCAAAAACCCGAGATCGACGATATTTTCCTGAATCCACTGCAGAATGTCATCGGCTCCGCCCTCCTTTAATATAATATCAATATGCGGATACCGCTCTTTGAACTGATGCAAAAGGGGCGGAAGCCAGTGGACAGATATGCTGGCATACGTCGCGATGGTGAGCTTTCCCGCTTCCAAACCCTGAATCGCGTGGATGGTCTGTTCCAGCTTCTCGGTTTCGCAAAGAACATTGCGGATCAGCGGGAGCAAAAGCTCCGCGTTGTGCGTGGGGGTTACTCCCCGTTTGGAACGCACAAACAGGGGGAAACCGAGTTCCGCCTCCAGTCCTTTCAGAATATGGCTGACGCCGGACTGGGAATAGCCGAGGCGCTCCGCGCTTTTCGTAAAGCTCCTCGTCTCCGCGACATCCTCAAACAGCTTATATTTACTGATAACCATCCTGCACGGCAATCTCATAAAAACAGGAAATCTTCCCGGCGGCTCTCCAGATGTCCGGAATGCCTTTGCCGCGGGACTTGTTCTTATGGCGGATTGCCGAATCCACCCCCCTTTTTTTCAGTATAGGGAGAAATGACACCTGTGTCAATGTAATACATGAAAATAACTAATGGATGACATTCAAAATGGGAGCTTTACTAATCGATAAAGTGCATGTATAATACAAGATATAATCTATATCAGGTCTTTTTATCATACGTGTCAAGGGCGACAGAACGCGAAAGCGTCTGCCGCCCTTTTTGATTTTTTTTACAGGGAATGAGTGCGGTGACTGCGGAATATCGTTTTTATCTGAAACAGAATATCGGTGCCCGGTCGGAACCAGTCGTCCGGAAGGGCGACCGGGTGGAGCGCGGCGAACGGATCGCCGCAAAGCCGGAGGGCCTCGGCGCTGCCCTCCATAGCAGCGTGACCGGCACCGTCGTGCTCGTAACGGAGGATGAGATCGTCATCCGGGATACGGGAACTGACTTTTCTTCCTACAGAAGGCTTACGGGAAAAACCCCGTGGGAAAGGGTGGAGGAAGCCGGGCTAGTCGGACTGGGCGGGGCCGGGTTCCCGACCGCCGAAAAGCTGCGGAGCCGGCTCGGCGTGAACGCGACGGTCATCGTAAACGCGGTGGAATGTGAGCCGATCCTTTGCCACAATATTGCGCGGATCGAAGAAGAGGCAGGCAACCTGTTGGATGCGCTGCAGATCGTCATGGACCTGATGAAGGCCCCTAACGGGGTCGTAGCAGTCAAGCGCAGGCATACGAAGGCGGTCACCGCGCTGCGCTCCGCGGACCGCGGCGGAAAATACCGTATCGCGCCGCTGGAGGACCTGTATCCGATGGGAGAAGAAAGAGCCGTTGTCCGTGAAACCATGGGAATCCTGCTTCCCCCCGATTCACTGCCTTCTGAAGCGAACGCCGTGGTAATCAACGCGGAAACGGCGCTGCGGATCCGCGAGGCGGTCGTTCTGCAAAAGCCGATGATCGACAAGGATATTACCGTGGCCGGAAAACTCAGGAAAAATGCCGGAGTGAAGGTTTTGAGGGACGTTCCCGTTGGCAGGAGGGTTTCCGACGTGTTTGAGATGGCCGGCGGACTTGGAAGCGAATACGGCGAGCTGGTCATGGGCGGGCCGTTTACCGGAAGCCGCACAACTTTGGCGGAGGCGGTCCGCAAGACGACCGGCGGCCTGATCGCGGCGGAATGTTTTCCCAAAGGGCCGGAAAAAATCGGGCTTCTCGTGTGTGCCTGCGGCGCAAACGAAAACAGGATGCGTGAAATTGCGCGCGGTCTGGGAAGCAGCGTCTGCGGCGTAGCCTGCTGCAAGCAGGCGGTTAAGGTCAAAAATACATATAAATGTGAAAACCCGGGACATTGTCCCGGTCAGATACAAAAGGTGATGGAGCTGAAAAAGAAAGGAGCACAGGCGCTGCTGATCGGCAACTGCACGGATTGTTCCAATACCGTGATGGCCTGCGCTCCAAAGCTGAACCTGAAAGTATACCATACCACTGATCAGGCGCTGCGTGCAGTCAATCATCCGCTGGTACGCAGAATGCATCCGAATAAAAAATGGAAAGACAGGAGCGAAGCCAATGTCTATGACAACTGAAACGCTGAAAGCCAATTTGAAGGAACCGGCCATTTTCTGCTGCAGGCGCTGCAGGGGGACTGTAATCAGTGCCGCGGATCTGGAAGACCCCAGCCTGTTTGACGACATGGCCGAAGCAGGGCTGCTGACGCTGAGCGGCGATGCGCTGACCGTAGAGGAGGCCTTGGGCGCCACGCTGCTTGCGGACTGCGAAGCCCTGACCCCGATCCTTCCGTCCATGGTGGAGGGCGCGCGCAAAACCGAGAAGGCGAAAGCGGAGCGGCCCGTCCCCGCGGAGACCGGAGAGCCCACAGGCACACCATTTGCGAAAGGAGCGTCGGGTATGATGCATATCGAAATCAAAAGTCTGGAAGGGTTGTCCCTTGATTTGCCGTGGCCCGGCCTTTTCCCCTCGGAGGCTGTGACTGTCAATGTGCCGGCCGCTTTATCCGCCGCCACGCCATCCGCCGAGCAGGGGGAAGACAAAACGCTGCGGACGCTGACCAAAAAATATTTTCAGGCTGCCGACGCGGTCATCGGGGAAAGGACCTCGTTTGAAGACGGCATCCTGACGCTGGACTGGGGGCTGCTGGAGAAGGCTCTTCAGGCTGACCCGCTTGTAAAAGAGATTAAAATGGACGTCATCAAGCCCGCCGACCGCCATATTTACACCGATACGATCATGGATGTATGCCCAATCGCCGCCAAGGTGAGCGGGGCGCTCGGCGAAGGGGTCACGCATGTGATGGAGGGTGTCGTTTTCATGCTGACCGGCGTGGACGAGGACGGCACTCAGGTGCACGAATTCGGTTCTTCGGAAGGGTATCTGGATGAAAAGATGGCGTTCGGCAACCCCGGCTGCGCGGACGGGAACGATATCATTATCCGCGTGGAAACCAAAATCCAGCGCCATACCGGGATGGAACGCCGCGGGCCGCTGGCGGCGCATAAATGTGAGGATGTCATTATTCAGGCGGTGCGCGACGTGTTAAAGACGGCAAATCAGGCCCCGCTGCGCGAAGAAATCTGCCGTGACGTTAAAAAATACGGCAGGCCGCGCGTAGTTCTGGTAAAGGAAATCATGGGGCAGGGTGCAATGCACGATAATATTCTCTGCCCGAACGAGCCGTGCGGCGTGACGGGCGGACAGAAAAACGTGGATCTCGGGAACGTCCCGGTCATGCTTTCTCCCAACGAGGTGTTGGACGGCGGAATTCACGCGCTGACGTGCATCGGCCCGTCCACCAAGGAAATGACGCGCCACTATTTCCGTGAGCCGCTGGTCAGGGCGCTGGCGGCGGATGAGGAACTGAATCTTCTTGGTGTCGTCTTTGTGGGCAGCCCCCAGGTGAATGATGAAAAAACCTTTGTATCCGAACGGCTGGGCGCGTGGATGGAAGCGCTCGGGGCCGAAGGCGCCATCGTCACGACTGAAGGCTTCGGCAACAACCACATCGATTTCCTTTCCCATATCGAGCAGATCGGCAAACGGAGCATCCCCGTCGTCGGCGTTTCCTTCTGTGCCTATCAGGGCCAGCTGGTGGTCGGCAACCGGTATGCGGACGCGATGATCGAGCTCAACAAGGATCAAAAGGGCTTTGAGAACGAGGTCGCCGGCTGCTCGGAAATCTGCCCGAAAGACGCGCTGCGCGCCGTCCAGATGCTGAAAAACAAGATGATGGGCGTCGAAATCAAGCCGGCTCCTAAAAAATGGTCGCAGCAGGTCGTCGACGGAAACAATCTTCTTCTGGGCCTATAAAAACAGTCTGCGAAGAAATAGGAGGACGCCAATGCAATACGAACTGAACCCCATCCTGATGGAGGGAAAAGTGGTGGAGGTCAACGATACGGCCGTCAAGGTCGATATTCAGGGAAGGCTGGGGGTCGTCACGGTCCCGAAGCGCTGGGTCCTGACGGATTTTCCACTGCGGGCCGGCCTGAAGGTGGAATTCTATTTCAGCTATCTGCAGGTGACCGAATAAAAGCGGGCGCCGAACGCGCCTGAAACGAAATTTTGAACGGAGGCAAGCCATGAAACTGACGGTAGTAGAGGGGATGCAGTCTGAAATCTTTGTGCCGATCACGCCGATCCCGGTTTGGTCAGAGCTGAAAAAGCCGCTGAACGAATGCAGGGTGGCGTTTATCACGGCGGGCGGCATCCACCAGAAAACCCAGACACCCTACGACACTTCCGGGGATTACACCTATCGCGTGATCCCGTCCGATATCCCCACTTCCGAACTGATGGTCACCCACGGGGGATTTGACAACTCGGATATCAACAAGGATGTGAACGCCATGTTTCCGCTGGACCGCCTGCGGGAGCTGGTCGCGGAGGGCTTTATCGGAAGCCTTGCCGATGAGATGTACGGCTTTATGGGCGGCGGCGGAAACGTTGATAAATTCCGCACGGAAACCGGTCCGGAAATCGCGGCCAAACTGAAAGCGCAGGGGGTCGATATCGTGCTTTGCACCGGCGGGTGCGGCACGTGTCACCGTTCGGCAACGATCGTCACCAGATGCTGCGAGGCGGCGGGAATGTCCTGCTGCGTGATCGCGGCGCTGCCGCCCATTGCCAAGCAGCAGGGGGCTCCGCGGATCACCGCGCCGCACGTGCCGATCGGTTCCAATGCGGGCGAGCCGAACAATCCGGAGATGCAGACGGCAATTCTGAAGGACACGCTGAATTTTATTGCCCACGAGGCGGACCATTACGGCATGTGCAAGGTGCTGCCGTACGAATACAGGCATAATGTCTGACGGTCCCGGGAACGGAGTGTTTCATTTTCCGCGGCGCTGACTTTGCTCTTGATTTTATGCGTGCAGCATGTTAAAATGACTCAATATCAAAAAGGGAACGTCCTGCCCGGTGTCGGTCTTGCGGTGTTCTGTACGCTTCTGGAAATCACTTTTTCCGGGGATTCCCATCCGCCTGTGCGGCGGACGGCACCCGCGTCGTTTTCGGCATTGTCTGCTATACCCTTCTCAGCTCCGAGGCCCGGCCGGCGAATTCCCCCGACGGTTAACAGGTTCCGTTTTTTACAATTTAATATACGATCAGAGCAAAATGAATGGACAATGGTGTTTGTTTTACAACATCCTTGTCTTTTTTTTATTCATTTTTTCTGTTCCTATAAATTCAAAGTATCATCAAAGGAGGATTCAACATGAAGAAAAAACTTTTGTCCTTAATCTCCGCGGCGCTGACGTTCGCAATGACGGCGGTTATGCTGACGGGTTGCACAGGCGGCACCGAAGCTGCTTCCCAGCCGGAGAGCAGCACGGCCCCGGCAGCGTCCTCGCAGGCGGCCGGTGAAAGCGCACCATCCTTTCAGGGCGCGCTGAAAGGGGTCACGCTGGCTGTCGGCACTTCCGGCACCTACGCGCCGTTCTCCTATTTTAAAGAGGATGGAACGACTCTGCAGGGCTTCGATGTGGAATTCCTGAGTGAACTGCAGAAGCTCCTTGGATTCTCCGTCAAATCCGATAAACTGCAGGATATGGACTACGGTCCGCTGACCACCTCCGTGTCTCAGGGCCAGCTGGATGTTGTGGCGGCCGCCCTCTGCGCCACGGATGAGCGCAAAAAGACCATGAACTTCACCGATACCTATTATGACGCGGGCATCGTGGTCGTCGTGGGCGAGAACAACAACGACATCAAAAGCGTGGACGATCTGAAGGACGGAAAATATACCGTGGCCGTGCAGGCCGGCACTGTCGCCTATGAATACGCCGCCGCCAACCTGCCGGAAAAATGTCTGAAAACCTTCGATTCCCAGTCTCTCGCCTATAAAGCCGTGGAGGGCGGGCAGGCGGACGCCACTATCTACGACGCGCCCGGCACGGCCTATTCCATCAAGACCGGCGAGATCAAGCTGAAAATCGTCGGGGATGAATTCTACAACGGGCAGGCGCCTTACGCTATCGCTCTTTCTTTCAACATCTGCAAGGCGAATCCCGATATCGTCCAGAATTTTAACGACGCCATCGCTTACCTCCAGTCGAACGGAACCATCGATCAGCTGAAGGAAAAATGGTGTGAATAAGCAATGAACCGGCGCGGCCGGCCGCAGATCCGCTTTTTTACCGTCTTTTTCCGGCGGATTTCCTCCCGCTTTGCGTACAAACGGGCCTTTCGCCCTCTTGTACGCGGGCTGCGGCGGAGAAGCCCACATTGAAAGGAGGTGTTCCAATGGATTTGGAATCCGTCAAGAATATTGCTCCCATGCTGTTCCGCGGGCTGAAGCTGACAATGGAAATTTCCGTAGTCGGCATCCTGATCGGCTTTCTGATCGGATCGGTTTCCGGGTATGCCCTGCACGGACATTTCAAGGCGGGTAAGCGCATAGCCGGCGTTTATATCTGGCTGATCCGCGGCACACCGCTGGTGGTGCAGGCGCTGTATGTTTATTTTGTGGTCCCCCTGTTGATTTCCGCGGCCACGGGAACGACTTTTACTTTGGAAAGCACGACGGCGGGCATCATCGTCGTCTCCCTGAATTCCGGCGCGTTTATCTCCACCATCGTGAAGGGTGCCCTGGACGGTGTGGAAATTGGCCAGACCGAGGCGGGGAAATCCCTTGGGCTGACAAACAGGCAGATTATGTGGCATCTGATCGTCCCACCGGCGTTTCAATCCATGCTGCCCGCATTGTTCAACCAGTTTATCATTTCCGTGAAGGATACGGCCCTGTTGTCCATCATATCGGTCAATGAAATGACCAGACAGACGCAGAACTATATTGCGCGGACCTTTCAGACTGTTCCGGCCTACACGGTTTGCGCTCTGTTTTACTTAGTGTTGCTGTCCATACTCATGGTACTGCAAAAATTTATCGAAAAGAAATTCAGTTTGAAATAGGCGGGTGACGAAAATGAGCAGCCAACTTTTGCAGATCAGCCATCTATCCAAAATTTTTGGCGATCTGGTGGTTCTGAAAGATATCAACATCGAGGTTTCCGAGGGAGAGGTGGTATGCATCATCGGCCCCTCCGGCTCGGGAAAAAGTACGCTGTTAAGATGCATCAATCAGCTGGAGATTCCTACCTCCGGCGATGTTTTTTATAAAGACCAGAACATGTGCGATAAAAAGGCCGATATCCGGAAATTCCGGGAGGAGGTCGGCATGGTGTTTCAGCGCTTCAATCTGTTCCCGATGAGAACCGTTCTGGGGAACGTCATGCTGGCGCCGGTGCTGACCAAGCGCAGGAACAAGCAGGAGGCTCGCGGTAAGGCCGCACAGCTGCTGGAGCGGGTGGGACTGGAAAACAAAAAGGACGCTCTGCCGTCCACCCTCTCGGGCGGGCAGCAGCAGCGGGTAGCCATTGCGCGGGCATTGGCCATGGACCCCGTCGCGCTGCTTTTTGACGAACCGACGTCGGCTCTGGACCCGGAGCTTGTGGGCGAGGTCCTGAGCGTGATGCGTCAGCTTGCCGCGGACGGTATGACAATGGTTGTGGTCACCCACGAGATGGCGTTTGCAAAAGACGTTGCGGACCGCGTCATTTTTATGGATAACGGCTATATTGTGGAAGAAGGGACTCCGCAGGAGGTACTGGAAAGCCCGCGGGAAGAACGGACGAAGGCTTTTCTGTCCAGATTTCTGTCGTCTTAGCGGTCAGCGGCAGCGGATCGCTCTGCGGCAAAGAAAGACAGGGGTGAAAGGTTTGGAAAAATATGTAGTCACCATTACAAGAGATTTTGGAAGCCTTGGGCGTCCGATCGCCAGACGGCTATCCGAACTGCTGAACATCGAATACTACGACCGTGATATTGTGGAAGCGACCTCGGAAAAAATGGGAATGCCGGTTTCGGTGATCAGCGACGAGGAAGAGAAAGGCTCCAACTTTTTTCGGATGCTGTTTCCGCTTGGAACGGAGTCGATGGAGCGGCAGGCGCGTATCTTCCAGACGCAAAAGGACATCATTACCGGCCTGGCGGAAAAAGGCTCCTGCATTCTCGTCGGCCGCTGCGCCGACTATATTCTCTCCGAAGAAAAAAACGCAATGCACGTTTATATCTATGCGCCGTATAGGATCCGGTACGACAACTGCCTGAACACGCTGGAAATGAAACCGTACGAGGCAAAACGGATGATCGAGGCGGTGGACAGAGCGCGCGGAAATTATCATAAGCAGTATGCCAAATATGCCCCGGACGATCCTAATCACAAGGACCTGATGGTAAACAGCGGGCTGCTGGGTGTTGAGGGAACCGCGAGGCTGCTGGCGGAGGCCGTCAGGCTGAATTTCGGCGGATAAGGAACAGGAGAAATCCATATTTGCGGGAGGAACAGCATGGATATCAGGCCCAAAACAGGCAGCTACGCGCACTGCTTCAAAACCATCGATTCCCACACCGTGGGAGAAGCGACGCGGATCATTTACGAGGGGTTTCCGGAGCTGCCCGGAAGCACGATGATGGAAAAGAAAAAATATCTGGAAAAAAATTACGACCATTATCGCACGGCGCTGATGCTGGAACCAAGAGGGCACCGCGACATGTTCGGGGCGCTGATTACCGAGCCGGTGAACCCGGAAGCGGATTTGGGCGTGGTTTTCATGGACAGCGGCGGCTACCTGAATATGTGTGGCCACGGCAGCATCGGGACCGCCTCCATGGCGGTTGAAACCGGACTGGTGGCGGTGACCGAACCGTATACCGAGGTCGTGCTGGATACGCCTTCCGGTATTATTCGAGCAAAGGTGCGCGTGGAGGGCGGAAAAGCGGTGGAGGTCAGCATTTTAAACGTGCCTTCTTTTCTGTACCGGGAAAACCTGAAAGCCGAAATTCCCGGGTACGGTACGATTCCCTACGATATCTCCTTTGGAGGCTCCTTTTTTGCGCTGGTCGATGCCGAAGCCATCGGCCTGGACCTGAAGGCCAAATATATCGAGGAAATCACCGAGCTGGGAATGAAGCTTCGGAACCGGATTAATAAAGAAGTGAATATCCGGCATCCTTATCTGGATATTACCACCGTCGATCTGGTGGAATTCTATACAAGTGCCGATCACCCGCAGGCCGATCTGAAAAACTGCGTCATTTTCGGGCAGGCACAGGCCGACCGTTCTCCGTGCGGGACCGGAACGAGTGCCAAAATAGCGGCTTTATACGCAAAGGGGGAACTGGGGCTCAACCAGAAATTCGTTTACGAGAGCATGATCGGTTCGATATTTAAAGGCGAGGCCGTTCAGGAGCTGGAAATCAGCGGAATAAAGGCGATTATTCCGCAGATTACCGGCAGCGCGTATATCACCGGCATGAACCAATGGATTCTAGACGATGACGATCCGCTGGAAGACGGCTTTTTGCTGGGAAACGTAAAAAAGGCGGAGCCGGAAAGCATCCGGACCAGAATCGTCCGGGCGGCGTGGAAGCTGTTCCGGGAAAAGGGCTTCCCCGAAACCCGCACAGCCGACGTGATCGGGCTGGCCGGCGTATCCGCCGACGAATTTCACAGCGCTTTTGAAACAAAGGAGGATTTGCTGGATACGCTCGGAGATTTTTTCGATCAGAAATACGCTGAGCTGATGCTGGAAATGAACCCCCGGCTGAACCATTACGAGCAGCTGCTTTATCTGAACAGGGAGCTGTTTCGGCTGATTGAAACAGAGGTACCCTTTAACCTGGTTGTGTTTCTTTACACGCAGGATGTTGAAAAAAAGAAAAAGAGCCTGTTCAATGAGGAACGGCTCTACTTTAAGCTGATTATGCGTATTCTGCAGGAAGGACGGAAGAGCGGGGAATTTAAAAATTCGGATTCCGTGCAAAGCATGGCGGAAATATATGCCTCTCTGGAAAGAGGAATGATCTACAACTGGTGTGTGGCGGGCGGCGCTTACAGCCTGACAGGGAACAGCCAAAGCCTTTTACCCATCTATCTGAAGGAGTTTTTAAGATAAAGCTTTATAAAAACCGCAGAAATTTCATTTCCGTTTAGGAGAAACGCAGCCTTGCTGCAGCATCAACTGGAAACGCTGTAATGCGGGAAAGAAACGGTATTTTTTAACTTTAGAATAGGACCTCCGTATCAGGGCATCCCGTTGTTTAGGGATGCCCTTTTTCAAGTGCTGCCGGGGGTCCTGTTGACGATTGATAAATTTTTTTCAACTCCGAAATATGCAATGGCTGCTATTTTTTATGGAAAAACAGACAAACTATCCGTAAAGAGACCCTGTCTTATCCGAAGGGTCTCTTAAATAAGGAGGAGCTTCCATTGCAGATCGTGTTGAAAAAATTTGACTTTTATATAGATTTTCCCTTTCTGCCGGTCGTTTTGTTAATTCTGCTTTCCTTGTTCTGTTTTGTTTTGTTCCTACTGTACCGCAGACTGAACCATTTTGGCAGGAAAGTAGATTTTTCGGTTTGTTCCCCGGGAGAAGGAGAGAAACCGGGTCCGGGCGAGTGGGAAAAGCAAATGCTTAATCTGGCGGAAAGCCACAGTCAGGTCAGGCTGACCGGATATAGCTTTGTTCTGAATGATTATAATCAGGCCGCCTATAAAGAACTGAATAAAATCAGAGACAGCATCTCCG
>ENA-OXEN01000035-OXEN01000035.1-human-gut-metagenome-genome-assembly--contig:-NODE-35-length-24455-cov-17.388033_pt1 | contig 24455 bp, 38 predicted proteins | sample MGYA00249358_ERZ652249 | MGnify/ENA primary metagenome ERZ652249 (study PRJEB26925, sample SAMN05826761) | human gut metagenome | biome: ENVO:2100002; feature: ENVO:00000062; material: ENVO:00002003... | reverse complement strand
CTCTATGCCGTCGATGACTTTCTGGGCGTTCTTCATCGTGACCTTTACGATCGGCATGGCCTTCACCTCCTTCTGGGTATAGAAAAACCGCCGGCGCGGAGGCGTTCCTCCCGTCTGGCGGTTGATTTCATGATACAGAGTAACACGGGTTCTACATGACTTTCACTGTCATTCGCTGCGGTTTGGTGTCATTCGCTCCTATTTACTCCGCCACGCTCGATTGTGGAAAAGAAAAAGCCCGAGGGTTATGCCCCCGGGCTCAGTGTGTCGTTGTTCAGTTTGGCCAGCGCTACGAGGGCCGAGCCGTGGATGCGCAGCGTGCGCCTCATGTAGGCGTCGTACTTTTCCACGAAGTCCTCTCGTTCACCGAACAGGGCCTCGGCCACGCCCTGCCAATTCACTCGGTCAAAGTATCGAAGCTGGATCACCAGCCTGTCGTCGGGCTTGGCCATCTGGTCGACCATGGCAGCGAGGAGCGCGTGCTCATGCCGCTCCGCCTCTATCTTCTCCCGGATCGTGTCCTCGAGCTCCTGCTTCCGGCCGATGATCTCGGCCATGCGGTCGCCTGCCGGGCTCCCGCTGTGTGGCATACCGTCGAGCCGCTGGGCCTTTGGGCTCGTCATGGTCGCCTCCATCCGTTCGAGGCGCTGGATCTGGTTGTCGATGTCGCGGAGCATGGCCGTGTAGTCGCTCAGGCGCTCCTTGATCTGCTGCGTTATGCTCTGTTCGGCCATGATGGCCACCTCCCTCCGTTGGCGTGCTACTCTGCGAATATTCCGGTGATGTCATCCCGCCCCAGCTCGACGCCGTCCCTGATGCAGCGGATCCGCGTGGCTCCGGTGGCTGCGATGTAGCGCTTGACGATGACGTCCGTGTAGGCCGGCGTGAGCTCCATCGCGTAGCATGGCTGGTTTTTTGCCTCGCAGGCGATCAACGTCGTCCCGCTGCCAGCGAACAGGTCGAGGACTCCGTGCGCCCAGTCCGTGTTATCGAGCAGCGCCTCGATGATTTCGACCGGCTTCTGCGTCGGATGGAGGTCATTGCCGGAGCGGGTGCAGGTCAGCACGTTCCCGTAGCCCTTGTGGTTGTCCCATTGCGGCTTGGTTCGGTGGGCGAACATTACGAGCTCGTGCTGCGTTCTCCAGCCTTGCCCCATGCCCGGCGTGCCTTTGTCCCAGACGATCATGGACTTCACGCCGAGGCCGTTGCTTTCCACGATGTCGAACAGATAAACCCACATTCGCCAGTCTGTGAATATGTACGAGACGAGCACGGGCAGGTCTTGGATCATCGCCGTCATGAGCGCCTGATATCCTCTGGTGCTGAGCGTGTCGTTGGCGATTGTCGGCTGCCCGCCTTTTCGGTCGGTTCCAATGCTCCCGCCGGATCGTCCGCTTTCTCTGAAGCCGCCCGAGCAGTACGGGGGGTCAGTCAGCAGGATTTCCGGCTTGGCTCCATCGAGAAGGGCCGCCCTGTCTCTGGCGTTTGTGCAGTCTCCGCACATGACGCGGTGGCTTCCGAGGATCCAGATGTCTCCGCGCTGCGTGATCGGTTCCGTCGGCAGCTCCGGCACGGCGTCAGGATCCCCCTTGAGCTCTTTATCGTGCACGGCCTCCGAGAGCCCGGTGACGAGGCGCTCGTACTCCTGCTCGGTGTATCCGGTCATGGAGACCGGGAGCTCGCCAGTGTCAACCTCGGCCATGAGGTCAGCGAGGAGCTTGCTGTCGATCTGCGAGAGCTCCGCAAGGCGATTGTCCGCGATCATGTCGGCGTACTCCTCGGCCTCGCTGGCGTAGTTCTGGTAGTCGACCGGCGCCTCGGTCAGGTCTGCAAGCTGCGCAGCCAGCAGCCGGCCGTGTCCCTTGACGATGAAGCCGCTGCGCCTGCTGACGGTGATGGCCCCGCGCCAGCCCGTGCCCTTGATGATCTTGGCGAGCGCCTTGATCTGGTCGTCCGGGTGGGTGTTCGGGTTTCGCGGGTTCGGGATCAGCTTCTCAATGGGTTCGATGGCGTCGTGGGCGCAGAATACCGGGACGCCGCCGGCCCACGCCTTGGGCTCGGCCGCCGTGGTATAGATTTCGGTCGGTTGCTCTGATTTCTTGCTTTTTGCCATTGTGCACCTCCTGTTATGTGGCTGGCCCGATACCGGCGGCGATCAGGCCCTTCATGATCATGGCGTTCAGGTCGATGAAGCAGAGAGCGACGGGGTCGTATGTCCGGCATATTTCTCCGTTCACAGTGAGATCCCCGACAATGCTGGTGCCCATGACGTGGTCGACCGCGCGGATGCTGACGCCGATGTCCCCGGAGTAGAACGCTCGCAGCTCCTCGAGCAGGATGTCGCGCTCTCGTTCGGCTTTTTGGATCAGTGCCGGGGATTCGCTCCTCCGGCAGAGGAGCGGGGTGTTTGTGTACGGCTGCCGCAGTTCTTTATTCATTCCGGGCCTCCTTTTCGCTCGCTTCGTCCATCTTTTGGATCTCGCATTTATTCCCGGGAGGCCGGTCGCACCAGCCATCAACTCCCCACATACAGTCCTCAGTGTATTCGCAGTTTCGGCCGCGTTCCGGGTATGTCGGCCTGCCTGTCCGCTTGGCCTTCGTTCCTCCGTGATGGCTGCCCGCTTTTCTCAGGCTCGAGGGCTTCACTGGATACCACGGGGAGTCGCTGTCGATGTAGACGGTATTGTCCGGCAGGAAGGCGGGGTCTGGATTTTGCACGAAGCCGACCACCTTGTGAGGGCCGAACGTCAGGCCGTTCGGGTTTGTATAGTCGACCAGATCCCCGATCCTGAAGCCGTAGGCCTCCTGTACTCCGTTTATAACGTCGGGGTCTCCCGCCGGGTCATAGTGTCCCATTTGCCGTCTCCCTTCTTTTGCTCGATCCGGCCACGCAGGCGGGCCAGCTTGGCGTCCTCGTACTCTGCCGTGCTGCCGTACATGAGCTTCATCTGGTCGAGCATGATCTGGACGTCGGCGATCTCCTCCAGCACGTTCGCGAAGGCAGCGGACTCCTCGGTGCCGTGGTTGGCGCGTCTGTGCTTGCAGATGGCCTTAGTGAGCTCGCTCATTTCCTCGATCATCATGTCCTGCTGGGCCATGGGGCCGAAGGTGCTGATGGCCGCCTTCAGGATCCCGCGACGTTCCTCTGCCTCGATGTAGTGCTTTTCCATATCCGTCCGCCCCTTTTGAGTCTCGGCCACGCGCTCGTAGCGTCGCCGGTTAAATACGAAGTCATCGCAGACCTCTCCGGCCCGGTGAAGCCGGCACCAGCTATTCAGCCCGTCTAAAATGAGGTTCTCGCAGTAAAAGCATGAGCGGGTTTTCGGGCCTGCGTCCCCGATCCCGTCAATGGCGACAGAGCGCTCTCCGCAATGCTGGCACGCTTCTCCGCCTTTGTCGGGGCTGGCTGAATATGTGAGCTTGCCGCAGTTGTGGCACCTGTATCTATACATGGCCGCGCTCTCCGCTCTGTGACAGCCCGGCCTTCAGCGCACAGGTGGTGCAGGCAGCTCGGAGCCCGGGCTCTGCGGCCAGCGCTTCGCGTGCGAGGTCTGTCTTCCAGCACTCAGCTCCGCATACCGGGCAGGTGGTGAGCTTCCAGTCGTCGCGCTGCGGGTTCGGTATGTTGGCCTTGAGCGGCATGGCGAGGATCCCGCCGTCTCCGACCTTGTGCGGCGTGATGGTGAAGGCCTCCGGCTCCTCCTCGGCAGCCATTTCGACGGCGGCCTTCTCGTATTCATCGTGGATCTGATCCATGACCGCCTCCCAGCGCTCCCCGTGGCCGCTTTCGTAGCCGGCCACAATATGCGCGAGCTCGTGGGCGAACAGCTCCGCCATCGCCCCGATCGGCGAATTGGCCGCGATGCTGATGATCGGCTCGGTTCCGTCCTCCGGGAAGAACGTCTCGGCATAGACCGCCTTGCCACCTTCATCGGCCAGCTCAAGGACGAGTTGCGCCCTGTACTTGACGTCCGGGTAGAGGTTCGAGAAGATGCCGGCCACGATGGCCGCCGGGTCGTTCACGAATGGCGAGGCCATCGGCCCGATCTGCTCGTAGCCCTTCAGGGCGGCGTATGTTTCCCGGAGCATGGCCCTGATCTCGTCCTTTTTGATGCCCATGATGGTCGGGCCGTTCAGGATCAGGTTGAGCATTGTGTCGCTCCAGTCCCTCATAGATCGGGCTTCTCCCATGAAGCGGGCGGCGGTGGGGTCGACGATGATCCCGTCTCGGGTGAGGCGTGTATAATTATCCATTATTTGCTCCCTTCTGAGGCAGGCGAAACAACTCCACACTGATCGTGCTGATGTCCTCGTCGTCCTCGAAAAACATTTTTTTGATGGCCGTGACGTCCTCTTTGCTCGGGTATTGCTCAAGATCGAGTGGTCTGATGCTGATCGCTTCCCAGCCGTCGCGTCCAATGCACGAAACTACGAAAAACCGGCGGCCATTGACTTCGATGTCGAAGCCTCCGTCCTTTTTGCCGTACATTTCGATTTCGTCCTCTTGCGGCGACCTGAAGGCAGCGAGCGCGGTTAGGTCTTTCACGTTGTTACCTCCTTCTCGGCCAGAGTTACCCGGTCGGCCGGGGCTCTGGTTATGCTGTTGTTGTTGGGGTCGAGTATCTCCACGGACGTCCTGCGGGCCCCCGCGCTGTCGTACCAGAGGATGTAGGCGGAGATCCGCAGGTAGCGCCGGCCGTCATAGACCACGGGCTGCTTGTGCTTCATGGCGGCGGCGATCTGTTTGCTATCCATCTTCGCCCCTCCGGGCGGCGGCAGCCCGGGCGCTGAGTTCGCTGCGGTACTTATCGCTCGCCTCGATCCTTCGGCTCTGCTCCTCCGGCGGTAGCAGCTCGAACTCGAAGTCCCTGATCTCCTTTTTCAGACCTCCCACGAACTCCTTGAGGATGGTGTGGGCGATTGAGACCTTTGTGGCGGTGTTCTCGACAAAGCTCCGGCCGGTCTCGAGGGCCTCCAGCAGCTCGCGCCGCTCGTCGTCGGTGATCATGTCGTAGCCGTAGGCGTCCATGATCTCGGCCTCGGTTTTATACTCGGAAAGCTCGGCGACCCGCGCCTCCCGAGCGGCTTTTTCCTTGGCCTCGGCCGCCTCCAGCAGTTTCAGCGGATGATAGAGGCGCTTGACGAGCTCCTTGCGGCTGGCGATTTCCAGCTTCATGGCCTCTCGCTCCTCCTTTTTCTGTTCCCGGGTCATGGCTGCGCCTCCCTGTGGGCTGACCAGACGATCGCCTGCTTGCCCGTTACGCTGCACACCCGTTTCCCGACGGCGTCGATGCGCCCTTTTGCCCTCAATTTGGTCAGCCGGGGGCTCACCTGATTTCGATCGGTCGTTTTCAGGACGCCGGTGCCCTGAAGGTGTGCTGTCAGCTCGTTCGCCGTCATTTCCTTGCCGTCAAGGGCTTCAACGATGGCGTCGTTCTCGTCCCGTCCTGCCCCGGGGCCCCTGAAGATAGCGAGGAGCGAGGGGAATGGGGCGGCGTCCTTGGCGTTTCCGTCCTCGTCTGTGAAGCGCAGCCTACCGCGAAGGAAGCGTATCTCAGCCTTCCCGAGTATGTAGTCGTGGAAGTATGCGGTGTCCGTCCGGGCCGGTATGAGAACGACTACGGTGGTTCCTTCTTTCTGGCTCTCGTCGTGCGCCTTCTGCACCCACTTGTGGAGCGTCCGACCATATGGCGGGTTAAGAAACACGGTATGCCCCCCCCAGTCCCGCTTCAGGGCGTCGTCGTCTGGCGTGAAGTAGCTGGAGCATTTTGCGGACTTCGGTGTGGCTGCTGCGTCGAGGTCGAAGTGGAACTCGTTGTCCAGCTCATTGAAAAAGTCGATCGGCGTGCACCAGTCCAATTTATCGCTGCTCAGTAATGCCGCGTTCATCATTTTGCTTTTCCTCCTTCGGCTGCCATAACTCGTCGAAAACGACGGGGCCGGCAGATTTTCCGGCCGCCCCTGCGATCCTGTCCAGCAGCTTGATCGTGCCGGCTATGCAGGGGACGGCGTATTTTTTGGCTTCCTCTTTGGTGATGTACTTGCGCCCGTAGGCGTCGGCCATATCCCTCCAGACCGGCCACGGGATCCGGGCGAACTGCTGAAGGCTGAAGCTCACGAGGACGAAGGTGACGGCGCCCATGCGGTGGTGGCGCTCCAGCTCGTCCATCTGCTCGTCGGAGAGGCGGCTGCGCTGGATCTTGCTGTCGTCGGTGTGCTTTGCCTCGAACTTGATGGCCCGGCCTCCATTGAGCGTCCCGCCGAAGTCCGGCTGAGCCTGTTTTGTGAAGCAGGCGAGAAACTGGCCCTTGCTGTTGGGCGGCCGCAGCGGCTTCATGGGCTCCGGCGTCTTTTCGATGTCCGCGATGCCGTTCTCCCTGTACCAGTCGCACGCGGCCTGAATGTATCGCTCGAAGGCCTCGCCGGAGATCCGGGATCGTTTGCCGGTGATTGACGCCCGGGCGGCCCGCTGCATGGCCTCGTAGGGCGTCGGATCGTTGTAGCCCTCGGCGTTCTTTTTGGGAAGTCCTTTACCCGCCATAGCTGCCTCCTGTCGGAGCCCTGAGCCACCACGCGTCGCTTCCCGCGTTTGGTCTGGTTGCTCCTGCGCCCGGATACTGGCCCTGTTTGACTTCCGCGTCCGTCCCGTCGACGACCGGGATCCCCAGCTCTTGGGCGAGCTTGATCTCGGCGGTCATGCCGGCGCTCGGGGCTGCGATGCCGTAGACCCAGACCTCGTCGCAGCCGCGCAGCAGCTCCAGCCCGAGGCTCAGACCCAACTCACGCTCGGCCGGTACGGTGTCGGCGAGGAACTGGGTGAGGTAGACGTGCGGGGCGATCGGCAGCACGCCGGCCAGCGCGGCCTCCCGGCAGTATTCCTGCGCTTTGGTGATATTCTTCTCGTAGTCCCCCCTGCACGGGGAGCAGATGTAAACTTTTTTCATGTGGTTCCTCCTGTCAGATCCATCGCCCAGCGCTGCTTGTCGCAGGTTGGCGCGTCTGTTTTTCTTGGCCGTGATGGGCAGCTCCAGTCTTTTTCCCTGATGTCTGCCTCTTTTCTCCAGCCAGACGCCCGAAGGCTGCCTCCGTCCTCTGCCGAGAGGATGTAGGTGATGATCTTGCTGTACCCGAGCTCCTTAGCCACTCGCGCCGCCCTCGAGTAAAGAAACGAGCAGGCGTTTCGCGTCCCGTCCGTGCAAAGCCGGAGGACTTCGAGTGTGTGCCCGTCGTCCAGCACGCGGCTCACTGGCCGCCCGACCTGCACGACCCCGACGAGCTTCCCGTCAGCCTCGCAGCCTATTCGGAACTTGTCTCCGTGCGCCGGCGGGTGGTGCCTGTGAAGGGCCTCAACAAACGCGGCCGCATCTTTTCTCTCGAGCGGTACCGCCTTCATCGTTGCCTCCAACTCTCGCCTGTCAGGACGATGTTCCTGCACATTTCCGCAAGACGGTCGATGGTTGCCCGCGCCGTGGTGTCGTCTCGTGTGTCCCGTGGCGTCATCCGGGCGATCAGGGCGTCGGTGGCGTAGTTGGTGGTCACGATGGTCGGCAGATACGCCTCATAGCGGCCGTTGATGATGTTGTAGACTGTCGAGATCGCCCATTCGGTGGGCGGTTCCTTTCCCATGTCGTCAATGACCAGCAGGGGCGCGGTCTTGTAGATCCGCAGGACGCTCCCCTCGTCGGTGTCCCCACGGGAAAAGGTGCGTTTGATGCGTTCCAGCAGGTCGATCATGGTCATACAGACGACCGGCCGGCCCTGAGCGATCAGGTGGTTCGCGATGGCTGCGGCGAGGTGGGTCTTTCCAGTCCCCGGAGGGCCAGATATAAGCAGGCCGTTCCTTCCGGGCTCAGGCTCCCCGCGCTTCGGCAGCAGGTTCTCAAAGCTGTCGGCGTAGCGTCTGGCCACGATCGCAGCCTTCCGGTTGTCGTCCGTGATCTCGAAGGTATCGAAGGTGCGCCGCAGGAAGCGGTCGCCCATGCCAGACTCGCCGATTATTTTCTTGATCCGCTCCCGGGTCCGCCTGTCCTCCTCGGCCTTGCGTTCGGCCTCCTTCCGGGCCGCCTTCTCGGCTTGCTCTTTTTCGTATGCGGCCATGGCTTCGGCGCAAGTGCAGCGCTCGGCTCCGTAGGGTGCCCACATGACGCGATCGCCGAACATGAAGCCCCGGTGGTAACGCATGGCCCCGCAGAACTCGCATGGGACGGGTTCAGGCGTGCCGGGCTGCCCGGCATAGTCCTTGTCGCTGCTCAATATCCAGTTCGGGCCGGCAGCCGCGTCATCCGGCTCATTCGTCGATGTCGTCATAGGCTGACTTAAATCCCTTCGCCCATTCCGTTTCTGTTCCTCCGGCGCCGGGCTGCTTAGGATGTCCTTGATCGACTGCATTGTTGCTCACTCCTTCCGGCTCGTCGTCCCATCGTCCCTGATTGAGCCACGTCGCGGGGTTCGGTATGTAGCGGCCGTTTTCCCGGCACCACTGATCCCAGCGCTTCTGCTCGTTGACGGCCTGCATGATCTTCCCATGAAGCTCTGCCGTGGGGGCTATGCGCTTCCATGACTTGAGGGCAGCCTGCTTCCCGACGCGTTTCGGGTAGGCGCTCCAGAACTCGTCAAATCTGGCCTCGATGGTCGACTTCTTCGCCCCGTCGCCCCCCTCGCCAGAGGGGGTAGGGGGTGTATTATCTTCTCTTGTCTTAGGTACTCTACTCTGGTCTACTCTGCCTGTGGTCTTTTCGCGGTCGTCCGACGGTCGTCCGCCGGTCGTCCGCCGGTCGTCTGGCGTGTCATCCGAGGGCGGCGCCGTGGCTGATCTGCGACGCTTGGAGCGCTCTTTTTCGGCCTGCCTTTGGTCGATTAGCTTGCCGGCGTACTCGTACCAGTCGTGGATTTCGAGTGTCTCGTCGTCCTTTTCATCGAGCCATCCGGCCCGAATTAGGGCGGATGTCAGCTTTTCAGCCGGCCCCTCCCATTGCGCCGCCCGGGCTATCATGCGCGGTGTCACGCCGTCGAGGCTCCCGGACGGGGCGTTATCGAGCGCCCAGAGCCAGAAGGAGATCAGCAGGCCCATCATGTGAGGGGGTGCCACCTCCAGCTCGTCGGCAGCGTCGAATAGTTTGCGGTGATCCTTGAGCGTCTGATGGACTTGAAGCCATGCCACGGTCATCACCTCCTTCGTCGTGTGGCTGTGTGTGCGTGGCCATCATCCGGTCGACCGGCGGTCGTCCGGCGGTCGCATTAAAACGGGAGATCGCCGTCATCATCCTCCACCTCCGAGAAGCCGTCAGGGCCGGAAGGGCCGGCGCCCGGCTGAGCGTGTCCGGCGTTCTGGTTGTCCTTCTTGCTGTCGCAGAAGTGGAACTGGTCGACCGTGAGCTCCGTGGCTTTCCGGCGGTTTCCATCCCTGTCCTCGTATGAGCGGGACGCGAGCTCGCCCTCAACGATAACAAGGCGGCCCTTCGTCAGGTACTTGCTGGCGAACTCGGCCTGATTTCTCCACGCGACGCAGTCGATGAAGTTGGTGATCCTGCTGCCGTCTTTGGTCTTGCGGCCGGTATCGCTGGCAAGCGTGAAGCTGGTGATGGGCGTGCCGCCCTGCGTGTACCTGAGCTCCGGGTCGGCGGTGAGCCGCCCCTGAAGGTGCGTGCTATTGAGCATTGGTCTGTCCTCCTTGCTGGGCCGCCGCAGCGTCAAGGTGCCCGCAGATGTCGTCGTACTCTTGGCGCGTTAGGGTGGCCGGGTCTTTCTTTCCGTATTTCTCGAGGATTCGGGCGTCGGTTCGTTCCTTGGTCACGCCGGCGGCCTCTGACTTCTTGTAGAGGCGGTTGATCTGTGCGTCGCTGAGCCGGCCGGTGCCCTGCCCTTGGTGCTGCTGCCCCTGCTGGCCGCCTTGCTGCTGGCCCTTTAAGCCCTTGCCCTGAGCGCTGAAGTCGCTGTTGTCCGGGTCGTCCTCGCCTTGGTCAATGCTGAACTTCTCGAACAGGTAATACTTCAGGGCGTAGGTGTGGGCGGCGCCCTTCGCCTTGGCCGGGTCATCGTTCCAGCCGATCGCGTGGACGATGGCCTCGATGACCTCGTCGTCGTTGTCGAGGTTCGTCCAGCGGATCGTCACGTCGGCCTCGTATACAAACATGAGCTTGTCGCCGTTGCGGGTCTTGGTCTGCATGGTGATCCAGTAGAGCGGGTCGCCGTTCTCAGAGTGCCGGGTGGCCTGCTCGCTGACGACGTCAAAGTCCACGCCGAGGTCGTTCATGATGGGGGTTATTTTCTCCCAGACGTCGTAGATCTTGGCGTACTTGTAGCTGACGCCGTCGCTGTGCTGCTTCTTGACGATCTCCGGGCAGGCTTTCCGCATTTCGACGAGCTTCTGTCGGAGCGTCAGGCAGCTCGCCACGGGCGGAGGATTGACGGCCGGGAAGGGCGCCGCTGCGGCTCCTTCTTCGGCCTTTTTGGTTGTTGTGGTTGCCATAATGGGCCTCCTTTACGCTTCGACCTTGAAGATGTCGGGCGCCTCCATGACCGTGACGCCCTCGACGATCTCGCCGGTTTCCTGAATGGTGGCGACCGTTCCGGTGAAGGCGAGCTTTTTCTTCAGCTCTCCCCACTCGGAGGTCTCCACGGTTTTGATCAGATCCCCGTAGCCGTTGGCCTTCAGCCACGGCACCAGCTTTTTGTCGTCCGCTGCCGACTTGATGCCACCCTTCTTCAGGACGAGGGTGCCGGAGAGCAGCCGGTATTTTTCGGTCGTCTTTGTGGCCTTGTGCGGCACATGGTTGAAATAGTCCGCGAGGCAGCCGGTCAGGAAGCTTGTGCCGTTCTCAAAGCGGCGCCGTGCTGCGTCGACCTTTTCCGTGATGGCTGCGATCTGTTCATCCGCCAGAGCCTTCAGGCGGTCATATTCGGCGCGTTCGTCGTTGATCTTGCGGACGGCCCAGTCTGCGCAGCGGTCGTCCGTGATGCGGAAGGGCGGGCGCTCCTCCGGGGCTACGGTGCCGAGGTCGAGCTGCTCCAGCTCGTCAAGGGTAGCGGCGGGCAGCTCCTCGGCGGGGGCGGCCTCTGTCTTGGCTTCCTCGGCCGGCGCGGTCGTCTCTGCGGCCTCCTTGGCTTGCTCGGTTTCTGCGGCGAGTGCCGCGATGGTCTTGTCACTCATTGCGCTGTGTCTCCTTTCTGGTATTCGGCGGCCCTTTTTGCCGCGATGTCGCTGTATTTCGGGTCGATTTCGATGCCTATGTACCGGCGCCCGGTTTTGGCCGCTGCGGCCAGCGTGGATCCGCTGCCGGCGAACGGATCCAGAACGATGTCGTTGGGCTCGGTGGTGGCCTCGACGAGGCGCTCGAGCAGCGCGATCGGCTTCTCGTTCGGGTGGATCAGGCTGGCGTTGCCGACCTTCGGGCAGGCGATGACATCGTCCGGCCGCCTCCCCGGGAAGGCGAAGCTCCCCTTTGTGGCAAAGATGACGACATCATGGCGCGGGGCGAATGACGCCTTCAGGTCTCCCATTCCGTGGGCCTGCCTGTCCCACACGATGACCGACTTGACGGTCAGGCCGGCGAGGCGCATGGCGTCAACAAAAACCTGTTGAACATCCCATCTTGAAAAACAGAGTATCCCCCCCCGCGACTTCAGGACGCGTGCGGCGTCATAGATCCACCAGATGAACGGGGCCTTGTCGTTGCTGATCTTTGCGAGTCGCCGATCCTTTTCCTTGCGGCCGCTTTGGTAGTCGATGCCGTAGGGCGGGTCGGTGATGACCATGTCCACGCTTTCGGCCTCCATGTCGCGCAGGACGGTTAGGCTGTCGCCCGTGATGACTGTGTTTGTCTGGATCATGCGGTTGTGCTCCTTTCTGCGAAAAAAGTGGGAACTCTCTCTGCTGTTATAGTGACTTCCGTCCCATTCCGAATTTCCATGCCAGCGACATAGTCTGCGAGCGTTGCGGTAAACTCGCCCACCAGTCTGCGACCGTTCTCATCGTCCGTAATGTACACGCTTTTGTCCCATACGGGAGGCCGCTCTATCGACTGCCCGGGCGCAAAATACTGAACGTTAAAGTAAATCCGTTTCCCATCAATCCATTTGGAAGCGTGGATCTTGTAGCCGCCCACCCACTTGTTAATCTCCATCGGTTGCGCTCCTTTCTGCGAAAAAGCGGTGCCCGCCGACCTCGATGACGAAGATCTGGCTCTCATGCCACGCGCTCGTCACTCTGGCGGGGTTGTAGAAGTACATAACCGGCTCGTCCGTTACGGTGTCCCCATCGTCAAAAACGGCCGCCACGGCGTCCCTGACGCTTTGTGTGGGGTCTGGCCGGGCGCTGGTGTACTGGTAGGTCACGACGGCCTCCGAAGGCGCTGTGCCCGTTTTCTCGGCCGCGTTGAGGATGCACTGGGCGACGAGCATCTGGCCTTCGTAGGACTCCCCGCCGGCCTCTGCCATGACCACGCGCTCGACGACGTCGCGCTCATAGTTGGAGAGGGCGTAGCGCGGGGCGGCTTCCGGTTGCTCTGTTTCTGTGGCAGCCGTTTCCGTCGGCGTCTCGGTGACGGCTGACGTGACAGTAGGCGCCGGGCGGTCGACCACCGGTTGTTCTTCGGTCTGCCGGCCGGCTGCGAGGTATGTAATGCCGGCCACCAACGCCGCCAGCACCAGCAGGAGGGCGAGCCTCCTGCGTTGGTACTTGGCGCGGCGGTTTCTTCGTGCTATACTGTGGGTGCGGGAAGTTCCGGCCGGGCGGTTGGATGTTCTCGCGGGGGTCGTCCGGTTGCTTCGGGCGGCCCCGTTTTTGTTTTCTGTCATGCGTTCACCTCGTTCAGGCGCCTCCAGAGGGCCGGGCTCATGGTCATAATGCGCCAGCCAGTCGCCTCGAGCTCAGTGGCCCGGTCGTAGCTGGTGACGTCCTGACTGTGCCGCGTGACGGCGTTGGCCAGACCGTAGAGGGAAAGATCGCCGCCCTGAATGAGCTGCCCGAGGATCCCGTTGCCCTCGTCCTGCGTGAGGCTGAACTCCTTGGCAGTCAGCTCCACGACCTGCGGGACGGCTTTGGCCTCCATGCGGGCCTCAGTGGCTTCGCGCATACGGTTCACAATTTGCTGGAACTTCGCCTGATCGACCGCCGCCCTGACCGTGTCCTCGATCTTCATCATGAAGGCCCGGTCATCGGCCTCTATGGTCTCGTTGCGGTAGATGTCGAAGTTGTCGCCCGCCTCGTTTGCCCGGCCGACGTGGTACTTGCGCAGGGTGTTGTCGGCCGCGATCATGCCGTTCGTGCATACCAGCCGGTAGATCAAGGGGCTGACGGAGACGGAGCCCAGTCCGGTTTCGCTGTTGGTTATGAGGAGGCCCGCCTGCACGATGTCGCCCTTCTTGACCTCTGCGGTGATCCGGGGGTTGACGGCCTTCAGGTACATCCGGGCGTCGGTGAGCTCGCAGCTCTCGACCGTGGCGCCGTTCATGTCGCGGATGATCGGGAGAACGGTCTGCGCCACCTCGTAGTTGTCGATCCGGCGGTACTTGTCCGACAAAAAGGCGCGGGCGGTTCCGTCCAGCGTGCGGATCATTCTGGTCGCCGGGGTCTTTTCAAACCAGCCGTTGACATTGGCCGCCAGCAGCTCGGGGTAGTCCGTCCGCATTTTGTCGTAGTAGCGGGCCGGGATCCCGAGGTGCTGCCCGATCTGGCGGTGGGCGATCTCGTTGACGCTCATGCGCTCGATCTCAACAATGCCGTCGGAGCCCTGCCCCTTGTTGATGTCGAGGGTGATCCGGCCGGCGTCCTTGTCCAGCGCGAGGTTGAGGGCGGGGGTGTCTACCAGAAGGTCGCGCTTGGCGCTCTGCTGGCGGTCGAGCTCAATGGCGAGCTCCTGAAGGGTTCTTCCTGTTTTCATGGTGTTGCTCCTTTCATTCGGCCCGGGCGGCCATGATGGCGGCGCTCCGGGAGATTGTGTAATCGCTGAACGCCAGCTCGCGGACGGTGTCGGCCGTCAGCAGCACGAGGTAGGCATTGTCGTAGTAGTCGACCTCTGGCTGTCTCTGCCGGCAGTCCTCCAGCTTTCGGCGGGCGTAGTGCTCGGCGCGGTTCCATAGTCCGTCGGGGATCCACTGGTTAAGGTGATCTTCGACACGCTCGCGGAGCTGGGGGCCGGTGACAGTGATCGGTGCGCTTGCGCTCACTTTGGCGCCTCCTTTCTATCCTCGGGCCACTCGGGCCGGAAGCGTGCGCTCCGGTCGCGCCATGACGTCGTTGAAGCCCTGCGGCTCATACCTGACGCCGACGATCCTGCTGCCGCTGACGCCGTACTTGGGGTTGTAGCCGAACAGGTTGACGTAGGAGGCCAGATCGTCGCGCTCCTCGTCCATGGCCTTCAGTACCTCGAACAAGGCAAGCACGTCGTCAATGGCCCGGTGGCTGTTCTGTACCTTGCCCCCGAGATCATAGGCGAGGATGGCGTTGGCCAGCTTGTGCGGATACGGGCGCCGGTCTTTGTAGACCGTCAGGCTGTCCAGCCAGTCGATCCGGCCGACCTTGGCGCCGCGCAGCAGCAGCCGAAGGAAGCAGGCGTCAAACTGCGCATTGTGGGCGACCATCAGGACGGGCCCGGGCTGCATGAGCTTCTCGATGTGCCCGGCCGCCTTGGCCGGCTGCACGCCCTCGGACTGAAGGAGGTGGTCTGTGATGCCGGTGAGGGCGGTGATGTTCTCCGGCAGCAGCTCGCCGTCGGGCAGCTTGACGAAGGTGTCCATCTTACCGGCAATGCGCAGGGCGCCCGTTCCGGTGCGCTCCACGCGCAGGGCTGCCAATTCGATGATCTGGCTCTTGCTGGGGTCGAGGCCGCTTGTCTCCGTGTCGAAAATGACGAGACCCTTGTAGCGGTCGAGCAGGCCGGAGAGGTTACTCATTGATGTCCTCCTTCAGCAGGCGGGCGAAGGCGGCGAGCGCGTCGGCGATCTGCTCCACGGTGTAGCGGCTGCGGTTCCATTCCTCGGCCAGAGCCTTCGCGGCTTCGACCGCTTCCTCTGCGGTGACGTCGCTGTCGTCAGAGATCAAGAGTTCAGAGTCCAGAGTCAAAGCGGGCCGAAGGCCGTAGTGCCCATAGCAGGCGCTGCCGTAGTTCAGAGAGCCATCGGTGCTGACGCGGCGCACGCCGTACGAGTGCGACGCGGAGTCTCTGGTGATCAGCCACCACCACGCGTCGATCGGCTCGATGACGTCGCGGTTCCGGCGGTACTCGTCGAGGGTGAGGAGGCTGACGGTGTCGGTGCTGGTCTCGCGGAAGGTTCCGTCTGCTGCGGTGAGGTCGCAGGCGTGCGGGAGGATGCTGCCAGAGTGGTCGCCTGCGGCGTCCTGAAGGTTGTCGAGGAAGGCGCCGTTCAGGTAGCCCCGGGCGCTGCTTTCACGCCAGTCCGCGTCATTGCCGTCGTCGAAGGCGCGGTTCTCGAGGATGTCCTTCATGAGGACGCGGGTGGTGGTTCCGTCGTGCTCCAGCACGATCCACTCATGCCCGGCGAAGGGGATGATCGCGCCTCTGGGGATCTGCTTCAGTTTTTTCATGGTGTTCTGCTCCTTTCAAAATTGGCGGCTTGGCCGCTTTTAACGGTTCGCCGGCACGGCGCCGGCTCTCACAATGCGGGCAGATATAGGGGTCGGTCTTGGCGTAGATGCTGGTGCTCCAGTAGAGGCCACAGCCCGTGCACTTGGCTTTCACTCGCTGCCGCCTCCTCCCGTGGCCAGCGCGGCGACGATCTCGCGCCTGATGCGGTTGCGGTACTTCTTGCGCGTCCGCGCCTTCTTGGCGTGCTTGCTGAGATAGATCCATTTGGGCGGCACGCAGCAGCGGGCGACCGCGTCGTATAGGTTCCGGGCGGCGGCCACGGCGAACTCGGCGATCTTTTTGGAGGCCTCCACGAGCTTCGCAGCCAGTTCCTTGACGGTGTCGGCGATGCGGTCGAAGGCGTCGATGATCCGGCTCAGCTCCTCTGGGGCAATATGTAGGCCGGCCGCCGTGTTGGCCAGCTTGTCAAGCGTGTCCGGCTCCATGTCGGGGAAGCGCTCGGACACGGTTGCGCGGAGTGCCTCATGGGCGTCCCGGGCCGCCTGCATGGCGCCATAGTCCTCCGGCGTCATGCCGCCGTCGTAGACGTAGGGATCGGGCTCGTCCTCCGCGCCTTCGCTCAGGCGTTCACTGAAGGGCAGCCCGGCCACCTTGGCTGCTGCTCGGGCGGTCTCAATGGACTCCTGCGCCCGCTGGACGTCCTCGCAGTCGGCGTCGGCTATGTCGTCAGGATCCGCGCCGGCGTCAAGCTGCGCCTCGACCTCGAGGATCTCGTCCATACTGGCGGCCGTGGTGCGGCCCTCGACGATCTCCTTGGCGATGGCGAAGTTACCGGCGCAGTTGGCCTCAGCCTCCTCGATGCTGCCGCAGTCCTCAAACTCTGGCGTGCTTCCGGGGAGCCCGAAGTCGCGGATGTCGCTGGCAAAGTAGACGTAGAAGCTGCCGGCCGCGAAGCCGTACTTCTTGACGTCGCGCTCGCCTGCCTCATAGATGGCGTAGCCGTTGACGTTCTTGATCTTCTTCATGGATGTGCTTCCTTTCTTCGGCCCGGCCGAAGCCGGGATATTCAGCCGCCGTGGCGGCGATCAGTTTGCTTTCGCTGCGGTGCGGGCCTTTCTGGCGGCGAGCCATGCTATGTATTCGGCCTGTATCGCCGGATCCTCGAAGGCCGCACGCACGGCAGCCAGTACGGGGCGGGCCATGATTTCGATACGTTCTTTCGGAATTTTTTGGGCTTGGATTTCGATTGGCGGGTGTGTATCGCCGGCGTGGTGCGTGTCCTGTTTTTCCATGTTTGGCTCCTTTCTGTCAGCTTGCCGCTCTGGCCTGTGCTCTGAAGTCGTCGAGGGTTAAGTCGAGGACTTTGCAGAGGCCGATCAACTCGTCAGCCTTCAGCTTGCGCTTGCCGATCAGCGTGCGGCTGAGGAGGTCAGGGTTAATGTCTGCCTTGACTCCGACCGCCTTAATGGTCATGCCGCGATCTTCAATCCGTTCGTTGATCACTTTGATCAGGTTGTCCATGATGTACCTCCTTTCTTTTGGTCTGCCTCGTCGGTGCCGGGAGACCATTTCCGGCAGACGCCCCGGAGGGCGTTTCGGCTGCTATTATTAGTCGAAGAAGGGACGGAGGCTGTCGTTCCAGACCTCGTAGTACCAGCGGGAAGTGTTGAACCGGATGTAGTGGTAATCTGTGGCACAGTAGACGGGGCGGCGGTCGATCTTTCGGCCGGTTTTGCGGCACTGGCGATGGCGGTTGATCTCTTCCTCGTCGACCTCGTGAAGAATGGTGATTTTATCGCGGTCAAAATCGAACTCGCTACAAATCCAGTCCTTGGCTTCCTCGTCTGTCATGTAGTACGCGCCGTTCGGAACACTGCTGGCGAGCCGTTCGTAATCGGCTTGCTTCACGTTGTTTTCGCTTTCGTAGGGCTTCCACTCCTGCTCACGCTCAAGCTGTTTCTTCAGTCGCTCGATCTCAATGTCGCGGCGGGTTATGTCTGCGGCCTGCTCGCGCTTATCCTTGAAGGCGGCCACATTAACCTCGTGCTGGATTTTTTCGGCGATGCCCTCCTCGTTTTTTCTGAATGCTTTGCAGAAGGCGTCCTTGTCTCCACTGAAATCCGTGTAGGCCTTCTCAATGGCCTCGTATTCCTTTGCAGTCGGGTAGTAGCCTGTCCTTTGTTCAAATTCTTCGATCATCATGTCGCTTCGCTCCCTTCACTTGGCCCGGTGGTAGCCGGGGATCTTGGCTTGCTGCTTCCTATGTTTTGTAGGAACATCATCAGTATAGCCTACGTTTTTTAGGATGTCAAGACGTTTTAATAAGATTTTCCTAAAAAACGTAGGAAATAATGCTTGAAATGTTTGCTTGCGTATGGTATAGTTTTCACATGGAGGTGATGGCTTGAGCGAAAGCAAAAGCGACACACGCTCCAGAGTGGCGGCACTTTTGAAGCAGTACCGGGAACGCGCTGGCCTTACGGTTGTTGAGGTTGGAAGCAAGATCGGGAAAAGCGACAAAACCGTCAGCGCTTGGGAAAACGGGCGAGGCCAGCCGGACGCGGAAATGTTCTTAAAACTTTGCGACGTCTACAATGTTGAGTCCGTGAGCGTGTTTTTTGGGCAGGATAGGCCCAGAAAGGGTGAAAGCCTCACCGACGACGAGCGCGAGATCCTCGAGCTCTGGAGAGAGGCCACGGCAGCAGGCCGGGAGTCGGCGGCCATGGTTCTCCGCTGTAACAAGCTCCCCATCAAAAAAGAGTCGGCAATGTGATTTATGTCGACTTCGGGAGAAAATGAACAGAACGGTGAGGCGGTTGCCCCTCTGGAAACGGAGGGGCAATTCGCCGTATGCCGTATAAATAAAAAGCCCCGCCCGTGAGGGCGAGGCTCTGAGAAGGAGGATCATCATGGGTTTAAGGTTCAGAAAAAGCAAACAGATTATGCCGGGCGTCCGCCTGAACTTCAGCGGAAAGAGCGCCAGCGTCTCCGTAGGCCCGAAGGGGCTCAAGAAAACCTTCAGCACCAGCGGCCGGACGACGACAACGGCGGGGATCCCGGGCTCCGGGATCTCGTACAGCAGCAGATCGGGCGGATCTGGCACGATGGGCGCAGGCCGCGCCTCCGGCGCTGGCGAGTCTCTCGCCTTCAGGCCGTCGTCGCAACGCCCGACCTCTCCAAAAAGCAAGGCCGTCGCCCTGCTGCTCTGCATATTCTTTGGCGTAATCGGGGCACATCGGTACTATGTCGGGAAGATCGGCACTGGTGTCCTCTGGACGTTCACGGCCGGGATGTTTGGCGTTGGCTGGGTCGTCGACATTGTCACCATCATCGCCGGCGGGTTCTACGATTGCAACGGGCGCGTCCTGCGCAGCCGCTTGACCGACGATGAGATCGGTGCGGCCGAGGAGGCTTCCGCGTATCTTGATGGAGACCCTGCCGAAGCGTGGGGCAGGTGGACAGACTGCCACGCCCAGCGAGTGCAGCAGGAAAGAATGGAGCGGGCCCAGAATGGGAGCCTCACGCCGGAGGTGCTCAGCCGAGAAACATACTGCGCCACCTTTATTGGCGGAGACGGGGCGAGGTATAAAACCACGCTGATAGGCTGTTCGTGCCCAGACTTCGAGGAGCGGGGGCTTCCGTGTAAGCATATGTACTGGCTCGCGCAGCAGCTCGGACTCAATGACTCCGTGCCGGCCAGCGGCGCCGGCGGAGAGGCGTGAGCGCCGGAAAGAGTGCAGCAGGAGGGCCGCCCGATGCTGCCATGCGGGCGTATATCTACGGGCGGTACTCCACGCATAACCAGAAGGACACGTCCATCGAGCAGCAGTTCCGCGAGATTTATGAGTATTGCGAGCGCTCCGGGATCAAGGTCATGGGCGAGTATGCCGACCGGGCGATCAGCGGAAAGACGGACAAGCGCCCGGATTTCCAGCGCATGATGAAGGACTGCGCGAAGGGCAGGGTGCAGCTTGTGGTCTGCTGGAAGATCGACCGCTTCGCCCGGAACAGGTACGACTCGGCCATCTACAAGGCCCGCCTGAAGAAGTACGGCGTCCGGGTGGTCTATGCGAAGGAGTCGATCCCAGACGGCCCGGAGGGGATCCTGCTGGAGTCGGTTTTGGAGGGTTCCGCCGAGTATTACAGCGCAAATCTCTCTCAGAATATCCGGCGCGGCATGGAGGAGAATGCCCTCGAGTGCAAGGTCAACAACGGCAATCTGGCGCTCGGCTATTGCAAGGGCCCGGACGGCCGCTTCGCGATCGAGCCTGTCGGGGCTGCCATCGTCCGGGACGTTTTCACCATGTACACCAGCGGCATGAATATCACCGAGATCTGCGCGGATCTCAATGCCCGGGGCTGCCGGACATCGCGCGGGGCGCGGTTCAACAAAAACAGTCTGAGGGTCATGCTCAGAAACGAGCGCTACATTGGCGTGTATCAGTACGCGAAGATTAGGATCGAGGACGGCGTGCCGCCCATCATCACGCGGGAGGTGTTTGATCTGGCTCAGGAGATTATCGCGAAGAATGCTCGGACGCCGGCGGCGTCGTGGTCGCAGGTGGACTACCTGCTCACTGGGAAGCTGTTCTGCGGCCATTGCGGGAGTGCTATGGTGGGCGAGTCCGGGACTTCAAAAACCGGCTCGAAGCACAATTATTACATTTGCGCGGCCAAAAAGCGGAAGAAAACCTGCAACAAAAAGACGGTAAAAAAGGACTGGATCGAGTCGCTTGTCGTCAGCGAGACCGTCAAGAACGTCCTCGTCGATGATGTGATCAAGCGGATCGCGGCCGCAGTCATAGAGCTCCAGCGGCGAGAGCGCGAGGAAGGGCAGATTCCACTCCTCGAGCAGCAGCTTTCGGAGACTGAGCGGCTCCTGAAGAATGTCATGGCAGCCATCGAGCAGGGGATCATCACGCCGACAACGAAGCAGCGCATGGACGAGCTCGAGCAGCAGAAGGCGGAGCTCGGCGACGCCATCGAGAAGGCCAGCATTGAGCTCACGACGCTCACCGAGGATCAGGTGATTTTCTGGCTCGAGAAGTTCAGGGGCGGAGACGTCACGGATCCGGCCTTCCAGTGGAAGGTGATCGAGAACTTCGTGAACGCGGTCTACCTGTACGACGACCGGCTGCGGATCGTTTACAACTACGCGAAGCAGGGGGCCGAGACGGTCGATTTCTCCTTCGCTGAAGCCTTGGAGGGCTGCGACGGCAGCCCCTCCGAGGGGTTCGGCCTTGGTGCATCAAGCTCCACCAAACAGTTCAAAATCCGAACCCTTTAACCGGGGTTCGGATTTTTCGTTCTTATCTTCAACCAAGGCTATCGGACGGAAATAGATGCAAAATCGCATTTCATTTCAGACCGATTTTCGTAGATTTAAATTTTTATATGACACGCAAATAAACAGAAATCTGTCTCTGGGTTTATTGCTTATAGATTAATTTCCCAACGATTTTGGGTAATGTAAAGTCGAGTGGCGGAATTGTAAAGTTGATATGGTGGCATTAAAGTGAGATTTTTACTACAATGAAATCACCAAATCAAGGAGGTTTTCATGTGAAATTAGCAGATAAAATATTGAACCTTAGAAAGACGAATGGAATGTCGCAGGAGGATTTAGCTGGGAAACTGAATGTTTCCAGACAGGCGATTTCCCGTTGGGAAATGGGGACAGCGCAGCCTGACTCATCAAATGTATTGCAGTTAAGCAAGCTCTTTGGGGTTACAGCGGATTACCTGTTGAACGATGATTACGAAAGTGACCATGATGTGCCTATTGTAAAAGAAACTCAAAATGCAACAAAGGTCGAAGCCAATCAACTATTAGCATTTATTATGCTAACAGGTCTAAATGTAATGATTTTAATGTATCAGTTGATTGCTTGCTTTGTCCTTCAAAATACCATTTTCTCTTTGGTTGGAACAATGCTGAGTATCGTTATGGCTGTCGGCTTTGAACTTGGTTATCGAAAAAATCCACCCAACTCACAGGGTACAAAGAAATACTACTGCAAATTTTATGTTGCTGCCTTTTGGCTTGCAGCATATTTTCCTATTAGACTACTGGCGAATGTAGCAATGGGATTATATACTTGTCCATACTCCAGTCTTATATTTGAGATTGCTGTGATTTTGTTGTACTTGTTAATCTCAATTCTTGCTACACAGTCCATTAAGAAAAAGGCAAAATAAGAGCAGCGACAACTTCCAATTTAGCGAGCAACCCAGCTTCTTCTAATGAGCATATTAAAGTTTGGTAAGGAAGTAAATATCGATGATGTTACAAAAATAAAAGAAATAATTTTTTTGAAATTTGCCGTTGTTTGGACGTTGCAAACTAAAGAAATAGAAATAATAGATATTTGATTTTACCACACAGTATGATAACATAGGGATGGAGGGATGTTTATGGAATTGAAATATTACTTTACAGAACAAGACTATATTGAATTTGCCCTACGATCTACCCAAATGCGCAACAGAAAAACACTAGCGATCGCATCAACTTTCCTTGTGGTGCTTTTTGCGATAATTTTAATTTCAAGCCGCGCTTCTACGGAGACAATCGTATTTTTTGTTGTGATTCTACTTGCGTTTATTCTCATCGTCCCACTTATGCAGAAGGCTATCATTAAGCAGCGGGTAAAAACTCAAATCAAAAAATTAGGCAATGATTTTTTTACATCTGAAAAATGCATTGAATTGACCGACGATGATTTGATTTTAACTTCGAGCCTTGCGACGTCCAAAATCAATTATACAAACATCGTTGAAACACATCATGATGAAAGATTTGCCTATATAGAAATTAAGAGTGGAAGCAAAATTTTCATTCCTATAAGCACTCCTGAAATAGATCAATTTTTAGAAGCAGTTCAGAACAAATTGAAATAAAGGGAACAGTCATTATGAAATTAAAAATATAGCAGGCGGCTAACCTCCACCTGCTATATTTTGATTTAAAAGGGCCTCACGTGCTCGAATTGGCCCTTACCACTTCTTAAAACAACGCGATTTTATGATAGCGGCAGTCCCAGTACCGCAGCCTATTAAAAGCACCTCAATAGCTCCCATCCAATGCAGACTGGTATTACCGGTAGTCGCCGTAAGCGCATAAATAAGGTGGTGTCCTCCCAACAGCAAGCAAAGCGAAATTGAAATAATCGTGAGAATTTTTGCATATTCAATGTTGCGCTTAATAAGAGTGGTGACAATTCCAATATCGATGCCAACATTCCATAAAGCAATTTCAGTTTGCCACCCTTGGCTTAGTCCCCAAACGGAATATTTTTGTGCGACCTCAGGAAAAAATATTTGCCATATAAACGCACCCGCTGTCATGAGTAAAAAGAGTAATAAATATAAAAACAGATATTTTTCTTTTTTCACAGTTCGACCTCCAATAATATATTGCTATTTCAATTTTCGATTGCACTATTTTAAGACCCCAAAATAATTAGGCTACTGTCAACAGCATTTCCAGTTGATTCTGTAACAAGGGTGCGTTCCCTCCCCCCCGTCAAAGGCGGGGGGGAGGGAACGCGTTTTGTCTCGCAAACGGAAATGGAATTGCTGTAACTTTTGGGGCGCTAGTCAGATGAGGCGGCTTTTCTTAATCAAAGAAAGAGGGAAGTGTGTAGGGAACGTAAAAACAGACCTCAGCCCATACCGTAAGAGGAGACCGGCCACTATTGTAAAAATTTATTCAGATACATGAGCCAAGCCCTGGTCGAAAATGTTTTTTACATGATCGTCATTAAGTGAATAATAAACGACCTTCCCATCTCTGCGGTTTTTGATGAGATTAGACTCTTTTAAAATACGGAGTTGATGTGAAATTGCAGATTTCGTCATTCCGAGAAGTGCGGCAATGTCACAAACGCACATTTCCGACTCAAATAAGGCACAGAGTATTTTTACTCTGGTTGAATCTCCGAAAACCTTAAATAAATCCGCAAGATCCAAAAGATTTTCCTCATCCGGCATTCGTTTTTTGACAGCCCGAACAACCTCTCCGTGTATTATTGTGCAGTCGCATTTATCAATATCAGGGGTATAGGGATTCATAGGCAGCAGCCTCCTTTATCGCCGTACAGTTGTTTGTTTATTCAACTAAATTATACCTTTCTAATCATATTTGTCAATACGGGATATTTTCCCGGCAGTAGAGGTTTGCAGTTTTCTGATCCGGCTGTCTTTGAAACAGCCTCATCGTATTACTTTTATAACAATTCCATTCCAGTTTGCGAGACAAAGCGCGTTCCTCTTCCCCCTCCGAAGGCGGGAAGAAATGCACCCTTGTTACAGAATCAACTGAAAATGCTGTAGGTAAGGTTATCTCTATTTGGATCCTGCCGGCTTATCTATAAAATTTTTTTAAATTTATCAAAAAGCCTTGACAGTTGAATGTATATTCAACTATAATATCCTTGACAGTTGAAGAAACGCTCAATTGATCTTCGGCTTCGATGAATAATATAGGAGGCAATCATAATGAAAAAAACATTTCGACTTGAGGGACTGGATTGCGCGAATTGCGCGGCAAAAATTGAAAATGCTGTGAAGAAACTGGACGGCGTTACCTCTGCGTCTGTTAACTTCATGACCACGAAAATGGTGATTGAAAGTGATGACGAGAAAATCGATGAAATCGTCAAATCCGCACATAATATTGTCAAAAAGCTGGAGCCGGATGTAGTCGTCAAGAAAGCTTAATTTTATTCGGACTTTTATTAGCATCTGCGTATTATCCTATGCATGAAGCAAGCACAAGACGGCTATTTTACATAACTGTTTTGTGCTTGCAGTTCAATAAAAGGAGTAACTAATTATGAAAAAGCTGAACTCAAACCAAAAGCGGCTGCTGAGAATTTTGATTGGAGCTGCCGTGTATGCTTTTGGTAT
>ENA-OXEN01000032-OXEN01000032.1-human-gut-metagenome-genome-assembly--contig:-NODE-32-length-24967-cov-13.246427_pt1 | contig 24967 bp, 24 predicted proteins | sample MGYA00249358_ERZ652249 | MGnify/ENA primary metagenome ERZ652249 (study PRJEB26925, sample SAMN05826761) | human gut metagenome | biome: ENVO:2100002; feature: ENVO:00000062; material: ENVO:00002003... | reverse complement strand
AGATCTGCGCATGTCTCGTGGGCTCGGAGATGTGTATAAGAGACAGGCAAAAGCACGATCATCGGCGGACCCCACACGAAGGCGTCGATGTCGCCGATGAACTGGATGATATCCATGCACATCCCCTCTCTTCTCTTGTACAACGAATCCCCTTGCGAGAGAAAGAGCCTGCGCCGAAGCAGATTCCGGACGCCTCCGGCACACGACGAAGCCGTTTCGGCAGAGGTACTTTCGCACGCTAAAGTAGTCGGATTATAGCGACGCGGCGCTTTACGGTTCGTCAACAAAGGGAAAATCGTCCGCGAGCGGCATCGATAGGCATGCAAAACGACCGCCCCCGAGAAGATCGGCGAGGAAGGACCCGGCTACTTCCCTTCCAGCTGCGGGATGGGCGCGTCATCGGGCTCGTCAAGGTTGCCGTCGTAGACATAGTGGCGCGTCTCACGCGCGATCATGCCGCTGAGCAGCAGCACGACCACGATGTTGGGAATGGCCATCAGCGCGTTGCCGATGTCCGAGATCGTCCACACTATGTCGCCCACGCCGATGGCGCCGAGGAAAGCCACGGCCACGTAGACCACCTGGTAGGGGCGGATGGCGTAGCGGCCGAACAGATACGTGATGCACCGGTTTCCATAGTACGACCAGCCCAGGATGGTGGTGTAGCTGAACGCCACCATGCCCAGCACCAGGATGGGCGTGCCGATGTAGGGGATCTTCGAGAACGCCTCGCTGGCCAGCATCGCGCCGGAGTAGACGGTGGGATTCGCCAGGATGTCGGAGGCGATATCGGGGTTCGCCAGCATCGTGGACACCAGCACGATGCCCGTGAGCGCGCAGATGACCACGGTGGACCAGAAGGTGCCGGTCATCGCCACAAGCGCCTGCTGCGCCGGGTTGCGCGTGGAAGCCGCGGACGCCACGATGGGCGCCGAGCCCAGACCCGACTCGTTGGAGAACAATCCGCGCGCGCAGCCGAACTGCAGCGCCATCATGATGCCGGAGCCCACGGCGCCACCGAACGCGGCCTTCGAAGTGAACGCGCATTCCAGGATAAGGCCCAGCGCGTCGCCGACCAGCGCCCAATTGAACGCGAGGATGACGAGGCAGCCGCCCGCATAGGCCACGGCCATGATGGGGACGAGGCGCTCGCACACCTTCGAGATGGACTGCACGCCGCCGAAGATGACCACCGACACCAGCACCACGATGATCACGCCGACGATCCACGCGGGCACGTCCACGTTCGAGGTGATGATGCCGGACATGGCCGACGCCTGCACGGCCGAACCGGTTCCAATGGCCGCGATGGCCGCGAACGCGGCGAACGCCACAGCGCCGAGCTTCGCCCACCAGGGGGTATGCCCGCCGGGGCTGGGATCGCGCTTGCCCTCGGCGTTGCGCCTGAACGCGCGCTCCCAAATGTACATGGCACCGCCCAGCATGGCGCCGTTGTGGTCGCGCACGCGGTACTTCACGGCCGCGTACACCTCGGCGTACTTCGTCGCGATGCCGAACACGCCGGTGATCCACATCCAGAACACCGCGCCCGGCCCGCCCGCGAGAATGGCCGTGGCCACGCCCACGATGGAGCCGGTGCCGATGGTGGCCGCCAGCGCCGTGGCCAGCGCGCCGAAGTGGCTGATGTCGCCTTTGCCCTCCGGGTCGCTCGATAGCGACAGCTTGATGGCCTGCGGCAGCTTGCGCTGGATGAACCCCGTCTTGAAGGTGAAGAACAGATGCGACCCCAGCAGAAGCGCGATCATCGCGGGGCCCCATACGAATGCGTCGATGGTGTTGAGTAGCTCGAACATAATTCCGCTATTCTACCCCGGAGTTCGCCCGATCAGGAAAAACAACGCCTGCCGTCCACAAACGGTTACCCTCTCGCGCGCGACGACGCTTTTGACGGCTCGCTTCAGCGATGGTAGATGAGGTGGCAGACGTCGTCGCCGCGGGCGATGGTCTTGGGGAGGTCGAGCTCGCAGCCGTAGGCCTCGCCGATGCCGCGGTCGCCGCACATGGCCCAGTCGCAAAGGTTGGAAATCTCCTCGTCGGTGCAGCCCTGCTTCTGCCACGCCTTCACGAGCGGACAGTAGTGGAACTCCAGCTCGAAGCGGTCGTCCTGCACGTCTTTGACGTCCATCTCGAACACCATCTGCGCCGGCTTGCCGAACAGGCCTTTCTTGAGGCTTTTCAGGCTGTTCGTGCCGCCGCCTTTCGCCACCAGCTCGGCGCCCTGGAACAGCCCGCAGCGTTTCACCGCCGCCGGAGCGAACGCGGCCGGGTCGGCGCCCGCCTTCGCCGCCTCGTCGGTGAGCAGGTACAGCCACAGCGCTCGATGCTCCAACAGCTCGCGAATGGCTTTGATGAGCGGGTTCTTGATGCGCGGCTCGTTGACCACTTTGCTTGCCATGACGTCTCCCCTTTCCGGCGCTTCCCTCTTCGTCGCAACGATTATACGGCATGCGAGGAGTTCGCACGAGGCGCGCGGGCGCGAAGCTCCGCCTCGGCACTTTCGGCCGCCCAACCCACAAAACCTGCGCATTGTCCCCCTGCTTTGCGCTGCACGGTTGCCATACGGCAACAAGGCGGCTACAATGCAGCGCATGGATTCTGTTTCAGGGCGAGGTGCAATTCCTCACTGGCGGTAATCCGGCCGTCGGCGAAACGCCGAGCGAGCCGGGAGTCCGCGACCCTGCGAACGCCTCCCGATAGGGAACGCGGTTGCAGGCTGATTCCGGTGCGATTCCGGAACCAACGGTATAGTCCGGATGGAAGAGGCAGAGATCCGCGTCGCCCGCGCCCCGCGTGCATCGGCGCGGACCCCAAGAAGCCTGTATGGAAGGAATTCATACGGGCTCGTTTTCTCTTTAGGCCGGAAAACCTGACCCGAACGTCACGGCCTGCAAAGAGAAAGGGGTTGCCATGACCGGCAACGCACCGGGCACGAACGCCCAGGACACGTACGAATTCACCAACACCAACAAGTGGGACACCCGCCAGCTCGTCACCATGGCGCTCATGTGCGCGATCGGCGTGCTGCTGTCGTTCGTGGAATTCCCGCTGCTACCAGGCGTCACATGGCTCAAATACGACGCCTCGGCCATGCCCGCCATGGTGTGCGGCTTCGCCTTCGGGCCCGCCGCCGGCCTCGCGGTGGGCATCGTGGGGGCCGTCATCCACGGCATCCTCATGGCGGATTTCTCGGGCGCCATCATGAACATCCTCGTGGTCACCGGCTTCATCCTGCCCGCCGCGCTCGTGTACCGCCGCTCGCGCACGTTCAAAAGCGGCGTCGTCGGCCTCGTGCTGAGCGCCGTCGCCGCCACCGTCATGGCCATCCTAGGCAACCTCGTGATCACGCCGATGTGGCTGGGCGTGCCGCTGGACGCGGTGGTGGCCATGATCCTGCCCATCCTCACGCCGTTCAACCTCGCGAAGGCGGGCATCAACGCGGTGCTCACACTCATCGTGTACAAGAGCATCTCCAATCTGATCACGCCCAAGAAGAAGCAGGTGAAGGGACGCTAGCCGCATGATCGAGTTCAAGGGAACAGGCTTCACGTACGACGGCGAGCGCTTCGTGCTGGACGGCGTGGACGCACGCATCGAGCGGGGCGAGTTCGTGTGCATCCTGGGCGGCAACGGATCGGGCAAGTCGACGCTGGCCAAGCACGTCAACGCGCTGCTCGTGCCGGACGAGGGCAGCGTCACCGTGCTCGACCGCGACACGCGCGACGAGCGCTCCACCTACTTCATCCGCAGCAACGCCGGCATGGTGTTCCAGAACCCCGACGACCAGCTGGTGGCAAGCCTCATCGAAAACGACGTGGCCTTCGGCCCCGAGAACCTGGGCGTGCCCACCGACCAGCTGCGCCAGCGCGTGGCCGACGCGCTGGCCGACGTGGGGCTGCAGGGCTTCGACAAGCGCGAGACCGCGGCGCTGTCGGGCGGGCAGAAGCAACGCGTGGCCATCGCCGGCGTGCTGGCCATGGAGCCCGCCATCCTCATCCTGGACGAGGCCACGGCCATGCTGGACCCGCGCGGGCGCAAGGGTCTCATGCGCGTGTGCCGCGAGCTGCATGACCGCGGCATGACCGTGGTCATGATCACGCACTTCATGGAGGAGGCCGCGCAGGCCGACCGCGTCATCGTGCTGGAAGACGGCCACGTAGCCTGCGACGGCGCGCCTCAGGACGTGCTCGTACAGGCCGAGCTGCTGGAACGGCTGAACCTCGACCTGCCGTTCGCCGCCGAGCTTTCGCTGGAGCTGCAGCGGCGCGGCGTGCCCGTGGGCATGCACATCGAGACGACCACGTTGAAGGAGGAGCTGTGCCGATTGCTTTCGAAGGCGTAAGCTACTCGTACGCCGACCCCGCCCGCCAGGAGAAGCGGAAGTCGCGCGTGAAGCGCCGCCGCGAGGCGGGCGTGATCGAAGATCCCCCTTCTCTTGAACACGGAAAACCCGCCTGGGGCGCCGACCCCGACGCCGTCTGGGCGCTGCGCGACATCACGTTCGCGCTGGACGACGGCGAGTTCCTCGGCATCGCCGGGCATACGGGAAGCGGCAAGAGCACCCTCATCCAGCACATGAACGGCCTCGTGCATCCTACGCGCGGGCGCGTGCTGCTGGACGGGCAGGATCTGGCCGACAAGCGCGCGGCGCAGGCCTGCCGCGGCAAGGTGGGGCTCGTGTTCCAGTATCCCGAGTACCAGCTGTTCGCCGCCACCGTGCGCGAGGACGTGGCGTTCGGCCCCCGCAACCTGGGGCTTCCCGCCGACGAGGTTGATCGCCGCGTGGAAGCCGCTCTGGAAAGCGTGCGCCTCGACATCGCCGAGCTGGGCGACAAGAGCCCCTTCGAGCTGTCGGGCGGCCAGCAGCGCCGCGTGGCGTTCGCGGGCGTGCTGGCCATGGAGCCGCGCGTCCTCGTGCTGGACGAGCCGGTGGCCGGGCTCGACCCCGTGGCGCGCGAGGAGTTCCTCAGCCTCATCGCCCGGCTGCACGAGGAGGGGCTCACCGTGGTCATGGTGTCGCACAGCATGGACGACCTGGCCCGCCTGTCCGACCGCGTCCTCGTGCTGAACGAGGGCAGGCAGTTCGCGTTCGGCACGCCGGCCGAAGTGTTCGCGCACGGCGATGAGCTGCGCGCCATCGGCCTGGACGTCCCCGCCCCCCAGAAGCTGGCCTGCGAGCTGCGCAAGGCAGGCGTGAACCTGCCCCAAGAGCTGTACAACGTCGAAACCCTCGCCGACGACCTCGCAGCCGCCTTCAATTCCCAAGCGGAGACGGACACCGGCAAGGGCGGTTCCGTTCGGAGCGGCGAAGCGAAGGCTGCGCAGCTTCTGAGCGAAGCCGCTCCGGACGGAACCGCCCGCCCCGCAGGTGGGCGTTCGGAGCGTCATCATGCCTGACATCGCCGTCATCGGACGCTACTGGCCGGGCACGAGCCCGCTGCACCGCATGGACGCGCGCGCGAAGCTGCTGCTGGCGCTCGCGCTGATGGCCGTGGTGTTCGTCGCGCAGTCGTTTTGGGGGCTGGCGGTATGCGCAGCTTTCGTGTTCGGATTCTTCAAGCTGGCGGGCATTCCGTTGCGCTCGGCGTTCAAGTCCATCGCGCCGCTCGCGTTCATCGTGGTGGTCACCGCGCTGCTCAACGTGTTCTTCGTGCAGGGCGGCGCCGTGTTGTTCGAGTGGTGGATCATCCGCATCAGCGAGGCGGGCCTGTGGCAGGCGGCCTTCATCGCCTGCCGTTTGCTGCTGCTCTTGCTGGGCATGAGCCTGCTCACCTTGACCACCGCAACGCTCGACATAACCGACGCGTTCGAGTACCTGCTGCGCCCCTTTCGCCGCATCGGCGTGCCGGCGCACGAGCTTTCCATGATGATGGGAATCGCGTTGCGCTTCCTTCCCCAGTTCACCTTCGAGCTGCAAACCGTGTACCGCGCGCAGATCAGCCGCGGCGCCACTTTCTCGAAGGGACGCCTGCGCATGCTGGCATCGCTCATGGTGCCGCTGTTCACCAGCGCGTTCCGCCATGCGGAAACGCTGTCGTCGGCCATGGACGCACGCTGCTATCACGGCGGCATCGGCCGCACGCGCCTGCATCCGCTAACGTTCACGCGCCTCGATCGCAACGGCACCCTCGTCATCGTCGCGATGCTGGCCTGCGTGATCGCAACCAATTTCATCCCTTGGTAAGATCGACCCGAAACCGCCCCATCTCCCAACCGAAAGGAACTCCCATGAACGGAACGAACACCATCGTCGACTACCTGACCAGCGTCCCGGCCTGGTACCTGGCAACGTGCGAGGGCGACCAGCCGCACGTGCGCCCCTTCAGCTTCGCCGCCGTGCAGGACGGGCGCATCTGGTTCTGCACCGCCACCACGAAAGACGTGTACCGCGAGCTGGAGGCCAACCCGAAGTTCGAGCTGACCGCCTGGAAGCCGGGCAGCGGCTGGGTTATCATGCGAGGCAAGGCCGTCCTCAAGGACGAGGCGAACGAGGACGTGCGTCGCGCGGGATACGAGCATATGACGGGGCTCGGCGAAAGCTACGAGGGACCGGGCGACGAAACGCTCACGTTCTTCACCGTGAGCGAACCCGAGGCATGGCTGTGCGACATCGACGGCAGCTGGAATCCCGTCGATCTCGAACGCTAGGGGTTCACAGCCCGTCGAAGAGCCGACCGACGGTAGTGTCGAGGCCTCCCGCGATGCGTTCGAGCATGTCGACCGTGGGGTTCGCCTTCCCGCTTTCGATATCGATGAGGTACTTGCGGCTAACGCCCACCATGAGGGCAAAGGAAGTTTGCGACACGTTAGCTTCCGAGCGGAGCCTCGCGATATTGGTTCCGAGCTGAGTTTTTAGTGAAGTGTTCTCCATGCCGGTTAAAGGCTAGTCCCGGCGGGAGGAAAAGTCGTAAACTATAGTTTACAGACCGTCAATAAAACAAGAGGTTTGTGCTATGAGTTTATCGAGAGGGTCATTGCTTGAGAGCAAGATCGCCGGAGGTCGCACATGAGCGGAACCGAGTACGAAGAACTGATGGACACGATCAGACGAACGGCGGCGCGCATTTTCGAATACGCCGAGACAGAAGAGGAAGTATGCCGCCTGGAGCAGGCGATCAACCACGAGATCATGTACGTGGCAGCCATCGCCCAATCCGAGCGGGTCAAGCCCCCCAGCGGCTGGGACCCGCTCGGCCGATAGCGATGCGCGCAGCCTACGCCGAGAAATCGTAGAGGTCCTTCGTGGCGGTGCGGAAGTCCTCGTAGACTTCGGCCGCCACGGCTTCATCCTCGACGATCTCGAAAGCCGAAGGCTGGCCGTCTTCGTCGAGCTCGGTCACTTCAAGCAGCACCACTTCTCCGGACGAGCCCACGGGCTCGTCCTCTGTTACCGGGAAGAAGAAGCCGTAGCTGCGATCGTTATGCAGGATGAGGCCGAGAAACTCGAGCTCCGTCCGATCACCGCTCTCATCCTCGAACACAAGGGTGATGCCCTCCTCGGTCGGCGGGCAGAAATTAGGGGCGCTTCCTTCGCGCATCGTGTGCTCCTTACCTCTCGCATGGTCGTTGGCGTTAGGGTACCACAAGCGCCACGCCGCGCGTATCCAAAGAACCCGACGACAGAGAAGCGTTAGACCCGCCCTGCCGGACTCGCGCACGGGACGAGCGCCGGAAAGCCGAGACCCGCGAGACGGCCCAACCGCCTGCAATCCCGACACCGCCCCGCACCGCGGCAGGCCCCTGCATCCAGCGACAAGCTGCCCGATCCCTCCATGCGCTACGTAGGTCACCCAGCTCTCCGCCCGTTACGCAGGTGGCTCATCCTCCTCTTATTCGTTACGCAGGTCACCCATCCCCCTGTCTCTGCTTCCTCTTTATATAACTGTAATCATCATGGACAAAAATACGATCCTTTCAGTACTTTCAATGCGAGCATCTGGAAGACGAGCTTACTCCACCTGGGCTTATAGACGATCTTTGCTGCACAGTGCCCCTCATCAAGGCGAAAAAACACTGAATGGAGGTGGTTTTTGTCCATGATCGTTTTCATGATAGTATATGAACATGGCAATCGTCCTCTCACATACCACCGCAGCCGAATGCTGGCTTTCGGGACGTTTCGATGTCTCGCTCGGCGGGCCTTCGATCGCCCGTTGGCATCGACCGGCCGGATCGACCCAGGTCGAAACCGTTGCCACCAGGTTCGCGATGGATCGCCTCGACATCGCATACGCAGAGATGTTCGCATTCGGCGGCTCTCGAACGAGCGACGCCTTCGCATGCAGGGCGAGCGCGCGCGACGTCCAAGCGCTGCGATTGGACGTACTCGCTTTCGCATCCGATCCCGTGCACGTGCTCGTGCCCGGCAGAAGCGCCGCGCATGCCATGCGCGGCGCTACGTGCCACGTGCGCTCCGCCGCATTGCCCAACGGATCCCTCGTGCGCGCGCTTGGCAATCTGCTGATCTGCTCCCCTGAGCTGTGCTTCCTGCAGATGGCATCCACCATGCCGTTTCACCGGCTGGTGAAGCTGGGTTACGAGCTGTGCGCGCTGTACACGCTTCAACCGGACGGCGCGGCGGGATACGGACGACCCCTCCCTCCAACCACCGTTCGAGCGATGGAACGCTACCTAGAACGATGCACGGGAATGCACGGAGCGGCAACAGCGCGCAAGGCGCTGCGCCACGTCGCGGTCGCTTCCGGCTCGCCCATGGAAACGGCCCTCGCCATTGCCCTATGCCTCCCTCTGCGCCTTGGAGGCTACGGGCTGCCGCTTCCGCGCATGAACTATCGCATCGAGGCTCGACGCAGCGATCAGAGCACGTCGGACAAGCGCTACTACCTGTGCGACTTGTTCTGGCCCGAGGCGAACGTCGCCATCGAGTATGACAGCGACCTGGAGCACACCGGCCCCGCCCGAATCGCCGAAGACGCTCAGAGGCGTAACGACCTGACCTCGCTGGGTATCACGACGATCACCGCCACGCGCGGACAGGTCATGGATGCCGAGAAGCTCAGCCGCATCGCTCATCAGGTTGGAGCCATGCTGAACGTGCGCATCAGGGACGAACGAGGATGGAATCCTCGCGAACGGGAACAGCTCCTCCGCTCGCTCGTCACCGAGCACGACCTGAAAGCAAGCTGGACGAAAGCACGCCGCATCTCCGTTTCGAACTAAACCCTTCATGCAAAAGAGCGGCCCCGGGGATCCGGGGCCGCTACTCGCGCCAGGCGCTTAGGGAGGGAAAAGGCGCCCGCGCTTCGGAGAGGGAGAATTACTTCGTCAGGCTGTGAAGGGGGCCGGAACCACGCTCGGCACTCTGCCAGCCTTCGGGCAACGGCGCGTCATGGCACTCGTTGCAGGTCAGGGTCGAAGTGCCCTCTACCGAGTGGCAGGTGATGCAATCGCCGGCGGCGAGGTGCGCCTTGTGGGGGTTGAACCCCTCGATGCCAGCATAATCGTCGTTCGCGGCGTTGATGGTCTCGCGAGAATGGCAGCTCAGACACAGCTTGTTGGGATACTCGTCGACATCGTCGAGCTGACCAGCGATATGAACGGCCTTCAACGAACCCGTCGGATACGATGTCACATCGGCGCCTCCCTCCGCGTCGCTCGAAGACTGAGAGGGCGCACACCCTCCGAGAGCCGTCGCCAACGCAACCATGGCCAACACAGCGCACAACTTCGTCGCTAAGCTCTTACTCTTCACGTCAAGCACCTCGACTCTCCTAGATGTTCGCATGGATGTAGTCCAGGCCGAGTATGTCTTTGACGGCGAGCCAGGCGAAGCACTGCCCATGGCCGATGCCGGATCCCATGACGTTCGGCGGATACACGTTGCCGTAGAACGAGCCAGCCGTGTTGCCTGCAGCGTACAGGCCGGGGATGGGTCGCCCTTCCTTGTCGAGGACGCGGCAGCGCTCGTCGTTCTTCAAGCCGCCGCGCGTCGAGGTCATCGACGAGCAGTGCTTGGAAGCGTAGAACGGCGGGGTGTCGATGGCGTTCATCCACAGCGGGTCCTTGTAGAAGTCGAGGTCCTCGCCCGCCTCGCACAGCTCGTTGTAGCGCTCGAACGTGGCCATGAAGATGTCCTTGTCGAAGCCGCAATGCTCGCACAGCTCCTCGATGGTATCGAACTTGAACGTGATGCCGTTCTCCACGTTCTTGTCCACTTCCTCCTGGGTGTTGGAGGCGGTATAGTCCTCCACCATGTACCCGCCCTCGGGGAACTTCTCCTTCCAAGCGCTGTCCCAGATGCTCCACGCGCAGCCGTCGGGCGTGCAGGTGAGCTTCGGGATGGAAGGCGACTGGAACGGCAGGTTCTCGGCCATGAGGCGACGGCCCGCGCCGTCCACCATCAGCACCGGCAGGTTGGCGACGCCGGCGTAGAAGTGCGTGCCGTCGAACGTGGTGGGCAGCGTGCCGTCCATCATGACGGCCGCGAACGGCCACAGATCGCCGCAGGCGAACTCGTCCATGTCGGCGCCGATCCAGATGCCCATCTTCTGGCCGTCGCCCGTGTCGTTCGTATTGATGTTGTAGCGGACGATCTTGCTGAGCGATACGTTGTAGTGCGCCATCATCTCGCGATCGGCAGCCATGTCGCCCGTGGTCAGCAGCACGCCCTTCGCAGCGTTGTACCGCACGTACTCGTCGGACTCGTTCTTGGCGATGACCCCCGTGCATCGGCCGCTCTCGTCGCGCACGAGCTGCACCGCAGGAGAATTGTAGTGGAACGTGGCGCCCTTCTCGGTGGCATAGGCCTCCATCACGCCGGTCCAGTCGACGGGGTTGCCCGTGGCGAAGAAGCCTCCGTCTTCCTGCGCGAAGAAGATCATCTGAGCGAAAGCCTGCCACAGGGGGCTTGCGCCCGGCATGCCCACGCCGTCGTTCGTGATCTTGTAGTCGAGCGAAGCGGCCGGAATCAGCTGGTAGCCCTTTTCGTTGAATATCTTCTCAAGCCAGTTGACGTAAGGGCCCGAGTTGTCGAACCACAGCCCGTAGGACGACATCCTGCCCTGCACGCCGTTGGTGATAGCCCACGTGGACGTCACGAACTCCTTGCGGTCGGTGGTCAGGCCCAGCTTGGTCTGCACGTCAGAGTTGAATCCGGCGGTGCACAGGCGGAACAGACCGTACGTGCTGCCCTTCTCCACCACGTGCACGTTCGCGCCGTTCTCCGCCGCCAGCATGGCCGCGGGCAGGCCGCAGATGCCCGCGCCGCAGATGACGATGTCGCACTCGACGGTTTCGACGATGTCGCTGTCGGGAATGGGGTCGGGCGGCGTGAGGAACGACGGCTGGCCCGACGCCGCAGGCGCCTTCGCAGCCGAGTCCGGGGCAGATGCCACTTCTTCGGCAGGTGTTTTGGTCTCGGCATCCGATGAGCCGTTGCATCCGGCAAGTCCGAGCGCTGCGCCTGCGCCTACCATCGCAGCGCCGGTGAGGAATCCGCGTCGGGATATGCCCTGATCCAGTATGCGTGCTTGTTCTTGCATGATGTCCCCTTTCTTTAGTCTCCTTGAGACCGACCCGCTTGCCCGAAGCGTTCGGCCTGGCAAAAACTTACTCGTCCATCGGCGGGTTAAGAAATCGGTAATCTTGCAATACAAGGGGCATTTCGATGACCGCAGTCGATAACCCACGATAACCCTCGAAAGGGTTAGTGCTTTAGCCCTGGCTGATTCATCCGAGATGGGGTACTGTCTTAAGATAGCTTCTGGAGGGGAGTGGACATGGGGAATGAACGGGGCTCGGACGCTGTCGCAAAGTTGCGAAGCGCCCTTGCAAACACGCGAGAGAAAATCGTGTCGGACGGGCTGTTCGTCGGCACGTCCTGCGCCATTGCGCTCGTGTCGTACACACACTACACCCCGGTGCTAGCCCACACCTCGCCCGAAGCGCTGTCGTTCTCCGACGTTGCATGCTTGTTCGGCGCGTTGACCTCGCTCGTGTTGCTCGCATTCTCGAGGCACGACCGACCCGTGTTCGCCCAGCCGACGGTCATCTGGATTTCCAGCGCCTGCGTGCTGGTCAGCATTCTCGCGTTCGCCTTGTTCCCTGCATTGGCATATATGTCTCCCCTTCTCGTCTCATTGGTAGGAGGCGGCTTATTCGGTGTCTACCTTTCCGTCATGGCCGTGTGCTGGCTGCGGGTGTACGCTCATCACAGCGCGGCTGTCGTCATCTGGAACATCGCGTTCTCCGCCCTTGTCGGCGCGATCATGCTGTGGTTCATCGTAGGAATGGACACGCCGCGCGTGGCATGCAGCCTCGCAGCCTTGCTGTGCATTGGCGCCTACTCGCTGACGAAGCGCATGCGCCTTCTGCAAGGATCTCTCCTTGATCAATCTTCCCTCGATTCGGACAGACACACGCCCGCCCACATCATCGTCGCCACGTTCCTGTTCAGCTACGCCTTCATGGTGTCGCTTTCCTTCGCCGGGCTCGAACACTTTTCCCTGGCATTCTCAGCGATCGTCATCCTCATACCTTTCTTGCTAGTCAGCGTGCTGATGATTTCTTTCAAGCGACTTACCGTGCTGTCGCTGCTCAACGTTGCCGTGCCCATTATCGTGACGGCAACGCTATCGGCATCGTTTTTGGACCTCAATCCGGTGATCACATTCGATCTCGCCCTCATCGGCATCTTGCTATTCTTGGCTTATGCGGTGGTGTTCCTGTGCGCCATCACCGAGAAGACCGACTCGCATGCGTACCGAGCGTTCTCTTTGTTGATGCTGAGCTATTTCGGAGGATGCATCGTCGGCAGAGCCGTTTCCGCATGGGCAATGTTCGGTACAATGCGCGCGCACGACATTGTCGTGCTGACATCGGTCCTCGCTGTGCTCATGGCCATGCTCTTATGCGTTCGCAACGGATTCATGCCGAAGCAGCTGATCGCCTTGTTCGATCCTGGTCATATGAGCGAGAAAAACGGATTGACCGACGAGCAAGCCGTGCGTCTGGAGCAGGTTTCCGTTCGGTGCAATCTCGGAAAACGCGAGCGCGAAGTACTTGGACTTTTGCTGCAGCAGAAAACCGCCAGCGAGATCGCTACCGAGATGACCATTGCCAACGGCACGGCAAAATCCCATATCCGACACGTGTATAAAAAGCTCGGCATCCACAGCCGCGAGGAATTGTTCGACCTGTTTGAACGGTAGAGATCGAAAACGGTCCCGGATATCCGGGACCGCTCGGCGCTACTTCTTTTCGGGGCGCTTCTTGCGCTTGGCTTTCGGGGGCTTCGGCGCGGCCTTCGCGGCGGTGGCGCCGTGCGGCTCCTCGGCCCGAAGCTTCTCGGGCGCCGGCGCGGCGGACGCAGGCGCGACCGTGGCCTTCACGGCCTTCTTGCCGGAAAGCGTCGCCGCCATCGCGTTCGGGTTGCCGAACTCGAACCGGCCGACCTCGGGCCCGAACTTCTTCACCAGCTTCTGGTAGCGGGGCTCGCGCGTCTTCCACATCGCGTACAAAGGCGACGCCACCGCGATGGACGAGTACGAGCCGCACACGAGGCCGATTACCATGGCGAACGCGAAGTCCTTCAGCGTCTCGCCGCCGAACAGCAGCATGGCCAGCACCGGGATCAGCGAGGTGAGCGTCGTGTTGATGGTACGCACCAGCACCTGGTTGATGGAGTGGTTCGCCATCGTCATGAACGTGCACTTGATGTCGTCGGACTGCATGTTGTCGTTGATGCGGTGGAACACGACCACCGTGTCGTACAGCGAGTACCCCAGGATGGTGAGCAGCGCGGCGATGGTGTTCGGGTTCACCTCGCGGCCCACCAGCGCGTACACGCCCATGACCAGCACCAGGTCGTGCAGCAGCGCCACGATGGCAGTGACGCCCATCTTGTACTCGAAGCGGATGGCGATGTAGATGATGATGAGCACGATGGACACGAGGAACGCGATGAGCGACGACTGGATGACGCTGGCGCCCCAGTCCGGGCCGATGGTGGTCACCTCGAAGCTGTCGGTGGACAGCCCCAGCTTGTCCGCCACCTGGTTCGCGCGCTGCGTGGCCTCTTCGGCGCTCGTGGTGGTGGTGCGCACGAGGAAGCCCTGGTCGCCGTCGGCGGTGGTCGTCTGCACCACGGCGTCGGGCTCGCCGGCGTCGTTGAACGCGGTGCGCATCTGCTCGGTGCTCACGTCGCCCGTGTTATGGAACGACACCGACGTGCCGCCTACGAACTCGATGCCGAAGTTCAGCCCTTTCACGCCCACGATGGCCAGCGACACGCACACCAGCACCGCGGCCACGCCCAAGAACACGCGGCGGTGGCCCAGGAAGTTGATGTCGTGCTTGATGAACTTGCCCTGCGGCTTGCGCGCGGCACGCGCAGCGGCCTCGCCCGCGGCGCCCTCGGCGCGCTGGGCGGCCTCCTCGGACTCGGCGGCGTTGATGGCCTCGCCGGCCTCGGCCGCGGCGGTGCTGGTGCCCTCGGCGGCGGCCAGCGCCGCGTAGTCCTTCGACGCGGCCAGGCTGTCCTTGATGCCCCAGAAGCCCGGATGCCGCGCGATCACCTTCGGCGCCAGCAGGCGGATGAGCGGTGCCTTGAACAGCAGCATCATGGCGATGTCGCAGGCGATGCCCAGCGCCAGCGTCAGGCCGAAGCCCTTGACCGACGCGCTGGCCAGGAAGAACAGCGACAGCGCCGACACGAGCGTGACGAGGTCGGCGTCGATGGAGGTGACGATGGCGTGCTTCACGCCCGTCACGGACGCGGCGCGCACGCTGCGGCCCATGCGGATCTCCTCGCGGAAGCGTTCCATGGTGAGAATGGACGAGTCGGCCGCCATGCCGATGGTCAGCACGATGCCCGCGATGCCCGCAAGCGAGAGGCTGAACAGACCGAACGACGACAACGTGGCCAGGATGCCCAGGTACAGCACCGCGAACACGATCATTGCCGCCGCGGTGATGAGGCCCAGGCCGCGGTAGAAGAACAGCAGGTACAGCATGACCACCGCAAGGCCGATGAGCGCCACCAGCACGCCGGACGCCAGCGCATCCTGGCCGAGCGTCGGGCCCACGGTCTGGCTCTGGGCGTATTCGAAGCTGACGGGCAGCGAACCGCTTTCCAGCACGGTCTGCATCGCCTTGGCCTCGTCGAGCGAGTACCCGCCCGTGATCTGCACGTTGCCGTCGGGGATTTCGGACTGGACGGCGGGGGCGGACTGCACCTCGTTGTCCAGGATGATGACGATCTTGCCCTTCGTGGGCGCAAGCTCCTTCGTGGCGTCCGCGAACGCCTTGGCACCTTCCGCGTCCAGCGTGATGTTCACGGCGTAGTCGGTGGACGTCTCGGAGGGCTTGCCGATGTCCACCTTCGTGATGTCCGCGCCGGTGACGATGGGCGTGTAGGTGCCGTCCTCCACCTTGAGGTGCTGCGTCTCGCCCGTGGGCAGCGTCAGCACGCCCAGGTCGTCGGACACGTGGCCCTCGCCGGAAGCCTGGCCGCTCTCGATCTTCTGCTTCGCGTCCTCGTCGGTGAACGAGTCTAGGCGCGCGAACTCCAGCTTGCCGGTTTTGCCGATGGTGTTCAGCGCGTCCTCGGTGTTCGTGAGGCCGGGGATCTGCACGAGGATCTGGTCGGTGCCCTGCACCTGCACCACGGCCTCCGAGGCGCCCAGCGCGTTGACGCGGCTCTCGATGATGGCGCGCGACTTCTCCATGTCGTCGTTGGTCACGTCGGCGCCGTCCGTCGACTTCGCCGTGAGCACCACCGACAGGCCGCCCTGGATGTCGAGGCCCTGGTTGATCTTCTCTTGCGGCGGCATGAACATGAAGACCGATCCCAACACCAGCAGGGTCGTGATGATGAGCAGCCAGATGTTGCGCCGGTCGGTGGACCGCGCGGGTTTCTTCTTCGTCGTCTTCTGCGTTGCCGCCATGTGACGTTCTCCCTTGTACGCTTATGTACGCTTGTCGTGCATGCTTGGACGCGCGAAGCCGAGGGCTTCTGCGCATTAACTGTCCTATTGTGCCACAACCGAGGAGAACGGGAAAGGAAGGGTGTTGAAAAGATCAGGGAAAAGCCCGGCGACTGCGCGCGAATTAGAAACGCAGGTTGCGCGCAGGCGCCGGGGTGGTTCTCAGCCTTCGTCCAGCTCGTCGAGGCCGCGGCCGAACGCCTCGGCATACGCGTCAACCGAGCGGGTCGCGGCCTTGATGTCCTCGACGTCGGTGCCCTGCAGAGCCTCGGACTCCAACCGATGGAGGCTCGCGAACACCTGCTCGCAGAACCGGGTTCCCTCGTCGGTGAGCGAGATCGTCTTCGCGCGGGCATCCACGGGCGAGACTGCCTCCTGCGTGTAGCCCTTCATCTTCAATCCCGCGAGGATGGAGCCCACGGTCTGCTTGGGAAGCCACAGGGTCTTGCTGACCAGCTGCTGGCTGCACGCGCCCTTCGCGTAGTACAAGACCAGCAGCACCAGCAGCGAGTTCAAGTTGAGCTTGTGCTGCTTCGCGAACCGCTCGTACTGCGCCATGCTCTTCAAGAGAGACCGGTTCAGCTCCAAGGTGGGCATGAGGTAGTCTTCGGTCAGGCCTTCGCCGTACAGCGCCTGCAGGACCTCCATGAACTCATCCCGGGAGGCTGCAGCCTCCCCCTTCCGCCCCGAGTCCTTCTTCGGCATCACACACCTCCTGGATACGTGAACTTTGGCACCCAATATAGCTCACTTTCCTCGATCCGCAATCAAGCAGAGCCCGAAAATCCCAAAATTAGACTGATTTCAGATTATTTTCTAGACTTCGGCACCCTAGCACGTTAGAATATAGTCCGAATTCAGTCTATTAGAGAAAGGAATGCCATGTTCGACCTTGTGCACATGAGCCCGGCGACGCTTTCGAAAGGACGTTTATGGGCGGCTCTCGTGGTGATATTGTTCGGCCAGTTCATCGTTTCGATCGATCTGACGGTGCTCAACATCGCGCTGCCGGATCTGACGAAGGACTTGAACCCCACATCCGATCAGCTTCTGTGGATCGTCGACGTGTATTCTCTCGTGCTGGCGGGCTTGCTGGTGGCGACGAGCTCGCTTTCCGACCGTTTCGGCAGGAAGCGCACGCTGCTCGCCGGCTTCTTTCTGTTCGGCGTGGGATCACTGCTGGTTCTATTCGCCAACAGCCCCGAATTCGTCATCGCCATCCGCGCGTTTCTAGGCGTGGGCGGCGCGCTGATCATGCCCGTCACCGTGTCGATGATCCGCAGCATCTTTCAAGATGCGAAGGAGCGCGCGTTCGCCGTCGCGGCGTGGTCGGCCATCGGAGCGCTCGGCATGGCCACCGGGCCGCTCATCGGAGGCTTTCTGCTCGAGCACTTCAATTGGCATGCGGCTTTCCTCGTCAACGTGCCGCTCATGGCGATCGCGCTGGGCGCAGGCATCTTCGTTCTGCCGGAAGTGCGCTTGAAGAAGCCGGGCTCGTTCGACATCCTCGCCTCCCTCATCTTCCTCGCCGGCATGGTGCTGTTCCTGTGGGGCATCAAGCACCTCGCCGCCGAACTCGCGTTCGACACCCAGGGGGTAGCCGCGGTCGCAGCCGGCGTGGTGCTGCTGGGCCTGTTCATCTACCGGTGCCTGCACGCCAAGACGCCGGTCGTCGACCTGTCGCTCTTCCGCAGCAAGCCCTTCACGGCGGGCATCATCGCCACCGCGGGCTGCATGTTCGCCATGGCGACCCTGCTCTACATGCTTTCCCAATGGCTGCAGCTGGTTAACGGCGACGGCACGCTCGAAGCGGGCGTGAAGCTGGTGCCCATGGCCATCGCCAGCCTTCTCGCGAGCGCCGTGGCCACGCCGCTCGCCATGCGGCTGAAGCCGCGCAACGTGGTGGCCGGCGGCCTGATACTGGCTGCAGCCGCCATGATGATGCTCATGTTCTTCAAGGACGACTTGGAGCTGCTGCCCGTCATGATCTCCACCACGCTGGTCGGCGTGGGAACGGGCGCGCTGGCCATCGGAGCGTCGCTCATCATGTGCGAGACCCCCGTCGAGAAGGCATCGAGCGCGGGCAGCCTGCAAGAGGTGTCCTACGACCTGGGCAACGTGCTGGGCGTGGCCATCCTGGGCAGCCTCGCCTCCATCATCTACCGCAGCGGGCTTCCCACCGGCGAGCTGCGCGCAATGGGCCTGGACGGCAGGACCATCGACGCCGCCGAGCAGTCGCTTTCCGCCACATCGGTCATCGCGCACGAGCTGGGCTTGCCCCAACTGCTTCAAAAGGGCATCGAGGCGTTCAACGACTCCGTCGTCATCACGTGCTTCGTCGGCGGCGTCATCATCCTCGTGGTGGCCGTCGTGGTGCGGGCGCTCATCCCCCGCGACGTGAAGATCACCGAAGACGACGAGGCTCCAGGCGACGGCGATGCCCCGTTGTTGGGAGACGGCGATCCGTCGACGACCGGCGACGGCTCTCCGTCGGAAGAAGGCGAAGCCCCCTCGCTCGGCGAAGGCGATGCTCCTTCGCACGACGGAAGCGCCCCGTCGAACGAAAGCGGAACCCCGTTGCACGAAGCACGCAACCTCCTGGGCACCGGCGACGCCCCCTCCGCCGTGAAAACGGTGAGCGTGTTCGTGGACGAGGACACGCTGCGCGAGATGAAAGCCGTCTGCAGCCAATTCGGCATCGGAACGGATGCGGCTTTCAGGATCTTCGCCAACAAGGTGGCACGCGAGCGCCGCATCCCCTTCAAGCTGTCCGTCGACCCTCTGCGCTGCGAAGAGTACCTGAACAGCCTGCGCCGCTGCATGCGCGCGATCGACGAGGGCAACGGCGTGCAGGAGTTCCGGAAGACGGTGCGCATATGGGCGCCCCAGGCATGGAACGACTACACCCGGATGAAAAGCGAGGACATCGAGAGCCGCAAGCGCGTCAAGGCGCTGATCAGGGACATCGAGAAGAACGGGGCCTCCGAAGGCGTCGGCAAGCCCGAGCAGCTGCAAGGTGACCTGTCGAGCCTCTGGTCGCGGCGCATCGACAAGCGCAACAGGCTGGTCTACCGCATCGCGGAAGGCAACGTCGAGATCATATCCTGCAAGACCCACGTCGCCGACCGCGTATGAACCGAACCCGCAACGGCCGCCGCGCGTTTCCCGAAGGCGGCGGCCGGCCACACCTCAAAGCCTCTGAACCCGCAAGAAAGGAACGATGGATTATGAAGAAGAAAGCGTCCCTGATCGCGCTCTGCGCGCTGAGCCTGACCGCAGCGTTCGCCCTCACCGGATGCGGGGTGAGCCTCGATCGGGAGATCGCCGTGCAGGACATGACGATGAAGGTTCCCTCGAACTGGGTTGAGAGCTCCGATGTGGAAGCCTCGAGCCTCGACCTGTCCCGTCTCGAAGCCCCCAGCGCGGCTTCGGCAATCGCCTCCGCCCCGAATGCTGAAACGACGAACGCGCCCCTCCCGGACGCCGAGACGGCTGGCGTCGAAGCCGCGGATGCAAGCGAGGGCGCGAACGTCGAAGCCGAAGCAGCCGGCGCTGCCGCACTCGCTGCCGCGGATGCCGAAAGCCCCGAAGCCGGCAATGGCGAAGCCGCTGCAACAGCTGTCGAGGTCGGGCAACCCGCGAGCCAGACGATCCCCGATGCGCCGAGCGGCGTCAAAACGGGTGGAACCGTCATGTACCGCGACGTCGACGAGGACAACGACGACGAGTACAACGCCATATCCGTTACGCACCTTCCGCTGACGAGCTGCGCGGCCAAGACCGCCCAAGAGGCCATCGCGCTCAAGCAGCTGCAGGCCGAGAAGGAGTTCGGCGCGATCAACTGGGATATCGACAAGGAGAAGTCGAGCGTGATCGACGGATCCCAAGTCACGAAGTACGAGTACAGCTTCGAGAAGGAGATCGATCACGTGACTAAGAAATACGAGTACAAGACCATCTACGTCTTCAACTCCAGCATGTGCTACGAGATCTCCGTGTACGGCAACGCCGCCTCCGTCGACGACGTCGTGAACAGCATAGAGTTCTAATCCACCGCCTCGGCAAGGAGCACCATGGAAGCAACCGCGACGAACAGCCGGATCAAATCCCTCCATCCCCTCAACATGCAGCTTCTGTTCTGGCTGTTCGTCGTCGCCTCCATCGCAGGGCTCGCAATCGAGACGGCTTTTCACGCCGTCGTCTTCGGGGGCAACGAAAGCCGTCCGGGCCTCGTGTGGGGACCGTTCTCCCCCATCTACGGCACGGGGGCCGTCATGCTCACCATAGTCGCCGCTCGGTTCTCCGATCTGAGCACCCCAGCGATGTTCTTAGTGTCGGCGTTGATCGGTTCGGCCGTCGAAATGGCCACCGGCTGGCTCATGGAGATTCTCTTCGGCGCCGTCGCATGGGACTACAGCCATCTCCCCGGCAGCTTCGGCAGAAGCCTGAACCCGGGGTTCACCCTTTTGTGGGGCGCTCTCGGGCTCGCTTGGACGCATTGCGCCATGCCTCTGATCTACCGCATCTCGCAGAGAGTGGATTGGAAAAGCACGGCCGTTCGGATCCTCAGCGCAGTTGGCACGGCGTTCATGGTCTTCAACATCGCCGTCACCCTCCAGGTGCTCGCGCGCGAGAGCGCCCGGGCAGACGACCTCCCTCCCGCCAACTCGATCGAACGGTGCATCGACGAGCACTTTCCTTCTTCCTGGGTTCAGAAACGATTCGAGAATATAAGCATCAACGGCTTGCGATCGCGCTGAGCGCTCTCTCACGAATGCTGCGGCGCAGTCGATCCTGCGACGAGCGAACGGCGCTAGTAGTCCTTCGCCGCGGAGCTTGCCATCCACTGCTCGTAGAACTCCTCGTACGCGTCGGCCAGCACCGCTTCGCGGGCGCGGCGCATGAGGTCGATGAGGTAGTGCAGGTTGTGGATGGACAACAGGATGCCGCCCAGCATCTCGTTCTGCTTCACGAGGTGGCGGATGTAGGCGCGGCTATGGTTCTGGCACGTCGGGCAGGTGCATGCGGGGTCCAGCGGGCCGAAATCGCGCGTGAACTTCGCGTTGCGCATGTTCATGCGGCCGGTCGACGAGAACGCCGTGCCCATGCGGGCCGTGCGCGTGGGCAGCACGCAGTCGAACATGTCCACGCCCTCGCGCACCGCGCGCACCAGCGTGGTGGGGTTGCCCACGCCCATCAGGTAGCGCGGACGGTCCTCGGGGCACGCGCGGGCAACCTCGCCCAGCGTCTGGAACATCACCTCGTGGTCCTCGCCCACCGAGTAGCCGCCGATGCCGAAGCCGCCGAAACGGTGCCCGCCTGCGGCCAGGCTCTCGTCCTCGATCTCGCGCAGGCGGCGGATGGACTCAAGCCGCAGATCCAGCTCCATGCCGCCCTGCACGATGCCGAACAGCGTCTGGTCGGGACGCTTGTGCGCGGCTAGGCAGCGGCGCGCCCAGTTGGCCGACAGGTCCACGGCCTTCGCCACGAACGCCTTCTCGGACGGGTACGGCGTGCACTGGTCCAGCTGCATGGCGATGTCGGCGCCCAGCTGCTCCTGGATGGCCATGTTGCTCTCGGGCGTCCAACGAACCTTCGTGCCGTCGTAGATGGAGCGGAACGTGAGGCCCTCGTCGTCCAGCTTGAGCGTGTCGGCCAGGCTGAACACCTGGAACCCGCCCGAGTCGGTGAGCATGGGGCCGTCGTAGTTCATAAAGCGGTGCACGCCGCCGGCTTCGGCCACCACGTCGGCGCCGGGGCGCAACGACAGGTGGTACGTGTTGGCCAGCACCACCTGGCTGTCCAGGTCGCGCAACTGGCCCGCGGTGACGCCCTTCACCGTGGCGCTGGTGCCCACCGGCATGAACATGGGCGTTTGGAACGTTCCGTGCGCGGTCTCGTAGGACAGCGCACGGGCATGCCCGCTAGTCGCTTGGATCTTGCAGTCGAACAACGCCATGGCTAGCCCTCCGATCGCGCGGACAGCGCCGCCTCGCGCGCAGCGGCCGCCACGATGCCGGCTTCGACGCCCTGCGCGGGGTCGGCACACGGGGGCAGCAACTCGGCCCAGGCCGCGAACTCCTCCATGGTACCGCGCTTCACGGAGCCCAGATCGAAGCCCTCGGTCGGATCGAGCAGATGGTCGGTCACGAGGAATGCGTCGGCGCCCAGCCCTTGGATGGCCAGGTCCTCCACTGTGTTGTTGCCCACCATGAGCACGTCGTCGCCGGAAAGGCCGCACGCCGCCACGTTCTCGGCGTAGTAGGCCAGCTTCGGCTTCACGCTGGTGGAGTTCTCGAACGACGTGATGCGCGCGAACTTCGACGCATCCACCCCGGCCCAGGCCAGGCGCCACTCCACGGCGCGGCGCGGGAACATGGGCATGGTGGCCAGCACCAGCGGGTAGCCTTTCGCCGCCAGCGTCTCGATGGCGCGCGCGGCCGCGGGGTTGGGCTGGAAGCCCTCACCGATAGCGCCGAACTCGTGCTCGTAGAACTCGGTCAGCAGCTCCTCCCACGCGGCCGCGTCGGCATCGGCATGCCGGAAGAACGCCTCCCAGTACGCCTCGTGGTTCGTGCGGCCGTCGTCGTGCGACGCCATGGCGCCGATGCCCGCCTTGAGCCCGGCCGAGAACGCCTTCGCGTCCAGCCCCTGCCGGGCGACGAACCCGGCGATGGCCTCGAAATAAGCGCCCAGGAACTCGTCCAGCTCCATGGGCAGCAGCGTGCCGTCCAAGTCGAAGAAGATTGCGCGATACGTGCGAGGTGCCATGCGTCGATCCTTTGGTCGGGTGAATTGGTTGCTCAGGCATGGTAGTATACGTCACGTTGCGAAGGAGCGTGCAAACCCGATGAAAATACTGCTTCATGCCTGCTGCGGACCGTGCTCGTTGGAACCGGTGCGCCTGCTGCGCGCCGCCGGGCACGACCCGACCATAGCCTATATGAACTCGAACATCGCGCCCGCCGACGAGTACGCGCACCGCCTGTCCACGCTGCGCGCCTGGGCCGCCGGCGAGCAGCTGAACGTGCTGGAAGGCGCCTACGACCCCGCCGCCTGGGAAGCCTGCGCCGGACGCGTCGGCGAGGCGGCGAACGACCCCGCCCGCCGCAAGGCGCGCTGCCGCGCGTGCTACCGCCTGCGCTTCGAAGAGGCCGCCGCGCTGGCAGCCGAGCAGGGGTTCGACGCACTGGGCACCACGCTGTCGGTGAGCCCCTACCAATATACCGACGTCATCCGCGAGGAGCTGGAGCGCGCCGCCGCAGCCGCGGGCGTGCAGCCGCTGTTCGAGGACTACCGCCCCTTCTACGACGAAGCCACGCATCGCAGCCGCGAGATGGGCATGTACCGGCAGAACTACTGCGGCTGCCGCTTCTCGGACGCCGAGGCCGCCGCCGAGCGCGCCGAGCGCAAGGCGCAGCGCGCCGCCCAACGCGAGGCGGAAGCGGCAGCCCATGCCGAGGAGCGCGCCGCCGCCGAAGCCGCACGCGCCGCGAAGAAGGCCGAGCGCGCCGCCTACGACGCCAAGCAGGCCCGCAAGCGCGCCGTGCTGAAGGCCCTGCGCGAGCAAGAGCGCGACGGGAAGTAGGCTTCGCACGCCGGCGCAGGCGGTTCGGCAAGGTCGGCTCAGCGCCACAACACGCGCCCGTAGCGCCCGTAGCGCCTTGCGTGCAATGCATCTAGCAAGTATACTTACAAGTATATTTGCCGCGCACGTCAAGAAGGGAGCGCGCCATGCCTCAACTTTCCCTGTACATGGACGAGCCCACGATGGAAGGCTTGCGCCGGGATGCAGCACGCGAGGGGAAGACGCTCTCGAAGTTCGTGGCGGGCGTGCTGCGCGACCGCGATACGAACGGCCTGTGGCCGCATGGGTTCTTCGACCTGTACGGCGCCTGCGATGACGACACGTTCGTCGAACCGCCGGAGATTCCCTGGGAATTCGACGCGCCTCGAAAAACGCTGTAGGTGAACGCCGTGTATCTTCTCGACTCCAATATCTGCATCGACTTCATGCGCGGAGAACTTCCCTACGCCTACGACATGATGCGCAACAGCAGCCCGAAGCTCTTCAAGATTCCCGCCATCGTGGAAGGCGAACTGAGGCTCGGCATCGAAAAAAGCAAACAGCCGGAAAAAGCCCGGTGGCTCGTCGACGAATTCACGCTGCCGTTCGAAGTGGTGCCGTTCGATTCGAAATGCGCGCATGCCTATGCGCGCATACGCGGCGAACTCGAGATGACGGGTAAGAAGATCGGGCCGAACGACCTCATCATCGCCGCCACGGCGCTGGCGAACAACGCGGTGCTCGTCACGAACAATGTGGACGAATTCAAGCGCGTGCCGGGGCTGTCCCTCGAATGCTGGTACGAGATGGAGTGGGACGGATAAGCGTCCGTCGGCTTGTATCAAGGTCTATAATAAGTGGTTCGCACCGCCTATACCGCAACGCACGAAGGACGCACGCATGAAGACCTCTGATTTCGATTACGAACTGCCCCCCGAGCTGATCGCGCAGGAGCCCGCCGCCGAGCGCGACGGCTGCCGCCTGCTGGTCATGGATCGAGCCACCGGCGAGCTGGAGGACCGCATCTTCCGCGACATCGTCGACTACCTGCGTCCGAACGACCTGCTGGTGGCCAACGAGACGCGCGTCATGCCCGCCCGCCTGCTGGGTGCCAAGCGCGGCACGGGAGGTGCGGCCGAGGTGTTCCTGCTGCGCGAGGTGCACGACCGCGAGCCGCGCACGAACCGAAGCGCGCTGTGGGAGGTGCTGGTGCGCCCGGGCAAGCGCCTGAAGCCGGGCACGGGCGCCGTGGTGGACTTCGCCGACGCGCAGGGCGACGTGGCGCTGTCCGCGGAAATCGTCGACTGGGCCGACGGCGCGCAGAAGGGCGAACGCCTCGCGCGCCTGACCACGACGCTGCCCTCCCTCGACGAGGCGCTGCATGCAGTAGGGCACACGCCGCTTCCGCCCTACATCAAGAACTACGCCGGCGACGAGG
>ENA-OXEN01000031-OXEN01000031.1-human-gut-metagenome-genome-assembly--contig:-NODE-31-length-25276-cov-14.839499_pt1 | contig 25276 bp, 23 predicted proteins | sample MGYA00249358_ERZ652249 | MGnify/ENA primary metagenome ERZ652249 (study PRJEB26925, sample SAMN05826761) | human gut metagenome | biome: ENVO:2100002; feature: ENVO:00000062; material: ENVO:00002003... | reverse complement strand
GTCACCATGCACAGATAGCTTTCGTCGTCGAATTCCGGCACGCGAATCATAGAAGTGACCTTTTCATCCTGCGCAATCGGCAGCAGATTTGCAATATTCATTCCCTTGCTCGTGCGGGAGCCCTCCGGAATTTCATAGCATTTCAGACGATACACGCGGCCCAGATTGGTAAAGAACATGACATAGTCGTGGCTGTTAATGATAAACATGTCGCTCGCGACGTCCTCTTCACGCCTTGTCATGCCGCTGACGCCGCGGCCGCCCCTGCGCTGTATATGGTAAGTATCGGTTTTCTGGCGCTTGACGTAACCGAAGTTGGTCAGGGTAAGCACGCATTCCTCCTGCGGAATCAGGTCTTCAATATCGACCTCGCCGCTGACGGCCGCAATCTCCGTACGGCGTTCGTCGCTGAATTTATTCTTTACCGCGAGAGCCTCGTCCTTGACGATCCCGAGCAGACGCGTTTCGTTACTTAAAATATCTTTATAATCTTCAATTTTTGCTTCCAGAGCGGCGATTTCATCCAGCAGCTTCTGGCGCTCCAGACCGGTGAGCGCGCCGAGCGGCATCTGTACGATCGCCTGTGTTTGCGGGTCGTCCAATCCGAAGCGTTCCGTCAGGCGGGCCCTTGCCGTGGCCCTGTCCTTGGAACCGCGGATAATGGAAATCACCTCGTCGATGTTGTCGACGGCGATTTTCAAGCCTTCCAGAAGATGCGCGCGCTCTTCAGCTTTTTTGAGGTCGTACAGGGTGCGGCGTCTTACGACGCTTTCCTGGAATTGAATATATTCCTGCAGCATATCCTTGAGCGTCAGCGTTTTGGGTTCGCCGTTGACAATGGCGATCATGATAACGCCGAACGTCGTCTGCATCTGGGTATAGGAATAAAGCTGATTCAGAACAATTTGCGGGGAAGCGTCGCGCTTCACACTGACGAGCATGTGCATGCCTTCGCGGTCGGAGTGATCCTCTACGTTGGAAATCCCCTCGATGCGCTTGTCCTTGACCAACTCGGCGATGCTTTCGACCAATCTTGCCTTATTGACCTGATAGGGCAGCTCCGTGACGACGATATTAAAACGGCCGTTTTTCTCTTCTTCGATCTCCGCGCGGGCGCGCACCGTGATGCGGCCGCGGCCGGTAGCGTAGGCGGCGCGGATACCCGACCGGCCCATGATGATGCCGCCGGTAGGGAAGTCCGGCCCTTTGATGCTCTGCATCAAATCATCCAGCGAAGCTTCGGGGTTGTCAATCAGCGTACACATGCCGTCGATGACTTCGCCCATGTTGTGCGGGGGGATGTTCGTGGCCATACCGACCGCGATACCGGTCGAGCCGTTGACCAGAAGGTTTGGAAAATGGCTGGGAAGAACGATGGGTTCCTTTAGACGGTCGTCGTAGTTCGGCTGGAAATCGACGGTTTCCTTGTCGATATCCTCCAGCATTTCCACGGCAATCTTACTCATGCGGGCTTCGGTATAACGATAGGCAGCCGGGGGGTCGCCGTCCACGGAACCAAAGTTGCCGTGTCCGTCCACCAGCATATAGCGCATGGAGAAATCCTGCGCCAGACGCACCAGCGCGTCGTAGACCGAAGCGTCGCCGTGCGGATGGTAGCGGCCCAGCACGGAACCGACGGTGTCCGCGCATTTGCGGTATGCCTTTTCCGGGGACAGGCCGTTTTCAAACATGGTATATAGAATCCTTCTGTGAACCGGTTTTAACCCGTCGCGCACGTCCGGCAGCGCGCGGGACACAATGACCGACATGGAATAGGCAAGAAACGACTGTTTCATTTCCTTTTCAAGGTCGACACTGATGATTTTTTGATTTTCCTGAAATTCGTCCATTAGCGGGCACCTTCCTGCTGATATTTTTCCTGAAGCTTTGTCTCAAGAATATTGTGAATTCTGGTACATTCGCTTTCGTTCATCGCCCTTTTGGGGATAAACTTCATCTCATTGATTCCTGTGTATATGATAAAAACCCTCGCGTCCTCATACGCTTTATACAGCATCTCATAGGGAAGGACAGCCGTATACCGTTCGGTTTGAAAGGTTATGGTTTCCTCTGAAAATTCCGTGGTTTGCGCAATAAATCTTTCACTGTTCGCCGTAAAGTAGTTCAAGGCGTGCCGCCGTACGGCATACAGCACAATCGGATCGTAAAAGCATCCGATGATCACGCCGACCGCGGCCATAGCCGCATAAATAAAATCCTGATAGAAATTTCCGTAAACAAAGGCCCTTAAAAGAAACGCGGCCAGAATCAGGACGGTTCCCGTAACTTTTAAAATAATTTTTTCGCTTTTCCTTACGGCGGCTTTCGCCGCCGCGGCCTTGAAGTCGGCATAATCGAATTTTGTGGTAAGGCAGCTTACCAAAATTGGGCTTTCAGGCAAATAAATCCCTCCTTAACGCCCGCTTTTTAGATAGCGCGAAGCAAACGCGCCGGCAAGGTGTGCGGATATTTTTTCAATCTGTTCGTTCGTAAGCCCCTGTTTTTTGATAATCAGTAAGTCCCGTTCCCGCCCGCCGGTCACAATAAAGGCGGAGGGGGTCTCGATACACTTGCTGAAATCGGTCCAGTACTCCAGCATTTTTTCACAACTGCTTTGAATCACCACGCTGTCCCGAAAAATTTCAATTTTCTGTGGCAGGGCCAGCAGCCGGTTGGAGCGGTACAGCTCCGCCGCCCATTTTTGGATATCGTTCGGCTGGATAAAAAAGAACAGAAAAGCGAGTGCCAGCGCCAGAACAATTCCGCACGCGGGCCCCCAGCAGGTAAAAAATCTTGCGTGGTAAAACGGAATGAAGGAAGCGATGACAATGGCCGCGGAAAGACAGATTCCCGCCCGTACCCATTTTGTGCGGATGGGGGAAACAGTGCTCTGCGCGGTATAGTACGCCGCGGCGTATTCATCGGGGCCAATCGTCTGCTCCACCGTATCAACCGGCCCTCCCTCGTAAAACGTCGGCATCTTTTCGTCTCCTTTCCTTTTTCAGCTTTTTGGGTGCGTCCCCGCAAGAAGCATTGCCTGAACCTCCGGTAAAACGGCCGGTTCCACACAGCGCAGCGGAAGAATCACCATGTTTCGGTCGTCTATGTACAGCACGATCAGATTTTCTATCTGAACACATTCGCTGGTTCCGTCAAGCGGAATTTCCCATCTTTTGCCGGGCAGCCCCATCTCGATATGGTCGGGGTAAATTTTCATACGTATTTCCCTGCCGTCGGCCATTTTTGACGAATGCGCCCGCATGACGGCTGTCGGAAAAATTGCGACCACCAGAACCAGCAGAATACACACCACCGCCAAAGACGCGTAACGGCTGTCGCCCGTCGAGCGGAACTGCATCAGAAAGACGACCGCCATTGCAGCGCTCAGCACGACCGCGACGGCTGAAAGCCCCATTCTCGTACTGGTGTACTGGCTTTTCCAGAGAACCTTAAAGATTTCTCCGGAGGTCAGCGTGTACGTCAGCTGGATTCCCGTATTCTGTTCCTCAAATGCCAGCGCCGTTTCATCGGCAACCAGCTCCGCTTCGGAACCGTCCCATTCCACTTTGTCTTCCTCAGGTTGGTCCTCGTCGGGGGTCTGTTCCCCCCGGGGTTCAGGAGGTTTTGAGGCAGTTTCCTGTTCCTTCACAAATTGTTTCATGAGAAATTCTCCTTTTCGCTTATATGACACAAACTGTATTTTTCATACTAAAATATACAAAATGTAAAATATTTTCTGATTTTACCTGCATTTTTGAAACAATATCTGCGTAAAGTACGAAAAGCCGCAGCGTCAGACATCAAGGTTCTTTGCGTACTTTGCATTGCTTTCAATAAAGGCGCGGCGCGGCTCGACCTTGTCGCCCATCAGAATGGTAAAGGCTTCGTCCGCGGCGGCGGCGTCTTCTACTTCCACGCGCAGCATGGTGCGGGTTTCCGGGTTCATGGTCGTTTCCCAAAGCTGCTCGGCATCCATTTCACCAAGGCCTTTGTATCGCTGAATCTCGTAATTGCTGCTAAGCTCCGCCATTTTCTGGTCGCGTTCCTCGTCACTGAACGCATAATAATGATTTTTCCCCTTACTCAGTCGGAACAGCGGCGGCTGGGCAAGGTAAATATGACCTTCCTCCACAAGCGGCTTCATAAACCGGAAAAAGAAAGTCAGAAGCAGGGTGCGGATGTGCGAACCGTCGACATCGGCATCGGCCATGATGATAATTTTCCCGTAGCGAAGCTTATTCAGGTCGAATTCCTCGCCAATCCCGCAGCCGAGCGCGGTGACGACAGGCATCAGCTTTTCATTGCCGTACACTTTGTCGAGCCTTGCCTTTTCCACATTAAGCATTTTTCCCCAAAGCGGCAGAATTGCCTGATATTTGCGGTTACGTCCGCCTTTTGCGGAACCCCCGGCGGAATCACCCTCGACGATATAGATTTCCGTCTCGTCAGGGTTGCGGCTCTGGCAGTCGGCAAGCTTTCCCGGAAGCGCGGCACTTTCCAACGCGGATTTCCGGCGAACCAGATCACGGGCCTTTCTCGCGGCGTCGCGCGCGCGGGAAGCAGCCAGCGCTTTGTCAAAAATTGCCCTTGCCGTCGCCGGGTTTTCTTCCAGATAAGCAGTCATCTTATCGGTAATCAGGTTGCTGACCAGCGTGCCGATTTCGGTATTTCCGAGACGGGCCTTTGTCTGACCTTCAAACTGGGCATCCTTCATTTTCACGCTGATAATGACAGTCAGCCCTTCGCGCACATCATCGCCCGAAAGATTTTTATCATTTTCTTTCAGAATATTATATTTTCTGGCATAATCGTTCATGACACGGGTCAAGGCACGTTTGAATCCGTCCTCATGCGTACCGCCGTCGGTGGTATGAATATTATTGGCAAAGGACAGCATCAGCTCATTATAAGTATCATTATACTGCATCGCGACTTCCGCCGTTGCCGAATTATCGGGGGCAACGGAAGTAAAGTGGATAATGTCGGGATGGATGACCTCGACCGCTTTCTTTTTATTGATATATTCGACAAAGCTGCTGATACCGCCGTGGTAGCAGTAATTATCATTGACGGGGTTGCTTTCGTCGCGCAGGTCTGAAAGCGCAATATGGATGCCGGCGTTTAGAAACGCCTGCTCGCGCAGTCTCGTCTGCAGGGTTTCGTAGTCGTAGGAGGTGGTTTCCCTGAAGATTTCCGCGTCCGGCTTAAAGGTGACGAGCGTCCCGGATTTATCCGTTTCCCCGCGCACTTCCAGCTGGGTAATGGTTTTTCCGCGCTCAAAACGCTGGTAGTAAATTTTGCCTTCGTTGTAAACCTCGACTTCCAGCCATTCGGACAGTGCGTTGACGACCGACGCGCCGACGCCGTGCAGGCCACCGGCTACCTTGTAGCCGCCGCCGCCGAATTTTCCGCCCGCGTGCAGCTCGGTGAAAACGACCGTGACCGCCGGGATTCCCATCTGATGCTGGATGCCGACCGGGATTCCGCGCCCGTTGTCCAGTACGCTGATGATGTCCCCGGGCAGAATTTTAACTTCGATTCTATCGCAGAAGCCCGCGAGCGCTTCGTCGATCGCGTTGTCCACAATTTCATAAACGAGGTGATGCAGCCCGCGCGGCCCGGTGGAACCGATATACATGCCGGGGCGCTTTCTGACTGCGGCCAGACCTTCCAGTACCTGTATCTGATTTTCGTCGTATTTTTGTTTTGTTTGCGTAATTTCGCTAAACTCCAAGTTTAACCCTCCAATTATAATACGTATCGTATACTCTCGTTAAACCGAAACGTTCTGTTCAGAATCTTTTGTTTCTTCTATCGTAAATTTTCTGTGTCTGCTGCTGGGGGGACGGCTGATGCGGCCGGCCAACGGGAGGCTGTTTCCTGCGGACTGCCGGTTTTCTCAGCCTGACCAGGAAAAAACAGAGCGAATAAAATAAAAAATACGGCAGCATAATGAAAAAAATGGAAGCAAGACTCAGCATTTTTACGGAAATCATCCAAACAAGGTAAATCAGCCCGCTGAGTACGATTGCGCCGATAGCAAAAAAATGTACGGCGGGGTCGAGCTCAATATTGGAGTAGCCGCCGCACTTGGGGCATTTGTACTCGCCCTGTGTCTTGATCGACCAGGTGCGCAGCAGCGTCAGTTTATTTCCGCAGTGCGGACATCGTGCTTTTCTGAATTTTTTCATTTTTTCACCTTAAACATTTGATATCTCGTCGATAAACCTTGTCCTTTTCAGAAGGGTGGAAGAGGAAATTTGCGTGATATAAACAAGGATCCGGCTGTTTTTATCACAGCAAAGCACAAAGGATTTCGGCATTTCCATGGAAACATTGACGACCTGGCCCCTTTTCTGGGCCGAGGAAAGATAGTCTCTGGTCGATTTGGAAATGGTAGAGGTTTCCATATCGAATATGCCCACAATATCACTGACTTTAATCACCGTGTCCTGCCCGAGATGAAGATACATAAAATAAAACCTTTCTCATTTTTTTATCAGGGTGCCGCCATCCATTTCAAACAGGGAGCCCTCCCGGAGCTGTTGAATTGCGCCGGGCTCACAGCAGGTTATAAAAACCTGACAGCGATCCAAATGATTGAGTAAATAATCCTGCCTGCCGGAGTCCAGTTCGCTCATTACGTCGTCGAGCAGAACGATGGGTCTTTCTCCGGTCTGGCGGTAAAGCATCTCGGCCTCCGCAAGCTTTAGGGCAAGGACGGCGGAACGTTTCTGGCCCTGTGAGCCGAACGTCCGCGCGGAGCGGAGGTCTATGGCAATTTCAATATCGTCGCGGTGCGGGCCGACGCTGGTATGTCCCAGCGCCACATCCTCCCGGCGGGCCGCTTTCAGCGCCTTTTTCAGGTCTTCGGCGCTTTTTTGATAGGTTAAATCAATGATTTCGGTATGTTGGGAAATGCCGGCGTAAATCTCTTTGACCGGTTCCTTGATTTTACGGATATAATCCATTCTGCCGAGCACGATCGCTTCGCCGTAGGAAGCAAGCTTTTCATCCCAGATTTCGAGCGTATCCATCAGCTCGGCATGGCGGGGGATATCTTTTAAAAGGGTGTTGCGCTGGATCAGCGTGTGGTGATACCGCGAAAGAAGCGCGGCGTACCCGGGTTTGATCTGGCAGAGGGCGGCATCCATAAAGTCGCGGCGCTGAGAGGGGCCTTCGCGCACAAGCGCGATATGCTCCGGGGAAAAAATCACGGAAAAAAACTTTCCGACCAGCCCGGAAGCGTTTTTTTGGGGAATCCCGTTCAAAACGGCGTTTCTGCGCCCGTTTTCAATCGTAATTTCCGCTGTCTGTTCGCGCTCCCCGCTGAAAAATTCCAGACTAAGCTTTGCGCCGGCTTCTCCCTGCAGAATCAGGTCGGCGTCCTTTGTTCCCCGAAAGGAACGGCCGCCCGTAAAAAGCCAGACCGCTTCCAGCAAATTGGTCTTTCCCTGTGCATTTTTCCCATATATTATATTGATCCCATTCTGCGGAATTATCACGCAGTGCCGGATATTTCTGTAATTTTCAGCCTCCAGGTGCTGGATAATCACCCGTTACACACCTCATATGTCACATCGTTGTATTCGGCCTTGTCGCCGTTTCTCATTTTTTTGCCGCGCATGGTGCAGATTTCTCCGTTGACCTTCACTTCGCCGGACTGCACGACAAATTTTGCCCGGCCGCCGGTGTCCACCGCACCGCCAAGCTTTAAAAGGGCGTCCAGCCGGATAAACTCGGTATCAATGACGATTTTTTCTGTCTTCATTCCTACGCCTCGCTTTTCAAACGGACCGGCAGCACCAGAAAAAGAAAGGAATCCCCCTCGCGCGGAAGAATTTTCATCGGGCTTAAAGCGCCGTTGAGCTGTATTTTTACTTCGTCGCCCTCCGTATTGCGCAGAGCGTCGAGCAGATAGCGGTTGTTAAAACCCATTTCCACGCCCGCGCCGTCGATTTTTGCGGAAAGCTGATCGTTGGCGTGACCGATGGAAGTTGAGCAGGAAACCTTGATTTCCCCGTCCTCGAACACGCAGCGTACCGGGCTTTTTAGCCTGTCGGTAATCAAAAGGGAAACACGCTCCACGCTGTCGATGAACGAACGGGTGGGAACGAGGATTTCCGTTGAGCTCGCGCCGGGAATGGCGGCCTTATAATCGAGAAATTCCCCCTCGAGAAGGCGGGAAATTACGCAGTAGTTTCCGATTTGGAACAGAATGTGACGCCGGCCAATCTGGATTTCCAGCTCGGTGTCGTCGTCGCCCAGAAGCTTGAGTACTTCCCCGAGTGTTTTGCCCGGGACGACAAAGCTGGTTTCCTCGCCGCAGGCGGCAGTTTCTTCTCTTAAAGCAAGACGGTAGCCGTCCACGGAGATCAGGCGGATTTTATTTTTGCTAAGTTCAAACAGGGTACCGGTGTGGATCGGTTTCGCGTCGCTTTCCGCGACGGCGAAAATCGTCTGCCGGATCATGCTTTTCAGGATGCAGCCGGCAATCCTGATTGAGGTTTCCCCTGTAATAGCCGGAAGCTCGGGGTATTCCTCCGCGGGGATTCCCACAATGGAGAAATCCGCCGGGCCGCTTTTGATGGAAGTAATTTTTTTCTCGTCGGTGGCAAGATAAACGGTATCCGCCGGTAACCGGCGGACAATATCGCCGAACAGTCGTGCGCTCAGGACAATGCTTCCCGGTTCTTCCACCTGGGCCTCTATTTTTGTGGTCATTCCCAATTCAAGGTCGTATCCGCACAGTGTAATTTCATTTTCGCCTGTTTTGAGCAGGATTCCTTCCAAAGCGGGAACGGATGATTTTGTGGACACGGCGCGCTGAACATTCAACACAGCTTCGTTCAGCTGCTGCCGCTGGCAGGTTATTTTCATAAACTCACCTTCTGCTTCCTTTTATAATAGATAGTATAGATTTAATTTAGTAAAAGTAGTAGGCGGCGCGGAAAAGTTGAAAGATTTTGGAAAGACAGGCGCGGCTTGTTTTTTTTGCTGGTCTCCGTGCGGAATTTCCTTGTTAATGTTTTGTTAACTTTTCGTATAAAATTAAAGTATTTAACCGTATGTTGAAAACTCTGTGGGGAATGTTGAAAACAAGTTAAATAATCCGGAAGGTTTAAAAAACCGTTTCATACGTAGATTAACCGAAATTGTTGAAATGTCAACTTTCTTTCCACTTTTCAGCGGTCGCGGATATTTTTAATGATATCTTCGACGGTCGCCTTTGTTTTCGGGTCGCGCTTGATTCCCTTTTCGACCTGCTGGATGGCGTATACGACGGTGGAGTGGTCGCGTCCGCCGAATTCCTCGCCGATGGAGGTCATCGGGAGCTGGGTAATTTCCCTTACTATATAAATCGCCATCTGCCGTGCGCTCGAAATATTTGCGGAACGCTTGGAGGAACGGATATCCTCGCTGGTCGTACCGAACGTGCGCGCAACCTCATCAATAATTTTTTCTATGGTAAAGGGGGTTGGCTGGTCGTTGTTAATGATATCGCTGATTGCTGCCTGTGCCGTGGTGATACTGGGGTCCTCTCCGGCAAGCAGGTAATAGGCTTTCATTTTTTTTACCGCGCCCTCCAGCTGGCGGATGTTGTTTTTCAGCCGGTTGGCGATGTATTCCGCAACGTTGTCGGGAAGATCAATTTCCAGCAGCTCCGCTTTTCTTTTAATAATGGCGATGCGCGTTTCAAAATCCGGCGGCTGTATATCCGCGGTCAGCCCCCACTCAAATCGGGTGAGCAGCCGCTCCTCCAGAGTGGCGATATCCTTCGGCGGACGGTCGGAAGTCAGTACGATCTGTTTTTTTGCCTCATATAACGTGTTGAAGGTATGGAAAAATTCCTCCTGAGTGGAATCTTTTCCGGCAATAAACTGAATATCGTCCACCAGAAACACATCCGCTTTCCGGTAACGGTTGTGAAACTCCGCGGTGGTGCCGCGGCGGATCGCTTCGATCAGCTCGTTAGTAAATTCGTCGCCTTTTATGTAAATGATGTTCATTTCCGGATGGGTCCGGCTGATCTCGTTACAGATCGCGTATAGAAGATGGGTTTTTCCCAATCCTGAATTTCCGTAAATAAACAGGGGATTATAAAGGGTTGCAGGCTTGTTTGCCACCGCCATAGAGGCGGCGTGCGCAAATTTATTGGAAGAACCGACGATATAGGTGTCAAAGGTGAATTCATAGTCGTCATTGATGGCGGGCGTTTCGACGTTCTGTTTTTCGACCCCCGTTTCTTCCGGAGTACAGACGCGAATCTGGATTTTTTGACCGAAAATCTGAGTGAATGCTTCATCAAGCATATCCATATAATAATGTTTGATCGTCTGCCGGTGAAGTTCGTTCGGAACTTTAATGACCGCAACTCCCTGTGCAAAGTCAAGATTGACCGGTTCTATGCGCTTGATCCATGTGGAATAGGCAATATCGGTGATCTTGCTTTTGCAATAATCGCAGACCAGATTCCAGACCTCGGTGAAGGATTCCATTCTTTAAACCTCATTCTAACAATATTTATACTCATAGGCATAACATAAATTATATTACCACAAAATACAATTTATTTCAAATTTCAGTTGTCGGAGAAAATACAGTATATTGTATTGCGCGCGTGTAAACCACATAGATCATAAAAATTTTTTAAATGACGCGCTTTCACTTTTCTTTTACAGGGAAATGTGGTATATTAATTGATATAGCTTGACGAATTCATCAATCAGCCTGTATGCCCGTAAATTCCAATATTTTTTGGAGGACAAAATTCAGGTTGACAGGCTGCGCATATTTAATATATAATGCTATATTGCAAGGTTTGTACCCCGAAAGGAGGTTTTTTCATGCTGAGAACTTATCAACCAAAGAAGCTCCACAGAAAAAAGGAGCACGGTTTCAGAAAAAGAATGTCCACAAGCAACGGCCGTAAGGTTTTGGCCCGCCGCAGAGCAAAGGGCAGAGCACGTTTGAGCTACTAAGCAAAAGGGCCACGGTGAGTGGCCTTTCTTTTTAGCTTCGCTGTTTCACGGAACAAATTAGAATTGTGGTGCGATTTTAAGTATGGATTTATTGATTCCCATAACAGAAAACAGGGATTTTCGCAGGATTTATGCAAGGGGAAAATCGTATGTCAGCCCTGTGGTTATTACCTATGTTACGAAAAATCGCAGCAAGAATGTCCGGGTAGGGATCACCACCAGCAAGAAAATCGGCAACGCCGTGAAACGAAACCGTTCCCGCCGGGTGATTCGCGAGGCCTTCCGGGCCCTTGCGCCCAAAATTGCTCCGGGATATGATTTTATTTTTGTAGCCAGGGGTAAAACGCCTTTTGTAAAAAGCACGGAAGTTCGCCGTATGCTGCAGCAGCAGCTGAAAAACGCGGGGGTCCTGAAATGAAACGCCCGCTTATTTTTCTTATCAGGTTTTACCAGAAAGCCATTTCCCCCTATAAAAAACCGTGCTGCAAATACTATCCCACTTGTTCGAATTACGCGATCGAAGCGATTGAGCGCTTTGGCGCTTTTAAGGGATTCTGGCTTGCATTTTTTCGGATACTGCGCTGTAACCCGTTCAGCCGCGGCGGATACGATCCCGTGCCGGAAAAACGGGACAAGCGATAACCACTATAGAGGAGTATTGCCCATATGATGGAGATTTTTAATTTTTTCGGAAACATTCTCGGCTATCTGCTTTGGTTTTTTTATACGTTGATTCAGAATTACGGCGTGGCAATTATTTTGTTTACACTCGTATTGAAAATAGTTATGTTCCCGTTTTCCATCAATCAGCAAAAATCGATGGCCGCGAACAGCAAAATGGCCGTCAAACAAAAGGAACTGCAGAAAAAATATGGGAACGACAAGGTAAAGCTTCAGGAAGAAACACAGAAGCTTTATGAAAAAGAGGGAATTAATCCGGCGAGCGGATGTTTGACTTCCTTTATTCCTTTCCCGATCATGATCGGACTGTTTTATACCGTACAGAATCCGCTTGCAAACGCCCTCCACCTTTCCGCGGAAGGAATCGCAAAGGCCGTTGAAATGCTTAAGCAGATTCCCGGTCTGGGCGCAAGCTTTTCCGCCCAGTACGCACAGATTGAAATCGTCAAGCATTTTGCGCAGTTGAAACCCCAGCTGACCATGTTCAGCGCGGCGGAGCTTGCAAAAATAGAATCCTTCAGCCACGGTTTCCAGTTTATGGGTCTGAATCTTCTTGACACGCCGAGCGACGGCGCGAATATATTCGGCACCCTGTTCCGTTCCAACCTGTGGGTGATTCCCGTATTGTGTTTGGTGACCTCTTTGCTTACTCAGTACTTTATGATGAAAATGCAACCGGGAATGCAGCAGCAGGGCTGCATGAAGGGAATGCTTTATTTGATGCCGCTGTTCAGCGCATGGCTTGCCTGCACAATGCCCGCAGCGGTCGGTTTTTATTGGATTGTTTCGACGATATTCGGTTTCTTGCAAACCATTATTCTGAATATCTGGTACAGCCCGGCGGATCTGAATGCGAAAGCGGAAGCGCAGAGGGTTGCCCTTCTGGAAGAAAACGAGTCGAAGAGAAAGCCTGTTTCCGGCGCTTTCTACAGAAATCAGGAAAACCCGCAGCCGCAAAAGAGGACGACAGCAAAATCGGGAGCTTCCAAAACGAAAACAAAAGGTGGAAAAGCAAATTCGGATGACTATTTAGGAATGAAAAAATAAGGCAACCGGGGAGGGAATACCGTGATAAAAGAAGCGATTGCAACCGGTGAAACCGTTGAGCTGGCAAAAGAAGCTGCATGCAGGGAGCTCGGCGTTGAATCCTATGAAGCGGAATTTGAAATTTTGGAAATGCCGACGAAAAAGACCTTCGGCCTTTTCGGCGGAAACCCTGCGAAGGTAAGAGTCTTTATCAAAGACGATCCGGCAGAGGCCGCCGCGAAGTATCTGAAAGGGATCCTTGACAAAATGGGCCTTTCTACGGTGGATATTCAGATCAAAGAGGAAGAGAACGGCGCGCAGCTTTCCCTTTCCGGCGATGATATCGGCTTTATCATCGGTCACCGCGGGGAAACGCTGGACGCGCTTCAGTACTTGACCGGCCTTGTCGCCAACCACATTGATAATTCCTATTACAGAATTACCATTGATATTGGAAATTACCGGGAGAAACGTAAAGAAACGCTGGAGATCCTTGGAAAGAAGATTGCGGCAAAATCAGTTAAGACCGGGCGTAATTCTTCCCTGGAACCTATGAATCCATATGAACGCAGAATCATCCATACCGCTGTCCAGACAGTAGAAGGCGCAAAATCCTGGTCCGAAGGCGAAGATTTGTCCCGTCATGTTGTGATTGGACCGGAAGCCGGCGAACGTCCGGTTCCCCGCAGAAATAATTACGGCAAGGGACGCCGCCCGTACAATGACAAACCGCGCGGCGGCGGGTATAACAACAGACAGCAAAGGTCCGCGCCGAACGCCGGCCCCGGATCAAACGCCGGCCCCGGACCGAGCGTCGGTTCCGTGCCTGCCCGCCGGCCGGTGCAGAAGGCAGAGCCGAAGAATGAAGGCAAGGCTCAGCTTTATGGCCGCATTGACGTCAAGAAATAATCTTATAACGAAGCACTGAGGGCGGTTCAATTGAATCGCCCTTTTGTTTTATATGGAGCGTGGATTGAAACGAGAAATTACCCTATCGCTCCCGTGTGAAACCCAAAATTTGAATTGATCTTATGAGGAAACAAGAATGAAAAACGAAAACGGATATGCTCCGTCAACAAAAACGATCGCGGCGATTTCCACGCCGCAGGCGCCGGGGGGAATTGGGATTGTGCGCCTTTCCGGATCGCGTGCAAAAGAGATTGCAGGAAGGGTGTTCACCTCCCGGCACGGAAAAACACTGGAGGATGTGAAAGGGTATACCGCCCTTTACGGCAGGGTACATGACGGCGAGACGGATATCGACGAAGCAATCGCCTTGAATTTTACCGCGCCCGCCAGCTTTACCGGCGAAGATGTGGTGGAGCTTTCCTGCCACGGGGGGCTGTATATTATGCGCCGTGTTCTGAAAGCGGTGTTTGCTGCGGGTGCGGTTCCGGCTGGACCGGGAGAATTTACGCGCCGGGCTTTCCTGAACGGAAAAATCGGGCTGACCGAAGCAGAGTCCGTCATGCAGATCATTTGCGCGCAGGGGGAACAGGCCGCAAAGACCGCGCTTGCCGGTCATGACGGCGTGTTGGAAAAGAAAATTATTAAAATACGCGGGATGCTGATCGAGGCTGCCGCGCATTTATCCGCTTGGGCGGATTATCCGGAGGACGATATTCCACAGATAAACCCGGAGAAGCTGCAGACCACCCTCCTGACTGTAAAATCGGAAATCGAGCATCTTCTGCGTCAGTTCGACGCCGGACGGGCCATCCGCGAAGGGGTCGCGACGGTAATCGCTGGGCGCCCGAATGTGGGAAAATCCACCTTGATGAATCTGCTCGCCGGGTGCGAGCGCAGCATCGTCACCGAATACGCCGGAACAACCCGAGATATCGTCGAGGATACGGTGATTCTTGGCGACGTTCCGCTCCGTTTGTCCGACACCGCCGGAATCCGCTTGACCGACGACCCCGTGGAAAAAATCGGTGTTGACCGCGCGCGCGGCAAGCTGAGGGAAGCGCAGCTGGTTCTGGCGGTTTTCGACTCTTCTCAGGAGCTGAACGACGAGGACCATGAGCTGATTTCCGCAATCCGGGAATCCGCTGCGATTGCGGTTATTAATAAAAGCGATTTGCCTACAAAAATAGACGTACAGTATATTAGAAAATATTTTAAACAAATAGTATATATTTCTGCGCTTTCAGGCGAAGGATTGCACGAACTGAAGGACGCGGTGGCGGAAGTGCTGCGTACTTCGGAGCTGAACCCCGCGGATGGAATTCTGTTTACGGAACGCCAGCGCGACGCCGCCCGCCGGGCCGGAGACTGTGTAAAGGAAGCGTTGACGGCTGTAGAAAGCGGAATAACTCTGGATGCCGTGACGGTATCAATCGAAGGGGCGGTTTCCGCGCTTTTGGAGCTGACCGGCGAACGCGCGGCGGAAGCGGTTGTTGATTCCGTCTTTTCTCATTTTTGTGTAGGAAAGTAAACAAATCATATTGGAGGAATACCTTTGAAATACGATGCCGGTAATTATGATGTTGTGGTGATCGGTGCCGGACATGCCGGAATCGAGGCCGCGCTCGCATCAGCGCGCCTCGGCTGCAGCACCTGCATTTTTACAATCAATATGGACGCCGTGGGAAATTGTCCTTGCAATCCGTCCATCGGCGGAACGGCAAAGGGCCATCTGGTCCGGGAAATCGACGCGCTGGGCGGAGAAATGGGGAAAACTGCGGACGAAGCCATGCTGCAGAGCAGAATGCTCAATTTGGGCAAAGGTCCCGCTGTCCATTCTCTGCGCGCTCAGATCGACCGCCGGGAATACGGCAAGATCATGAAGCGGAAGCTGGAGACACAACCGAACCTACAGCTAAAGCAGGCGGAAATCGTGGACCTGGAGCAGGGGCCGGACGGCCTGTGGCTGGTCACGACCCGGATGGAGGCGGTCTACCGCACGAAATCGGTAGTGATCGCCACCGGTACTTATCTTGGCGGGAAAATCTATGTGGGCGACGTTTCCTATGAAGGCGGGCCGGACGGAATGTTCCCTTCGGCGTTTCTTGGCGCGGCGCTGAAAAAAATCGGTCTGCGCCTTCGCCGCTTCAAAACCGGCACCCCCGCGCGCGTGCTGAAATCCAGCATCGACTTTACCGGTCTTGAGGTACAGGAAGGCGACGAACCCGTCGTTCCGTTTTCCTACGATACTCTGACTCCGCTGAAAAACCGCGCGGTCTGTCATATCTCCTGGACAAACGATAGCACCAAGCAGGTGATTCTTGAAAATATTGGGCGTTCCCCCATGTACAGTGGTAAAATTGAGGGAGTGGGTCCCCGGTACTGCCCGAGCTTTGAGGATAAAATCATGCGCTTCCCGGATAAGAAGCGGCATCAGCTTTTTATTGAACCCTGTGGGATGGATACCGAGGAAATGTATTTGCAGGGAATGAGTTCTTCTCTGCCGGAGGAAGTGCAGATCGCTTTTTACCGCACAATCAAGGGATTGGAGCATGTGGAAATCATGCGCTGCGCCTACGCGATTGAGTACGACTGCGTCGACCCGCTTCAAATGGAAGCGACGCTGGAATTTCAAGAATTCCCCGGGCTTTACGGCGCAGGACAGTTTAACGGCAGCTCCGGTTACGAAGAGGCTGCCGCGCAGGGACTGGTTGCCGGAATCAACGCTGCGTTAAAGGTAACGGGAAAGGAGCCGATGATCCTTGACCGTGCGGGGTCCTATATTGGAACCTTGGTGGACGATTTGATTACCAAAGGAGTCAGCGATCCCTACCGTATGATGACGTCGCGGAGTGAATACCGGCTGGTGCTTCGTCAGGATAACGCCGACGAACGTATGACGCCGATCGGTAGAAAAATAGGGTTGATTTCCGATGAGCGTTGGGAACGGTTTCAGCAGAAGCAAAAGCGGAAGGAGCAGGAACTTCTGCGCGCGGAAAAGACCGTTCTGCCACCGTCCGAGGCTCTGAATCAGCTGCTTGTTTCACATGAAACATCGCCGGTGATCACCGGGGTGCGCCTTGCGGAGCTGATTCGCCGTCCGCAACTGAATTATGAGATTTTAAAGGAAGTCGACAAGGACCGTCCCGATCTGCCCGCAGCGGTTTTTGAAAACGTGGAAATTGAAATCAAATATGAGGGTTATATTAAGCGGCAGAAGGCGGATATCGCGGAAATGCGCCGTCTGGAAGAACGCCGTTTGCCCGCTAAGATCAATTATAAGGAAATTGTCGGGCTGAGAACCGAAGCACAGGAAAAATTGCAGAAGGTAATGCCTGCAAGCGTCGGGCAGGCTTCCCGTATTTCGGGCGTCAGCCCCGCGGATATTTCTGTGCTGCTGATTTGGCTCGCGCGCGGCAGGGGGGAATAAGATGGAGGATATTCGCGAACGACTGGTTTCTTCCGCACAGGATGCGGGAATCGCACTAAACGGGGAGCAGACGGAAAGTTTTCAACAATATATGGAGCTTTTGTTGAATTGGAATGAGAAAATAAACTTGACCGCCATTAAGGAGCCAGAAGAGATCGTGTACAAGCATTTTCTGGACAGCATCTTGATTTTAAAGTATCTGACCTTGCCGGAAGGCGCAAAACTGATGGATGTCGGTACCGGTGCGGGATTTCCCGGCGTACCGCTTAAGCTGATGCACCCCGGGCTGGACCTGACTTTGTTGGATGGCCTTAATAAACGGTTGGTTTTTTTGAAGAATCTAGCGGAAAAGTTACATTTTAGTGCTGATTTTGTGCATGCACGCGCGGAGGAAGCCGGAAGGCAGACCGCATACCGTGGAAAATTTGATTTTGTTACGGCAAGAGCCGTCGCGCCGCTGAACCTGCTTTGTGAATACTGCTTGCCGTTTCTGAAAATCGGAGGGATATTTATCGCGATGAAGGGGCCGGAGCCGGAAGAGGAAGTCCGCATCGCGAAAAAAGCCGTTGCTCTTCTGGGCTGTACACTGGATGGAATCAAAAAGTTTGAGCTGCCGAACGGGGACAGTCGCAGTCTGATCCTAATCAGGCGGACGGGATCTCTTCCCGCTGCTTATCCTCGGCACGGGTCAAAGATTGCAAAGAGTCCGCTTTAAGCCTACTTCCTATGCAGCGACGATTGTTTTTAGAACCGTGATCCTGCTTTGAATAAACAGGAATCGTGTGGAAGAAACCCGAAAGCACAGAAACTGCCAAAAAATAACAAATAAAAATTTTTTTGATTACCATAATTTTACAAAAAATCGCCGCACCCCATGTTATCCTTAACAAAAAGGGACAAGCAAGGAGGCGGCGAATTTGCATATTATGGGTGAAAAACGCAAAGTGGTTCAAATCAATATCGATTCAATCCATCCAAATCCGGCGCAGCCACGGCGTTTGTTCAGCGAGCAGGAATTATTGGAGTTGTCGAGAAGCATCCGGACAAACGGATTACTTCAGCCGATTTCGGTCCGTCGCGTTAAAGGCGGCTACGAGCTGATTGCCGGAGAGCGGAGGTTGCGTGCCTGTAAAATGGCCGGGCTTTCCACTGTCGCCTGTATTATCAGCGATTGTTCTGCGGAAACCAGCGCCGTCCTTGCCATGACTGAAAACCTACAGCGGCAGGATTTACAAATTTTTGAAGAAGCGGAAGGAATCCGCCGTCTGATTGAGCAGTGGGATGTTACACAGGAGGAAGCAGCGCTTCGGCTGGGAAAAAGCCAGTCCACGCTTGCAAATAAGCTTCGTCTGCTCAAGCTTTCCGAAGAAGAACGGGAAAAAATTACTGCCTGCGGGCTGACTGAACGGCATGCCCGTGCGCTGCTGCGCATTAAAGAGGAAAAAGTCCGCGAGAAGGTGCTTGGACAGATTATCGGGAAGCATCTGAACGTGCAGCAGACGGACGACCTTGTAGATAAGCTTTTGGAAGAAAACCAAAGACCGAAAAGCAAGCGTACTTTTGTAATTAAGGATGTGCGCGTCTTTCTGAATACAATCAATCATGCGATTGAGACAATGAAACAAAGCGGTATCAATGCGCAGACGCTGAAAAGCGAAACGGACGAATATATTGAATGTCTGGTCCGTATCCCCAAGGCGCAGGCAACGGGTGGAAAAAAGCCTGCTTAATATTGAGTATAAGAGTTTACTCCTATTTCCCTATATCATTTCCCACAAGGCAGGCCGAACGTTATGTTCGGCCTGTTTTGTTTCACATGAAACAATGAGAGAATATTAGCCAAACCTTTGCCTCCCTCACAGAGGAAGGTGGCGCGCCCGGCGCGACGGAAGGAGTTTCAGAGCATCAGACTTCGATCCAACGTAAGCCGACTGGAGGCATCGCCGTAGGCGCTTCCCGACCGGCAGGTCCGATTCCTGATCGGCAGATTTGCATTGTTTCACATGAAACATAGGCAAAAAGGGGAGAAAAAACTTTATCTTCCGGTGAAAGAGTGCTATAATAAAACTATTATTCCGTTTATACCCGAAATGGGGACAACTTTATGGAAAACTGTGTTTCTGTGGGAACAAACCTGCAGCCGGAGGGAAAGAATGGGAAAAATTATAGCGATTGCGAACCAGAAGGGCGGCGTCGGCAAAACGACGACTTCCGTCAACCTTTCCGCCGCGATAGGCACGAAGGGAAAGAAAACGCTTCTCGTGGATATTGATCCGCAGGGGAATTCCTCAAGCGGGGTGGGTGTTGATCGCCGAGCGGTGAAAAACACCATTTATGAGGTGCTGATTGGCGAGGTAAAGGCGCTGGAGGTGATTATTCACACGGAGTTTGACAATCTGGACATTATTCCGTCCAGCATGGACCTGGCGGCGGCCGAAATTGAGCTGGTCACGCTGGATCACCGTGAATCCATCTTAAAAAATGCGTTGGTACCGTTAAGAGAGCATTATGATTATATCTTTATCGACTGTCCGCCCTCGCTTGGAATTATTACGACCAACGCGCTCTGTGTGGCGGATACGCTTCTGGTACCGATCCAGTGCGAATATTACGCGCTGGAGGGCCTGTCCCAGTTAATGAACACCGTACGGCGCGTTAAACGCCAGTACAACGGGCAATTGGAGATCGAGGGGGTGCTGCTCACCATGTACGACGGGCGGCTGAACCTGACCCAGCAGGTGGTACAGGAGGTCAAGAAATACTTCCCGCGAAAGGTGTTTGCGACGGCAATTCCCCGCGCGGTGCGCCTTTCTGAAGCGCCGAGCTTCGGCAGGCCGATTCAGTATTTTGACAAGAACTCCAGAGGAGCCCTTGCTTACGATACGCTGGCGGATGAAATTATTCGGACCAATCAAGAATAGGGGGGAGAGCGATGGCAGTAAAAAAAGGCAGACTTGGAAAAGGCTTGGACGCGATTTTCGCGGAAAACGACACCGAGGACCGCAACGCGGCGGTTGCGCTGAAAATCAGCGAAATAGAACCGAACCGCGCACAGCCCAGAAAAGACTTTAACGACGAGGCGCTTGCAGAGCTTGCCGATTCCATTTCCCGGCACGGGGTGCTGCAGCCCCTGCTGGTACGGCCGATTTTCGGCGGAGGATATCAAATCGTGGCCGGCGAACGGCGGTGGCGTGCGGCGCGGATGGCGGGAATCACCGAAGTACCCGCGGTCATCCGCGATATGAGCGACAGCGAGGTAATGGAGCTGGCGCTGATCGAGAACCTTCAGCGCGAAGATCTGAATCCGCTGGAAGAAGCGCAGGGATACCAATCGCTGATGGAAACCTACGGAATGACGCAGGAAGAAGTTTCAAAGACGGTCGGAAAATCACGGCCGACCGTGGCAAACGCGCTCCGGCTGCTGAACCTGCCGCAGCAGGTCCTTGATCTGGTACAGTCCGGCTCGCTTTCCGCCGGACATGCCCGGACCCTTTTGAGTTTTCAGAATCCGGAAGAAATGCTGAAAGCTGCAAAAATGGCGGTGGAACAGGGTATTTCCGTAAGGGAATTGGAAAAAATGTCTAAAAAGGCAAACGAACAGCCTGTTACCAGGCATCTGAGGGAAAAGAAGCGCATTCCTTATTTCAGCGAAGTGGAGCTGGCGCTGAACGAACATCTGGGCCGGAAGGTACAGGTGACCGGCACGAAAAAGCGCGGAGTCCTGCAGATAGAATTTTACGGAGAACAGGATTTGAGTAATCTGGCCGAATTTTTCAACAAAGAATAGCAAAACGGTGGAAAAACAAAAAATACAGAAATCAACGGAATATAAAGGAGAACAGAACATGCTGGATATGAAATTGATTCGCAGCAATCCGGAGAAAGTGAAAGCAGGAGCGAAAAAACGCTGCATCGACGTGGACGCACTGGTGGACGACATCCTCAAAATTGACGAGGAACGCCGCGAAGGAACCGGAAAAGTGGAATCTATGAAGGCGGAACAGAACGCCGCTACAAAAAAAATTCCCATAATGAAAAAAGCGGGTGAGGATACCTCTTCTCTTATGGCGGAATTGAAGACGCTTTCTGAAAAAATCAAGGAGAGCGACGCGCGGCTCGGGGAGCTGGAGGAAAAACAGAAAACCCTGTTGCTCTCCCTGCCGAATATGCCGGACGAGGACCTTTCGGCGGGCGGGAAAGAGAACAACCGGCCCATCCGCTTCTACAAGGAGAAGCCTTCCTTTGATTTTGAGCCGAAAAACCATGTGGAGCTGTGTGAAAGCCTCGGTATGATCGACTATCAGCGCGGCGCGAAGCTGGCCGGAGCCGGTTCCTGGGTCTACCGCGGAATGGGCGCCAGAATGGAATGGGCGCTGCTCAACTTTTTCATCAGCGAGCATTTGAACGACGGCTATGAGCTGGTGCTGCCCCCGCACATGCTCAATTATGAATGCGGCTATGTGGCCGGGCAGTTCCCGAAATTCACCGACGAGGTATACTGGATTCAGAATCCGACCAGCACCGATAAGAAATTTATGCTGCCTACGGCGGAAACCGCACTGGTGAACCTGCACCGCGACGAGGTGCTTACACCGGAGGAGCTGCCGCGCAAATATATCGCCTATACTCCGTGCTACCGCAGGGAAGCGGGCAGCTACCGCTCCGAGGAGCGCGGGATGATCCGCGGGCATCAGTTCAACAAGGTGGAAATGGTGCAGTACACCACGCCGAAGCAGTCGGACGACGCATTCGCCGAGCTGGTGGGCAAGGCCGAGAAGCTGGTGCAGAAGCTTGGGCTGCATTACCGTCTGAGCAAGCTCGCCGCAGGCGACTGCTCGTTCTCCATGGCGCGCACCTACGACATCGAGGTCTGGATTCCCAGCATGGAAATTTATAAAGAAGTCAGCTCCGCTTCCAACGCGCGGGACTATCAGGCCAGAAGGGGCAACGTAAAGTTCAGGGGAGAGGACAAAAAGCTTCAGTTCGTCCATACGCTGAACGCTTCCGGCCTTGCGACCAGCCGCGTGATTCCCGCGATCGTGGAGCAGTACCAGAACGCCGACGGCAGTGTGACCGTGCCGGAGGTACTGCGTCCGTTTATGGGATGCGAAGTCATCCGATAAATAAAAACGAATTCCCCCTGAGGGCGCCTGAAAGGGAAACGCCGCAGGGGGTGTTCCCTACTTATACAGATACAGAAGGTGTAATATGAACCAGAAGGAACTTATTAACGAATATTGCCGCGAGGTGCGGGTCGCCAGCTACGAGGTCGGCGCGCAGCGCCTTTTGAAGCTGAGCGTGCTGATGCGCATGTGTCAGGAAACCAGCGAGCAGCATGTTGATCTTGTGGGGCTGAGTTATGAAAAAATGTATGAGGATGGGATGGTATTCCTCCTGATTACCAACCGTGCCAGAATCAAACGGATGCCGGTACATAACGAGCAAATAACGATCAAAACGCATCCGCGCGGGGTCAACGGGGCGCAGTTTTACCGCGATTTCCTGTTTTACAGCGGGGAAGAGAAAATCATAGACGTCATGCAGACTTCCGTCATTGCCGACCCGGTGACACATAAGGTGATGCGGCCGAAAAAATTTCTGAATTACGGCATTTTTTCCGGGGAAAAAGTGGGGCCGGAGGACCGCGTCGGTAAGATTACGGTGCCGGAAGACCTTCCGCTGGTGGGGGAAAGGCCCATCCGCTATTCCGATCTGGATTACAACCGCCACCTGAACAACACCATTTACGGTGATATTTTGACCGATTTTCTGCCGGGCGGCGCACAGGGAAACAAATACGCGGAAGTACAAATTAATTATGTAAACGAAAGCGCCCAGGGTGACGTTTTGAAAATCTACGCCGCGAAGGAAAACGGTCGGGTGCTGATGCAGGGCGTCCACGCAAGGGGGTGCGGTTTCACCGCCGAGGCGGCCCTTTTACCGGTCGGGGAAAACGCGTAAACCGGTACGCTTTCCGGGAGCTTGGTTTCCGCTTTATGGAAAGGTGAAAATCTGCTTCTTTTTGATTGAATATTCGCGGTTCAGATGTTATAATAACAAAATATATAAAAAATGGATGAAGAGAGAAAGCGGCTGGAAATGGACAGTTTTGCAGCGGCGCGAATGTGACAGGAGGAAAAGATGTTAAATACGAACTACTCAGAAAAGTTTGTAAAAGAAGGACTGACCTTTGACGATGTTTTGCTGATCCCGGCGGAATCCCATGTACTGCCCCGGGAAGTAGACCTTACCACGCAGCTCACCAAGACCATCAAGCTGAACACTCCTCTGATGACGGCGGCCATGGACACGGTCACCGAAAGCAACATGGCGATTGCGATTGCGCGTGAAGGCGGAGTCGGCATTATCCACAAGAATATGCCGATCGACAAGCAGGCCGACATGGTGGACCGGGTAAAGCGTTCTGAAAACGGCGTCATCGTAAATCCGTTTTTTTTATCTCCTCAGCATTTTGTACACGATGCAAATGAGATTATGGCGAAATACCGTATTTCCGGTGTGCCGATCTGTGAAAACGGCAAGCTTGTGGGGATTATCACCAATCGCGACATGCGTTTTATGACCGACGAGGATTACGACCAGCCGATTTCCGCCGTGATGACCAAGGAAAATCTGGTTACCGCCCCGGTTGGGACAACCCTTGTGCAGGCACAGGAGATTCTGCGCAGGCACAGAATCGAAAAGCTTCCGATTGTTGACGATAAAGGCAACCTGAAAGGCCTGATTACCATTAAGGATATCGAGAAGGCCGTGCGTTACCCCAATTCCGCAAGGGACGCTGGCGGCCGGCTTCTGTGCGGCGCGGCGATCGGCGCCACCGGCGACGTGCTGGAACGCGTCGCGGAGCTTGCAAAGGCACAGGTTGACGTGGTTGCGCTGGACTCCGCTCACGGCCACAACGACGGCGTTCTGGAAGCTGTCAGGAAGGTAAAAAAAGCCTTCCCGAACCTGCAGCTTATTGCCGGAAACGTGGCGACAGGCGAGGCGACCCGCGCGCTGATTGAAGCGGGCGCGGACTGCGTAAAGATCGGCATCGGCCCCGGCTCCATCTGTACGACGAGAATCGTCGCGGGAATCGGCGTCCCGCAGATCACGGCGATTTACGACGCGGCGTGCGCCGCGGAGAAATACGGAATCCCGGTGATTGCGGACGGCGGCATCAAATTCTCCGGTGATATCGTGAAGGCGCTTGCCGCCGGAGCGAACGTGGTCATGGTCGGCTCTCTTGTCGCCGGCTGCGAGGAGTCCCCGGGTGAAACTGAGCTTTATCAGGGCCGTCAGTTCAAGGTGTACCGCGGCATGGGCAGCCTTGCGGCCATGGGTCAGGGAAGCCGGGATCGCTATTTCCAGCAGGATCAAAAGAAGCTGGTTCCGGAAGGGGTGGAAGGCCGTTTGCCGTACAAGGGGCCGCTGTCGGACACCATTTTCCAGATGGTCGGAGGAATTCGTTCCGGCATGGGCTATACCGGCTGCGGGGACATACAGGCCCTTCATGACAAGGCACGGTTTATCCGCATTACGGGAGCCGGTTTGAAGGAAAGCCATCCGCACGATATCCAGATTACAAAAGAAGCGCCCAATTACTCATTCTCCGTATAAGTTTGATCGAAATCGGGGGATACTGATTCTTGAAGAACTAAAAGGCGGGCTGGCGGTTTCCTGTCAGGTGCTGGCGTCCAAGCCCATGCTGCCGCAGGGCCCGCTTTGCCGCGGGCGGCGGTGTGATCATCCGTTCCGCAGGGGATTACCGTCCGGCTTACAAGGGAGATTCAGAGTGAAAAACACGTTTCAAATGGTTTTTTTAAAATTATTGAGAGAATGTGTTGACAAACACAAGAAAGTCGGGTTATAATATAAAACGCTCCGTTTCATACAGAGCGGCATATGGCGGCATAGCTCAGTTGGCTAGAGCATTCGGTTCATACCCGAAGTGTCATTGGTTCAAATCCAATTGCCGCTACCATGATATGGCCCGGTGGTCAAGCGGTTAAGACACCGCCCTTTCACGGCGGTTTCACGAGTTCGAATCTCGTCCGGGTCACCATATTTTATTCTGTACACGCGGACTATGGACGCATAGCTCAGCTGGTTAGAGCGCTCGCCTCACACGCGAGAGGTCATGGGTTCGAGTCCCCTTGTGTCCACCAAATTAAGAAATGCACCCGGAAGGGTGCTTTTTTATTCTCTGCTTAGGGGACTCGAACCCCGGCGCAAGTTGGGAGAAACGCCC
>ENA-OXEN01000030-OXEN01000030.1-human-gut-metagenome-genome-assembly--contig:-NODE-30-length-25313-cov-15.359490_pt1 | contig 25313 bp, 20 predicted proteins | sample MGYA00249358_ERZ652249 | MGnify/ENA primary metagenome ERZ652249 (study PRJEB26925, sample SAMN05826761) | human gut metagenome | biome: ENVO:2100002; feature: ENVO:00000062; material: ENVO:00002003... | reverse complement strand
GGGAGGCAAAGAAAAGGCCCCATCTTCGAGGGGTTGGCAAGCGATAGCGTAACTGGGGGAATCAAAAGGAAAATATATTTTTAAATTCTGCAAAATACCCTAAACTTTTCCAGATTTATACCGAAATATTAGTTGTAAGCAAAAAAAACTTACACAGCATCTTTTTTTCTGCTTCGACAGGGCCCGTTGGGGCAGAAATCCAACAGCACGGCAAAGAACATGGACGTTCTTTCAAAAAAGGCGTGACCGGTGTTTCGCCGCACGTACTAAACAAAATTCAGGAGGAAAAAATTATGCGTATTCAACACAATATTGCAGCCTTAAATGCAAACAGAATGCTGGGCACTAACAACAATGCAGTTAGTAAAAACCTTGAGAAGCTGTCTTCCGGCTACCGCATCAACAGCGCCGCCGATGACGCCGCAGGCCTTGCGATTTCCGAGAAAATGAGAAGCCAGATCCGTGGACTGGATCAGGCCGAAAGCAACGCGAACGACGGCATCTCCCTTGTACAGACCGCTGAAGGCGCTTTAAATGAAACCACCTCCATTCTGCAGAGAATGAAAGAGCTGGCCACTCAGTCCTCTAACGGTACTTACCAGAACGACGTTGACCGCGAGAACATCAGCAAGGAAGTTGAGTCCCTTAAAACCGAAATCACAAGAATTTCTAGTTCAACTACTTTCAACAAAATCAATCTGCTCAATGGTAATCTTGGCGGATATGAAACAACCATTACTGGCACTTTAGGCGACGCGACTGTTTCTTCAATTACTATCTCCGGCGGTAATTTAGCAAAAGATGATGCAGTTACATTAACAGAGGCCACTGCTGACGGCGCAATTTCTTGGGATTCTACTGAGGCGACGGCCCATACTGGGATTACAGCAAATGTAACTGTAGCCGAAGATGGGACAACAACTTTAAAATTCTCATCCGGTGATACTGCGACAGTAGCAGATGCAAAAAAATATGACGGTCTTACTGTTACTGTGAAAAAGGGTGCAACCTATGCGAAACCTGATTCCGCTGATGCTTCTTGGGTAGTAAAGGTTGACACTGCAAGTGCAGGTTTGAAGCTCCAGATTGGTGCAAGCAACAGTGACGCCGATCAGGTTACTTTGAAGGTTGCGGATATGAGCGCTAAAGGCTTGGGTATTGATGGCATTTCTGTTGCTGATCAGTCCCTTTCTGAATCTGCTATCGACACCATCGAAGCTGCAATCAACACGGTTTCCGGCACAAGAGCCGACCTTGGCGCACTGCAGAACAGACTTGAGCACACTGTGAACAACCTGGGTACCACCAGCGAGAACCTGACTTCTGCTGAGAGCCGTATCCGTGACGTTGACATGGCTGCTGAGATGATGGAAATGACCAAGAACAACGTTCTTGCTCAGGCCGCTCAGTCCATGCTTGCTCAGGCAAATACACAGCCTCAGAACGTTCTGAAACTCTTACAGTAATTCTTTTCCTAAACATATTACTTCATTTACAAAGCGCCCACGGACAAATGTCCGCGGGCGCTTTTCGCGTTGCAGGGTAACTAGCTCCCGAACTCCCTTCGTCGCGCCGGGCCAGCTAGCTCCCGACTCCCTCCGTCGCGCCCGGCGCGACACCTCCCTCAAAGAGGGAGGCAAGGAAAAGTCCCCCTCCTCGAGGGGGCTGGCAGGCGCAGCCTGACTGGGGGAGTCCGTTCCCAACCTTTAGCTCAGTCCCGCCGCCGCGTTGGGATAGGTGTAATTGTAACGGTTGAACTTCACCGCTTCATAATCGCCGTAGTTGTATACGTTCGCTTCACCGAGCCTTCTGTAGAACAGGCCGGCATAGAACTTGCCGCCCGCCTGATTCCAGCGAATCAGGTCGGAGCCGAACGCGTTGGCGTTGGTGTAATTAAGATCATGAGTCAGGGAGTCGGAGTTGGACAGATTGATGTATCCGGAATTGACCCAGCCGATGCTGCCGTCAGAAAGCTGTACCTTATACCAGCCGTCCTTCGTGTTGGCGAAATTGCATTCCGTCACATTGAGCGAAGTGCCGGACAGTACACTGCAGACCTCGTTCCCGCTGATACTGGCCTGATCCCGGACGATGGTGTCTTTCGTCACAGTCGCCGCAAGCGTTTCCCCGGAGAAGAGCGCCGGCGGAACCACCGCGTTTTTCATGATCCTTCTGAAATCCATCTCCGCGCTGCTGTTGAAATATCCCGCGCCGACATTATAGGCAAAGCTGATTAAGCAGTCGGCCTGATTTTGGCTCATCAGGAAACGGTTATTCTGAATCATTTTGTTCAGTTCGGTTGTGTAAGAGGAATTATTGATCTTATTGACCAGAAGCGACCATGCTTCCGTCTCCGTCATATTGTTGTAGAAAATCGCGTTTGCCCCGAAGGTACAGCCATACCCGATCGTGGGCACCTGATTTGACGTCAGCTGGTCGGCATACACGGTCGAACTGTAGCCCTCCCATTTGGCAATCAGGGAAATCATCTGGTCGCTGGCCCTGCGCTCCTCACTGGAAGTCGTCACGAAATCCTGCTGGTTGGAAACATACGCGTTGGTGGTGTAGCCCGTAGAACTCATGCTTCCGTTCCGCGACGAATAAACGGTAAAGGAATAGGTTCCGGCCGCGCTGAAGGTCGTGGTTGCCGTCCACTTTTTCGTATAGGTGCTTTGCTTGGACTCATCCGTGCAGGAATCGGCGTTCAGAGCCTTTTTGCTGCCGTCCGGCATCGTAATAACGAACTGCACGCCGTCGCGCGTGGTATCGGTTACCGCGGTCAGCGTTACCGTCGCGCCCGTACTCGCAATATTCGGAGATGCAAACGCGGTCTTAACCGGTTCCGCATCCGTCACAGTGACATTGCAGATCGCCGTATAGGTTCCCGATTTGGCCGTGATTACGGCGGTGCCGTTGGAAACGGCATAAACATATCCGTTTGAAACCGTGGCGACATTCGGATTGCTGCTTGTCCAGCTGATATAGGTTCCGCTCGGGGAAATTTTCGCCTGAATATACAGCGTCTTCCCCACCGGGATACTTTGGGCTGTGGTGGAAAGCGAAAGTGCAGTGGTATTTGTTACATCATCGGAATAATGAAGCTGAATATACTCCGAGCTGACATAACCCGCAACTCCACTGGCGGTCTGTACCTTGGTCCAGGCCGAATTGGAGGTGTCCAACACCGTCAGACTCGTCCCTTTCGGCAGGTTTGTCAGGATTTTAGCATTCGCATCCGGCGATTCCCTGAGCCGCAGCAGATCGGCCGTTACGCTCGCACCCGTAACGGTGTGAGAATCGGAGCCTGTATTATCCCCGGTACCGGTATCCGTTCCGGGGTCCGTATTGGTATCCGTGCCGTTATTCGTATCCGTTCCGGTCTGTGTGGTAGAGATATTCAGGAATTCCTTGCTGCAATAGCCTTCCTTCCCATCGGAAGTCTTTATTTTCGCCCATGATGCATTGGAATTATCCGTTACCGTTACGGTAACGCCCTTGGCCAGCGTAACAACGATGCTGTAACCGGTCCCCGCGCCGCTGCGTACATTCAGGGAAGCGGTTGTCACCGCCGTGGCAGTGCCGGTGGTTCCCGTGGAAGGAGGGGGATTGGTATTCGTTCCGGCGGAAGTACTGATATTCAAATACTGCTTGCTGCAATAGCCTTCTTTCCCATCCGAAGTCTTGATTTTGGCCCAGACGGAATTGGAATTATCCGTGACAGTCACAGTGACGCCCTTCGCCAGCGTAACAACAATCCCGTAGGTCGTTCCCGCACCGCTGCGCACATTCAGAGAAGAAGTGGTTACCCCCGTAACCGTGGTGGCGGTTCCCGTTCCCGTGGAAGACGGGGGATTGGTATTCGTGTTCGTACCGGTGGAAGCACTGATTTTCAGATACTGTTTGCTGCAGTACCCCTGTTTTCCGCTGGAGGTCTCCACCTTTGCCCACTGGGCGTTGGAGTTGTTCAGCACCTTTACGGTCGTCCCCTTGCTGATGGTCAGTATGACCTTATAATTGGTACCCGCGCCCTCACGCAGGTTAAGATAGTCCGTAGTCAGTGCAGAAGCCGCCGAGGCAGTGGAACCGGTATTGGCGGAGCCCGTATTTGTCGTTGTGCCGGAACCCGACGAAGAGGAAACATTTAAAAATTCCTTGCTGCAGTACCCCTGTTTTCCGTCCGCTGTCTGCACCTTCAGCCAAGAGGGGTTGGAGCTGTCGATCACCTTGACGGAAGTTCCTTTCGGAAGGGTAACGATAATTTTGCTGGTGGTACCCGCGCCCTCGCGCATGTTTAAAGACGCCGTGGTGACCGCGGTCGTCCCGGAAGACGAAGACCCGGAATTGGAAGCGGCACCGGAAATACTGAGATACTGCTTGCTGCAGTACCCCTGTTTGCCACCGGAGGTCTGCACCTTCGCCCATGTTGCGTTGGAGGAGTCGAGAACCGTGACGGTGACTCCTTTGCTGAGTGTCAAAATTACTTTTTTATCCACACCCGCGCCTTCGCGCAGATTTAAATAATCCGTTGTTTGTGCGGTTGCAGCCGCCGCTACGGAAACAGCTGGCGGCAGGGTGATCATAACACCCGCGGCACAGATCAGCGAAAGCGCTCCCGCTGCAATCCGCTTTTTCAGACTTTTCAATTCATTCACTCCAATTATGTAGTATTTATAATACAGACCGGCAGCAAGCCCCGATATGGAAGATTTTTTCCTTCCTATAAAATACACGCGCTGCCTTACCATCAAATCAGCTCTGGCATCCGTTGACATTACTGGTTCGATTATACCCTAAAAACTGGCAATTATCAAGCTAATATGCCAAATGTTAACAATTTCCGCCCCTTTCGAACAGACGGTTTTTCTCGGCTGCCGCATCCGTTTTTTTAATCTTTTATTAACAGAAAAACCGGGAGATATCGGATCCGTCAATTGACATTTTCAGTAAATTGTGCTACTTTTAATGAAAGACAGTTAGTTTTCACTAACTGAGATAAAAAAACCATAAGGGGGCAATCAATATGTCTGACTATCGTATTAAAAATATTGTTGCAAGAGAAATTCTGGATTCCAGAGGCAATCCAACGGTTGAGGCGGTTGTAACGCTGAACGACGGCACCGTGGGAACAGGCGCTGTCCCGAGCGGAGCGTCCACAGGCTCGTTTGAGGCCCTTGAGCTTCGCGACGGAGATTCTTCCCGCTACGGCGGAAAAGGCGTCTTGAAAGCGGTCGATCATATCAATACAATCATAAACGACGCTCTCAGCGGATGGGACAGCACCCAGACCGCAGCCATTGACCAAAAGCTGATAGAGCTTGACGGTACTAAAGAGAAATCCAAGCTGGGGGCAAACGCCATTCTGGCGGTTTCGCTTGCGGCGGCAAGGGCCGCAGCAAGCGCGCTCCATTTGCCGCTATACCGTTTTATCGGCGGCGTAAACGCCGACACTCTCCCCGTCCCAATGATGAATATCCTGAACGGCGGAGCGCACGCGGCAAACAACGTAGACATTCAGGAATTCATGATTATGCCCGTAGGGGCGCCGTCTTTCCGGGAGGGGCTGCGCTGGTGCGCGGAAGTGTTCCATAAGCTTGCATCCATCCTGAAGGAAAGAGGGTTGTCCACCTCCGTCGGCGACGAGGGCGGCTACGCGCCCAACCTAGACACGGACGAAGAAGCGATCGAACTGATTCTGGAAGCGATCAAAAAAGCGGGCTACCAGCCAGCCAGAGATTTTGTTCTCGCGATCGACGCCGCCTCCAGCGAGTGGAAGTCCGGCAGCGGCTACCTGCTTCCGAAGCACCATACCTCCTATACGACGGATCAGCTCATCGCGTACTGGAAGACCCTGAGCCAGAAATACCCGATCCGCTCCATTGAAGACCCGCTGGGCGAGGACGACTGGCAGGGCTGGGAAAAGCTGACGGCAGAGCTGGGCGATTCGGTTCAGCTTGTCGGTGACGATCTGTTCGTTACCAATACGGAAAGGCTGAAGAAGGGAATTAACCTGCACTGCGCAAATTCCATCCTGATTAAACTGAATCAGATCGGCTCCCTGACAGAAACAATGGACGCCGTGAAGATGGCGCATAAAGCCGGCTATACGGCGATCATCTCCCACCGCTCGGGCGAAACGGAAGACACCACCATTGCCGATCTGGCGGTCGCGCTGAACGCGGGCCAGATTAAGACCGGCGCCCCGAGCCGCAGCGAGCGTGTCTCAAAATACAACCAGCTGCTGCGGATTGAATCCGATCTGGGAGACGGCGCCTGTTTCCCAGGGAACAGCTGCTTTCATTAACAGCTGTTATTCTTCATAATTGATTTCCAGGATGAGACACGAAGCAAACGGATAAAAGCTGTTCCAATAGGTCCGTCCGACGGAATTCACCTGATATCCCAAGCTTCTGAGAAAATTCGCGGCTCTGTATCCAACTTTTTTATCAAAGAATCTGATAATAACCGTTTGCATGCGATCACCTCAATTGAAAAAAATGGATCAATATCAGGATATTCCATAAGCCGCCGTCTGTTTCATAAATTCCTAAAGTAAATAGCGGGAAAGCTGTTGACAAGCAAACCCTTCCCAAAAAATCAGCAAAGCAGGCAGAGTGGACCACTCTGCCTGCTTTTGATAAAATTGAATGACTTTCAATGCATTTGCTTCTTCAAGGGTGACTGCCGTAAACCGACCGGACAGATTTTAATCCTACCCCTTCTTTAAGCGGAATTTTCCGACAAGCGACCGCATGATCTGCACCTGCGTGGAAAGCTCCTCACTGGCGGCGGCATTTTCTTCCGCAGTCGCCGAGTTGGTCTGAACCACTGCGGCGATCTGATCGGCGCCCTGTGTCACCTGACTGATGGACTCCGCCTGACGGCTTGACGCCTCTGTGATCTGCGCAACGGCATCTGAAACGGATTCTACGCTCTCGACCACCTGAAGAAGGGCTTTCGCGGTCTGGTCCGCGATTTTCGTCCCATTCTCCACCTGCCTGGTGGAATTTTCGATCAAAGCGGTGGTGTTTTTTGCCGCCTGAGCGCTTTTGCTCGCCAGATTACGGACCTCGTCCGCCACAACGGCAAAGCCCTTGCCCGCGGCCCCCGCTCTCGCTGCCTCAACAGCCGCGTTCAAAGCGAGGATATTGGTCTGGAAAGCGATATCCTCAATGGTTTTGATGATTTTCCCGATTTCCCCGGAGGATTCATCGATCTGAGCCATCGCGGACACCATTTCATCCATATGCCGATTGCTGGCTTCTATTTCGGTCCGGACAAGGCTAACATTTTTATTTGCCTCAGCCGCATGCTCCGCATTCTGTTTGACATGGGTGGAAATTTCGGTAACCGTGGCCGCAAGCTCTTCGACGGAACTTGCCTGCTCCGTCGCGCCCTGCGCCAACGCCTGCGCCCCGTTGGCGATCTGGGCCGAGTTGGAATCCACCTGCGCCGCGGAGCGGCTGATCTCCGTCAAGGTGCCGTTCAGAGAATCCGTGATCTTTTGAATGGAGGCTCTGATGGAAACGAAATCGCCCAGGAATTCCTGCCTGAGCTCAAAATCAAGCTGTCCGTTCGCAATGTTCCCCAGCGCGGCATCAATTTCCGCAATATAATTCTTCATATTCTCTACCGTGTAGAAAAGGGAATTTGCCAAAACCCCGACGTCGTCCTTTGTTTTGACGGAGGGAACTTCGGAGTGAAGGTCGCCGTGGGAAAGCAGTTCCAGCCGCTGGCTGAGTTTTTTCAGCGGAATCTGAATCGCGTCCGTAAATTTCCATACGGCTGCCAAGCCAATCAGCAAAGTCAGGAACGCAATCAAAAGCACGGCGGTGGAAACGCTGAAGGTCGCGGCGTCAATCTCCTTTTGGGGAATCATCGCTATGACCTTCCAGCCCGTATTGGGAGAGGTATAAACATTGGTAAGGAATTTCTCCCCGTCCAATCCGGTACTCTTTACCCCATCGGTTATCTTTCCCGCATTTTCCAATCCCGTAATTTTCAGCTCTTCGATTTTCTTGAGGTTATGCTCCTTGTCCATGGAGTCGGAAATAACGGTTCCGTTCTGATGGACGAGGATCAGGTATCCGCTCTTTCCGATCTTCACCTGATTGAGCATTTCCGTCATGGAATTCAGGTTGACGTCAATTCCGGAAACGCCCAGAAGATCATTGCCGTCGTATACCGCCTTGACCAGGCCCAGGATAATATTGCCGTCGTTTTCATACGGCTCCGTATACACATATTTCCCCTTGCCCGTAATCGCGGTCGTGTAAAAAAGCCGCTGTGTGGGGTCGTAATTCGGCACTACCGCCCCGCCCTCCGGGCTCTGCATATATTCCTTGCTTTCCAGCCCGTAATAGACATAGGTGACATAGGGATGCGCCTGCCGGAAGGAGTCGAAGGACTGGAAAATTTCCTGCTCCATCCCGCCCGCTTTGGACGACCGGAGCACCCTGTCGTCGTTTTCCCCTTTGTTCACATAGCTGGTCAAATGTCCCTTCGACGCTTTCATCAGGCTTGCCGGCGCCATATAGTCAAGATTGTACTGGATCTCTGAAAAAAAGGTCTCCATGTTCTTATCGGCCAGCTTCAGTTGCTGGCTGCTGGACTCGACGTACTGCGACTGAATCTGGTTGGGCAGTATAAACAGGGACATCACTGCAAAAGGAACTGCAATCACAATGGCAAAAATGATGCTGAGCTTTTTCTTCAAACTGGATTTTTTAACTGATTTGTGAGATTCTTCCCGAATTGTTGCGGAACGTTTAAAGAAATGAAACATTCTACTTTTCAACCTTTCATCAATATACTTTCCGGAAAAGGGCTTTCAGGAAAAAAATACCAAATCGGGAATGCATAAAAAAAGAGGCGGTTTATCGCCGCCTCAATCATCATCTCCCGTTTTGCATTCCTCAACTGTTGGACAAAGCCTTTATAAATGAAAATTGCCGCGTTCCTGCTGTGTGCCTGTCCTCTTCTCCGGATTCTTTTAAACCGCTGTCATATTCCAGGTCATTGGCGTAATGGAAATTGCCTTATCTATGTAAACGGCATAGATATCGCTGTCCGGCTCCAGGGTATCCATATTCACGGACAACCGGGATTTCAGTTCAAATCTCTTTGAAAAATCCCGCTCTCCCGGCCGTATAAAACAGAAATAGTTCTGATGGCTCTGCCGCGTAATATGATAATGTTCCGTATCCCGCAGCTGGTCGGGAATATTGATATTCAGGACGGTGGCTTTGTTGGGCATGCCGTCTTTCAGCACGGACTGCGCCGCTCTTCCGGTGATTTCCGCCGCGGCGCTCCAGTCCGCCGGACTGTAATCCGTTTTTCTCTGCAGCTGCAGCGGGATTTGCAGGGAGGATGCAATGGCGGGAATTTCATGGGAATTCGCTTCAAACGCGGCGCCCAAGGTTCCGCTGCAGGTAACAATGGTGCCTAGGTTTTCCCCGTAATTGATACCGCTGACGCACAAATCCGGTTTGCGGTTTGCAAGCTCCAGCACGGCATGAGCCACCGCGTAGGCGGGCGACCCGTGCACGGCGTAGGCTTTTGTTCGCACTCCGCGAATCATCAGGGTGGTCGTTTCAATGATCCCCAGGTCTTCCGTGCGGGGAAAAGCGCGGCCCATGCTGGTCTGCTGGCGATGCGGCGCAACAATGAGCAGCTCGCCCAAATCGGCAACCGCTTCCGCCGCCGCGCGCAAACCCGGAGAATATATTCCATCGTCGTTCGTAATCAGAATCAAAGGTTTCATATCGTTCCCCCGCGCTTAGCCGAAAATGGGCAGAAATACTGCAGTCGCTCTGCAGTATTTCTGCAATGTCTGTTAAAATCGGTTAACTGAAAATTTCATAGGAGCGCTTCAGGAGGTCATCCGTACATTTTGTAATGTCGCGATAGACCGCGTTCGCTCTCGTATATTTCTCGGTATTCTGCAGATCGGGTCGGAAGGTGTCGCGCATGCGGACCATATGGGCCACAGCCTCGTCAAAGGTTTTGTAAGCCCCGACTGCGACGGCGGCACAGATTGCCGAGCCGACCGCCGCGGAACCGTTCACCACGTTGCGCGACGCGGGAATCCCGAAAACATCGGAGAAAATCTGCATGAACAGATCGCTGTTGGAACCGCCGCCGGAAATGATGATATTATCCAGCTTAAGGTTAAGCTCCTCGCACATCTCGTCCACACGGCTCTTCATGGTCATGGCAATGCCTTCCAGAATGGAACGGTACATATGCGCGCGGCCGTGGCGCCCGTCAAAGCCGATCATGATGCCCTTTTTGAACGGCTGGTCCGCGGGAGCCAGGAAGTCGAGAACGGTCATCAGGCCGTCGCTTCCGACAGGGACCTCTTCCGCTTCCCTGCTCAGCAGCTCCTCCGCGGACATGCCCATGGATTGGGCTTTCTCCGCGTAGCTGTCGCCCAGTACGTTCTTGAACCAGCTGACCGTCCACATGCCGCGGCGGATGCCGTTGCTCTCATACAGGTACTGGTTGGGAACGGAAGCGAAGTTGCTCCAGAAATTGACGGTATTCTTCGGATTGTCGTGGCCCTGAGCCATTGCGGCAATGTAGGTGCCCAGGGAGATCAGCACCGTCTTTTCGCCGGTGCAGCCCGCACCCAGCGCCTCAACCGCCTTGTCGTTCGCGGTTGCCACGACCGGAAGCCCTTCCGGAATCCCGGTCGCCTCGGCGGCTTCCTTCGTCACATAGCCAAGGATCGTGCCGGGCATCTGCAGATGGAACAGCATGTCGCGGGTAAGATTGTATTCGGCAATCTTCTGATCGTCCTCATACCACTGCCATGTGTCCGTATCCATCGGCCAGACGCCCTGATAGTTGGCGGCCGTATCGTTAAAATTGCCGGTAAAGCGATGGGTAATATAACCGGAGGAAGTGGTGACATAGGCGATTTCGTCGCTGACCTGCTCATGTACGCGGGAAACGCGCTGATCCATCCAGCTCATCACCGGGGAATACAGGGAACCGTCCTTTTTCAGGAGCGCCCTACAGAACCGGATGGTGCAAAGCCCGACCGCCATGATGTCCTTGACATCGCCGTCAAATTTCGCCAGCGTCTTTTTGCTGGCAACCGCAATGGAATCCCACAGATCGTCATCGGGATGCTCTACGATCCCCGGCGACGGCAGATTGACCGGCCTGAGGTTTTCTTTCTCTTCGCAGACAATATTCCCTTCCAGATCAAAAATTACGATTTTAGAACTCTGAGAACCGCCGTCGACGGCTAAAATGTATTTTTTACTCATACCAAACCTCTACTGCCTTTCGGATAGTGTTGGGGCGGGGAGAAAACCCTCTCCCCACCGCGCTATAAAAACCGGTCAATCAGCGAACCAGGTAGCCGCCGTCGACAACAAGCAGCGTGCCGGTAACATAGTCGGACGCATGGCTGGCGAGGAACACGGCGGTTCCCATCAGATCCTGTCTTTCACCCCAGCGGTTGGCAGGAATATGGTCAAGCACTCTCTGATTGGTAACAGGGTTGCTGCGGGTTTCCACGGTAATGTTGGTTGCGTAGTAGCCGGGAGCAATACCGGTAACCTGAATATTGTATTTGCCGAGCTCGTCCGCATACGCTTTTGTCAGACCCGCAATACCGTGCTTCATAGCGGCATAGGCAGGGGAGCCGAGTCCGCCCAGATAAGAGAACAGCGAACAGATGTTGATGATCTTGCCGCTCTTCTGCGGGACCATGTATTTGGCTGCCTCATGGCTCAGTTCAAAAGCCGCGGTAAGGCCGGTCGCAATCATCGGATCCCAGTCGGCACGGTCGAAGTCCAGAACGTCGTTCAGTTTGCAGATACCGGCACAGTTTACCAGAATATCGATGCTGCCGAACTGGTTGACACAGGCTTCAATGACTTTCGCGGGAACGCCTTTCTCAGTAAGGTCGCACTTCATAAAGCCCATCTTGCTGCCGGCTTCCTCAATCAGCTTTTGCGTGGTTCCGTCGTCCTCCAGAAAGCTGGCAACGAACACATTTGCGCCCGCCTTTGCCAGCGCCAGTGAAAAGCACTGTCCAAGGCCGCTGTTGCCGCCGGTAACGACCGCGTTCTTCCCTTTCAGGCTGAAGAAGTCCAAAGAAAAATCATTGATATCGAAGCTCATAATGTTTACCTCCATTGTTTATGTATTGTGTTTGTGAGACGAAGAGCCGCACCGCCGAGCAATATCTGCACACTATACTGTTCCCGATCCTTTTTTCCGTACGCGTGAAATAAAATAAACATCCACGCAACAAAAAAAGCAGCTTCAAGACAGCATAACGCTGTGTTGAAGCTACTTTCTCTTCATCTCTTAGTAACTGTGTTTAGTATAAAGAATATACCTCTGTTTGTCAATGCTATTTTGTGCGAATTTTTTAGCATATTTTTGTACAATTTGCAGAACCGGTCTCTCTAAGAAAGGATGTGTTCAGTCACGCCAGATTTCCTGATTGGTGGTGGATATGGCGATCGCCCCTGCGCTGAGCGCGCCGATCACGTCGTCCTTGTCGAGAATCAGCCCACCCGCAATCACGGGACGGTCGATCTCAGCACACAGGTACCGGATGACCTTCGACAAACCCGCCGGAAGCAATTCCACCACATTCGGATTGGTGACACGGACATGCTTGACCACATTGGCGTAGGTAATAAAATCGATCATAAAAAAACGCTGAATCGTGAACAGGCCCAACTCATTGGCACGCTTAATCAGAAACGGCTTTGTGCTGATAATGCCGTCGGCCTCCGTGTATTTCTGGATAAAATCCACACAGATCTCTTTGCTGGCAAAGCCCGTGATAAGATCAACATGCACAAAAACGATTTTCTCCATTTTCTTCAGTTCTTTGACAATATCCGCAATGGTGCAGATATCCCCGAACAAAACGTTGACCATCTTGCAATCCACGCTTCCGCACTTCTCTACGGCTTCCCACTTGTTGACTGCCGCTATTACCGGACATATTTCCGTGTTTTCCAAGAACTCTTCCGTTGTTAATTTCATAGTGCACCTCTGCTTGTCGATTTAGATTTCCATTCGGCAACTGGTTTTTCAGTTCGATTTATTATACCACAGGCGCAAAGCGCCGTTGTGGTATATAATTATAAATTGGCGAAGCTGGTATAATAACCGCTTTGCGGCTATTATACCACGGCCTCCCTGTTTATACAAATTCACAGCAATCCTTTGCTCTTTAAGAAGTTGAGCGCTACGTCCTCCGGAGACTGGCCTCCCTGGTCGACAAGGTAGTTGAGGTCCCGCATAGATTCGTCATCCAGAAGCCCCGTCATCAGGGCAATGACACCCTTGAGCTCCGGATATTCCAGCAGGACCGATTCATTGATCATCGGGATGGCATAATAGGAAAGAAGGGCATTTTTGTCGTCCTCAAGGACCTTGAGCTGATAAGTTTTCAACAGGCCGTCTGTGGCATAAGCCGTCAGGACGTCGCATTTCTTACTCGCAATAGCCTGGTAGCCCAGCCCGCCTTCCATGGGTGAGGACTCTTTGAATTTCAACTTATCATAGGCGGCGTATAAGGCGGCAACCCCGTCCTGTCGGTTGTTGAATTCGATGGTAGGCGAAAAAGCCAGCTGACTGCTGACCTTTTCCAGATCGGAGATGGTATTCAGACGATATTTGTCGGCTGTCTCCTGACGGACCGCCAGCACGAACGAATTGCTGAACCCGATGGGGTCCAGTACCTCGATGCCCTGCTTGGCCATCAGCTCCTTAACGGTGGTATAAATATGCTGCTTGTCAGTGGACGAGCCCTGTTTGAGCAGGCTGCCGTAAGCGGTGCCGGTGTACTCGATATACATGTCGATATGACGGCTTTTCAGCGCGTTATAGCAGATGTCGGTGCTGCCCAGGTTCAGGTCCCGAACAACCTTGATATCCGTTTTGTCCTCAATCAGATCGGCATAGATATTTCCCAGAATCAGCTGTTCGGTGAAGTTCTTGGAACCGACGTGGATCACCTTCCCTTCGGCCTTATTGATGGGAGCAACCGAACCGATAATGATCGCAACCATAACGGCGAGCGCCGCGGTGGAAACGATCCAACGCTTTCTCTTGTGGCGCCGGACTTTTTCCTTGTTCATATCGACCGTCGGATGAATCAGGTTGACCGGGGTCACGACCTTTTCAAGGAAACCGACGACGAAGTCGACCACCAGAGCCAAAATACACGCCGGGATAGCGCCGCTTAAAATCAAATAAGTATTGCTGGTCTGGATACCGGAGTAGACCAGATACCCCAGCCCGCCCGCTCCGATAAAGGCCGCGATGGTCACAAAGCCCACCGCGTTGACCGCGGCGATACGGATACCGGCCATAATCACCGGGAGCGCAAGCGGGAGCTGGACCCTTCCCATGACCTGCCCCTGGGTCATACCGATGCCCTTCGCCGCCTCCAGCGTGTCGGGGTCTATATTGTTTAAACCGATACAAGTATTTTTCACAATGGGCAGCAGGGAATAAATCACCACGCAGAAAATGGCGGGCGCCGTACCGATGCCGAGATACGGAATCAAAAATCCCAGCATGGCAAGGCTGGGGATCGCCTGCACAATATTCGTCATCCCCAGGACCGGCTTTGCAAGCCTTGGCGAATGACTGATGAGAATTCCGACGGGAATACCGATCAAAACCGCGATTCCCACGGACAGAATCGTTAAGTGGATATGGTCGAGCAGCAGGGACAGGACCTGTTCGCGGATGTTCCAGAAGCTCGTAAAAAATTCCGTCATCGTTCACCCTCCGTATCGACAAATTGCTGACTTAAAACAGTCATCAGATTCTTGGATGTAATCAGGCCGATCAAGCGGCTTTCCCCGTCTACGACGGGCACGAAATCCAGCTGGCGCTCACGGATATAAGCGAGAATTTCCAGCAGGTTTTTTTCGGGAGCCGTCGTTGGGAATTCCGTTTTCATGATTTTTCCGACCGGCTGGGTACGGTCGGCCTGCTTCTGAATATCGGTCCCGTACGCAATTCCTACCAGACGCTTTTCCGAATCGATAACCGGCAGCGCGTTGATTTCGTTGGCTCCCAAAAGCTCCGCGCATTCCTCCAGAGCGGTATCCGGGGTGCAGCTGACGGGGTTCGCCATCATAATATCCCTGACGCGTATCAGTTCCGGGGTGTTCCAGATTCTCTTCTTCCCCACAAAGCTGGAAATATAGTCATTTGCCGGATTCTTCAATATATTTTCCGGAGTATCGTATTGAATGATGCGCCCTTCGTCAAGAATGCAGATGCGGTCGGCTATTTTGATCGCTTCGTCCATGTCGTGCGTGACAAAGACAACAGTCTTTTTCAGCCGGGTCTGCAGCCCGACAAGCTCGGACTGGAGCTGCGCGCGGGTAATCGGGTCCAGCGCGGAGAACGGCTCGTCCATCAGAACGATTTTCGGATCGGAGGCAAAGGCTCTGGCAACGCCGATTCTCTGCAGCTGGCCGCCGCTCAGCTGCGAGGGGTAGCGGTACAGATAAGCCTCTGGGTCCATACCCACGATTCTCATCATCTCGGAAGTGACGTGATCTCTTTTCTCCGCATTCATTCCTTCTATCTGCAAAATGATCTCTATGTTATCCTTTACCGTCATATGGGGAAAAAGGCCGGTCTTCTGAATGACATAACCTATTTTCCTGCGCAGTTTCACAGTGTCCAGCTGGGCAATATCCTGATCGTCGATCAGAATCCTCCCGGAAGTCGGACGTGTCAGTTTATTGATCATTTTCAGCGTTGTGGTTTTCCCGCATCCGCTCGGCCCGACCAGGACGACCATTTCCCCATCCTGAATTTCAAAGTTCAGGCCCTTGATTACTTCCCCCTGTTTAAATGCCTTCGTTACGTTTTCAAATCGGATCATAGGGGCACCTCCTCCACAGATTTTACGATTTGCAAGCGCCAAACGCTTGTCCGCCTTTTCAGTTCCGGCTCAGGCAACGTTCTCTATTCCAGCCGGTCAATCCTCTTAAGAATCATTTCGTACAGATCTTCCTATTGTCCTGCCATTTCGATCGCCCTATACTAACGTGTACTAGGTGGTTTTTATCAAAACATATTGCCGGGATTCCAGAAGCCCTCCGGATCATACCTTTTTTTCAGTTCGCGCATCCGCAAAAGCGCTGCGTCATCCGCCGGAATCCAGTTCCGTTTAACTTTGCCGACACCGTTTTCCTTGACAACACAGCCGCCGAAAGCAGCCGCCTCATGCAGAATCCATTGCATCCATGCCTCGCACTGCCTCTGCTCCGAAGAATCCTTCGGAAAAAGGTTGCAGTGCACATGATTTTCCCCGATATGGCCAAAAATGCAGTGCGCGAGCCTGAGATCCTTGAGACAGTCCTCATACCACTCCATCACCCGGGTAAACGGCTTTCCGGGAAAGGAAATATCGGTGGAAAGCTTGGTGATTTCCGGATGGTTCCGGTGGTTTTCCCCCACCACGAGATTGACCGTTTCCGGGATTGCGTGACGAAAGTCCCGCAGAGACTCGATTTCCTTTTCGCCGGATACCGCCCATGCGCGGTCCGGGTCGCTTCCGCACTGCATCGCCCGCTCCATCAGGGCTTCCGCCACAGACTCGATTTCGGATTCCTCCCCCGCAATTTCCAGATAAATCATCGCGCGAAAGGCCGGATCGACGGGCGGAATACTGTCGAGACTGCTCAGCAGTTCTTTTTTCTGCTCTATGAGCCGGAGGGAATCCCCGTCAATATACTCCGCCGCGGTCACCCGCGCTTTTTCCGACCCCACCGGGTCGCTCTGCAGCTCGTCGGCAAAACGCCACGCGTCGCGCGGGCTTTCAAAAAAGAAAGCGATACCCCACTGCTCCGCGGGACAGGGCATCAGGCGGAGAGTCAGAGCGGAGAAAACGCCGAGCATCCCCTCGCTGCCGAGAAACGCGTCCAGCTCATCGAGCCGTTCGCCGTTTACTTCCAGAAAATGCTCCCCTCGGTGGATATCCCGCACGGTGCCGTCGGCCAGAATCACGCGCGCCGCTTCAAAGTACTTCCTGGCGTCCCCGTAAGCATAAGCGCAGATTCCGGAAGCCGCCATTGCGGCTGCGCCGCCGACCGTCGCGGTGGCCTCCGTCGGCTCTGGCGGCCAGAAAAGACGGACGGGTCCGCCCAGCCTTGCAATCGCCTGCTTCAGCTCCGACAGACGCAGACCTGGTTCCACCGTCAGCAGATATTTTCCGTCCGTTTCGGAATATTCCAGTACCCGGCTGCAGTCGGCCACATTCATCAGATGTCCGCTCAGCGGCACTCCGCTGCCGACAATGCCGGTTTTGCCCCCCTGTACCGTCACCGGAATCCGCTGCTCGCGCAGTTCGCCGAGGATCGCACAGATTTCTTCCTCGCTGCGCGGAAACGAAATGCTTTGCGCGCCTCCAGAAAGCTGGGACTCATCGCGAATATATTCCGTATACGATTCGTCCATAGGAAAAATTGGACGGCTGTTCATGAAATCATACCCCACTATCAAATTATAATCATTCTTGGTTCTTTCGGGTTGCTTTTAAAGGCTTTTCGGAAATCTCGCTGAGATGCTGTAAGACCTTATGCCAGTCGTCCACGATCGCAACGTTGGATTTTCGGTGAATCGGCGCCCGCGGGTCCGAATTGACGGAAACGATAAACCCGCTTTTTTCGATTCCGGCATAAAAGGCCGGCGCGCCCGAAACACCCGCAGCAATGCAGATTTCCGGCTTTGTCATGGCACCCGAAACGCCGATCAGGCTGCTCATGGGCGCCCATGCGCTCATGGCGACCGGACGGCTGACCCCGAATTCAGCCCCTATCTTTTCCGCGGCCTGCGCCATGGCCTCGACGCCCTCGCGGCTTTTTGCCCCCCATCCGGCAGCAAGAATAAACGGCGCGGTTTCCAGATTCTTTTCCTCTTTTCCGGGAATAAAAGCATAGTCCTCGGAGAAGCCGTTTTCCGGGCCTTCCCGGACCGTTCGCTCCTCTACGGCCACGGCGGACCGGCCGTTCCCTTCCGCCGGTTCGGCACAGGACCGGGAAACAGAAAGGCAGTACGGCGCTTTCTTCAGCGCAAATTCCGCCTCCATATGCCCGCCGTATACGGATTTGGTGACGGTAATCTCCTCCCCGGCGCACTGCACGCCGTCGACCGCCGCCATAAACGTGCCCCCGCAGCGCTGCCCCATCCGCACCGCTAGCTCCGACCCAAAGCAGTTCCCGGCAAACAGATAGACTGCTGTTTCCCCGCTGCCTGCCAGTTCGGCAAGCTGATTCAGCACGGTTTCCGTCCGCGCCTGCGGAAGGCCGATCAACACGGCTTTTGGCACCGGGACCGCGCAAAGCAGTTCCTCACGGTCGTCGTCTTCCCTGTGAAACACAACGGCCGTGTCCGCTTCGATTCCATTTGTGCGCTGCTCTAGGAATCCCGCAAGCAGCCGGCACTGGTCCGGGTAATCGTTCGTGCAGGCGTTCAGCACCAGTATTCCTTTCATAAGCGATTCAGCCTGCCTTTCAGATAGTCTCGGTACAGAATTTCCGCCTTTTCCTCCGGCGTATCCGCCTCGATCAGGACGCCTTCCCGCTCCTTCCGGATGGGAACCAGCGAACGCAGCTCCGCGTTGGGGCTGGACAGCAGGGCTTCCGCTCCCGGAAAATTTGACAGCTTCAGCAGGGTAATGGGCTTCTTCCCGTAGGCCATCTTGTCCTTCAGCGTCGGAACGCGCAGATAGGTGCACGGAGCGTCGCCGATGCTCAGAACGCAGGGCGCGGAAACCGTCTGTACCGACGTTCCCCCGTCAACCGCGCCGGTAACGCGCAAGCGTTGTTCGTCCGCCGGCTCCAGCGCAGTCACCTGTGTTACGCAAGGCCACCCCAGCAGTTCCGCCGTCAGAAGCGGTGTGCAGGCGTTGTCGCCGACCTGTGTCTGCCGGCCCATCAGAATAAAATCAGGATGCGCCTGTGTCTGCGCAAAGTCCGTAATGAGCCGGGCGACCACCTCGGGCCGGAACCGTAAATCCGCGTCCCCGGGGTCGACCCGGACAAGCTCGTCGAATTTCAGCGCGGCAAGCGTTTTCAAAAACCGGTCATTGGGCATTCCGCCGACGGTCAGCGCACACCGGTAAAAGCAAAAAGAGCCTGCAGCTCCGTTGTCGGATAGCTTCAGGCTCATTTCCAGCGCACTTTCATCAAAGCTATTCCAGTCCAGCGGCGTGAACGACGTATCAACTTTTAAATCGGACTGGAGGGCCCAATCCTCTTCGGAAAGGGCCTCCAGATCCGGGGTAATGGAAAAAGGAAGTAAGAGTTTCATCATTTTCTGAGTGGAATCAGCGTTCCCATATTCATGATGCCGTTCGGGTCGAACGCCTTCTTGAGGGTATCCAGCATATAGAAGGAAGAACCGTACTCTTCATGAACATAGTGCGCTCTGGCTTTGCCGAGGCCATGGTGGTGAGCGATGGACCCGCCGTACTGAACGACCTGTTCGCAGATGATCCGATTGATGAGGTTGTGGTATTTGTTGATCTCCTCTTCCGGCGGGCAGTCGACGATATTGTAATAGTAAACGAAGTACATATTGGTGCCGTTGATATAGCTGTGGGAGGAATGACCGCCGATCAGCGTGATGTCCGGCACTTCTTCCATAATTCGCCTGCGGGCGGTGTCATAGATTTCATAAATGCAGTCCCAGCAGCCGGAAACCTCGGTGGTGATACCGATGTTCTGTGTCGCCCTGATTTCCTCGCGCTCCTGTGCAATCTGCTCCGGACCCCAGTTCAGGTGGCTGAACCACTTCTCAATATATTTCGGGTCGACCGCTTCGCACTCGTCATAGCGTGCGACGATTTCTTTGATACCGGCTGCCGTGGCCTCGGCGATTGCCGCAGGGCCTTCCGTCGTAAAGATCAGCACGCATTTTCCGGGAGCGGCGAAATGAGAGAAGCTCATGGCGCCGTCGGCGGGGTCGTACAGACGGGCGATGGACGGCTTGTAGCCTTCCACCATCACTTCACGAAGCACTTCAAAGCCGGTTTTCATGTTGTCCAGCGTGTAACCCATAAATTGATTGTTTTCCGGACGGTACTTGAATATTTTGACGGTTACTTCCGTAATGTAGCAGAGGGCGCCTTCGTTGCCGATGATGATATTTCTGATATCAGGACCGACGGAGCGGCGCGGAACGTTCTTGATGCGGCAGATTTTTCCGTTGGGAAAAACCGCTTCCAGGCCGACGACCATGTCTTCGATGCCACCGTACAGAGTGGAGAACTGGCCGATGCTGCGAGTTGCTACCAGGCCGCCCATCTGTGCCAGAGGTTTGGACTGCGGGGAATGTCCGGTGGTATAGCCCTGCTCACGGAGCATATCGTCCAAGTCCTGTAAGGGAACGCCGCACTGGCAGGTAACCTGCATATTGTATTGATCCACCTTCAGGACCTTGTTCATCTGGGAACCGTCGACAACAACCGAGTTTTCCAAAGCTGTTTCCAGCCCGCCCTCGATGGCGGAATGACCGGTACGCGGCACAATATTAATCTGATATTCATTTGCGAATTTCAGCACATCAGCGACCTCTTCCGTGCTGTGTACATAAACAACTGCCGCGGGGATCGGCTGTGTATATACTTCGCAGACCTGTTCATATTTTCTGTAACGATCGAGGCTGCTTTCTTTTAAAACCTGTTCATCCGTGATTACGTTTTCTTCTCCAAGAATTCGGATCAGGCCTTCCACGATGCTTTGTCTTTCAATTAGTGCCATGCTGTTTACTCCTTTTCTTCATCTCATTTTGACCAATAAAAAAAGAGAAAGCAACTTTCAAATGGGTATACGCCCATTAAAAAGTTACTTTCTCTTACTCTCTTTGGTAACTGACTTCAGTATAACGGCTGGTACTTTATTTGTCAATTGTTTAATTTGACCAGTTCTTCTAAATTTTATTTAGTGTTTTTGTTTAATGACAACTTGCAATATTTGCTGTATACTGTCATCAGTTACTATCAGAGAGATTGAGAGATTGAGTAGCTTCAACCGATCCGCCGTTCATGCGGATGGGTTGAAGTTACTCTTTTTTTCTCTAAAATTATTGTGCACAGATAATTTCAGGGCGTCTCTCGTCATCCTGCTGCTAAACAAAAAAGAGGAGGAAATGTTAAATGAACAAAGTATTTATCAAAAAATACGGCACTCTCCTGCTGCTTGCCGCAGGTGCAGGCATCATTTTCCAGTTACCGTACATCCGTGAAACCTTCTATGTTCAGATTCAAAACGCAATGCAACTTACCAACGAGCAGATGGGTCTTCTGTCGTCCGGTTATGCTTCAATGGCCCTGTTATCCTATTTCGTCGGCGGTATGATCGCCGATAAATTTTCCGCAAGGAAACTGCTGACTTTTTCATTCATCATAACCGGTGTTCTGGGCCTCTGGTTCTCCATGTTTCCCGGCTATAACGTCTGCCGCATCATCTTTGTTTTAATGGGTATTTCCACCATTATTACATATTGGTCGGCGTGCATCAAAGCGACCCGTATGCTTGGTTCCAGCGAGGAACAGGGCCGCTTGTTCGGCCTTCAGGAAGGCCTTCGCGGCATTATGAACGCTCTGTTGGTATTCGGTATGATGGCGGCCTATAATCATTTTGCAGATAAGGTTCTGGGCGCACAGTGGGCCATCCGTGTCTGCGCGATCGTCGTTATCATTATCGGTATCCTCAACTGGTTCTTTATTGAAGACACAAAAAGGGAAGAAAACTCCGAGAGCATCCTCGACATTGCAAAAGGCATGCTGCATGCCATGAAGCTGCCGCGCGTATGGGTTATCTGCGCGATCGTCTTTACCGCATACAGCATTTATGGGATGCTGGGCTACCTGAACACCTACTGTGTGACGGTTTACGGTGCTCCGGAATCCGTGGGCACAATGCTCGGCGCCTTCCGCTACGTCATTCAGGCCATCGGCGGCGTCATCGGCGGATTCCTGGCTGATAAGATCGGCTCCCGCATCAAGGTTATCATCGGTTCTGCCGTACTGTTCATCGCGTCCTTCCTCGGATTCCTGGTTCTGCCGGAATCAACCGCGGTGCTGAACGTCGTTATTGTCAACTTCATCTTTGGCCTGTTCATCATCTATGTTGTACGTTCCATGTACTTCGCCATCATCGACGACGCACATCTTCCGGTCAATTCCACCGGCCGTGTTTCCGGCTTCGTATCTTTTCTGGGCTATTCCCCCGACATTTTCATGTATACCATGATCGGCAGCTGGATGGACAAGAACCCCGGCAAAGCGGGCTATAACATGATGTTTGTCTATGCCTTAGTAATGGCCGCTCTTTGCTGTGTCTTTGCTTTCGTTCTGTTCCGGATTGTCAAAAAGGACGAAAAGAAAGCGGGGAGCATCTTGACTGCCTGAGCTTGATAAAAACTCTGCAACCCTTGCTCAACAAACGCTCCGAAAAATGAGGCCTGCCGCCAAGCACAGCGGCAGGCTTCTTTGTTATTATTGATCCGCATCAGAAAACCATTTCCGTGCTTCTTTTGTTTTTATGCCTTGCCATGATTTTACAAATCTGTTATAATAACTTCGTAAAAATATGTTATGTGGCCCTGTAGTTAGATGTAACTAACTCGTTTGGAGGCAACAGAAAATGAAACAGATAAAGGAGACGAACAAGAATGGCAACAAGAAGAGGCCCCCGTTTCAAGGAATGCAGACATTTGGGGGTAAATATCTGCGGACACCCAAAGGCGATGAAGAGGGCAAACGCACCGGCCTTCAGTAAGAGAAGGAAGGTTTCGGAATACGGCCTGCAGCTGATCGAAAAGCAAAAAGTTAAGGCATACTTCGGAATTCTGGAAAAGCAGATGGTGCGTTATTATTCCGCGGCGGAAAGGGCTCCGGGAAAAACAGGCGACGCTCTGCTGCAAACGCTGGAACGCCGTCTGGACAATATGGTGTACCGGATCGGCTTCGCCAATTCCATCCGTCTGGCGCGCCAGCAGGTAACGCACGGCCATATTCTGGTAAACGGTCAAAAAATTACAATTCCATCCTATACGATTCAGCCGGGCGACGTGGTTTCCCTTCGTGAAAAATCCAGAAGCAACGAAGCGTTCCGCGCTAATTTTTTGGAGGGAAAGGGGTTTGCCGTGCCTTATGTGACACGCGATTTCAACGCTTTCAGCGGCACACTTCTCCGCCTGCCCCTCCGGGACGAAATCCCCGTAGAAATCGACGATCAGCTGGTCGTCGAGCACTACTCGAGGTAACCGCCATGCCCGGCCCTCCCTGCAAATATTGTCAGCCCGGATATTGGGAATGGACTTTAGGAAAACAGGACGTTTGGAACAACCTTTTCGTCCCACCGGAGCAACTGGAAACTCCCGTTTTTGTCAATGCCTGCGCGGTGGATAGGCAGTGTCTCCTGCTGGACAGTAACTGGGTTTGCCATCCCGGTATCGAATCGGTGCTGGGTTTTGTGCAATACGTCTTTCTCCCCACCGTATGTTACTATGTCCTTCATCCCGAAAACGGCCGACTGATGACCCCGGTTCAGTCTTCCCCGGAGCTTCTGGAAACGATCCGAAGATCCGACTCTCCACACCGACTGGCTATGAGCGGCTTTGTTTATGAACTGAGCGCCGTATGGCGTCGTTCCGCAGAAACGCAATGGGCTGCTTTGGGCTGCTTCTGCGACCATTTCAACCGCTACTGGGAACATCAGGACGTCCTGTTCAGCCTGAGCGTTTTCTCCGACGTGGAAAAGGTTGTCTTTTATCTGAAAGAGCAGGTCTGGTGTGAAGAACTGTTTCAGGAGGAATTCGGATACACCTATTCTCAATTGGATGAATTATGCCGCCGGTTCAAAACGGAGCCCTTTGCGAAATATTTGTTTCTTAACTGGCTCAATATCAGGGCCGGCTGTCTGGTTTGAAAAAGGCCCGCGGCGAATTCAAAAAGCGAGCTGTAAATAGAATGATTCTCAATAAAAGGCTGCCTCCAAACGATGATTGTTGTTTGGAGGCAGTTTTTTGTAATGAGGTTATTCTTATCATAACAAACCTTACGGATAAAAAAGCCCTCCCAGCCGCCAAAAGGTGGTTGAGAGGGTGTCCCAAATAGAATTGAGCTAATTATTGTATTATAGATTCGTGCACAAACCTATCCCCCATAATTATAAAAGCTCAATTTTAATTGTATTATAGCAGAATGGTTAATGATTTTCAAGAAAAAAATTCACCAATTAATTCCATGCAGATTTGTCTATGAAGCTGTTTATAGCAGTGTTCCGGCTATTCGGGAAGAATATGATTGTACAATCAGGATAAAGTGAAGTATAATAAAATAAAGCAGGTGATGATTATGAAGGGAAAAATTATTCGAAACTTAACAGATTATAACGGAAAACCGGTTTGGGTGGAATTTGAAAACCCGGACGCATGCAGCTGTGCAAACTGCGGAGCTTGCCGGTCAAGCGATGCCGAAGCGCATCTTTACACCAGCGGCGTATATCGTGCCGAGGGTCATTTTCTCGTTTCGCTTACAAATGAAACGCATCGTTTCCATGAGTTCACCCCGCGTATCCTTGCTATTTACGAGTGGCAGGAATAGAGAACGGCTATCGGATCCCGCATAAATTTTAACTTCTCTGAAATAATAGTAGAAATAAAATCTATAGGAGTTAGTTATGGGGATTGTAAATATGAATAATAAAAATCAAACCTGCATTGACGAATGCAACAAATGCGCACAGGCATGTTTGGAATGTATGAAAATGTGCCTTGACGAACCCGACGTAGCAAATAGAAAGAAGTGCATTGCCAAACTTCATGAATGTGCTTGTATCTGTAAAGAAACATCATCCTTTATGGCGGCAGATTCCTGCCATGCTATGGAATTATGCAAACTATGCGCGACGATTTGTAATGAGTGCGCTCAGGAATGCGGAGCATTTAAAGATGATCACTGTGCGAAATGCGCTGCAGAATGCAGAAAATGCGTACAGGAATGTCAGTCCATGCAGTAATCGACGGCGAATAACTAATTTTACTCGGAGAATCGCCGTTGAAATCGAAATGCTATATTATAGGGCTCTATAATAAATGTTGGGGTAAAGAATAGAGCTTTGAAAAAAAGAGTAAAAAAACAGAGCATATTCGATGAAAAACCTTTAAAATGGAAATTGTGAACATCACCATTATGGAGGTCATCGAAATGCTCTGTACTCATTCTATCGAAAAACTGATTGGATTAAAAGAGATAATCGTAAAAAATGTAAAACAAAAGCCGGATCGGACGGAAA
>ENA-OXEN01000028-OXEN01000028.1-human-gut-metagenome-genome-assembly--contig:-NODE-28-length-25711-cov-14.366035_pt1 | contig 25711 bp, 25 predicted proteins | sample MGYA00249358_ERZ652249 | MGnify/ENA primary metagenome ERZ652249 (study PRJEB26925, sample SAMN05826761) | human gut metagenome | biome: ENVO:2100002; feature: ENVO:00000062; material: ENVO:00002003... | reverse complement strand
ACAAAATGCTGCATTTCAACACGCTGCTGCAAAATAATCTTGTATTGGTTTACAGAAAATGGTATCATAAGATGTATTTTTATATGCGAATACGTTGGCTGGCGCCTGTTTCCCGGTTCTTAACCGGTTTGATGCGGGGGCTGGAAGGATTGCCCGGTGTTGTCCGGAAAAGGACGCTGCCGCCGGGGTGACGAAGAGAAGGAGGAGGTCTGATCTTGCCAAAAGTAAGTGTGGTTGTACCGGTATACAACGTGGAAAAGTATTTGGCGCAGTGTGTCGAAAGCATTTTGGCGCAGACGCTGACAGATATAGAGATTCTTTTAGTAAACGACGCATCGACCGACCGTTCGCTGGAGCTTGCGCGGACGTATGAGAAGGATTCCCGTGTCCGGGTGCTGGACAAGCCCCATGGGGGGTTGGGAAATACCCGCAATTACGGCGCCGCCCGCGCCACCGGAAAATACCTCTCTTTTGTGGATTCCGACGACTGGCTTGACCCGGAGGCACTGCAGAACCTGTATTTCTCTGCGGAAAAATGTTCCGCCGATATGGTCGTCTTTAACTTTGTACGCGAAAACAGGAAAGCGAAGGAGCACCGTGTCTGCAAGCTGCCGGTGAGTTTTCCGGCTTTCGACCGGGAAACGCGGGAAATCCTGCTCCGGGAGCTGATCGGCCCCGACCCGACGGACAGCCCTTGGCGGCAGGTAGAGATGCTCGGCTGCGCGTGGCGCAGGTTTTTCCGCCGGGAGTGGTTTCTGGAAAATCACCTTTCGTATTTTAATGAGCAGGAAATTATGCTGGAGGATCTTCCGGTATCGATCATGGCGCACTGCCTGACGGACAAAGTGCTTGTTCTTGGCGGGGCCTATTATCATTACCGTTATAATCCCGAGTCGTTAAGCACCCGGTATCGTCCCCGGAAAATGGAAATGATGACCGCCTGTTACCACGTAGTGCGTGAATTTTTGCAGAAAAAGGGTCTTTACGCCCAGTATGGGGAACGCCACTTTGCGTGGCTTCTCCGCAGTGCGGCGCATTCCTCTCTGGTCAATTGCTTCAGTCCTTATCATGATGTGGGTTTTGCGAAAAGATACAAAGAGGTGCGCGGCATTCTCCGGAATCCGGTGCTCCGGGTTGCGGCCCGTTCCGACTACCTGAAAAACGGCACCCGTGCGGACAGGATCATTCTGCGGGTTATCCGGTCCAGAATAACGCCGGCCGTCTATTTGTTCTACCGGTTTTATTCCAATATGCTGTTGAAAAACGCGGGGAAAAGATAATGGCGAAAAAACGTGTTCTTTTTATTAATTACAGCCTGCACAGCGGCGGCATTGAAAAAAGCCTGGTCACGGTGCTATCTTTGTTCGATTATGAAAATTACGAGGTCGACCTTCAGCTTTTCGCAAACGACGGCCTGTTTCTGAACCGCGTTTCACCGAAGGCAAACCTTCTGCCTCCGCTCTTTCCGGCGGAGTATAAATTAAATATCCGCCAGGCCTTTTTTGCCCTCATCAGAAAGGGGCATCCGCGGATCGCGCTCTGCCGCCTGCTGGTTTCCTTTGCCGGTCTGCGCGGGACCATGGGCGAGCGGCTGGTGCGCATGTGGAACGTGGAAAGACGTTTTATCCGGCCTTCCCGAAAGGAATACGACGCGGTGGTGGCCTTTATGGAAGGCCAGCCGATTTATTATGCCGTAACCAAGGTCAAAAGCCCCGTCAAGATCGGGTTTATCCACGGCGACTATACGGCGATGGGCTTGAACACCGAGTTTGACCGCGCGTTTGTCGGAAAACTGACCGCGCTATGCACGGTTTCCGAATCCTGTAAGACTGCGCTTGAGAACACTTTTCCGGAGTATTCCGACCGGTTCCATGTGATCTACAATATTATTTCCTCCACTTTCATGCGCCAGATGGCCGAAGAGCCTGCCGATTTTGAAGATGATTTTTCCGGCCTGCGCGTACTGTCCATCGCCCGCCTTTCCCACCAAAAGGGACTTGACATTGCGCTGCCCGCCATTGCCGCGTTAAAGAAGAAGGGGCTTCGCTTTAAGTGGTATATCATCGGAATCGGTCCGGAAAAGGAAAACCTGGAGGCGACGATCCGGGAACTCGACATCGGCGATACCGTCCGGTTCATGGGGGAGCGCCCCAATCCGTACCCGTATCTGAAGGCTTGCGACATCTACCTGCAGCCGTCCCGGTTCGAGGGCAAGTCCATCGCTGTCGACGAGGCGATGGTCATGTGCCGTCCGATTCTTCTCACCGATTTTTCCACGGCCCGCGATCAGATCGATTCCGGCAGAAACGGACTGATCGTTCCCATGGACAGCGAAGGGGTAGAAGCGGGTTTGGAGGATTTGCTGCTGCATGAGGAGAAACGCGCGGAGTTTTCACAGGCTTTGGCACAGTGTGATTATACCAATGAAGAAGAAATCAAAAAGCTGTATGCGTTGATTGACGGCAGATAACAGAAAAAAGCTCTTGCTTTGGTGCCAAAGCAAGAGCTTTTTCCGACTGACGGCAATGTCTGCCGTTACAGGGGACGGTCAGCCCGCGTTTTCCTGTTTTTCCGGATGGGATTTATCCCAGAGCTTTTCCGCGACGGGAGCCCAGTTTGTAGCGGCGTTGACGCATTTTGCGCTCAGCTCCTCAACATCCTCGGGATGAGTCATGTCCGTGGATTGTGCGCCGGACTTGTGTACTATGTCGGACAGTCTGCCCGGATTGTCGAGCAGCGGGCAGGGGCGCAGGTGGTTTCCGTTAAACGGCTGGTTTTTGCGGTACTGCATGAACAGAGGGGACTGGTATGCTTCCAAAAGTGTTTTTTCCTTGATGTTGGAATCGGCGTAATGGATAAACGCACACGGCTCAATATCCCCGTTCGCGTTGATATGCAGGTAGCAGCGTCCGCCCGCAATGCATCCCTGTACATACTCGCCGTCGTTCCAGAAGTCCATGGTGAACAGCGGCTTGGTTTCCCTGAATTTCCGGATCTGGTGATACATGTATTCACGCTGTTCCGCGGAAGCCATCAATTCCGGAACAGCATCTACGCCGACCGGCATGTAGGTGAAGAACCAGGCAAATTTACAGCCCATGGCAATGAGCTCGTCAAAATATTCTTCGCTGCCAATGACGTCGGTATTTTTGCTTGTATAGCAAAGCGACGCACCAAACGGAAGGTGTTTCTTTTTTAAGATATTCATTGCTTTGACAACTGCCTGATAGGTGCCTTTTCCGCGGCGGAAATCCGTTTCCTCTTCGCGGCCCTCAATACTGATTGCGGGAACAAAGTTTTTAACCCTCAGCATTTCATCGGCGAAATCCTCGTCAATCAGCGTACCGTTTGTAAAGGCCAGAAATTCGCAGTCGTCGTGCTTTTCGCACAGCCTGATGATATCATTTTTCCGTACCAGCGGCTCGCCTCCGGAGTAAATATACATGTAAGTACCGAGTTTTTTCCCCTGCTCAATAATGCTGTCGAGCGTTTCAAAGCTCATGTTCATCTTGTTGCCGTATTCCGCTGCCCAGCATCCCGTACAGTGCAGATTGCAAGCAGAGGTCGGATCCATCAGGATTGCCCAGGGAATATTGCAGTTGTATTTTTCCACCAGCCTGTTTTTGCGCCGACTGCCGAGAATGGAAGCATTGATCAGAAAATTTTCAAACATTTTTTTTCTGACATCGGCATCAATATCACTATAAAGACTCATAATCAATTTATACCAGTTGTTGTTTGGATCCTTTAGAAACTCTTCAATCATGGCATAAGCATTGTGATATAAATCGTCTTTGTCAAATTTACGCACCCAATTTAAAACTTTTGGTACGTTTTCCTCGGGATTGCTGTCCAGATAGCTCAACGCTTTTTTTAGCCCGTAGGATTCCAGTCTTTCATTTACAGTTCCCATTACGCATTGCTCCTTTTCATAGATTAAGCGCCGTGTACACTATTTAACTGTATGTTAGCATGATCCGGAACGGTTGTATCTATACAAAACGACGCTACAGTCCAAATATCATACATAACCGGGAAAGTGTCATATAACCACAAAACAAGGCCCGGGCCTAATTTATTTGACTTTGACATCCCTTTATTGTATTATCAAAAGAGTCCTAAATCATGGATACGGAGGCTGGATTATGCAGTTGAAAAACATACTGAAAGAATTAAAATATACCTGCTCCGGCAATACGGACGTTGAAATAACCGATATCGTTTATGATTCGCGCAAGGTGGTCAAAGACTGCGTGTTTGTGTGCCTGTGCGGTTCTTCCGTTGACAGCCACGACTTTGCGCAGCAGGCGGCGGACGCCGGCGCGGCCGCGATTGTCGCGCAGCGGCCGGTAACGGTGCGCAATGCGGCAGTGATTTTGGTGGAAAGTACGCGCTATGCCATGGCGGTGATGGCGGCGGCTTATTTCGGGCATCCCGCTGACCAGCTTCGCGTGGTGGGCATTACCGGCACGAAGGGCAAAACGACGGTTTCCTATATGATCCGTTCCATTTTAGAAGCGGGCGGAATCAAGACCGGCATCATCGGGACCATCGGGACGGTTGTTGGTGACGAAGTGATTCAGACGAACAACACCACGCCGGAATCGTACGATGTGCAGCGTTTCCTGCGCAAAATGGCGGACAGCGGCTGCAAAGCCGCCGTGATCGAGGCCTCTTCCATCGGGCTAAAGGACCACCGCGTGTCGGGCTTTGTCTTTGACATCGGGCTGTTCACCAATTTTTCGCCCGACCATATCGGCGGCAGCGAGCATAAAACGCTGGAAGAGTACCTGCAGTGCAAAAGCATGCTGTTCCGGCAGTGCCGGACCGGTATTATCAATATAGACGATGAAAATTACTCCGGAATGATAGAAGGCCATACCTGTACGATCGAGACCTACGGCTTTTCACAGAAAGCCGGGCTGCGCGCGGGCAATGAAAAGCTCATTTCGCGCCCGGGTTATCTCGGCGTTCATTTTGACCTTGAAGGCCAGCTTGGCTTCGGCGTGGACGTTGATATTCCAGGACGGTTCAGCGTTTACAACGCGCTTGCGGCCGTGGCGGTCTGCCGCCATTTTGATATGACCCAGCAGGCGATCGCCGAAGGACTGAACACGGTCAAGGTCAAGGGAAGGGTGGAACCGGTCAGTGTTCCCGGAAATTACACTCTGCTGATCGATTATGCGCACAATGCGCTGAGTATGGAAAATATTCTGGAAACTCTGCGCGAGTACCATCCTCACCGCCTGATCTGTATGTTCGGCGCCGGGGGCAACCGCGCGCGTTCCCGCCGCTATGAAATGGGCGAGGTCAGCGGAAAACTCGCCGACCTTTCCGTGATTACGGCGGATAATTCACGCTACGAGGATGTCATGGACATTATTGAGGACATCAAGGTCGGAATCGCCAAAACGGACGGAAAATATGTGGTCATTCCCGACCGTAAGGAAGCGATCAAATACTGCATGAAGAACGCCGAAGACGGCGACATCGTCGTTCTGGCGGGCAAAGGCCACGAGGATTATCAGGAAATTCAGGGCATCAAATATCATTTGGATGAACGCGAGGTTATCGCGGATATTATCAACGGAAAAATATAGGTGATCGTATGAGAATGACAGTTGGAGAAATTATCGCCGCTTGCGGCGGGAAGCTGCTCTGCGGCGATCCCAATACCCTGATCATGTCGGTCAGCACGGACAGCCGCAAGATCCAGTTCGGCACCCTCTTTGTCCCCATCGTGGGGGAAAAGACGGACGCCCATTCGTTTATCAGCGCGACTTTTGCGGCGGGGGCTGCCGCAACGCTCACACAGGAGCACGACGGGATGATCGACTCCCACGCGTGGATCCGCGTGCAGAATACGGAACAGGCCCTGCAGAGGATCGCGGCCGTTTACCGGCAGCGGTTCCGTATTCCGTTTGTCGGAATTACGGGAAGCGTAGGCAAAACGACCACGAAGGAAATGGTTGCCCTCGCGCTTTCCGGCTCGTTCAACGTGATGAAAACCGAAGGAAACTATAACAGTCAAATCGGGCTTCCGCTGACCATGTTCCGGATTTCCGACAGGCATCAGGCCGCCGTGGTGGAAATGGGGATGAGCAATTTCGGGGAAATGAGCCGTCTGGCACAGATTGCCGCGCCGGACTATGCCGTTATGACCAATATCGGCATTTCCCATATTGAGCAGCTCAAAACGCAGCAGAATATTTTGAGCGAAAAGCTCCATATTACCGATTGCTTCCATAAGGATTCCATCCTGTTTCTGAACGGGGACGACGCGCTCCTTGCGGGCCTGCACGGGAAACCGGGAATCAAAATCGTCTGGTTCGGCACCGCTTCCTGGTGCGATTTCCGGGCGGAAAATATCCGCACGGCGGCCTCGTCCACCCGGTTCACTCTAATAATACCGGGCGGGTCCTGTGAGGTGGAACTTCCGGCGCTGGGGCTTCATAACGTGACCAACGCGCTGGCCGCTTTAGCGGTTGCCAGAACGCTCGGTGTCCCGATGGAAAAGGCCGCTGCAAAGCTTGCGGTGTACCGGCCCCTTGCCATGCGCCAGCAGATCCATCACGTCAGCGATGTCACGATCATCGACGATTCCTATAACGCCAGCCCCGACGCAATCAGAAGCAGCGTTGACGTCCTGTGCGGCTTCCATACGGGCAAGCGCATCGCGGTGCTGGCTGATATGCTGGAGCTTGGGGGTTTCTCTCAGCAGGCGCATTTTGATGTGGGCGCGTACACCGCCCGGACGGGGGTGGACATCGTGCTGACGGTCGGCGAACGGGCCAGAGAAATCGCCGAAGGGGCGCGCAGCGTCAATCCGGACTTCGTCTGCTATTCCTGCGGAGACAATGCGGAAGCGGTTGCAAAGCTCAAATCCCTTCTGACCGGGGGAGACGTGGTGCTTGTTAAGGGTTCCCGCGGAATGAAAACCGATCAGATCGTCAAAGCTCTGCTTTAAAACGGTCTCCTGTTTTTGCTCCCTCCTTGAAGGAACTGGCAGGCAAGGCCTGACTGAAGGAGTTTTAACTCCCTCCGGCGCATTGTCACTTCTCTTTTTTTGACATTCTCCCGCGACGGACTTTTTTAGCCCGCCGCTTTTCTTTCCAGAAATACAGCAGTTGATTCTGTAACAAGTTTGCGTCACTCCCCCGCCGAAGGCGGGGGAGTGACGCCCTTTGTCTCGCAAACGGAAAGGGAATTGCCATAAGATAATTATTTAACAATTTCAGCATCCAAAGATTGCAATAAATTGTGAAATTTTTCATAATTCTGGTCTTTGCCTGTTGCGTTCCGGAAAAACATGTGTTAAAATGTTACTAATTTGTAATATGTGTAACGAATATGTATCATTTTTTCAGATAGGAAGTAGAAAAAAGAGTAACGGAAGTGCAGCAGGAGGTTAAAATGAAAAAGGGGTTCGGGTTTCTATCAGCGTTCGTCGCGGCAATTCTTATCGCTATCCTTTCGATGAATGTTTCTTCAACCGTCAGCGCGGCAAGCGCCAAAACAGGAGTCGGACTTTCCGAACATGTCCTCAAGTCCTATAAAGAGGGATGGAAATACCGTGCCGGCGGGTACGGCCAGTTTTCCGGCGGAGTACGCGGAACCGACTGCTCCGGCCTGATCAAGTCGTATCTTTGGTGGACAGGCGATTCCAGCGACCCCAGACCCAGTTTGGTTTCCGTAGCCGGAAGCTCCGGCGCGATGCTCGATTCCGCCAGCTCAAAAGGTAAAATCAATTACTCCGATTCCTCCTCTCTGCCGCGAATCCACGGGCTGATTCTGTACCAGCCGGGCCATGTCGGTGTTTATGTTGGCAATAACATGGCGGTAGACAATCGTGCGACAGGGGTCAATATCAAATACGAAAAAGTTTTCGGCCGCGATACGCCAAAATGGACCATGTGGTTCAAACTGCCCCAGATTACATATCCGACCACAGGCTTTGCAAGCTTCAACGGCCAGAAGTATTACTATGAAAACGGCCAGTATGTCGTCAATACGACCAGAACCATTTCAGGCGTTACCTATTCATTCGGCGCTTCCGGCGCACTGACCGCTACCTCCGGGGAGGCAATTCAGGCTGCTGTGGAGTCCTCTGGCACGGCCACTTACCTTACACTTCAGGCGGATTCCAAAGGCGCGGATGTGGAAAAGCTGCAGCAGCGTCTGAAGGATCTTGGGTACTATTATGAATCGGTAAACAATTATTATGATTACTGCGTGTCCGATGCTGTCACCGCGTTTCAGAGCGCGGCGGGGATCAATCCCACCGGTATTGCCGACCCGGCCACACAGACAAAGCTGTTTGCGTCCGGCGCGGTGAAAAACCCGAAGCCGGGAACCGTTACGCCGGGCATGCATTCCTCGCTGGTTCTTTCTATGCAGAAAAGGCTGATCGCTTTGGGCTATATGACCGGCGACCCGACCATTTACTACGGGGACCTTACCAAACAGGCCGTTCTGGCCTACCAGAAGGCTTCCGGTCTTGCGCAGACTGGAATTCTGGATCAGGCCGCCCTGAGCGTCCTTTATTCGGATGCCGCGGTGAAAGCCCCGGCGCAGCCGGTTTCCTCCGTAGCGGAGAAGAGCCTTTCCGCTGAAGCTGCTGTGGAAAGTAAATCCGGGACCATCGTCTTCAGCAACATGGTTCCCGCCGTCAACGCCGCGGCGGCTGACAGAAGTGTACAGGAAGCTTCCGGTTCCGACGGCGGTATGATTTTCAGCGTCGTGCTGTTGTCGGTATTTTTGTCCGGCGCCTTTATGACGGTGAAAAGGATTCTAGCTTTACGAAAAAGAACGGCAGCGGTTATTATTAAAAAATGAACAGCTTGATTTCTTAAAAATCCCGCTGAAATCCCGCAGGAGACTGCGGGATTTTTTCATCCATTTAACAATTATTTTGTCTGGAGAAAAACAGAGTATTTCAACGGAAAACAGAGGAAAATTAATAAAATTCGTATGTAATTTAAAAAATTGATAGAAATTTGAGGAAATATTCAAAAAAATCTTGACAAATCGTTTTTGTGACACTATATTTGATATGTTGCGTTTGCATCTGAATTCTATATCGGCGACGCTTCACTGCCGCAGTCAGCAATGACCGCGAAAAATCCTTTGCGGAGGGCAGTGGCAACGGCGTGGCTGGGATTGCGTTTAACCGCTTGGCTTAACGTAACTAATTTTACCGCAAAGGGGATGCACTATTTGGAAAATCCATCCATCATTTCATTAAAAAACATCGCGGTATCGTTTGACGGAGAAATTGTGCTGAAGGATTTTAACCTCAGCATCAGGGACGGTGAATTTGTCACCCTGCTCGGACCTTCCGGCTGTGGAAAAACGACAACCCTCAGGATCATCGGCGGCTTTGTCAAACCGGACACGGGCGATGTTTTTTTCAATGGCAAAAAAATCAACGATCTTCCGCCACATAAAAGGGAGGTCAACACCATTTTTCAGAAATATGCCCTGTTTCCGCATCTGAACGTATACGACAACGTCGCGTTCGGTATGAGAGTACACGGCAAGAGCGAAAATCAGATCAAAGCAACCGTAAAAGAAATGCTCAACCTTGTCAATCTGAACGGTTTCGCACACAGAAATGTCAATCTGCTTTCCGGTGGTCAGCAGCAGCGCGTGGCCATCGCCAGGGCGCTTGCGAATGAACCGAAGGTTTTGCTCCTTGACGAACCATTGGGTGCGCTCGATTTAAAGCTGAGAAAGGATATGCAGGTTGAGCTTAAAAAGATACAGCAGCAGACCGGGATTACTTTTGTTTTTGTTACCCATGATCAGGAAGAAGCGCTTTCCATGTCCGATACCGTCATGGTTATGGACAAGGGCGCCATTCAGCAGATCGGCTCTCCGCGCGACATTTACAACGAGCCGAAAAATGCTTTTGTTGCTGATTTTATCGGAGAAAGCAATATCCTTGACGGCGTGATGCATGAGGATTATCTTGTGGAATTTGCGGGATACCCTTTCAAATGCGTCGACAAAGGCTTTGCACCGGACGAGCCTGTGGATGTGGTGATCCGCCCGGAGGACATCGACGTGGTCGAGCCGGACACCGGCCATCTGTCGGGAATTGTCACCAGTGTGACCTTTAAGGGTGTTCACTACGAAATCATTGTGGACGTCCGCGGCTTTAAATGGATGATCCAGTCGACCGATTTTCAGGAGGTCGGCAAAAAAATAGGAATGATGCTTCAGCCGGACGATATCCACATTATGCATAAATCGGAATACTCCGGTATGTTCGGCGATTACAGCACCTTCAGCGACGAAATGGACGAAGACAGTCAGCCTCTGCCCGAAGAAGGGGAGGTCGAGAGTTAAGAATGAAAGCAAAATCAGCCGCGGCTCCTTATGCTGCATGGATGTCCATTTTTATTATTGTTCCGATGGTTTTGGTCGTTGTTTTTGCGTTCACCGATAAAAGCGGGGCGTTTACCTTTAAAAATATCGCCGAAGTCGGACAGTATTCCAATGTTTTTCTGCGCTCCATCTGGCTGGGCGCTCTGGCCACTGTGATTTCTTTGCTGCTGGGGTATCCGCTTGCCTATATTATTTCCCATATCGGTGTGCGCAGGCAGGGCATGATGATTATGCTCGTCATGCTGCCGATGTGGATGAATTTTCTGCTCCGTACCTACGCCTGGATGACTCTTCTGGAGGACAACGGCATCATCAACAGCCTGCTTGCGTCCTTCGGTCTGGGAAAGCTGCATTTGATCAATACGCAGGGCGCGGTTGTGCTTGGAATGGTCTACAACTATATTCCGTATATGATCCTGCCGCTTTACTCCGTACTTACCAAAATTGATTCCAGTGTGATTGAAGCGGCCCAGGACCTCGGTGCGAATCAGATGCAGGTATTTTCAAAGGTCATTTTTCCTATGAGCATGCCCGGGGTAATTTCCGGAATCACCATGGTCTTTGTACCGGCGGTCAGTACCTTTATCATTTCCAAAATGCTCGGCGGCGGCGCCAATTTGATGATCGGCGATCTGATTGACATGCAGTTTCTGGGAAGCGCCTACAACCCGAATCTGGGTTCCGCCATTTCGTTGGTCCTTATGGTGCTGATTCTTATCTGCATGGGGATTATGAACCAGTTTGACGACGGGGAGAGCAACGGGGGAGGAATCATGATATGAAAACAATTTCAAGGATTTATTCAGCCGTCCTGTTCCTGTTCCTCTACGCGCCGATTTTCGTACTGATCGTTTTTTCCTTTAATAATTCCACTACGATGAGCCGTTCTGTCTGGTCGGGCTTCTCTTTTAAATGGTACGCGCAGCTGATGCAGGACGGCATGCTCCTGAACGCTCTGAGAAACACGCTGGTCATCGCGGTAATCGCGGCGGTCGTTTCTACCGTTCTGGGAACGGCCGCGGCCATCGGCATCAACGGTATGAACAAATGGATGAAGCGCATGGTCATGAATGTAACCAATCTGCCCATGGTCAATCCCGAGATTGTCACCGGCGTTTCCCTAATGCTGCTGTTCGTGTTTTTCGCAAAGGGCATGGGAAACGTATCGCTCGGCATGTTTTCCCTGATCCTGGCGCACATTACCTTCTGTCTGCCTTACGTGATTCTGTCCGTCATGCCGAAGCTCCGCCAGATGGATTCCCATCTGTATGAAGCGGCACAGGACCTTGGGTGCAGCCCGGTTCTTGCCTTTTTTAAGGTGGTTCTGCCGGAAATCATGCCGGGAATTGTGACGGGTATGATTATGGCCTTCACCCTTTCCATAGACGATTTTGTCATCAGCTATTTTACAAGCGGGACCACACAGACGCTTCCGATCTTCATCTATTCCATGACAAGAAAGAGAATCAGCCCTGAGATCAACGCGCTGTCCACATTGCTGTTCGGCACGATCATGGTGTTGCTCATCATTGTCAATTTCCGCCAGTCGAAAGACAAGAAAGCGGAAGAAAACCTGATTGAGGAGGCGTGAGATTTGAAAAGAACGATTGCAGCTCTGGTAGCTGCCGTACTGCTTGCCGCCACTGTCAGCCCGTCGGCGTTTGCGTCTTCGGAAGAGCCCGAACAGCCCGCCGCGCCGAAAACAGGGGTGACCATCAATGTATACAACTGGGGCGAGTATATTTCGAACGGCGTCGACGATACGCTTGACGTCAACAAGGAGTTTACCAAACGAACCGGCATCGACGTGAACTATACCACGTTCGACACCAACGAATCCCTTTACTCCAAGCTTGCCAACGGCGGGGCGAACTACGACATTATCATTCCTTCGGATTATATGATTTCGAAGCTGATTGAAGAGAAAATGATTGAAAAGCTGGATTTCAGCAATATTCCGAATTTCCAGTATATTGACAAACAGTTCCGCAACCCGAAATACGACCCGAAAAATGAATATTCCGTTCCCTACACCTGGGGGGTAGTCGGCATTTTTTACAATAAAAAATACGTAAAAGAGCCGGTCGACAGCTGGAAAATTTTGTGGGATAAAAAGTACGCGGGAAAAATCCTGATGTTCGACAATCCGCGCGATTCCTTCGGCATCGCTCAGAAAATTCTAGGCTATTCCTACAACAGCACGAATGTGGAGGAGTGGGAGAACGCCGCGAAGCTTTTAAAGGAGCAGAAGCCGCTTGTTCAGGCCTATGTCATGGACCAGATTTTTGACAAAATGTCCAGCGGCGACGCCTGGCTTGCACCGTATTACGCGGGGGATGCCGCCACTCTGGTGGAAGATAATCCGGATATCGGTTTTTCCATCCCGACGAAGGAGGGGACAAACTTCTTTGTCGATGCAGTCTGCATTCCGACCGGCGCCCGGCACAAAAAAGAGGCCGAGGCGTACATCAACTTTCTCTGCGACCCCGAAATAGCCGCGGCGAACGTGGACTATATCGGTTACTCCACGCCGGAGTCGGCCGCTAAGGAGCTTTTGCCGGAAGAAACCGTCAACAATCCCATCTTTTATCCCGACAAGGAAATTTTGAATAAATCGGAAACCTTTGTCAACCTTCCCGAGGATACGAATCTGCTGCTGGATACGCTTTGGGCGGAAGTAAAAATGGGCGGTCCCGGCCAGACGGCGACACTGGTCGCGGTTCTCTTGGGATTTTTGCTGCTTTATATCGGAATTGTTGTTTATAAAAAAATGAAAGCGAAACGCGAACTGCAATAAAATTGCATTTTTTAAAAATGAAAAAGCCCGCGGCGTTTATGCGCCGCGGGCTTTGCGATTTTATCCCATCTCATGTAAATGAAGGCATTTTCGGCCTAAGACAGCGCAATTGGAGAAAATAATTCCAGTTAATTCCAATAATTAAGAGAATTGTCATAATAATTTCACCGCCCCGTGGCAGATTAATAAAGCGGCGCAAGGGAGGTGAAATTTTGAAAAAATTTCTAAAAGGATTCACCGCATTCGCGGCTGTGCTGGCTCTTTTGTATGCTGCCAGTGTCGGCATGGCCGATTATTTCACACCTGATTCCTATAAAATTACTGCCGGAAGCAGTCTGCAATGGGGCTCGGACGCAATTACGGCGGTAGCCGAAAACGGCGCCGATATTTCCACTGGCATAGGTACGACACCGAATAAAAGTTACAAGGCCAAGCTGATGCTCTATCGCGTAATTCCTATCAAGACGGTCAACGTGGATGTCGTCAAGGAAACGCTTCTGGTGCCGTGCGGCACGCCGTTTGGGATCAAAATGTTTACAAACGGTGTGGTTGTCGTAGGCGTAGCCGATATTAAAACTTCATCCGGAACCGTGAACCCCGCAGCCGTAGCGGGTTTGAAGGTTGGCGATATCATTACGGAGGTTGACGGCAGAAAAGTCAATACCAACGCGGAGATCATCGATATGGTCACAGACAGCGAAGGCCACAGCCTTACTTTTACCGTTTCCAGAGACGGACAGGTCTTTACGACCGCTGTTCAGCCGGTTAAATCCGAAATTGATTCCCAATACAAAGCCGGCGTATGGGTGCGGGACAGCACTGCGGGAATCGGGACGCTTACCTTTTACAATCCTGTTACAAAATGTTTCGCCGGTCTGGGCCATGGTGTCTGTGATACGGATACCAATGAGCTGATGCCGCTGCTGAACGGAGACATTGTTCCCGTCACAATCAGCGGAATTACCAAAGGTGAAAAGGGAAGTCCTGGAGAACTTCGGGGATATTTCAGCACCGATACCGCAATGGGAACGCTGGAAGCCAATGTTCCGGCCGGTGTTTACGGAACTATGAACACCGCTCCCAAAGGCGAAGCCCTGGAAGTGGCGATGAAACAGGAAATCAAAGCCGGTCCCGTCAAAATCCTTTCGACCATAGACGGCGGCAGGCCGCAATACTTTACCGCTGAAATTGAAAAAATAGACTATCGCGAAAATGTACAAAGTAAAAACATGGTTTTGCACATTACCGACGAAAAGCTGCTGAACATCACCGGCGGAATTGTTCAGGGAATGAGCGGCAGCCCGATTATTCAAAACGAAAAAATTATCGGCGCTGTGACCCACGTTTTTGTGAATGATCCGACACGAGGATATGGCATCTTTGCTGAAAATATGCTGTCGGTTTCACAGAGCGTTAGCTCGAATGACAAAGAAAAAGCTTCTTAATCCGATGTACCGCTTTTATATTTCCCCTTTTTAGCAAAAAATATTTTTACAACCTATTGCCATTTTTTCCAATATATGGTAATATAACGGTAAATTAAATCTATTAGGGGGACACTCAAAATGGAAAAGCGTATTAAACTTCTCATAGCAAATGACAGTGCAGAGTTTAACCGTGATTACGGTCGAATTTTCGAACAATCCGGCATGGAAATAATCTATACGCAAAAGGATGGCATGAAACTGCTTGAAAAAATAGAAGCCATCCATCCTGATGTTGTCCTTGCCGATCTGTTTATGCCTCGTTTGGATGGAATAGGCGTGATGAAAGCGACTCAGGCAAAGGTTCCGGGCATAGGACCGATGTTTGTAATTATTTCCAATTTTACCAGCCCTGCTTTGGAGCGTGAAGTGATGATGTCGGGAGCGGCTTATTTTGCGATTTATCCATTTAACGCCGCGGACCTTTCCGACAGAATCATTCAGCTTTGTTCCATTTCCGGCTTAACGCAGAAAGCGCCTTCCAGACAGCAGGCACCGGCCGCAGCGGAGCCGTCGCTTGAAATTCAGGTAACTGAAATACTCCATCAAATAGGTGTCCCTGCTCATATCAAAGGCTACCACTATTTACGCGACTCAATTATTATGGCAATAGAAACACCGGATATTATCAATGCAGTTACCAAACAGCTCTACCCCAGCGTTGCAAAACAGTATGATACAACGGCTTCGCGCGTGGAACGCGCCATTCGCCATGCAATAGAGGTCGCGTGGGACCGCGGCGACGTGGATATCCTCAATTCCTACTTCGGCTATACCATCCACAATACGCGCGGAAAACCGACCAACAGCGAGTTTATTGCAATGATCAGTGACAGGCTTAGGCTCCACATGAAAAGCGCAAGCTGATTTTGATTTTTAAATTCTAATGCACTCCTTTACTTTATCGGATGTGAATTTTTATTCTGCCTTTAAAGTAAAGGAGTTTTATTTTAGCATGGGTGGTGATTGCTATGAGACGAAGCATCTTGATTATCCTTCTGCTTGTGATGACGCTGAATTTCACCGGCTGTAAAAATACCGCCAAAACGGAAGCCGCTGGCAAAACCGCCGCCGGCGCGCAGAGCAAGGTCCCGGATAATCTTAAGCTGGTCAGCCTTACAAAAATCAGCGCGGACGATATCCTGTATGTTTACGTTGATCAGGTTTATCATACGGAGGTTTATGTCTGCAAAAATTTGAAATCAAATACGGTCAGTATTTCCACCAACAAATAAAAGAGGCGGATCAGTTCGATCCACCTCCGCGGTAATTAATGACATTTGTAAAATCGATGGCCAAATCATCCGGCTCTCCCGCCAAAAGGTCGGCCTGTACTTCCTTGGGGGCTTTTCCCTGCTGGGTGATTTTTTCTTTTTTATCCCGGTTGGTTTCCCCGTGGTCGGGTCGGTCAGGCATATCATTCACTCCCTTCGTTTCACGGCTTAGTATAACACCGTACACGGCATTTCATTCAAGGCCCGGGAATCAGGAAGAAAATGCAAATTTTTTATTTGGATTGGCAGGTGTTTTCAGTATGCTTCCAGACGGCGCTGCTTGCGCAGCCTGCGCCGCTTTTCGCCGGCCTCCCATTCCATTTTTTCCTGAAAGCTTTCACAGATCAGCCCGGGAACAGCGGTCGGCTTTTCATTTTCATCAAGCGCTACAAGAACCAGATATGCTGTGTTTACAAGCCTTCTCTGTCCCGACAGGTCCTCGGAAAAGCTGTCGACACGCACTTCCATCGAAGTTGTTCCGACGTAAGTGATTTTGCCGTGTAAAACTACCAGGTCGGTCATGTAAACCGGGCTTTTGAACCGGAGCGTGTCGATTTCCGCCGTGGTGACGTTGCGGTTGGAATGCCTGCGCGCAACAGTCCCCGCGACAATGTCGATCCAGGAGGCGAGCCGCCCGCCGAAAACACGCCCCTGGCCGTTCAGATCGTTTTCAAAGATGACCTGTATCTGTTCCGTTTCAGAATCCGACACCCTTTTTGCCGGTAACTCGTTCATAGTACCACCAGTCCTTTTCAATGGATTCATACACTTAATCATATACGATCCTTGGAAAAAACTCAATACAAGGTTGCATTCCTTCCCCCGCTAAAGGAAGGGGGGGAGGAATGCGTTTTGTCTTGCAAACTGAAATGGAATTGCTATAGGCGGGGGCGCCTCTATAATTGTTAACACAATTTTAATTTTTAATTAGTGACAGGATTGTAATTGCGCCGCGGCGGATAAAACATTATAATAATAACCATTCGATCAAAATTCGATCAAAAGGAAGGGACGAATGGATGGGAAGAAAGCCTCACTGCTGCGCCGTTATCGTTGCCGCCGGAAGTTCCACCCGCATGGCGCTCGGTTTTTCGAAGCAGTTTGTTTCCCTTTGCGGGACGCCCGCCATTGTGCGTACGCTTTCCGCCTTTAGCAGCGCGGAATTAATCCAAAGTATCGTTGTGGTCTGCCGTGAAGAAGATATAGCTCAGGTCGGCAACGAGATTCAGAAATATAAAATCAACAAAGTAACCGCGATCGTCGAAGGGGGCGCTACCCGGCAGAAGTCCGTTGCGGCGGGAATTTCCGCAGTGCCGGAAGCTGCCGCCTATTTTGCCGTTCACGATGGGGCAAGAGCGCTGATTACTCCCGAAGAAATCAACGCGTCGGTGGAAGACGCCTATGAGTGCGGCGCCTCCGCGCTTGCGGTTCCCGTTAAGGATACGATTAAAATAATCGGGAAGAATCATTACGTGGTTTCCACCCCGGAGCGTTCCACCATGTGGGCGGTCCAGACCCCGCAAGTGTTTGAGCGGGGACTTTACCAGCGGGCGATGAAGCAGGCTATGACGGACGGAGGAGATTATACGGACGACTGTCAGCTGGTTGAACATATAGGCGTAAAGGTGCATTTGTGTATGGGAACGTATACGAATATCAAGCTGACCACGATGGAGGATGTGGAAATTGCGCAGACCATTTTGAAAGGCAGGGAGGTGCCGCTATGAGAATCGGCCACGGCTACGATGTGCACCGGCTGACGGAAGGCAGAAAGCTGATTTTAGGCGGTGTTGAAATTCCGTATGACAAGGGCCTTCTGGGCCACTCCGACGCGGACGTGCTTGCCCACGCCGTCGCCGACTCCCTTTTGGGGGCCGCCGCTCTCGGCGATATCGGGACGCATTTTCCGGACACGGATCCCGCTTTCAAAAGCGCGGACAGCCTTGTGCTGCTTACGCGGGTTTGTACGCTTCTTGCTCAAAAGAATTACCATATTGCAAATATTGACGCCACGGTCGTTGCGCAGGCGCCGAAATTAAAGCCCTATATTGCAGCCATGAGGGAGAGGCTGGCGGCGGCCTGCGGGGTTGATCTGGATCAAATCAGCGTAAAGGCCACCACCGAGGAGCAGCTTGGATTTACCGGTGCCGGCAAAGGAATTGCCGCTCACGCGGTATGTCTTATTGAATCATAACCGATAGTCAAAAGGCATGTTTCCGGCATACTCTGTAGTAAAAACAGAGAGGTGATTATCATGAGCAAACCGATGATTTTGATTAGTTCAATCACGTATGCCATGAAGAGCCGCGACATCCTATTCAGCTACGGTATTAAAGCTTATGTTGAAAGAACACCGGGCGGCAACCGTGCCGGCTGCGGTTACAGTATATATGTTCCCGACAGAACGGATGAGGCGGAGAGTATTTTAGTCGGTGCCGGCATTAAAATACTTGGACGAGCGGAAAGAGCCGGATCATTATGATTTATCTTGACAATGCCGCGACTACGTACCCAAAGCCGAATTCCGTTCTAAGTGCGGTGAATGTTGCTTTGAGAAATTATGGGGCCAACCCCGGACGCGCCGGCCACAGTATGTCGCTTGCAGCGGCAGAGGAGGTTTACCGCTGCCGTAAGGCAGCGGCTGATTTTTTTCATGCGCCGGGGCCGGAATGCGTTGTATTTACTCTGAATTGTACGCATGCGCTGAATTATGTGATAAAAGGGTTGCTCAGGCCCGGCGACCACGCGGTGGTTTCCTGCCTTGAGCACAACGCCGTCATGCGGCCCCTGCAAAAACTGATGGAGTCCGGAGTGACTGTTACCAGAGCACGGGTTTTTCCGGGCGATAACGACGCCACGGTAGACGCTTTTCGCAGTGCGATCAAGGAAAACACGAAGCTTATTGTCTGTACACACGCTTCCAATGTCTGGGGAATCCGGCTGCCGGTCGAGCGCATTGCCGCGCTGGGCCATATTTACGGCATCCCGATTGCGGTCGACTGTGCACAGTCGGCGGGCGTTCTGCCGATTGATATGGCGGACGGCGGTTTCGACTATCTCTGTATTGCGGGCCATAAGGGCCTTTACGGACCGATGGGAAGCGGTATGCTGATTACGCCGTCCGGCGCGGCGCTTCCTACGATCATTGAAGGCGGAACCGGGACCAACTCTCTTTTGCTGGAACAGCCTTCCAGCATGCCGGACCGCATGGAAAGCGGCACTCAGAACATGCCGGGCATCTCCGGGCTGAGGGCGGGAATTGAATTCGTGAAAGGCCGCGGGGTCTACACGATCTATCAGCATGAGATGTCGCTGATTCGGCATCTGTATAAAAGACTGTCGGAAATAAAAAGCGTGAAGCTTTACACGGCGGAGCCGGACGCGCCGTATTTCGCACCGGTACTTTCGTTCAATGTAGGCGACGTTCCCAGCGAAACTATCGCGCAGAAGCTGAACACCCGGGGCTTTGCGGTGCGCGCAGGGCTGCACTGCGCGCCTGCGGCGCATGATTTTATGGGGACTCTGACACAAGGTACCGTGCGGGTCTGCCCGTCCGCTTTCAGCAATTTAGGCGAAATTAACAGTTTTGTTTCGACTCTGATGAAAATAATCTGAAAATAAAGATAAAAGGATTGCATATCAAATTATATATGTTAAAATTAAAAGGGATGTGCCTTATTCTGACGAAGGGAAGTAAGTTATGGATGTCGTTGTAACCATATGGAATTCGTTTATCGGTATTGTGAAACTGTTTCGTGTTTCCGATGCGTTAGACGTCATTCTGGTTTCCTTTATCCTTTACAGTGGAATCAAACTGGTTCGTGAAACAAGAGCGGAACAGCTGATTAAAGGAATTATTGTGCTTCTGGCTGTGTGGGGGGTGTCCTATGCCCTGAAGCTTTATATGATGAAAAACCTGCTGACCTATTTTTTTCAATTCAGCGTTGTGGCCGTTATGGTGGTCTTTCAGCCGGAAATCCGGCGTGCGCTGGAACAGATCGGCCGCAGCGGGATGGGGAATAAGCACTGGCTGTTCGGGGTTTCAAACGATGACCTTGAAACGATGAGGCAGCAAAACCGCAGGGGCGTGAATGCCGTTGTGGATGCCGCGGCGGTTCTGCAGAAACAGAAAACGGGTGCCCTGATTGTTTTTGAAATGCAGACAAAGCTGGGTGATATTATTGATACGGGCACAGTGGTGAATGCCATTCCGTCCCCGCCCATTATCTGCAATGTTTTTTTCAACAAGGCTCCGCTTCACGACGGCGCCATGATTATGCGTGACGGTATGGTGTATGCCGCGGGCTGCATTCTGCCGCTGACAAAGAACGACAGTGTCAGCATTGAACTCGGCACCCGCCACCGCGCCGCGATCGGCATGAGTGAGAACTCCGATGCCGTTGTGGTTGTGGTGTCCGAAGAGACGGGCCAGATTTCCGTTGCCGTAAACGGCGTCCTTACGCGCAATTATACCAGGGAAACGCTGAAAAGCGAGCTGGAAAGCCTGATCCTGACCAGTGAGGCCGAACCCGGCGAGAAACGTCAGAGCATCATCCCTTCGATCAGGAGGGCGAAAAAGAAATGAAGCATAGAAAATTTAACATAGGACGTTTATTTTATGATGATAAATTTGTAATGCTGTTTTCCGTCCTTTTTTCCATCGTCCTGTGGATTTTTATGGCTACCGGAAACACGGAGGAGTTTCCAAGGCAAATCACCGATGTGCCGGTCGTCATCAATCTGTCGGACGCAGCGCAGGAGGACGGGTTAAAGGTTTTCAGTCCGGTCGACCAGACCGCGACCGTGTCCATTAAAGGCAACAGCCTGATCGTCAATCAGATCAAGGCTTCCGATATGCAGGTTGTGGCTCCGCTGGCTTCCACTATTACCAGTCCCGGAAGCTACACATTTAATTTATCGGTTCAGAAAAAGGGGACCCTTTCCGATTACGATTGGGTTTCCATTTCCCCCAGCCAGGCGATCATTACAGTGGACCGGTATGCGGAAAAGACCTTTACCATCCAGAATGACATCAAATACAAGTCCGGTTATCAGTCCGATCCCGCTTTCTTTGTCAGCTCACCTACCTTTAGCAGCGACACGGTTACGGTTTCGGGTCCTGAAAAAGAAGTCTCACAGATTAACAAAGTGTCTGTACAGTACGAGATCAGCGATACGCTGAAAGAAACCAAAAGCTTTGCGACCGATTTGGTCATGTACGACGCAAACGGCAATAAAATTGCGAGCAACAAGCTGAAAATGAGCGAGCAGAAGGTGGATGTGACCATTCCCGTCCTTGCAAGGCAGGTCCTGCCTCTCAACGTGAGCTTTACCAACAAGCCTCTGGGCCTGTCGTTTGCCTCCGGTCAGATCAAAATTGACCCTCAGACTATTGAAGTGGCGGGCCCGCAGGATGTACTGGCCAACCTGACGGAGATCAGTCTTGCTCCGCTGGATTTTTCGGGTATCAGCCCGACGAGAAATTCCTTTGACGTAAACGTTACCCTTCCGGCTACCTGCAAGAATCTGAGTAATGTTCCGGTTGCCAAGGTTACGCTGGATTTGAGTTCCATGTCCACGCGGCAAATGGTGGTCAATAATTTCACCGTTAAAAATCTTGCGGCCGACAAGTCCGCCACCGTTTATACCAAGACCCTGACGGTTACGGTGGTCGGGCCGGAGGCTGAGATTTCCAAGCTGACGGAAAACAGTCTTTCTGCTCAGATCGATATGTCCGGCAAGGAAAATTTCACCGGGCACACGGAAATGCCGGTCACCATCAGTGTGGGGAATTCCGTAAGCGCCTGGGTGTACGGAAGCTACATGGCAAATATCAGCGTTGCCTCCAAAAGCGGGTAGCCCGTAAAAAATCTGCTTTATTCGGCCCTTGCAATGAAATGAATGACGCCGTGAAAACGGATAGCAAACACCTCCGGCTGCAAGAAACTGCAGGCGGGGGTGTTTTTCTGAAAGTGTGCGATATTATTTAATTATTGGCTTTAAACTTTTCGCCGGTTGAGATATAATAAATATATCATAATATCCTATATATTATAAAAAAGGGAAGCAGGTGTTTTTTTGACTAGCAATTTTACGGTGCCTCTGTCCAAGGTGATTGGCGAGCTGTCGCTGGATACGATTTATATGCCCGGAGACCCTGAAGATATTTTGATTTCTTCCACGGATGTCAACCGCCCGGGACTGGAACTGAACGGGTTCTATGATTATTACGATACAAGGCGCATTATTATTTTCGGCAACGCGGAGGCCTCCTTTCTGAGGTCGATTTCCTCCGATAAGCGCAGCACGGTTTTGAACGAGATTTTTTCCCAAAAGCCTCCCGCCGCGATTATTGCGCGCAGCATAGAGCCGATGTCCGAACTGCTGGAGGCAGTCAAAACCCATGAAATACCGCTTTTAACAACGCCGGAGACGACCTCCAGCCTGGTGGCTTCCCTTGTTTCCTTCATGAACGTGGAGCTTGCCCCGCGGATTACGCGCCATGGGGTGCTGATCGAGGTTTACGGCGAGGGAATCCTTCTGGTCGGCGACAGCGGCGTCGGAAAAAGCGAAACAGCCATAGAGCTGGTTAAGCGCGGTCACCGTCTGATCGCGGACGACGCGGTGGAAATACGCAAGGTGTCCGCTAGATCGCTGGTCGGACAAGCCCCGGACAACATTCGGCATTTTATTGAGCTTCGCGGCATAGGCATTATTAACGCCCGCCGAATTTTCGGAATGGGCGCCGTCAAGCTGACGGAAAAGATCGACATGGTGATCAACATGGAAATCTGGGACAATAATAAGGTCTACGACCGTATGGGCATCGACAGCGAATACACGGAAATTCTTGGCATCAAGGTGCCCGTGCTGACCATTCCGGTGAAGCCGGGCAGAAACCTTGCAATCATCATCGAAGTGGCCGCCATGAACAACCGTCAAAAAAAGATGGGCTATAACGCGGCGCAGGAGCTGATGCAGAACCTCGGCATGGATATTTCCGTGCTGCAGGAATCGGAAAAAAAGCTGGATCTGGATTTATAATACAGGAATAAGGGAATAGAAGCTTGGAGTAAACATGAATATCATCGCAGATACGCATACGCATACAATCGCGTCCACACACGCCTACAGTACCTTACAGGAAATGGTGCACGCAGCATTTTTAAAGAAGCTCTATGCCATCGCTATTACCGACCACGGCATCACCATGCCGGGTGCGCCGGGCCGCTGGTATTTTCACAATTTACGGATCGTTCCACATCTTCTGGAAGGGGTGCTTGTCCTGCGCGGGCAGGAGACTAATATTATTGATTTTGACGGCAGTATCGACCTTGAAAAGGACAGCATCTCGACGATGGACTGGGTGGTTGCCTCCATCCACGCGGAAGCGATTCCGAAGGAAAGGCCGACTGTCGAGGAAGTTACAAACGCATGGATGAATATTGCGAAGAATTCGCATATTCAGGTAATCGGGCACAGCGGTACGCAGAAATACCGGTACGATTACGAGTCGGTGATCCCGGAATTCGGGCGTCGGGGAAAGCTGGTGGAGCTGAACGAAAGCAGTTTTACCGGAAGGGAGTCGTCCATCCCCAACTGCAAAAAGATCATGGAAATCTGTAAAAAGCGCGACGTGCCTGTTATTGTCAACACGGATTCCCATTTTTCCAGCCTGGTGGGCTGTTTTGACCGGTCGCTGGCGCTGTTGAAGGAAGTGGATTTCCCCGAGGAGCTTGTGGTGAACTCCAGCGTAGAGCGTTTTCAGGCATATCTCAGGGAGTATACGAATGTTTTTAGCGATCCTTTATTACAGTAAAAATGATTCCGATTGTCCGGATTGCCGTAAATCCGATTGACATTGTCGGAATAGCCGGAGGAAACAATGAATCATTTAGAACAGCTTGCCCTGACGGCGGAAGACCTGGGCTGTAAAGTCAGCCGCAAGGAACCGATGAGCAGGCACACCACCTTTAAAATCGGAGGACCGGCGGATTTGTTTATTACTGTGTCCTCGCGTGCGGAAATCCAGAAACTGTACCGCGCGGCGGCCGAACTGGAAGTGCCGCTGATGCCGATCGGAAACGGCTCCAACATGCTTGTGAGCGACGACGGGATACGGGGCGCGGTTGTCGCGCTGGACGGCGAATTCCGTGAAATCAGGCAGAACCCGGACGGTACGGTTTCCTGCGGCGCGGGCGCGTCCCTGGCGGGGGTTTGCGTTTTTGCCCGGGAGCGTTCGCTGACCGGCCTTGAGTTCGCGTGGGGAATTCCCGGAGCGGCGGGCGGGGCCGCATTTATGAACGCGGGCGCCTACAATCAGGAAATGAAGAGCGTGCTTCTTTCCTGTACGCATGTTACAAAGGAAGGGAAAATCGGCACGCTGTCCGGCGAGGCGCTGCGGCTGGGTTACCGCCGCAGCGCCTATACCGATAACGGATACACCATTCTGGAGCTCAGGCTCGATCTGAAGCCGGGGGATCAGGACGAAATTTCGGCGGAAATGGATGACCTTTACAGCCGCAGAAAATCAAAGCAGCCGCTGGAGATGCCGAGCGCTGGAAGCGTGTTTAAACGGCCGGAGGGCCACTTTGCCGGCACTCTGATCGAGGCCTGCGGCCTGAAGGGCAGAACGGTGGGGGGCGCGATGGTCAGCCCCAAGCACGCGGGCTTTATTGTCAATACCGGCACAGCAACCTGCCGGGATGTGACGGAGCTGATTAAAATCATTCAGGATACGGTTTATCGGCAGACGAAGGTATCTTTGGAATGCGAAGTGAAAACCATTGGCGGTTAGGGAGGAATTATGGAGTTTCTAATTATTACGGGCCTTTCTGGCGCGGGCAAATCCCGCGCCATTGACGCGTTGGAGGATATCGGCTTTTACTGCATAGATAATATTCCGCCTAAGCTGATCATCGCTTTCTACGAAATGTCCAAACAGGCGAAAGGTACGCTGTCCCGGGTAGCGGTCGTCACCGATATCCGCGGAGGGGACATGTTTTCCAGCCTGTTTGAAACGCTGGACCAGATGAAAAGCGAAAACAAGGAATATAAAATTCTGTTTCTGGACGCGAACGATTCTGTGCTGATGAACCGTTTTAAGGAAACCCGCCGCAAGCATCCGCTGGTGGAAAACTGCCTTGGTTCGCTGGAACAGGCCGTAAAGCTGGAACGGGATGTTTTAAAGCCAGTCCGCGAATGCGCGGATTATATCATCGATACCTCGTATCTTTCGCCCGCGCAATTAAAAAAACGCATTTCCGGTCTGTTTCTGGGTGATTCCTCCGACGCGCTGATGATCCACTGTGTTTCCTTTGGATTCAAGTATGGGATTCCCGCCGAGTCGGATTTGGTGTTTGACGTGCGTTGTCTGCCTAACCCCTACTATGTTGAGAATTTGCGCAATCTGACCGGGCTTGACGAGCCGGTGCGCAGCTATGTGATGAAATGGGAGCAGACGCAGGGCTTTATCGAACGCTTTTTGAATCTGATCGATTACATGATCCCGCTCTACTGCAACGAAGGAAAAAGCCAGCTTGTGATTGCGATTGGCTGCACTGGCGGACATCACCGCTCCGTTGCCCTGGCCCAACTTCTGTACAATCATCTGCTGGAACAGAATAGGAGGACAAGCGTCAACCACCGCGATATTCAAAAGCAATAACAGAATCGGGAGCGTGCAAAAATGTCATTCGCGTCTGAAACAAAAACCGAACTCTGTCAGGCAATGCCGCAAAATTCCTGCTGCCGGAAAGCGGAATGCT
>ENA-OXEN01000024-OXEN01000024.1-human-gut-metagenome-genome-assembly--contig:-NODE-24-length-27159-cov-12.461555_pt1 | contig 27159 bp, 22 predicted proteins | sample MGYA00249358_ERZ652249 | MGnify/ENA primary metagenome ERZ652249 (study PRJEB26925, sample SAMN05826761) | human gut metagenome | biome: ENVO:2100002; feature: ENVO:00000062; material: ENVO:00002003... | reverse complement strand
GTCGGAGACGATGGCCATGACGGTGCCTTCGTTGGTGGCACGGCCGGCCTTCTTGGCCACGGCGGCCAGACCGCGCGTGCGCAGCACATCGACGGCCTTGTCCATGTCGCCGTCGGCCTCGACGAGCGCCTTCTTGCACTCCATCATGCCGGCGCCGGTCATTTCACGGAGTTCCTTGACCATGGAAGCGGTAACAGCAGCCACGTTGTTCCTTTCTCTCACGATGCCGCGGCCTTGGGACGCGGCGGGGTGTCGAGCGCCGCCGCGCGGGAAGGGCGCGACGGCGCGTTCAGTGCAATAGATGCGCAGATCAGCTTATTCGGCGGCAGGGGCAGCGGCCTCGGCGGGCGCGGCCTCGGCGGCAGGGGCCTCCACGGCCTCCACGGCGGCAGCCTCGACGGCGACCTCGCCCATGTCAGCGGCGGTCACCGGCACGCCCACGCCGGCGATGACGGCGTCGGCGATGAAGTCGGCCAGCAGGCGGACCGAGCGGATGGCGTCGTCGTTCGCGGGGATGCCGTAATCGACGTCGTCCGGATCGCAGTTCGTATCCAGCGTGCCCACCACGGGGATGTCGAGGCGGCGGGACTCATGGATGGCGATGGCCTCGCGGTTCGTGTCGATCACAAACACGGCGTCGGGCGTGCGCTTCATGTTGCGGATGCCGTTGAGGTTCGTCTGCAGCTTGGACAGCTCCTTGCGCAGCAGGATCTGCTCCTTCTTGGGCAGCACGGCCATGCGGCCGTCGGCCTCCATGGCCTCCAGCTCCTCCATGCGGTTCACGCGGGAGCGGATGGTCACGAAGTTGGTCAGCATGCCGCCGAGCCAACGGGCGTTCACGTAGGGCATGCCGCAGCGGTTCGCAGCATCGGCGACAGCCTCCTGGGCCTGCTTCTTCGTGCCCACGAACAGCACGGTGCCGCCCTTCTTGGCCAGCTCGGACACGAACGTGTACGCCTGGTCGAGGCCCACGAGCGTCTGCTTGAGGTCGATGATGTAGATGTCCCCGCGGCTGCCGAAGATGTACGGCTTCATCTTGGGGTTCCAACGGCGCGTCTGATGGCCGAAGTGGCTGCCCGCATCGAGCAGCGAGGTGATGCTGACTTTCGTCATGACTCTCTCCATTCGTTAGTCCTCTGCCTGCGGTCATCCCCGAGCCCCGCAGCCTTTTTCGGTTGGCCACTAGCGGAGCGGGTCGCGCAAGCATGCGTAATTAGAAACCGCAGAATTATACCACGCCGCCCAGCGTTTGCAAGCGGGATGGGACAAATCGCGCAGGGTTGCCAAGCCGTGCCCCTAGGCGCGATCCAACCAAATCTCATCAGCCAATCAAGCTTTTTAGAACATACGATGTACATTGCATGCATTGTGCATTTTCAGAGGGTGAAAGCGCGGCAGCACGATATACTAAAGCCAGCACACCGGAAAAGCCGCGGGCTCGCAAACAGAAGGCGGCGCTCCGCATACCCCTCGCATCCATGCATATCCCTCCCCAGCCGCCATCATCGACAGGCCACTCAAGGGAAGGAATCGCATGAACACCGCAAAAGACCGCAACACCCCCTGCAAACCGTCCGAGAACGAAAGCCTGGGAAACCTGGTGGACGGCGCGTTTTACACGCACATCCACGAGATCATGTCGAACGCTCGCAAGCGCGCCTATTCGGCGGCGAATTTCGCCATGGTGCAAGCGTACTGGCATATCGGCGAAAGCATCGTAGCGAAGCAGAAGGGGCTCGAGCGCGCCGAGTATGGATCGAAGCTGATCCAGCAGCTGTCGAAGCGCATGACGGCCGATTTCGGCAAAGGGTTCACCGTAGCCAACCTGAAGAATATGCGGCAGTTTTTCCTCACGTTCCCAAAAGGCTACGCACTGCGTAGCGAATTGAGCTGGACGCACTATCGCATGCTCATGCGTATCACCAACAACGATGCACGTCAATTCTACCTGGAAGAATGCGCCCAGGGAAACTGGAGCACGCGCGAACTCGAACGGCAGATCGACTCCCGCGCCTACGAGCGTCTTCTCGGCAAGCCCACGTTCGCCTCCTTGCCCGACGGCGAACCCGTTCCCAAACAGCCCGAGAACATCATCCGCGACCCGTACGTACTGGAGTTCCTCGGCCTCAAGCAGGACAAAACCTGGCATGAAAGCGAGATCGAGCAGGCGCTCATCGACCATCTGGAAGAATTCATGTTGGAGCTGGGACGCGGGTTCGCCTTCGTCGGTCGGCAGAAGCGCATCACGCTCGACGGCGACCACTTCTACATCGACCTTGTGTTCTACAACTACGTCACCCGCTGCTTCGTGCTCATCGATCTCAAAACCGGCACGCTCACGCATCAGGATCTCGGCCAAATGCAGATGTACGTGAACTACTACACGCGCGAGCTGATGAACGAGGGCGACAACCCGCCGGTGGGACTCGTGATGTGCGCGGACAAGAAAGACGCCGTGGTAAGGTACACCCTGCCCGAGGGCGAGCAGCAGATCTTCGTGTCGCAATGCCTTCCGAACCTGCCGTCAGAAGACGAGCTGCGCGACGAGATCAGACGCCAGTACGACGCCCTCGAAGAAGCGAAGTCGCCGAAGCTCCCAGCCGACGAGCACAATGAACCGAACCGCCAGGATGCCGCGTCATAGGAAACGCGCACGCGGCATCGCGCCGCGCCGTCAACGCCGCGTGCGAGGGCTTCTCCCGCTTGAAGGCTTTCGAACGCGCATGGCGCGCGCATAGAAGAACGCGACCAGCAGCCCCGCCACGGCGATGGCGACGGCGATCGAGAGCGTGTGCGCGAACGCCGACGCGTACGCCGCCGCCTTCGCCGCGCCCGCGGCCGTGTCGCGCAGCACGTCGGCCGACAGCACGCCGACGAACAGCGACGAGCCGAGGGCCGAGGCGATCTGCACGGCCGTGGAGTTGATAGAGGCGCCGGCGGAGTACATCGCGGACGGCAGCGTTCCGAGCGCCGCGGTCTTGGACGGCGCCACCACGAACCCGGCGCCTGCGTACACGGCCGCCGACGACAGTATGATCAAGACGGCGACCATGCCCTCGGCCGAGAAGAACGCCGCGGCCTGCCCCGCCAGCACCAGCACGAGGCCTGCGGGGATGAGCGGCCACGCGCCGTGCTTGTCGAACAGCCGACCCCCGAGGAACGTGAACGCCGCGTTCACCAGCACGGGCCCCAACAGCAGCAGGCCGGCAAAGAACGCCGTGCGGCCCAGCGCGCCCTCGTAGTACAGCGGCAACAGGATGCTCATGGAGAACGACGTGAGCATGCCCACCATGACCAGCAAGATGCCCACGGCGAACCGAGGACGGGCAAGAGGATGCAGGTCGAGCAGCGGGTCCTTCAACGAGAACTGGCGCCAGGCGAACAAGGCCAACAGCACTGCGCCCGCCGCCAGCGCGATGACGGAGGGGCCGGCGTCGTGGGTGATCTCGCCCAGGCCGTACAGAAACGCGGCCAGCCCGAGCGGGCCCAGCACCACGCTGAGCGCGTCGATGGGGATGCGGACCGACGAAGGACCGCCGTGGATGCGGAAGAAGCCGGCCGCCAGCAGCGCGGCGGACATGGCGAGCGAGACGACGAACATTGAGCGCCACCCGAACTGCGTGAGCGCGAAGCCCGAGACCGTTGGGCTGACGGCAAGCCCCACGGCGATGACGCCGCTGTTCAGCGCAAGGCGCGTGCCGCGCACCTCCGCCGGCGAGTTCGCCATGATGACGCTCGTCACCGACGGGAAGAACAAGCCCGTGCCCACCGCCTGCACGAGGCGACCGGCGAACAGCATGGGGAAGTTCTGCGAAACCAGCGCGAACGCGCTTCCGAGCGCAAGCGCCCCCGCTCCGACGAAGAACACGCGGCGCAGCCCGAGGCGGCGAAGCATGAACGCCGCCAGCATGATGGCCGTCGCGGCAACCACCATATACCCGACGATCACCCAGTTCGCGATGGAAAGCGTGACGCCGAATCGCTCCGCCAGCTCGGGCAGGGCGACGTTCATCATGCTCTGCCCGAACGAAGCCGTGAAGGAGCACGCCAACAGCACCGGCAGCATGTTGGCCGTGCCTTCCCCGAGCTTGCCCGCCTTTCCCATCCGACCGCCTTTCCTCGTTCGCGAACCCGCCCGCCTCCGGCTCTTGCAAGCGGCAGAAGCATCCAGTGTAGCGGCGCGGTCCAAGCGGGCTCGCCCGCGTTCCGAACACGCAACGCTCCGGTTGCGAAACCGATGCACGGCCGACGCGGCGCTGCACTTGCTTCGCCCCTTGGATTTTTCCGGTAGTCGAACGGCGATGCGCGGGTGCGCAATGCTTTCGGGTATGCTGGGACTCAGCTATCCAGCCGATCGAAAGGACCACCCGATGGGGCTCTTCTCCATGAGCGGTCGCAAAAAGCGCCGCACCAACCAAGGCAGCGGCTATTATCAACAGCAAGGGTTCATGGGCAAGCTCGGCGGATTTATGGGCTCGTTCAGCAGCTCGGACCGCAAGCGCTACGGCCACGGCTATCCTCAGCAGGCCGCACAGCCCTTCCCCGGCCAGGCGCAGGCCGCACCCCAGACGCAGGCGCCGCGCTCCGCCTCTTCCGCAGGCTCGCTTTCCTGCCCGAAGTGCAACGCGCAGGTGCCGGCAGGCTCCAAGTTCTGCCTCGAATGCGGCGAGAAGTTGGGCGGCGGGTTCTGCGGGCAGTGCGGCGCCACACTGCCGCCCAGCGCGAAGTTCTGCCCCGAATGCGGCACGCCGCGCGGCTAGCGCGCTATGCCACCGCGGCCGGCGACCGCAGGCTCGTCGGCCGTACGTTCGGCGAATGGCGGCTCGACGCCTTGCTGGGCCAAGGCCGCTTCGGCACGTGCTTTCGCGCCTCGCGCACAAGCGGCAAGCCCCGCATCGCCGCCCTTAAGCTGATCAAGCCCGAGCAGGGCTCCCTTAACCGCGACGTCCTTTGGACCGAGGCGAAGGCGCTGTCCCTGTGCGCGCATTCCGCCATCCCCCGCTGGCTCGGCATCGTGCGCGAACGCGAGGATGCGCGCAACCGCGGGCGCTGCTTCATAGCGCAAAGCCTTATGCCGGGGATTCCCCTCGATCATCTGCTGTTCCGCCAGCGACGATCGTTCGACGATGCGGCGATCGCCTCCATCGGCCGCCAGGTCATCGACGCGCTCGCTCACCTGGAGTGCCGCGGCGTGGCGCACGGCGACGTGCGGCCGGCGAACTTGCTGATCGACGATGAAGGGACGGCGTCGCTCGTCGACTTCGGACTGGCCGGCTTCTTCGACCGGAACGCGGCGAGCCCGGCCGCGACCGCGACCGACCGCGCAGGCCTCGCCGACGTGCTGCTGTTCCTGCTGTACGCGAACCCCGCCGTTCAGCGTCGCGGCGGAAGCGCGAAGCTCCCTTGGTTCGACGACCTCGACCTCCCGGCCGCCCAGCGCTCCCTGCTGCTCGACCTGTTCTCGGACGAACCCGCGCTGCACGGCTTCGCGTCAATCGGCAACGCCTTCGAGGAGGCGTTCGCAGCGCCGCCGACGGCCTGGCGCTAGACGCGGTACGCCCCGCCGTTCCTCACGCTGAGCGCCACCGTGGACACGTTGTGCAGCAGCGACGAGGTCTGAGGCGCGACGAGACCGCCGATGCCCGCCGCCAGCAGCGCCGAGTTGATGGCGACGACCTCCTTGAACGATGCATTCAGGCGCGCGGTCAGCCCCGCGCTCAGCGTCCGCAGCGTCACGAGCGCGCTCAGGCGCCCTCCCGTCAGCGTGATGTCAGCCACCTCTTTCGCCACGGCAGTGCCCTGCCCCATGGCGATGCCCACGTCGGCCAGCGAGAGCGCCGGAGCGTCGTTCACGCCGTCGCCCACCATCACCACCTTGCTCCCCTCCGCCTTCAGCCGCTCAACGAACGCATACTTGTCCTCGGGCAGCAGGTTGGCGCGGTACTCCGTCACGCCGGCGGCGTCCGCGATGCGCGCCGCCGTGCGCTCGCCGTCGCCCGTGAGCATGACGACGCGCTTGAACCCGAGCATCCGCAGGTCGGCTATGGCCTCGCGCACTCCGGCCTTCAGCGGGTCCTCGATGCCGATGACGCCGATCAGCTCGCCGTCCACCGCCAGGTACAGCGGCGACAGCCCCTCCGTTTCTTCGGCCACGCGGCGCTTCTGCTCCTCGGTGAGGGACACGCCCTCGTCCTCCACGACGAAATGCTCCGAGCCGATGACCACGCGCTTGCCGTCGAGCGACGACGCGATTCCATGCGCCACGAGGTACTCCACGTCGGCGTGGCGCTCGCGGTGGCGAAGGTTCTTCTCCGCGGCCGCGCGCACCACGGCGCGAGCCACCGGGTGCGGGAAATGCTCCTCCAGGCAGGCGGCAAGCCGCAGCACTTCGCGGCGGTTCCACCCGTCGAGCGCCAGCACGCAGGCCACGTTGGGCGTGGCCTCGGTCAACGTCCCGGTCTTGTCGAACACGATGGTGTCGGCCGCCGCCATGGCCTCGAAGTGCTTCGAGCCCTTCACGGTGAAACCCGCCTGCGCGCTTTGGCTCATGGCCGCCAGCACGGCAATGGAGCCAGTGAGCCTGAGGGCGCAGGAGTAGTCCACCATGAGCGCCGCCGACGTCTTCACGAGGCTGCGCGTGGCAAGCGCCACGGCGCCTGCCAGGAGGAAGTTCCAAGGCACGATGCGGTCGGCCAGCCGCTCCATGCGCGACTGGGTTTCCGATTTGAAGGATTCCGCCTGCTCCACGAGCGCCACGATGGAACGCAGCTTCGTCTCACCCGCATCCGCCGTCACGCGCACGATGATCTCGCCGTCCTCGACCGCGGTGCCCGAGAACACGTTGTCGCCCACGCCGCGCTCAACCGCCAACGGCTCACCGGTGAGGGCAGCCTGGTTCACCATGGCTGTGCCGCGCACCACCTCGCCATCGACGCACACGGGCATGCCGGTGCGCACGGCGATGCAGTCGCCCGGCTTGAGGTCCGATGCCGCCACCTGGATCTCCTGGTCGTCCTCGACGAGCTGCGCGGTTTCCGGAAGATCGAGCAGCGCGCTCACGAGCGCTCCCTCCGACCGCGAGCGCGTGTACTCCTCCAGCGTCTCGCCCATGTTCAGCAGCAGCATCGTCTCGCCCGCCGTGCGCGGGTCGCGCTTGGCGAACGACATGCCGATGGCGGCAGCGTCAAGCACGGGCACGTCGAGCCGCGCCCGCCCGAGCGAGCGAACCGCCGCCGCCAGGAAGCCGCGGTAGCGCCAGGCGGTGACGAGGGCCGCGACGGGCTTCGGCAGGAACCACCGGCGCGCGAAGTACGACCCCACGAGCACCGCGATGTCCATGAGCAGCGACTGGGTGCGCGGCGCCAGCTCTATCCCGCAGTTCGAGCGGGCTTCGGCGATGACCTCGGCGTCGATGGAGTCCAGGCGATCGAGCACCCGCTGCCGCGCGCCGTCCGCCGCGCGGTAGTGCACGGCGATGCTGCCGATGCGAGGATAGACGTTCGCGTGCTCCACCGCCGGGCACGCGCCCAGCACGCGGTAGAGCGCGTCGAGATCGCCGGCGGGCACGGGACCGACCAGCCGCACGCGCAAGCGGCCGGGGATCTCGCTCGCGATGACGTAGTCCATCGCGCTCTACTTCGCCGGCTGTTCGTCGGCCTCGACAACAGGCTCGGCAGGACGTTCCCCATCCTTGCCGGCGACGCTGATGTAGGCGGCCTCGGCCACGATGTCGTCGACCTCGGCCTTCGCCTGCTCCACGATGCTCTCGTACGTCGCTTTCGCGCGCAGACCCTGCGCGACGCCCCGCACGTAGCATTTCTTGGCGGTGCTGCTGGTCAGCGCCTTCACGCCCACCGTGCCCAACAGAAAGCCCATGCCCACCAAGAGCCCGCTCTTCTTCCTGAATCCCATCGCTTGCGCCTCTCTCTCGTTGGTTCCGCATCCGCTCGCTTCGATTCGAAGTTGCACGAATCTAACTTTTAAAGGATAATACGCTTGTCGTATAAAGTCAATCATGGTTAACTCGTATCGTCAGCATCGAAGCGAAGGAGGTCGGGCATGAAGCAGCATCGTTTCTGGGCATGGGCGAGCCTCGCCTGCATGGCACTGGCGCTGTACACGGGACGCAAACACGTCTGACGCATCCCATGGGGAATGCGGGGGTTTGCCGGGTTCCGCCCGCATTCCCCGCGCGATTCGGGTACCATGAAGGGCACCGAGAACAGCCAGCGGCAAGGAGCGCCCCATGAACATCAACAACGTGACATTCGAGCGATCGTTCGGCGTGTCGTCTCAGCTCACGCCTTCGACTATGCCCGAGATTGCGTTCGCAGGACGCTCTAACGTGGGCAAGTCGTCGTTGCTGAACAAGCTGTTCAACCGCAAAGGCCTGGCAAAGGTGTCGCAGACGCCGGGCAAGACGGCCACCATCAACTTCTTCTCGTGCGACGGCGTGCGCTTCGTCGACCTGCCGGGTTACGGCTACGCCAAGGTGTCGAAATCGGACAAGAGCCGCTGGTCGGAGCTGATCGAGGGTTACTTCAACCAGGATCGCGACCTCGCGCTGGTGGTATCGCTCGTGGATATCCGCCACGAGGCATCCGACCTCGACATGAACATGATCGGCTTCTTGCAGGAGGCCGAGTTGCCGTTCGCCGTAGTGCTGACGAAGGCCGACAAGCTCAGCCGCCAGCAGCAGATGAAACAGAAGGCTACACTGAAGAAGCAACTGAAGCTGGGAGCCGACGTGCCGCTGGTGGTATGCTCGTCGGAGAAGGGCATCGGCATCGACGAACTGCGCTCGCTCATCAAGAACAGCGTGCGGTAGGCGCTGCCGCAGCATGCACCCGAAAGAAAACGGCCCCGAAGGGCCGTTTTCTTTCGCTTGAGGAATCCGGGGCTACGGGCGAACGATGATCATGTCACCCTGCACCGGGCTGATGCACACCGTCTGGCCGAAGGTTGGAGCATGGATCATCTGGCCGTTGCCGATGTAGATACCGCAGTGGCCCCAGCTGGTGGCGATATCGCCAGGTTGAGGATCGCTTACCTGCGACATGCCCATGAACGTGTTCGTGGTTCCCCATCGGGAGAAGCTTCCAGTCACGGCATAGCTTACCAGGCCGGAGCAATCGAACGAGCTCGGTCCTACCCCACCCCACGAATACGGCAATCCTATGCAACCGTACGCCCGGTCGACGATAGCATTGCCCGTCACAGGATTGTAGGAGGGTCCGGAAGGCTCGCTCGGAGCGGGCGACGGAGAGGGCGAAGGCGACGGAGAAGGCGAGGGATCGTTGCCCGGAGCAACATTGCCCGAAGCGTTCGCGTTCTCTTGGGCCTGACGCGCAGACGCTTCCACCACGGCTTGGGCCTGAGCTGCATCGGCGGCTGCCTGCGCAGCGCGCTCCTGCTCCAGCAGCTCGGCCGCTTCGGCACTCAGGCTGTCGTAGGTAGCCTGCATGGCGGACATTGTGGACGCCGCCTCCTGCTTGGAGCGCAGCGCCTCATCGGCCTTCTCGGCGGCTACGCGCTGCTGCTCTGCATAGGCGGCCTGCTGCTCCTGCACTTCGGCACGCAGATCTTTCGTCTGCTGAACGAGATCGGCATCGTTCTCGTTCAAGGTGTTGAGCATATCCCAACCCGTCGAGAACTCCTGGAAGGTGGTGGCGCCCAGTAGCAGGTCGAGGAACGAGCTTCCGCCCGTGCGGTACATGCTGCGCGCACGAGATCCCAATCGGGTTTGAAGGTCGGCGATCTGGCCGTTCGCCTCGTCGATGCGCGCCTGCGCCTCGTCGCGCTTGGCCTCGGCTTCTCTCTGCGCGGCCAAGGCCTCATCGTAGACGACGGAGGTTCGGTTGAGCGTGCTCTGCATGCTGTTGAGCGATGCGAGCGCGGCCTGAGCTTCAGCCTGCTTTTCGCTGGCAGTCGGATCGGCGTACGCCAACGAAGGGATCATGAGAGTCGCCGCGAGGGCCGCAGCCACTGCTCCCGCGAACACGCCCTTGCGGGCGCGCGTTGCTTGCTGTTGCATGTGGGAACCTCCACCTGCGCTCAGATGCTCGTATACATTGCGAGCTAGTGTATCAGATCGCATGGCTCGCCTACGAAACAGCTTGGAAATCGAACAGGAACATCATACGAACCTCGGGTGAGCCGGGTGCAGCTTCGGAATCCTCGCTTATCCGTTGAAGCCCTCGTCGCGAATGCGCCCCGCGCCGTCGGCGGCCGTCGTGGCCAGCTCGTCGCAGCGCTCGTTCTCGGGATGGCCCGCATGCCCCTTCACCCACACGAACGTCACGTCGTGAGGCTCCTTGGCCGCCAGCAGACGCTTCCACAGATCATCGTTCTTCACGGGCTGCTTCTGCGCGTTCTTCCAGCCGCGCTTGAGCCAACCGTCAACCCAATGCTGGTTGAAGGCGTTCACCACGTACTGCGAGTCGGAGTACAGCGTGATGGAGCACGGGCGCTTGAGCACTTCGAGACCCGCCACCACGGCCATGAGCTCCATGCGGTTGTTCGTGGTGCGCTCGTAGCCCTGCGACAGCTCCTTCTCGTGGACGGCGCCCTTCGAATCGACGAAGCGCAGCACCGTGCCGTAGCCTCCCGGCCCCGGATTCCCCCGCGCCGCACCGTCGGTGTATATGTCTACATGCATGTGGAGGGCCTTTCGCGTCGGAGGGGCAAAACCGGATGGGTATCATACCACGAGAGAGCGGTCGCCATCGAATTCTACGCGTCAGCCCCAGATGAGGTCCATCATCTCCTGGCGGTCGTGGACGCCCATCTTGGCGTAGATATGGGAGACGTGGGTCTTCACGGTGCTGCCTGACAGCACGAGCTCGTCCTGGATGAAGGCGCGCGTGCGGCCCTGAGCCAGAAGCACGAACACCTCGGTCTCGCGCGGCGACAGCGCATAACGTCCCGCCAGCTCGAGACACGTGTCCGACACCGTCTGCACGAGCGGAGCAGCGACCTCGCCCGAAGCGGCATCCTTTCGACTCGGCACGAACCAAACGGCGCACAGCGCAACGACCACGAAAGCGTAGGTTGCCAGCATCACGAGCAACGTGTCCACGATGGCCGCGCGTCCCAACAACAGCACCCAGGCGATGGACGCTCCCGCATAGACCACGCCGGCCACCCCCATGACGCGGTACGACGGCACGTCGAGCACGTCGAGCGCCGTTACCACGACGGTCCAGAACAAGAGGTGCGCGAACAGCTCGTCGATCTGGATGACCACGGTGAGGAACCCGAGCGACGCTCCCGTGGGGTTCGCCTGGATGGCTACGACGAACAAACCCACCAGGATGAGCAGCAGCGCAGGCTGGAATCGGATCGGCAACGCGGCATCGGCCAGGCGCGCGAGCGCGGCGTAGGCGAACACCACGACGCAGACGGCCGGAACGATCATGGCGGTGAGCCACGGCAGCGCCGTGGAGATGTTCGCGTTCGTATCGCCCCACATCCCCAGGTAGCTCACCGAGCGGATGACAGCCAGCACCACCGCCGCGATAGCCAACAGCACGAGCATGGTGCGGCGTTCGGCAGCCGACGTGCGCTCGCGCGTGCGCGGGACGGCCGGCACGCCGAACACCGTACGAGCGCGAGAGCCCTCCGAGGCGGAAGCCGCCCTCGAAGGCGCAACGGCATCCGAAACGCCCTCCCCTGCCGCGAGATCGGCACGATCGCGCGCAAGAGCGCATGCCGTTTCGAACAGAAGCGCCGTGGACACAGGCATGGCGATGGCGACGATCACCTGCACTGCGGGGCTTGCGAACGCGCTGAGCACGAGCAAAACGGGAAGCTTGAGCACCAGACTGCCCGCTATGCTGGCGACGGCGCACACGTAGCCCTGCGTGCGCGCGAGCAGCAGCATATAGCGCGCCGCCAGCCAGAAGTAACCCACGCCGGCCACGAACAAACCGCCCACGGCCAGCGCGCCGGGATCGAAGAAAGTCTGGTGGAACGACATGCCGAAGCACGCCGTGCCGAAGGCCGACAACAGCGGCAGTACGAAGCGCAGCATGCCGTCGGCGCGCTTGAGCGCACGCAGAGCCGTCGCGAACGCCGCCGTGCACAGAAGAATGCCGGCAAGGAAGAACAGGCGCGGATTCGCCCACGCATCCATGCCGGCTGTTGACGACATGAAGCCCAGCGTGTGGCCCATCAACGTGCACCAGACCAGATTGAGCCCCAGCCCGCACGAAGCGAGCACGCCCACCGGATTGATTTGCAGACCGCGGTTGCCCATGATCGGTGATTCCCCAAGCCTCCCCAACATCAGGCCGCCGCACGGCGACCGCCTCTCATTATCGCACGCCCTTCGCACGCCCGCACCCTCAAAAACGGCGCGTTCGGCCCGAACCGGCAGAATCACCCCGCTCTGCACGGGCATCGGCCAAAGTGTCCGATGCGGAAATCATCGGACAACCCGCGAATCGGATACTTGGGCGATGGCGAGCACGGCAGCCCGCATCCTACGATGGGACGGTCCGCACGCATCGACGACGCAGGAGGAAGAAAGGAGGGACTCAAACGGCGAAGCGCGAGCGCGCATGGCGGACGACGGGAACCAAGACAAGGAAAGGGGGATGCATGAGGCTCAACAAGAAGGCCATCATCGTGGCAACCTGCGCGGCCTGCACGCTCGGCCTGGCGGCAGGATGCGCGCCGCAGCAGTCGGAGAACGCAGGCGCCGCCGCTCCGTCCGGGGACGGAGGCGCCGTCCCGCAGGAGCAGAAGCTCACGCCCGAGCAGCAGGCCGTCATCGACGGCGCCGAAGGCACCACGAACGAGGACATCGACGAGAGCTACTATCCCGGCAAAGAATACCTCGGCAACCTATGGGACCGCTGGGACCAGGTTGCGACCGAATACGCTCCCGAAGTGCGCACCCTGCCGAACGGGCAGATGGTGCAGCGCACGCCCACCGAGTACGAGGTGAACCCCGACGCTTGGCAGATCCAAGCCGGTTCCAACTCGTACAACACCTACTGGCTGGACGCCGACAACCGCGGCTGCGAATCGTGCCATGCCGACATGAACTCGCTGCTGAAGCACCTGCCCTACGAGCACCCGGTTGCCTGGAACGACGAGTTGGACAACAAGACCACGCTGCAGCAGTGCCTGTTCTGCCACTCCTACGCTCCGGGCTACATCGCGAAGCAGTACGAGTTCGGCACGCTCATGCACGCCGTTCACTACGGATCGCGCACGAAGAGCGACTTCGTCAACCAGTATCAGGGCGACTGCATGTCCTGCCACAACGCCACCGAGAACGGTGCGGGCCTGGAGCTGTGGGATCTCACGAAATACGATCGCCTGTGGGGCATCAACGACATCGAGAACGTGCAGGGCGACTTCAAGATCGACCAGGAGAAGACGCAGGATCAAAGCGGCGTGTTCTCGTACGACTGGATGCACGCCTACTACGACAACATGCGCCACGGCGCGGGCGTGAACGGCCTCAACCTCGAGATGCCGCAGAGCCTGTTCGACGAATGGACCATCACCGTTGACGGCAACGTGAACGCCGAGTACACGGCCACGCTGCCCGAGCTCATCAAAGAAGCCGAGGCCGACGGCGCCGTGATCACGAAGACCTCGAAGATGGTGTGCAACTGGAACCCGGTGGGAGGCGGCGGAGTCACGAACACCGAGATAACCGGCATTCCCGTGAGCTGGCTCATCGAAAAGGCGGGCGGCTACAAGAACGGCACGACGGGCGTGAAGGCGCTGCGCGCCGACGGCAGCTCCAAACGCGCCTTCCCCGTGGACAAGGTCGACTCCGACGAGGCGCTGCTGGTGTACAAGATCGGTGGCGAGTACCTCGACGCGACGCGCGGCTATCCGTGCACGAACTGGGTGGAAGGCGTGGACGCGCAGATCAACTCGAAGCAGATCGACACCTACCACGTCACCGACGAGGACATCGACTACACCGACAAGTGGGCCGGCAACCCGAACGGATGGCAGAACGAGGACGACGTTCCCATGAACAAGCCCAACGCCACCATCCTCGGCGTACCCGACGGCCTGCTCGTGCAGAACGGCCAGCCCTACGAATTCACCGGCTACGTGGACGGCTACGACGAGAAGATCGCAAGCGTCGAGTTCTCCCTTGACCGCGGAGAAACGTGGACGAAGTACGATATCGGCGACATGGATCGCAACAAGATGGTGTGGTGGAGCTTCACCTACAAGCCCGAACTGGAAGGCGCGTACTGCCTGACCGTTCGCGCCACCACCGAAAGCGGCATGACGAGCTTCGAGACCCAGACCGTCATGTTCAACGCGAAGGACAAGATGCCCAACCCCGAGGACACGACCGTGCTGGAAAGCGCATCGCTGATCCCTCCGAAGGTCGCGGCGGCATCTGACGAGAAGAGCGAGTAGGAGGACGCCATGGCTTACAACCCCAAGAAGATCGCGGGCGGCGTGGCCGGCGGCGCGCTGCTGATGTTCGGAGCAGTGGGCGGTATCGGCGCTACGGCCGGACTGCCGCAGACCGCCGACGCGGACCCGATCGCCACGACGCACGCCGTGGGAGACAACGTCGTGACCGCACAATGGTTCAACGAGGACGACGCGTCCTACGTCTCCGTGGCCAACGCCCAGGGAGCGTTCACCTTCAACCAGGAGGGCGTCACCCCCAACGACGAGCTGTTCAACGTGTTCGGAACGGCGCTGACCAGCATGTGCTCGAAGCCTGCCACCGAGCTCGTCGACGTGGAGGGCGGCGTGGCCAACTTCTACGTGAACGTGGGCGGCAACATCAAGAAGAACTTCACCATCGACGTGCGCGACCTGGCCGACGACGCCAGCCAGGAGACGATGATGGCGTGCTCGTGCGCCACCGGATCGCCCTTCGGCCAGGCGGCCGTCATGGGCGTTCCGCTGTCGGCCGTGGTGGAGATGGCCGACCTCGAGGACGGCGTGAACACCGTCACCGCCTACGGCGCGGACGGCTTCGGCCAGCCGCTGCCCTTGCGCTACGCGCTGGAGAAGAACGCGCTTCTGGTGTACCAGGTGAACGGCCAGGAGCTGGAAGCGGCCACCGGGTCGAGCCTGCAGCTGTGGATGCCCGAGACCGTGGCGCGCTACTTCACGCGCGACATCGTAAACATCGAGCTGACGCAGGAGGATGCGGAGCCCGACGTGCAGCAGGTGGACCCGTGCTACCGCAACAAGATCAACATCATGAACTACTCCGACGACTGCGTGTTCAAGGCAGGCGACGAGATCACGTTCGAAGGCGTGGCCGACGATCTGGGAAGCCCCATCGCCGCCATCGAGTTCTCATTCGACAACGGCCGCACGTGGACGTCGTGCGACACCGACGGCGCCACGGCCGACAAGTGGGTGAACTGGCAGTTCACCACGTCGTTCGAGGAAAAGGGCGACTACCGCATGACCGTGCGCGCGAAAACCGCCGACGGCATGGTGTCCCCGCTTGCGGCGACGCTGCTGTTCGAAGTGGCCTAAACCCTTCGCAGCACGCAACCTCGAGCCAACCGAAAACGCCCGTCCGCGAAATGCGGGCGGGCGTTTTCACGTTGCGTCCCGCACCGTCGCGAGCGTCCATGCGGGCGAACGGCAGCACCCAGTGCGTCAAGAGGACGGGTGCTTTGACACGTTGGAACCCTGGCGTGCCAAATCCAACATAGAGCGACGCGGAGCTGGGCGCAAAACGGCTCCCATGACAAATTCGGCGGCCGGATCGGACGTCGGCGGCGGCGCAAGATTTTCACCACCTGGGATTATACGGTTTGGCGAAGCCTACCGGCACGTCGAAACTGCTTCGAGATTGTCATGGAACCCTCTTTGCGCCCAGCCCGGCAACCCGCTCCGCCCCTCGGCTGTCGGACCACGCAACGGCCGCGCACGTTTTCGCCGGCTCGCGTGCAGCAAAAACGCCGGTTTGGCAGCCTCGATGCCCAATCCCGAAGAACACCGCGGCAAAACCCCTGATGGCGCTTGACCGCTTCCCGCAGACAACGCTCCCGAACCCGAGAAGAAGGCGTCCGAACGGGCCGGTGCTGCCAAACCGGCGTTTTTGCTGCACGCAATCCACCCATAGCTGCGCACGCGTCGAACCAGCCGTCCCTCCCCAACACTTGTCAACCGAAAGCGCCCGCCCGCATTCCGCGGACGGGCGCTCTTCATCCCGAAAACATCCCCGTTGGGGGCCTACCCCCTGCCGGGACGTTACTTGTACTGGCTCGGGTGCTTCGCGAAGAAGTCGAAGCGCGGGGGCAGCTCGCGGATGCGGTGGCGGGCTTCGGTGATCTCGCCGGCGCTGCACAGCTCGTCCATGTTCTCGAAGTCGTAGTTCCAGCTGAAGAAGTCGTCGAACTCGAAGCTGAGGTAGTCGCAGATCTTCTCGGCGCCCGCCGGAACCACAGGGTGCATGAGCAGCGTTGCCATGCGCAGCAGGAAGAACGAGTCCACGAGCACCTGGCGGCGCAGCTCGTCATCGCCCGTGTTCTCGGCCTCGCGGATGCCGTCCGACCAGCGCTTGTTCGCCCAGCGGATGAACTCGTCCATGATGGACATGATGGTATGCAGCTCCACGCGGTGCATCGTTTCGTCGTAGGTGCGCAGCACCTCGTGCACCTTCGTTACCACGTCCTCGGACGCATCGCCCAGCGGCATATAACCCTCGAAGTTCTTCTGCGCCTCGTAGAAGCAGCTGCGAGCCAAGCGGTTGAACACGTTCGTCAGCAGCGCGCCCTCTTTCAGCACCGGGTCGGCCACGCGCGTGTCCGCAAGCTCCTCGGGGGTGGCCAAAAACGGCTTGGGCTTGAAGCCCACCGACTTCTGGTCGAGGCCGAGCGCCAGGAAGTGCGCGCGCAGCTGTTCGACGGTGTAGTAGTCCAGCAGCTCGTCGGCCGTGGGCGGCTTCACCGAGCCCGACGACGAGGCCTTCTTGTCGCCGAACAGGATGTGATGGTTCGCCACGAGGGTGGTCTGGCGGATGGGATGCTCGGTCACGCCGGGCGTCAGGATGTCGCCAGGGCGCAGCGCCTCGATGAGCGCGGGCTGCGCAACCCCGTAGAAGTACAGGTTGTCCTGGCCGATGAACTGGTACACCTCGGCGTCCTCCGAGCACCAGAAATCGCGCCAGCTGCCGCGCGGTAGGCCCATCTTGTCGTTGACGGCCATGGTGAACGACATGGGCGCCCACAGGCTCTCGGGCCAGCACCACACCGTGAGGCCTTCCAGCCCGTCGATGACCGGCGCCTTCACGCCCCACTCGATGTTGCCCGTGATGCGGAACGGCACGAGCGCCTTGCCCGTGCGGAAGCGGATGCCCGCCCGCCCCAGCACCTCGCGCGCCGCGTCGCGGTCGTCGATGGAGGCGAACTCGATCTCGAAGCTCTGCTTGCCCTTCTCGGCCTCGCGCAGCTGATGGGCCGGCAGCTCGCCCGCCACGGCGTCGTAGGCCTCGCGGGCGTCGTTCTTGATGTAGACGACGGGGGCGCTGAGGAACTCCTTGATGGTCTGCGGCACGATGGCGCGCACCTCGGGGTCGGCCTCGAGCGCCGCCACGTGGCCGCGCAGGAAGTCGGCGAACGCGGGCAAATCGAAGTACCAGTTCTCCACCGGGCGCATCTCGGGAGTCGTGCCCGTCAGCGACGACTTCGGCGCGATGAGGTCCTCGGGGGCGTAGCTGTGCCCCAGGTCGCACTCGTCGGCGTAGGCGTGCTCGGACTTGCAGCCCTGCACGGGGCAGCGCCCGACCACCTGGCGGCCGTTGAGGAACGTGCCCGCTTCCGCATCGTAGAACTGCAGCGTGCTTCGGCGCTGCAAGTGCCCGTTCTCGTGCAGCTTCTCGATGAACTTCTCGGTGATCAGCAGATGCACGTCGCCCGAATGCCCCATGCCGGAGCCTTCGTAGATGGACAGGCTGATGCCGTAGGCGTCCAGCGTGTTCTTCTGCGCCTCGTGGTTGCGCTCGACGTACTCGGCGATGGTGCCGTCGAACTCGCTGGCCTCCACCAGCTTGCGGTAGCCCTCGTTGATGGGCGAGCCGAAGCAGTCGGTGCCGCTGATGAAGCGCACGTTGGCCGCGCCGATGCGGTCGCGCAGGAAGCGCGCGAAGGCGTCGGCCGGCACGAACACCCCGGCGATGTGGCCGAAGTGCAGCGGCTTGTTGCCGTAGGGCATGCCCGCCGTGACGACGGCGCGCTTGGGCCACGAGATTCGTTCGTTGCTATTGGGCGATGCTGCCATCGGTGTCCAGCTCCTTCAGCGCTCGGGCGATATCGTCGGTGGAAACGTTGCTCTTTGACATGAGGTCGAGCAGGCTCGACAGGCTGCTCGTGGGATTCTTGAGCGTGACGGTGGTGTAGTGCGCGATGTTCGCCAGCTCGGCTGCCTTCGCCACGGCGTCGTCCTTGGTGCCGATCTCGTCGGCAAGGCCGTTCTCGACTGCCGTCATGCCGGTGAACGTGAGACCCGTGGCCAGCGCGCGCACGTCTTCGACGGGCATGTCGCGGCCCTCGGCCACGGTCTGGATGAACGTCTCGTTGATCTGGTCGACCTGATCCTGGTAGTAGGCGCGCTCCTCCTCGGTGAGCGGGCGCGTGCCGTAGCTGGAATCCTTGCTGTCGGCGCTGGTGACGTTGTCCACCGAGATGCCCAGCTTCTCCATGAGGCCGGACAGGTCGGTAACCTGCATGACCGTGCCGATGGCGCCGATGGCCGTGGTCTTGGCCGTGTAGATATAATCGGCCTGCGAGGATATCTCATAGGCGGCGCTCGCATTGACGGACGCGCTGGACACCACGACGGGCTTGCCGGTGCGCTCGGAGAACCCGCGCACGTAGTCGGCCATCTCCTCGCCCGCCGTAGCCGTGCCGCCGCCGGAGTTCACACGCAGTACGACGGCCTTGATATGGCTGTTCTTCTCGGCGCGATCGAGCTGGGCCTTCAGGCCTTCGGGGCTGGAGGTGGTGTTGTCGTACTGGATGGTGCCGTCGATGTCGATGACGCCGACTGCGTCGCCCGTGAGGTAGTCCACGTCGTCAACCGTGGAGCCCGTGCCGAAGGACCCGAACGACGAGGACATGACCGACGTGCACGACCACATGCCCAGCGCCAGCAGCGCGAACACGAGCACGACGGCCACGAGGGCGACGATCCAGCCGCGGCTTTTCTTCGGGGGCTGCACGGCGTAGCCGTACGGCGCGGCCGGTGCGACAGGCTGCTGCGGTGCGGCAGGCTGCTGCCACACCTGCTGCTGCCAGTTGTTGTCTTGAGACATGGTCCCTCCTTGGTTCATGCGTCTGACCATACTACCGTATGCGACAGGGAACCGCACCCAACGGATGCGGTTCCCTGGTGGTTTCCATTATAAGACCGCGACCGGCGCGCACGGTGTCGGCCGGATGACGGATGGGCGCGCCTAGAACTCCAGCGAGCCGTCGGCCTTGGTGTGCTGGGCCTTCTTCGCCGTGCGCACGAGGAACTCCTGGTTCGTCTCGGTCTGCTTGAGCGACTTGATCAGCATGTCCATGGCGCGTTCGGTGCTGTTCGTGTTCGCGAGGATGCGGCGCACGGCCCAGATGAGCGGCGCCTCCTGCGGCTCCAGCAGCAGATCCTCCTTGCGGGTGCCCGACGCCACCGGGTCGATGGCCGGGAAGATGCGGCGGTCGGCCAGGTTGCGATCCAGCTTGAGCTCCATGTTGCCGGTGCCCTTGAACTCCTCGAAGATGACCTCGTCCATCTTCGAGCCCGTGTCCACCAGGGCCGAGGCCAGGATGGTCAGGCTGCCGCCGTGCTCGATGTTGCGCGCGGCGCCCAGGAATCGCTTCGGCGGGTAGAGCGCCGTGGAGTCCACGCCGCCCGACAGGATGCGGCCCGATGCCGGCTGCGCCAGGTTGTAGGCGCGCGCGAGGCGCGTGAGCGAGTCCAGCAGCACGACAACGTCCTTGCCGCATTCCACGAGGCGCTTCGCGCGCTCGATGACCAGCTCGGACACGGCGATGTGGTTCTCGGTGGGCATATCGAACGTGGAGGAGATGACCTCGCCCTTGATGGAGCGCTCCATGTCGGTGACTTCCTCGGGACGCTCGTCCACGAGCAGGCACATGAGGTGCACTTCGGGGTTGTTCGCGCTGATGGCGGCGGCGATGTCCTTGAGGATGGTGGTCTTGCCCGCCTTCGGGGGGCTGACGATCAGTCCGCGCTGGCCCTTGCCGATGGGCGACACAAGGTCGATGACGCGGGCGGTGACGGTGTTCTTGCCGTGCTCCATGACGAGGCATTCGTCCGGGTAGACCGGCGTGAGGTCGCCGAAGCGCACGCGGCTGCCCAGCTCCTCGACGGGCGTGCCGTTGACGGCCGTGACCTTCTGGATGGCGGCGTACTTCTCGTTCTCGCGCGCCGGGCGCGTCTGACCGGACACGAGATCGCCCTTGCGCAGGCCGTTGCGGCGGATGGTGGAAAGACCCACGTAGCAATCCGTCTCGCTGGGCAGGTAGCCCTGCGTGCGGAGGAAGCCGTAGCCGTCGGCCAGGATGTCGAGGATGCCCGACACCTCGATGAAGCCCTCGGCCTTGACGCTGGCTTCGAACACGGCCTCCACCAGCTCGGCCTTCTTGAGGCCCGTCACGTCGAGGTTGAGCTCGGCGGCCTTCTCGCGCAGCTCGGCCACCTTGAGCTTCGCCAGCTCCTCGCGCGACACGCTGGGCTGCACTTCGCGGTTGCCGCGGTTGTTGTCGTGCTGGCGACGCTGACGACGCTGGTTCTGGCTGTTGTTCTGCCGGTTCTGGCCGCCGCCCTGCTTCTGGCGATTGCTGCCGCCGTTGTTCTGCTTGCCGGCGTTCGAGGCGTTCTGGCGGCGGTTGTTCGAACCGCCCTGCGGCTGTTGCTGCTGCGCGCCGCCCGCCTTCACCGATTTGCGCGGCGTGCGCGTGGCCGACGAGTTGCGGCCCGGAGTGGCTGCGCCCTCGGCCTTGCCCTGCGTCTTCGCCTTCACGCTGGTGGAACGTCGCTTGACGGGAGCGGCCGCAGGAGCCTCCGTGGTTGCTTCGGTTTCGCTCATGCTTGCTGAACTTTCTCCCAGTCCTTCATGAACGCATCCAGGCCGCGGTCGGTCAGCGGATGTTGCACGCACTTCTTGAGCGCGGCGAACGGCACCGTGGCGATGTCGGCGCCCATGAGGGCGGCCTGCGTCACGTGGTTCGCGCTGCGCACCGACGCGGCGATGATCTCCACGTCGTGGCCGAAGTCGTAGTTGTTCACCGCGGCCACCACGTCGGCCAACTGCGAGATGCCGTCCTCGGCGATGTCGTCGAACCGGCCGACGAAGGGGCTGATGTAGCGGGCGCCGGCGCGGGCGGCCATGATGGCCTGCGGCACGCTGAAGCACAGTGTCATGTTGACGGGGATGCCCTCTTCGGAGAGCGCCTTGGTGGCGGCGAGACCCTCCACCATGGTGGGGATCTTCACGACCACGTTGTCGGCAAGCGCGGCCAGCTCGCGGCCGTCGCGGATGATCTCGTCGCGCGTCATGGCGACGCTTTCAGCGGAGACGGGCCCGTCCACGATTTCGCAGATGCGCTTGATGTGGTTGTGGAAATCGTCGAGCTTGCCTCCGGTGCGCGCGTACAGCGTCGGGTTCGTAGTGACGCCGGCGAGCACGCCCCAGCTGGCCGCCTCTTCTATTTCGTCGAGATCGGCGGTGTCCAGAAAAAACTTCACCCAGGTCCTCCTTATACAATGGCTATTACAGGTGAAACGCGCGCGACGGCGCGCATGGATTCCGTGATGAGATGCGGGTGTGTTGGATGTGTGCTGTGAGATAAAAGAACTGATCATCATGGTACCGCATGTGTTTCCTTCGTTCAAGCGCAAAGCGGCAGGTATCGTGTAAAAGCGATGGAGGAAGGTCTACGAAACGGTGCGGGCGCGCTTTGCGGACGGCGTGATCCTCAATCTTGCTCGAAACGACCGAGACGCTTCAGCAAAAGATCCATCTCCGTCTCGCGCGTGACGTTTTCCACGAGGCCGACGGCCTTGACGGGCGCGCCCGTCTCGTTCGGCATGGCCAGAAGCGTCACGCGGTTCCACGCGCGCGACCCGTCTCCCATGATGGCGCGCACAACCGCCGACGTGCGAGGCGCGCCGGCGTAGAGGTCTCGGTAGATGGCGCGAAAATCCTCGATGGACTCCTCGGCAACCGTCCCCTGCTCGATGAACCCCTCCGGGGCGTTCGCCACGGTCTCGGCCAAGCCGAACGCCTGCTGCAAGAACTCCGAGTAGCGAGCGGTGCGCGTGGGGATGTCCAGCTCGAACACCACCGTGCCGCTGGCTTCCAAGGTCATCTCGAAGCGCTGCTCGCTCTTGCGCAGCGCCTCCATGTACTCCATGCGCTCCGTGACGTCGGTCACGGAGCCGTACACCGTGGCCGAACCGTTCGTCGTGTTCAAATGGAACAGGCGCATCTTATGCCAATGGCAGCCGTTCGTTCCCATGCGGCGCACGACCACCTCCACCCCGTCGTCGGGGCAGGAGCGCACCGTCTCCTCCGCCGCGGCCACGAGGGCGTCCCGATCTTCGTCATGCACGAAAGGAAGCAGGCTGCCGCCCTCCTCGGCGCCGTTCACGCCTTCCCCGAGCGTCGCTATCAAGCGCCGGTACGCTTCGTTGCCCCGAATCAGGCGCAGATCGCCGTCGGCATACGAGTACAGCGCCACCGAGCCGATGATGCTGGAAAGCATGCGGTCGCTGATGGTGTTCTCATGCAGCAGATCCCTGAAATCGAGGATGGGACGGCGCGCATCTTGCAGAGCGCATTGCTCGTGCTGAACTTTCGAACCATCGGTCAGCAGCGCCTCGAACGCCGCCGCCTCCATGGGGCGCGCGTAGTAATAGCCTTGCGCGTACGAGCACCCCACGTCCAAAAGGAAGTTCACCTGCTCGCGCGTCTCCACGCCTTCGGCGATGACGGGCAGGTCCAGCCAGCGTGCCATGCGGATGACCGATTCCATGATGTCCTTGCTGCGCCGGTCGTCGCGGTCGAGGAAGCGCATGTCGATCTTCAGCACGTCGACGTTGATGTCCTTCAGCATGTTGAGCGACGAGTAGCCGCTGCCGAAGTCGTCCATGAGCACGGTGAAGCCGCGCTCGGCCAGCGCGTCGAACGCGGCCACGATGCGATCGGGGCGTTCCGAATAGGCGCTCTCGGTAATCTCCACCTCGATGAGCGACGGATCGATGCCGTAGCGCTCCACGAGCGCATGCAGTTCGGCGGCCACGTCCACGAGGTAGATGTCGGCGCGCGACACGTTCACCGACACGGGAACGGGCTGCACTCCTTCGTCGATGAGGCCCCTGATCCACGCGGCGGTCTTCTCCCACACGCGCAGGTCGAGTGAGCGCACAAGGCCGTTGCGCTCGATCAGCGGGATGAACTCGCCCGGGGCGACGATGCCGCGCTCGGGATGGCGCCAACGGGCCAGCGCCTCGGCACCCACGATCTTGCCGGTGCGTATATTGCATTTCGGCTGGAGGAACAGCTCGATGCGATCCTCGCGCAACGCCGATTCTATACCGGCGACGACCTCGCGTTCGAGGACGAGCGCCTCGCGCATGCCGGGGTCGTACAAAGCCACGCGGTCGAAGTAGCTGCCCTTCACCGTGCGAAGCGCGATGACCGCGCGGTCGCACATGATGCTGACCGGCGAAGCAGGATCCTCGATGCGGTACACGCCCGCGCGCACGATGGCGTCGATGCCGTTCGGACATTCGGAGGAGATGTCGACGAGGATGCGCTCGACGCGCTCGGGGCGGATGTCGGTCGCGCACAAGGCGAACGTGTCGGCCGCAAGGCGCGCGAGCGGTTGCGCCCCGTCGGGCGAGAAGCGGAGGGCGAGGGCGCGACCCAGGTACCTTAGAAGCTCGTCGCCGCAATCAAGTCCGTGCAGATCGTTGAACAGTTTGAAATGGTCGACATCGAAGCAGACGATGCTGACATCGCGTGCGCCCGAATGCCTAAGATACGCAGCGGCCTCGTCGAAGAAGGCTTCTTTGCTAAGCAGCCCGGTAGCGGCATCGATGCGCGGGGCTTCAAGGGAAGCCCGAGCGAAGCCGGTCGAGCCCGCTTCCCCGTCACGGCCTGCCGTCGACTTGTCAGTCACTCGCGTCCCCTTCTAAACCATCCCGTAATCGAACGCAATATTATGAGACACGATCGGCATCCTCACAACCCCTATGATGCAACGGCTCAACATAAGCGGAATCCTCGGACCTCGCCGCACTGAGCGTTCCGAGCGAGAGGCGGCTAGCAGGGGAACGCGCGGTAGAAGCAGGTGCGCTCGCCGGTATGGCAGGCCGGACCCGCCGGATGAACGAGCGCGAGCAGCGTGTCGGCATCGCAGTCGTAACGCAGCTCCACGAGCTTCTGCACGTTGCCCGAGGTGGCGCCCTTGTGCCATAGCTCCCGGCGGCTGCGGCTCCAGAACACCGTCTCGCCGCGCTCGAGCGTGAGCGCAAGCGACTCCTCGCTCATCCACGCCATCATGAGCACCTCGAGCGTGTCTGCATCCTGCACGATGCAGGGAACGAGCCCGTCGGCGTTGTAAGCGATGCCAGGAATGTTCATACCTATAATCCTCACTCGATCGATGTACTGCGGCTGCTTGCGCAACCGCAGCCTGCATCCGCCCCTCGCTTCTCTCCTGCGAAGGCGGAAGGCCGGCGCGTGAACGTCCTCGGGACGATTCCAAACGATGCCGTCGGATCGTCCGAAAACCGGATCGCTCCTCCACCCGTGCGGCCTACGGCGTTCTGAATGGCGAAAAGCCATCGAATTCGGAAGACATCGCCCGTTTCAAGCGCATGCGGCGCCCGGGAGCGGAAAGGAGCAAGCCCGCAACCAGGCTCTATGCGCGAAAAGAGCCTCCGACGAGCTTGCGACCCAGCTAGAAACTTCCGAATTCGATGCTTTTTCGCCAGTCGCAGCGCTTTCGGCTGCACGGAAGGCTCGGCCGTGCGACCCCTTGACGCGATGGAGGATCGCGGTCGAGCGACCCGTCGTCGCGTTCGCTCCGGAAACGAGGGCTGCCCCACCCCTACAGCCGCACGGGGATGCCCTGGGCGCGCATGTGCTCCTTCACTTGACGGACGGAAAGCTCGCCGAAGTGGAAGACGCTTGCAGCCAGCACGGCATCGGCCTCGCCCTCGATGACGCCCTGGGCGAAGTGCTCGAGCTTGCCCACCCCGCCCGAGGCGATGACCGGGATGTCCACCGCACGCGCGACGGCGCGGGTGAGCGCGCAGTCGAAGCCGTCGCGACTGCCGTCGCGATCCATGCTGGTGAGCAGGATCTCCCCCGCCCCGCGCCGGGCCGCTTCCTGCGCCCAGGCGACCGCGTCGATGCCCGTGGCCTTGCGCCCGCCCGCAACGTAGACCTCCCATTTGTTCGGGTTGCCCGCCACCTGCTTCGCGTCGATGGCGCAGAGGATGGCCTGCGAGCCGAACGCCGCGGCGGCGCTCGTGATGAGCGACGGATCGGCCACGGCGGCCGAGTTCACCGACACCTTGTCGGCACCGGCCGCGATCATCGTGCGAATGTCGGCCACGCTGCGGAAACCGCCGCCCACGCAGTACGGCAGGTGCAGCCGCTCGCTCGCGCGGCTGGCGAGGTCGACCGTGGTGGCGCGGTCGTCGCTCGTGGCTGTGATGTCGAGGAAGATCACCTCGTCGGCGCGCTCCTCGTCGTAGCGCTGCGCAAGCTCGATAGGGTCGCCCGCGTCGCGCAGGTTCACGAAGTTCACGCCCTTGACCACGCGACCGTCCTTCACGTCCATGCAAGGTATCACGCGTTTCGCTAGCATCTCGCTCCTTCCGTCGTTGCTAACGCAACGACGGACGTGCCGACGCTGCGCGGGTACTTCGCGGCACGCTTGCCGCTCCAGGTTCTCCTCACGTGTCCAAGGCACGCTTCGTCGAGCCTTCGCGGCAATGGCGCTCGCGAAGAACCCGTTCGCCGACCTTACCAAACATGTTGGACTCACATTCCACAAGGGTTCGACTGGACGGCGGCGGCCTCGGCTCGGCGCGTGGCCTCGTCACAGGCGCGCACGCCCTCCTGCACCGACAGAGCGCCCTCGTACACGGCGCGTCCCGCGATGACGCCCTCGATGCTGCCGGCCACCTCGCCCAAGCGCGCGATGTCGTCCACGCCGGCCACGCCGCCCGACGCGATCACCGGATGCCCGAAGGCCTCGGCCATGCGCACGTAAGCGGCGGCCTCGACGCCGGTCTGCATGCCGTCGCGCGCGATGTCGGTGTACACGAGATGCCGGAACCCGAGCGCCGACATGTCGCGCGCCAGCTCCTCGGCGGCCACGCCCGCGCCCTCGCGCCAGCCGGCCACGGCCACCTCGCCGCCCTTCGCGTCGATGCCCGCGCACAGCAGCTTGCCGTACTGCGCGATGGCGGCCTCGGCGAAGTCGGGGTCGGCCACGAGCGACGTGCCCAGCACCACGCGCGACACGCCCGCGTCCGCCAGGCGCGCGATGGTGTCGAGCGAGCGCACGCCGCCGCCCACCTCCACCTTGAGCAGGGTCTTGCGCATGATGCGCTCGACGATGGCGATATTCTCAGGGATGCCCGAACGCGCGCCATCGAGGTCCACCACGTGCAGCCACGTCGCGCCCTGCTCTTCGAACAGCTGCGCCTGCGCGGCAGGGTCGTCGTGGTACACGGTCACGCGGTCGTAGTCGCCTTTGGCGAGGCGGACGGCCTTGCCGCCCAGAATGTCGATGGCTGGAAGCAGGTACATGGCGCTCACGCCCCTTTCACGATGGACACGAAATTCTGCAGCAGACGCGCGCCCGCATCCGAGCTTTTCTCGGGATGGAACTGCACGCCGTACGCCGCCTCGCCGTACTGGACGGCGCTCGGGAACGTCACGCTGTGCGTCGTCTCGCCGACGACGAAGGGACCCGACGGCGCGATGTAGCCATGCGTGAAGTAGAAGTAAGTGCCCGACGGTATGCCTTCGAACAGGGGGCACCCCTGGAACCCGTCCGCGAGGGGTTCGGCAACGCCCAGTCGCTCAGACAGTCCTGCTCGCCCGGACAGTCCACAGGACCTGTCTCTTATACACATCTGACGCTGCCGACGAATTAGACGGTGTAG
>ENA-OXEN01000023-OXEN01000023.1-human-gut-metagenome-genome-assembly--contig:-NODE-23-length-27341-cov-15.274830_pt1 | contig 27341 bp, 24 predicted proteins | sample MGYA00249358_ERZ652249 | MGnify/ENA primary metagenome ERZ652249 (study PRJEB26925, sample SAMN05826761) | human gut metagenome | biome: ENVO:2100002; feature: ENVO:00000062; material: ENVO:00002003... | reverse complement strand
AGATGTTGCTATGTATTTTTACGGAGATACTTATTTTCCCGGCGCGGTTCTGAAAAACACCTTTCAGCTCTTGCTGATTGCGGTATTGCTGATGGAAACGACGATCCTGCTGCTGACCGCCCGGAACAATCAAAAGGGTGAAAAAAAGAGCGGTGAGGACAGAGGGTCCATGCTGCTGATCATCGCCGGGTTCTGGCTGTCCGTTCTTCTGAATCCGTTCTATATCCGCCTTTTTCCGGTTGTGCTGCCCGTGCCTGTTTTCTGGCTGGGGTTTGCGGCTGCCGTTTCCGGTATGATTCTTCGGCTGTATTCCGTTTGGACCCTGAGAAAATTCTTTTCCATGGCGGTGCGGGTCGGTTCGGAGCAGAAGATCGTACAGGATGGACCGTACCGGTTCATCCGCCATCCGGCGTATACCGGAAGCATCCTGACGCTGTTGGGAATTTCGCTGGCCTTCCGGTCCGTGCTTGGGGTTCCGGCCACCCTGCTGATTGCCGCCGCCGTGTACGGCTACCGTATCCGCACGGAGGAAAAAGCGCTGGAAAAAAGCTTCGGCGCGGTTTACAGGGACTATGAACAGCGTACCTGGAGGCTGGTTCCCCACGTCTGGTGATAATCAAATTTTTTGTTGCATAGAAGCCGTCCGGCTGTCAATAATAGACCGGAAGGTGATAAAATGTACCCGGAACGCGTCTATTATGAGCCGGACGCTCTTTCCTACGAGCTGGGGGAGCAGCTGCGGCAGAAATTCAGTGAAGTACCGTGGATACCGATCCACAGCCATAACAATATCGAGGAGCTTCGCGGCAATTCCAACCGGGAATTCAGCCATATGAAGCGGTACCTGATCGTCGGCGTCCGCAAGACGCACAGGTATGTGGAAAATCATAAGATTTCCGATTTTCTGGTGCCGTATACCTCCTCCGGCTGCAGCGCGGCGTGCCTTTACTGCTACTTGGTCTGCAACTACAATAAATGCTCGTATTTGAGGCTGTTTGTCAACCGGGAGCAGATGCTCGGCAAGCTGATGAAAACGGCTGCCGCCGCAGATCGAGACCTGACCTTTGAAATCGGCAGCAACAGCGACCTAGTGCTGGAAAACACCATTACGGGAAATCTTGTCTGGACGATCGAACAGTTTGCAAAAAGCGAAAAGGGCTTTCTGACCTTCCCGACCAAGTTCGACACGGTGGACCCTCTGCTGAATCTGGAACACCGGGGCAGGACCATTTTCCGTATGAGCGTCAATCCGCAGGAAATCATCAGCAGGGTGGAATTCGGGACCTCTCCGTTAAAAAACAGGATACAGGCCTTGAATAAGATGTGCGAAGCCGGGTACCGGGTGGGGCTTTTGATTGCCCCGGTCGTTCTTCTGGGCGACTGGCAGAAGCTTTACGCGCAGCTGATTCATCAGCTTGCCGACGAACTGTCCACAAAAGCAAAGGAAAATCTGACCATTGAGATCATCTTTATGACCTACAGCTATGTTCACCGAGCGATCAACAACGAAGCGTTTCCCAACGCGGCGGAGCTTTACGACGCTTCGCTGATGACGGTGAGAGGGCGCGGAAAATACTGCTACCGCAATGAGCTGCGTGCGCAGGGGGAAGAACTGCTCCGGCGGGAGATTGCGGAAAAGCTCGGCGGCTGTTCCATCCTTTATGTCGTGTGATAAAATCCTGAATCCTTACCGCTTTTTCCGGCATATGATGGGGCGGAGGGATGAAAATGTACGAACCGAATTTCAGCGCGGAACTGACCGCTCAGAAGGTCGAGCGGGAATTTCAGCATGAAAATACCGCAGTGATCACAATGACCGCCGAATTTCCGGAGGTAAGGCTCAGGGGAAACCGGGCGGCCGAAAGCCGGATCAACGGCATGATCCGGATGCAGACGGAAAATTTCTACCGCTATGTTGCAGGAACCCTGTACCGTCAGGCCGTTCAGGAATACCGCAATTCCCAGACAAACGGATTCCCGTTCCGGCCGTTTGACGCCATTTTAAAATATGAAACGGCTTACAACGAAACCTGTTTTCTGAGTCTTTATCGCGACCAGTATGAATATACGGGCGGGGCGCACGGCAACACCGTGCGGCGTTCCGATACGTGGAACCTGCAAAACGGCAGGCGGTATCCGCTCGCGCGGTTTTTCGGGCCGCACAGCAATTACCGGTACCGGCTTCTGCAAAATATTTTAAAACAGGCCGACCGGAATATGGCGGAAAATCCAGGCGTCTATTTTGATGATTACCGCAAACTGATTGCCCGGAATTTCAACGAGGAGCAGTATTACCTGACCGCGCAGGGTGTTGCGATCTATTATCAGCAGTATGAAATCGCCCCTTTTTCCACCGGAATCGTCGTCTTTACCGTTCCGTATGACGTTTTGGGCTGGAATCCGTCCTGTATGCTCCGTTGAGAAAGAGTTCCATAAAACACACAAAAAAGCTGCGTTTTGCGGCTTTTTTATTTTGGTACGCCTGCGGCTGTGTCCGATTTGGAAAGAGCTCGACTTCCCCGGCAAGAGGGGCGGCGGAGCTGCAGCTTTTACCATTTTAAGGATGTGAAAGAGAAATACTTGACAAATATGCGGGGGTAGAATACAATCAACTGTATTAACTAATTAGTACAGTTTGGAAAATGATTGAAATCAAGGGCTCCGCAAAGCGGAGAAAAGGAGAAAGGGAAAATGAACAAAAAGCAGATCGCGGGATTGGTTGCGGCGGCACTGGTCTTCGTTTTCGTATGCGGCGCCAATTTGCTGGTCAAAAACGCCGCGGACAACCAAAGCAAAAAGGCGCTTGCCGAAAGCCTGCTGGATTCCGTCGGCTCAAAGGTGACGCTTCCGTTCGAGCCGTTTGTCGGGGTGGTCAAGGTGGACGGCACGATCATGAAGTCGGCTTCTTCGTCGGCTCTGTTTCCGACGGAAGGGTACGACCATGAAAAGACACTCAGCCTGATCGACCAGTACCAGCAGTCCGGGGAGAACAGGGGCATCCTGCTCTATGTCAACACGCCGGGCGGGAGCGTGTACGAAACGGATGAGCTGTACCAGCGGTTGCTGGAGTACAAAAAGGACACCGGACGCCCGGTCTGGACCTATATGGCCAACGAAGCCTGTTCCGGCGGATACTATGTTTCCATGGCTTCGGATAAAATTTATGCGAACCGGAACACCTGGACGGGTTCCATCGGCGTGATTCTGTCGCTGTCCAATTACAAGGGGCTGATGGATAAGCTCGGCGTAGACACCATCCTGTTTACCAGCGGGCCGAACAAATCCATGGGCAATCCGGGTGTGGACGTGACACAGGAGCAGAAGAGGATTTTTCAGAGTCTGGTAGACGAATCCTACGAGCAGTTTGTGGGGATCGTCGCACAGGGCCGGAACATGAGCTTGGAGACGGTCAAGCCGATTGCGGACGGACGCGTCTATACGGCGCAGCAGGCGCTTGACCTCAAGCTGATCGACGGCATACAGAACTATGAGGATACGCAGTCCCAGATGGAAAAAGAACTTGGGGAAAACGTGGCCTTCTTCACACCGAAAAACAGCGAGTTTGCTTTGGGCTCCCTGTTTTCCATGGCGAAAAGCTATACCAGCACCGATGTGGATAAGGTAAAGGAATTCCTACAATCACAGGAGAGCGGGGTGCCGATGTATTATGCAGCCACAGGAAAATAACAACCCGGCCTGCGGCGGATTTTTCGTCCGCTTGGCGGCGTACCTCATCGATCTGCTGCTTGTGGGAGCGATGCTGCTGATCGTGAAGATTCCCATGTTTTTCGTGCAGCTTAGTCAGCCGGACAATTTTATGACCAGCGCCTTGCTGTTCCGGTTCAGCCTGCTGGACATTTTGCTGTATCTGGCCGCTTCCGCCTATTTTGTGATCTTGACTTATCAGACGGGCGCGACCGTGGGGAAACGGCTGATGAACCTTCGGGTCGTTTCCGTTGCCGGCGAGCCGCTTACCCTGCTGAACGTCCTTTACCGGGAAACCATCGGGCGGTATCTGTCCTCCCTGTTGTTTGTCGGCTATATCCTGGTGGGATTAAACAATGAAAAACGCGGCCTGCACGACATGATCTGCGACACTAAAGTGATTTATGTCTGCAAATGCATGCAGCTGCCCCCCAGACGGGCTTATCAGCCCATGCCCGCGTATACGCCGTATTACGGGCAGCCCGTGCCGCCCGTAACCCCGGTGCCGCAGCAGACGCCCGCCGAGCCGGAACGGAACCCTGCGGATAGCGGGAGTTCGGACAGCGGGCAGGAGGGCGCCGGCGGCTCAGCCGACGGTCCACAGGAATAATGCAGCCCTTTCTGTGATAAATTTTCAAAACAGCATGACATTCCGGGGATTCTGTCTTATAATTAGGATTATGACAATGCGGTCGCTACGGCGGCCGCATTCTGCTTTTCAGGAGGTAGTGAGATGAGGATCAGATGGGTTCCCAACCGGATTCCCAAAACGGACGACAGGTTTTTACAGGTCATGTCCCTGCAGAATGTGGAAAAGGCCGCCGCCTTCCACAGGAGCTTCCCGCAGTATGCCCCCACGCCGCTGGCGCCGCTTACCCATATGGCCCTGCGGCTTGGACTGGGCGGAATTTATATTAAGGATGAATCCTGCCGCTTCGGCTTAAACGCCTTTAAGGTGCTGGGCGGTTCCTACGCCATGGGCCGGTTTATCGCGCAGAGGCTGAAAAAGGATATTTCGGAGCTGCCGTATGAGGTGCTGATTTCCCAAAAGCTGAAGGAAGAATTCGGAAGCTTTACCTTCTTTACCGCCACCGACGGGAACCACGGGCGCGGCGTGGCCTGGTCGGCTAACCGGCTCGGTCAGAACTCGGTTGTGTTTATGCCGAAGGGGTCTTCCCCGGTCCGGCTGGAAAACATCCGGAAAGAGGGCGCCGCAGCGACGATAGAGAACGCGAACTACGACGAATGCGTCCGCATCGCGGCCGCGCAGAGCGCAAAGACGCCGAACAGCGTGGTGATTCAGGACACCGCGTGGGAAGGCTACGAGGAAATTCCGGCATGGATTATGCAGGGGTACGGCACCATGGCTTCGGAAGCCGCCGCGCAGCTGAAAGGGTTCGGCGTGGAACGCCCGACCCACATTTTTATTCAGGCCGGGGTGGGGTCCCTCGCCGCCGCCGTGCAGGGATATTTTGCAAACCTGTTTCCGGGAAATTGCCCGGTCACGGTGATTGTGGAACCGGACGCCGCCGACTGCATTTACCGCTCCGCCGCCGTGGGTGACGGACAGATCCGCGCCGTCCGGGGGGATTTGAAAACGATTATGGCGGGGCTCGCCTGCGGCGAACCCAACACCATCGGCTGGGATATCCTGAAAAACCACAGCGCTTACTTCGTTTCCTGCTCCGATGAAATCACGGCGAAGGGGATGCGCACTCTGGGCGCGCCGCTCAGGGGGGACCCCCAGGTAATTTCGGGGGAATCCGGCGCGGTGACCATGGGCCTGCTTTGCGCGGTTATGGAGCGCGAGAGCTTGAAGGATCTGCGAAAGGGCCTCGGGCTGGACAAAAATTCCCGGGTGCTGCTGTTTTCCACCGAGGGGGATACGGACCCGGAAAAATACTGCAGGATTGTCCATGACGGGGAATACCCGTCGTTCCTGTGATGGTTACAGGGAATGCATACCAAATGACCGATTCGATGACAGGAGGGAACGGATATGATACCGGACTATCGGGAGATTCGCCGCAGGGCACAGGACTATGAGGCCGCAATGACCGCTTTTCTGCGCGATCTGATCGCAATCCCGGGGGAAAGCGGAAAAGAAAAGCAGGTGATTGCGCGTATTGTCCGTGAAATGCGCGCGCTGGAATTTGACCGGATCGACGTCGATCCGATGGGGAATGTTCTGGGCCGCATGGGCGCGGGGGAAAAGCTGATCGCCTACGACGCGCACATCGACACCGTGGGAACCGGTGACAGAAGCAACTGGAGCTTTGACCCGTATGAAGGCTATGAAACCGATACGGAGATAGGCGGACTCGGCGCTTCCGACCAGCTGGGCGGGATGGTCAGCGCGGTTTACGGGGCAAAAATCAGGAAGGACATGGGCCTTCTTTCCGAAAAATTCACTGTGCTGGTGACCGGCACGGTGCAGGAGGAGGACTGCGACGGGCTCTGCTGGCAGTATCTTCATCAGGAGGATCAAATCACCCCGGAATTTGTCGTCAGCACCGAACCGACCGACGGCATCATCTGCCGCGGGCAGCGCGGGCGGGTGGAAATCCGGGTGGAGGTAAAGGGCGTGTCCTGCCACGGTTCCGCCCCGGAGCGCGGCGATAACGCCATCTACAAGATGGCCGACATCCTTCAGGACATCCGCGGGCTGAATGAACGGCTTCCCTCCGACCCGTTCCTCGGGAAGGGAACCGTCACCGTATCGGAAATTTTCTTTAACTCCCCGTCCCGCTGCGCGGTCGCGGATTTCTGTGCCGTTTCGCTCGACCGCCGCCTCACCGGCGGAGAAACGTATGAAACGGCGCTGGAGGAGGTGCGCGGTCTGGAATCGTGCCAAAGGTACGGGGCATCCGTCTCGATGTATACCTATGAGCGCCCGAGCTACACCGGCCTGACGTACCCCACCGACTGCTACTTCCCGACTTGGGTGCTTCCGGAGGACGCGCCCGCCCTGCGGGCCGCGGTGGAAGCGCACAGGAACCTTTACGGCGAGCCGGAGGTCGGAAAATGGACGTTTTCCACGAACGGCGTTTCCATCATGGGCCGCTATGGAATCCCCTGCGTCGGCTTCGGTCCCGGGAAAGAAAAAGAGGCTCATTCCCCCGACGAAAAGACCTGGAAGCAGGACCTTGTCCGGTGCGCCGCCGTCTACGCGGCGATTCCTTCCGTTTACTGCGGGTAACCGCGTCCTGTTGTTGTACCATCAAAAGTTTTGGGAATGTTGCAAAATAGCCTTAACGAAAAACAGTGCACAAAAAACACGTCTTGATCGGACTTTTAAAGCTGCTTCAAGGCGTGTTTTCTTACGTTTTAGGCTATTGATTTATGCAATTTACTATCGGGAATTCATTTTGCAACAGCCCCGCTTTTTTTACCGGGGACAAGCTGTTCTGAGGACCCGGCAGCAGCGGCTGACGGGTCCGGCTGCGGGCCTGCGCGGCTCTATAAGGGGATATTCAAAATTTTGCGGCATTCAGCCGTCCGGAAAGATTTCGTGGACTTTCTGTTCGATCAGTTCCGCCAATTTCCGGTGGCCTGCCTGCGTGTAGTGGATGCCGTCCTCCGGGCCTACTTCCACGCTTCGCCCCGGATTCAGAAAATGCACGCGGTTCCGTTTTGCGGTCTGCTCATACTCTTCCGCCAGCAGAAGGCTGTTTTTCATTCCTTCGCCGAACATCAGGCGCCAGGCGCGGATACCCACGTCGGCGATGGGGACCGGCGCGACCAGAAGTACCTGCGGGGCGCCGCCCCCGCTGCCGGACTCCGATTTTAAAATCGTCCGGATCAGATTTTCCATACCCGACGCAATGTCGCACACCGGCAGGGAAAAGCGTTTCTTCAGATCGTTTGTACCCAGCATGATGACGACCAGGTCCAGCGGCTTGTGGCTTTCCAGACAGGGGAGAAGATAAGTTTTGCCGTTTTTATATTCTTCAATCGGGTCGTCCCAGACGGTCGTTCTGCCGCCCAGCCCTTCTTCGATCACATAATACCCGCCGCCGAGCAGCTTTTGCAGCAGGCCGGTCCAGCGGACGTCCCGCGCGTATCTGCCCGTCATGCCGGGTTTCATCCCGTAGGTATTGGAATCGCCGTAGCAAAGAATATTTCTCATTTTCTCAGCCCCTATTTGCAGTATTGGCCGACGATTTTGGCCATAACGTCCCACTGCCGGTCCATTTCCTCCACCAGCCGGAACTGGGTTCGGGCGCGGTCAAGGTTGTGGCTCCCGCGGCTGATCTTGAAATAGGTGTCGCCGGCAAGATAATCCGCCAGAAAGCGGATGCCGCATTCCAGCGTCATCATTTTCGCGCCGTCGGGCAGCCTTTTAATTTCCTCGTTGGTCAGCACCTTTCCCGCAACCTCCAGAAATCCTTTGGTATACGCTTCAAACAGCCCGAGGTCAAAATGCACTTTGGACAAATCCTGTTCGTCTTCCGCTGCCGTGCTTGCCCCGAAACGGATGGAGTCGCCGAAATCGTAGAGGGAAAGGCCGGGCATTACCGTGTCCAGATCAATGACGCATACGCCCTTGCCGGTTTTGCTGTCGACCAGCACGTTGTTCAGCTTGGTGTCGTTGTGGGTGACCCGCAGGGGAAGCTCCCCCCGCGTCTGCATATCCACCAGAAGATGGGTATATTCCTCCTGCCCGAAAACGAAGGCAATTTCTTCTTTTACATCGGCCGCCCTGCCTTTTACGTCCGCGGAAAGCGACTCTTTAAATTGAAGGATACGGTTCGGCGTGTCGTGGAACAGCGGGATGGTTTCGTGGAGCGTAGCCGCCGGATAGTCGGCCAGAAGCAGCTGGAACCGGCCGAAGGCCCGGGCGGTATCGTAAAATTCCTCCTGGGTCCTTGTCTGCTGAAGGGTCACCGTGTTCTCGATAAAATAATAGGAGCGCCAGTAGCCGCCGTCCCCGTCAACATAATAGTACGCGCCGTCCCGTGTGGGAATCAGGTTCAGCGTTTCGCGGTACGGGTCGCCGCCGGCAGCGGCGATGGCGTTGTGCAGGTAACGGGTAACGCCCACCACGTTTTCCATCAGCTCCGCCGGCTTGCGGAACACGTTGGTGTTGATCCGCTGAAGGATGTATCTGCGGGTTTGTTCCTCAAGCTGAAAAAAGACGGAAAAGGTGTCGTTGATATGTCCGCTTCCATAGGGCAGGATTCCCACATACTGGCCCTCGAACTGAAATTTCTCCGCGATCGCGGGAAGAAGCTCCTTTTTCACCGGTTTCATGTATTGCCCTCCCAAAGCTTATCAGGATAGATCCCCTGTTTTCTCATTTTTCGGATTGCTTCCACCACCACCGGTTTGTCCTCGCGGTAGGTGACCCCGTACCATTTATCCGGGGACCGCAGCACTTTTACGCTGGCTTTTTGGCCCTTGAGCAGCTCATCCACCACGGTGGGCAGGAAGAACTCGGCTTTTTGCGGGTCCTTTTCCAGAGCGCCGTCCAGAAACGCGGGAAACCTTGCCGCGATCTCCCCGAGAATCGATTCGGAAAAGCCCCACAGATTCATGGAGACAACGCTCCCCGGGGGGATGGTTACCCACGTGTTTCCGCCGTCCTCGGTGTACTGGGCCGCGTTTCCCCGCTTTTCAATGTGGGTGCGCTCGTGGATATCCTCCAGAAATCCGTCCGGGCTGGCGACGCAGACGCCCCTTGCCACGTGGCCGTGGTCCGTCAGCGTGTTTTCCAGCGTGTAGCCCACCATCGCGTAACGGTACAACCCGTCGTCCCGGCTGTGGAGAAGAGTATCGTAAATCAGGCGGAACGCGTCTTTTCCGTAATAATCGTCGGCGTTGATCACCGCGAAGGGCCCGTCGATCGCGTCGCGGCAGCAGAGCACCGCGTGTGCGGTCCCCCACGGCTTCCCGCGCCCCGGCGGCACCCGGTACCCCTCGGGCAGTACGCCGACCTCCTGATACGCATATTTCACCTCTATGATTTTGGACATTCTGTCCCCGATAATTTCTTTAAAATCCGCCTCAATGGATTTCTTGATCAAAAAAACAACCTTTTTGAAGCCGGCCTTTACCGCGTCGTAAAGCGAAAAATCAATGATGATCTCCCCGCTGTCCCCCACGGGGTCAATCTGCTTCGGCCCGCCGTATCTGCTGCCCATTCCCGCCGCCATGACAACGAGTACAGGTTCCTTCATGCTGCATTCTCCTTTGTACATTTGCTTTTTTACACTCTCTGCCCTTATTTTAGAAGATGATTGCTTTAAAATAAATATCTTATCCATCACAAAATTTGCACAAAAAATCATTTTTGCACAAAAAGAATCCGTCCGGGATTCTCGGACAGATTAATTAATTTGACATTAGTATAACAGAATGATAAAATCAATCTAATATAATTACAATATAGAATTTTAAATATTGTTTTTATTTTGAAATTGGAGGGCGTGAAAATGTGTATACGCAGCAGGATAATATCCGTTTGTGTTATGATAATCGCGGTTGCAATGTTTGTCTGTTCAGAGACGGAGCCCTCAGAGAGGCCCTATCCCGTCGATTGTTATGTATGCAGAATAATGAAAGATAATACTTTATGTGTACCCAAAACGATGGAAAAGCTGGAAGATTTATCGGCTGTTATCGTAAAGGGCAGCCTTCTGGACGATGCAAAACAAAAATTACACTTTCCTGAAGTTGGCGTTGTAGGCGATGGTGTCACGGTTTCCTCGTTTGAAATTTCCAAAGTCTATAAGGGAAATTTACAAATAAGAGACAAAATATCAATTGCAGAAAGTTACTATACTTTTACAGAAAATGGAACTCAGACCTGTTACGCACAAGGTTACGCACCGTCTGTCGCAGGGCAGAAATATATTTTCTTTCTAACGAAATCTCCTGAGGACAATGAATTTCTAAGGGGAACTTATTCGCCAATGGCAAAGGAGATAGGGAGGTATCCCGTAATCGATACGAAAGACAGTAATCGTCCCGATATACGTTCCATGACGGAAAGGGATCTCAATCTTGTAAATACGGACTTGAGTTTGTATCAAGAAATGTATCAGAAAATTATTGACAAATATATGAAAGAGTAAAAAAATATTTGCAGCCCGCCCGGGATTCCCGGACGGATTTTTTTGTTATGGTATCAGCCTCACTCAAAATGGGGCGGGCGGCCCCTCTGGCTGTCGGTCCGCAGCTTGACGGAGGAGGAGTACTCCGAGGGGGTCATCCCGGTCACCTTTTTGAAGTGGCGGGAGAAATAGTGGATGGACGAGTACCCGAGGTCGTTCGCGATTTCGGTGAAATTCTTCGTCCCCTCGCGGATGGACTGCTTGGCGCTGTCCACCTTCATCTTCCCGAAGTATTCCATCACGCCGCCTCCGGTTTTTTCGCGGAACACCTTCTGCAGAAAGGAACAGCCACACATGTTGTCCCGGCACACGTCGCTCAGGGTGACCTTGTCGTGCATGTTTTGGCTCAGGTATGCCACGATCCGGGAAAAGGTATCCTGACCCGATTTTTCCTTAATGGAGGAGGAAACGCGTTCCTCGCCGGTCCCGCCCTTCCGGATCAGGCTGATGAGCATCAGCTCCAGACAGAGCTTGATGACCTGTTCACAGGCGAAAGCGCCTTTGCCGCTGCGCACCAGCTCCTTCATATCCACATCGTCCAGCGGTGAGGAAAAGGCGTCGAAGGATTCCTCGATCACGCGGCCGAGCAGGTCGCGTTCAAAATCGCCCACCTTCAGAATCTTGTTGTCAAAGAAATGCATGGCGGAGGAGTCGCATTTGAACGTGATGACCACAAGATTCGGCGCGATCACACCGTTGGCCCACAGGCTGTGAAATTCATAGGGCTTGTGGAAAATGATGTCGCCCTTTTTCAGCACATAGTTGGTGTTTCCGGCGGTTACGTCCACCTGCCCCTTGTCCACGTACAGAAATTCCCAGAAATTGTGAGTTTCGCCCGGAAAATAGAAATCGCTGTTATACTCAAAATAATGGACGGTTACCAGTTCGTTGATTACGATTTCGGGTTTTAAAAAGGTGCTTACAAATTGCGTCATCAGTCTCAGCTCCTTACCTGTGTCAGGCCTTTTTATAATATTTAATCATAGCATTCCTTTTCTCTGTGAATATTTCAATACGGAAATATCCGGGATGGGAATCATCGGCTGGGGAAGGTTTGTCATTCTGCGCATAAAATTTGTACAATGCCCGCTTTCCGGCGCTTTTATCCGTTTTGTGAATTGACAAATGAAATGGCCGTGCTATAATACGAGCAACACAAGGCAAAGGCGCTGCGTTCGGCTGAACGGGGCGCCTTTTTTGTTTTCCGGGGATCACTGATACAGAATTTGTCGCGGGACGGGGCCCGCCCGCAAAACGGGAAGAAAATCATCCCTGTGAAAGCAAAAGACCTTTTGTGCAACTTGAATGGATTGTGCAAATTTAATGCAAAAAATTCTAAATCAATATTGGTGAAAACACCGTAAAATAGGGATGTTGAACGGCGAATTGGATAAAAATGAAACACTAAAATCCGATTTATTGGTCAATATGCAAATTAGGTATGCCTCAAATTCAAACATAAAATTAGGAGGTCTGAAAATGAAAAAGAAATTATGTTCTCTTATGGCCATTGTTTTAATCTGCGCCATGGCGCTCGGCGGCTGCGGCGGAGCTGCTCAGTCATCGGCCCCGGCTGCTTCCGGCGAAGCGTCCACCGGAGACGCGAAGAGTGACGTAACCGTTACTTATTACTCCATGTGGAACGAAACCGAGCCGCAGGGACAGACCATTGCGGAAGCGGCGGAAGCCTTCAAGGAGAAAACGGGGATCACCGTCGACATCAACTGGCAGGGCCGCGATATCCGCAAAACCCTTCAGCCCGCGCTGGACGCCGGACAGGAAATCGATCTCTTTGACGAGGACGTCGAGCGTGTAAACGGCACGTGGGGCAAATACCTGCTCAATGTGGAAGACCTGGCCGCCAAGTCCTACGACACCACGGACGGCAAACCGCTGACCGATGTGATCAATAAGAAGCTGGTCGACCTTGCCCGTTCCCTCGGGCCGGACGGAAAGCTTTCCACCATCCCTTACCAGCCGTCCACCTTCCTTGTCATGTACAATAAGGACATCTTCAAGACAGCCGGAGTTACGGCGGTTCCCAAGACCTGGGAAGAGTGGCTCGACGCCTGCGCCAAGATCAAGGCGGCCGGCAAAACCCCGATCACCGTGGACGACGCGTATATGGCTTCTTTGTTCGGCTACCATATGGCCCGCCTGATTGGCAAGGACAAAACGCTTGCCATGGTCGAAAACAAGAAGATCGACGATCCCGCCGTTCAAACCTTCGGCGAACAGTGGAAGGAAATGTACGACAAGGGCTACATATCCAAAAACGCGGCGGGCAACATCTATCCAGCGGGCCAGCAGGAAATCGCAAACAGCAGCGTAGCCATGTATCTGAACGGGACCTGGCTCCCGAATGAAATCAAAAATTCCGCTCCGGTGGACTTCAACTGGGGCACCTTCGCGTATCCGGCGGTCGGCAAGGACGGCGACGGACCCGAGGCCAACCAGTACGGCGCGCAGTGCTTCGGTATCAACAAGGACAGCAAGCACGCGGAGGAAGCCTTCAAATTCATTGCCTTTATGACCACCGGTGAATGGGACAACAAGCTTGCGGCGGAATCCATCGGCGTTCCGATGGCGAACGACGCAACGTGGCCGACACAGCTTGCGGACGCCAAGGCGGTTCTGGACGCGACCACCACCCGGTATCCCTGGGCGGTCGGCATGGAAAACGACGCGGACATCAACGCGAAGATCAAGACCAATTTCGCTCTGCTGGTCAGCGGCAAGCTTGACGCAAAAGGCTTTGCAGACGCAATGAAGAAATAATTCAATAACAACAACGGCGGGAAAAGGGCGGCATCGTGTTTACGCTGCCGCCCTTTTGTCCATGGAATTCTCGGGAGGTTCTTATGAAAACAAAAAATAAATCAATGATTGTTATTTTTCTGGCGCCCGCGATTTTTCTGTACACCATGGTTTTCCTGTATCCTACCATAAGGACCGTCATTATGAGCTTCTTTAAAGTAGAGGGCGTTACGGATGCCGTCTCGGCGTGGAAGTTTAACGGGCTGGGGAATTTCAGGACCCTTTTCCATACGCCTCTTTTTATGAGCGCGCTGCAAAATATCAGCCTGATCTGGCTTGTGGGCGGTGTCGGCGTTATGCTGGTCTCGCTGCTTTTCGGGGTGATCCTGACCAGCGGAGTCCACGGGAAGAGTTTTTTCCGCTCTGTTATCTACTTGCCGAACGTCATTTCGGCGGTCGCCATGGGGACCATGTGGATCAACTATGTTTACAATCCGAATTTCGGCCTTCTCAGCTCGATCCTGAAAACCCTCGGCTTTTCGGAAGCGGCCGCCACGCAGTGGACCGGCCCGGAAATGGTGTTCTGGAGCATGCTCGTCGCCTACTGTTTCGGCATGGTGGGGTACCATATGCTGATCTGGATGAGCGGGATCGAGCGGATACCGGTGGATTTTTACGAGGCCGCCACCATCGAGGGGGCCAACGTGTTCCAGCGGTTTTCAAAAATTACGCTTCCCCTTCTGAAGGGAGTCTGCCGCACGAATATCGTGCTCTGGACCGTCAGCACCATGGCTTTCTTTGTATGGAGCCAGCTGTTTTCGCCCGTAAACCTGAGCGCGAGCACCGTCACGCCGATGTCCTATATGTATGAGCTGGTGTTCGGCGCGAGCAACTCGGCCATTACGGTGCGCGACTCTGGAGCGGGCGCGGCGATCGGCGTCATCCTGACCGTTGTGGTCGTAATCGTCTTTCTGTTTACGCAGCTCATTGTCCGTCACGACGACGTCGAGCTTTAAGGGGGAATGAACAATGGCTAATAAAAAAATCAGGAAGAAAACCAATTGGAGAAAAGAACTGGCCCTTGCTCCGGGCTATCTGATCGTTGGAATCTGGGTCGTTTTTACCTTTGTACTGATCGGCTGGATTATCTTGGCGTCATTCTCCACTACCAGAGAGATTTTTGACGGTAATCTGTTCAAATTCGCAACCGGGCTGCACCCGGAAAACTACGTGAAGGCGTGGAAAACCCATAAGGTATCCAGCTATTTTATGAATTCCCTTGTCTACACGCTGATTTCCTGCACGGTTGTCATTATTGTTGCCGCGCCGGCCGCCTATGTGCTCAGCCGCTTCAAATTCCGCGGCAACGGGTTTCTCCAGAATTTATTTGCGACTGCGCTGGGGATTCCCGCAATCATGATTATCATGCCCCTGTTCGCACTGTTCAGCCAGATGCATGTCACCCAGTCCAGAGGGCTGCTGATTTTCCTTTACATAGCGGTCAACGTTCCGTTTACCGTCTTCTTTTTGAATACCTTTTTCCACAATCTTTCGGTTACGTTTGAGGAGGCCGCGGCCATCGACGGCTGTTCGCCCATGAAAACGTTCTGGATGATTATGCTGCCGCTGGCGCAGCCCGGTATCATCACGGTGACGATTTTCAACTTCATCACCATCTGGAACGAGTATTTTATTTCCCTGATTTTCGCCAATACGGCAAAGACCCGCCCGGTCGCCGTCGGCCTGTACTCCATGATCCAGTCCATGCGCTATACGGGGGACTGGGGCGGCATGTTCGCGGCGGTGGTCATTGTGTTCCTGCCGACGTTCATTCTGTATATCTTCCTTTCGGAAAAGATCATTGCCAGCGTGACCGGCGGAGCCATCAAAGGGTAAGGCCGGAATGCGGTCAATAAAACAAGGGGGACGTTTCGATTGAAAATTTATCCGTCGCTGCTGAAAATACCCGGCGCCGCGCTGGAAAACGGCAATCCTCTGCCGCGCTTTCGCGACCGCGCACAGGAAAAACCCCTGATCGACGCGGGCCTGCTGGAAAGCGAAAAAAAGGGCTTCGCCTACCAGACCGGTTTCCGCGAGCTGCCCTATACGGTTCAGGACAGCTTCCACCGCGACCTGAAGCCGCGGGAGCTGAAAACCATTGTTATGGAGAACGATTTTCTGCGTGCCGTCTTTCTTGCCGATTTCGGCGGGCGGCTGTGGTCGCTTTTCGACAAAAAGGCGGGGCGCGAGCTCCTGTTTTCCAACCCGGTTTTCCGCCTTGCCAACCTTGCGATCCGCAACGCGTGGTTCTCCGGCGGCATCGAGTGGAATCTGGGGCAGTTCGGCCACACCTGTCTGACCTGCGAGCCGATGTTTTTTGCCCGCTGTACGGGAAAGGACGGGGAGCCGTTCCTGCGCATGTATGAGTACGAGCGGCAGAAATGTTTCTTCCTGCAAATCGATTTTCACCTGCCGGAGGATTCCGACCGGCTGTTCGCCCATGTGAAAATCCTCAATACACAGCCCCGCCCGGTGCCGCTTTACTGGTGGACCAATATCGCGGTGCGCGAGGAACGGAATGTCCGCGTCCTGTCGCAGAGCGACGGGGTCGTCTGCATCAGGCCGGAAACCATGGGCTCGCAGAATTCCGCCCACGGCTTCGCCCACGACACCATGCCGTATTTGGAAAGCCTGAACGGGCTGGACGCGAGCTATCCGCAGAACCTCACGTATTCCAGCGAATATTTCTTCCAGAACCGGCACGCCCTGTCCGACGCGTGGGAGGCGGCGGTGTACGACGACGGCTCCGCGTTCTGGGAACGCTCCACCGCGGCGCTGTGCTACCGGAAAATGTTCTGCTGGGGGATGCAGCGCGGAGGCTGCCACTGGAAGGACTTCCTTTCGCGGGACGGGGAAGGGAACTACTTTGAGATTCAGGCGGGCTTATCCTCTTCGCAGGTACACGGCGAGGACATCGGGCCGAACGGCTGTGTGCGGTTCACACAGGCTTTCGGCGGGATGAAAGCCGACACGCAGAAAGCCTTTGCCGGTTGGGAAGACTCCAAGCAGTATGTTCACAGCCTGATCGACCGCCGCCTGAGCGAGGAAGAACTGCTGCGGGCGGACAGTCTTTACGGGGCGCTGGAGGATACCCCGCCGGACGAGGTGCTGCATTTCGGCAGCGGCTGGGGCGCGCTGGAAGCCGCCCGCGACCCGGAGATAATTCCGAAGGGCCTCGTTTTCCGAAAGGAGACGCTTGGCGAAAAGCAGGCGCCGTGGCTCGCCCTGCTGCAAACAGGCCGGATGCCCGAACAGAAAAAGGGGCTGCCCGTTTCCTGGATGACGGATTCCCGCTGGACGGCGCTTCTGGCCGCTTCTCTGGAAAAAGAGGAAAACAGAAGCGCACAGGCGCTGCTCCACCTGGGGCTGATGCTTTACGAGAGCGGCAAATGGCAGGAGGGGATCGGCGCGATGGAGCAGTCCCTTGCCATCCGTCCCACGGCGATCTGCTGCCGGAATCTGGCGCAGGCCATGATGCAGGACGACCGGCTGGAAGCGGCCTGCTCCTATATGGAACAGGCGCTGGCTCTGGGCGGCGCCGAACAGTCCGAGGTCATGGCGCAGGACGCGATCAATATTTTGACAAAGGCCGGGCGTTATCAGAAGGCGTGGAACTGTTACTGCGCGCTTCCGGATTCGCTGAAGGCTGCGGAGCGGGTGCGTCTGAACACCGTGCGCGCCGCGTTTGAATTGGAAAAGTGGGATTTTCTGGAGGAACAGTTTGCGTTTCCTTTCGCCGTGATGCGCGAGGGGGAGACCATGCTGCTCGACACCTGGTTCATGACGCAGGCCGTGCGGCTGGCACGGCAGAGGGGGGAGCCGGACTGGAAAACGCTTCTGGACGAAGCGCGGGCCACGCTCGAACCGCCCTATCATCTGGATTTCCGTATGACGCTGCCTTCGCGCTGAAAAGCGCGTTCTTCACAGGGCGCCGCGGGGGGTTACTGAATCCCCGCGGCGCCCTGATTCTTTTTGTAAAGGTCCGGGCATAATTTCCGTGAACCCTTCGTCGCCCCGAGCTTTGCCCGGCGCGCTTTTCGTAACATAATTGATACTGTTCATTTTTGGTATATAATGATATAATAAATAATCAATATAAAAAAGAAAGGCGTGGTGAAATGAAGCTGAGAGCCGTTGCGATGGCGCTTGTAATGGCGGTGACCCTGTCGGGCTGCTCCTTTATCGGCCTTGACGCCCAGACGCTGATGCACCCGCCGAAACCGACCGGGGAAAAAGCGGATATTCACGCACTGCTGGAAAGCAAAACGGACGGGAAGATGACGCTGAAATATCCGAAAAGCGGGGACTATCGCTCTGCGATTATCACGCATGACCTTTGCGGAGATAAAAACGACGAGGCCATGGCGATTTACCAGAAGGAAGACGAGACCTCCGGAACCAACATCATGTTTATGAAAAAGGACGGAAAATGGGTGGATATGGGCTCCTTCAGCAATCCTGCCGCCCAGGTGGACAAAGTTTGCTTCGGCGACCTTGACGGCGACGGAAAGAGCGAGGTTGTCGTGGGCTGGGGCAGCAGCCTGAACAATACCAGCACGATCTGCGTCTATTATTATAAAGACGGGAACATGAATGAGCTGAAGCTGGAACAGACCTACACCGAGCTTGCGGTCATGGATTTTGACGGCGACGGCAGGGATGAAATTTTCACCGCCAACACCAGCGTGGGCGACCAGCCCGCGCTTGCCCGGCTGTTCCGGGTCAAGGACGGCGCTGTGGAGGTAATGGGCTCCTGCCGTATGGACGGCGGCGTTACGAAATATGCCTCCGTGAAGGCCGGGCTGATCAACGAGCACCAGAACGGCATTGTTCTGGACGGGATCAAAAACGAGGGCTCCCTCGTGACGGAGCTCCTTTACTGGGACCAGAAGACAAAGCGCCTGAGATCCCCGTTTTACGACGTGAAAACGCAGACGGCCAATTATACGCTGCGCAATACGTCCGTTGTTTCCAAGGATATCAACGGCGATAAAATCATAGAAGTTCCGATCGTCAACCTGATGCCGGGCCACAGCGGTGAAAAAACGGATGACGCGGACTATATTACCAACTGGCACCGCTACGACACCCAGACAAACACATTTGTCCGGGTGATGAGCATGGTCCTGAATTATTCCGACGGCTACTGGTTTCTGATACCGGACATGTGGCGCGGCAAAGTGACCACCAAAACGGATACCGTGACGCGTATGATTACGTTTTACCGGTGGAATGCAACGGGGAAAAATTTGGGAATTCTCGGCCCGGCGCTTCTGAAAATTCAGGTGTTTTCCCAAAAGGAATGGGACAGCGGTACAGGAACAGCCGGCTTTTACAAGCTGCTTGACTCTGACAATCTGGTGTTTGCAGCCAGTTCCCCGTCGCCGGACGACGCGCTTTCCCTCAGTATCGGCGATGTGAAAAACAGCTTTGAGCTGATCAGTCAGGATTAAAACAGGATAATGGAGGAACGGGTATGAAAAATATCCTTGTTGCCGAAGACGAACAGGCAATCCGGGAGTTTGTAGTAATCAATCTGAAGCGGGCCGGCTACAATGCTTTTGAAGCGGCCAGCGGGGACGAGGCGCTCGCGGTTTACGACCGGGAAGCGGGCAATATCGACGTGGCGGTGCTGGACATCATGATGCCCGGCAACAGGGACGGCCTTGCCGTTTGTAAGGAGCTGCGGCAGAAAAGCGGCTCCATCGGCATCATCCTTCTGACCGCGCGCACGCAGGAAATGGATAAGGTCAGCGGCCTGATGATGGGCGCCGACGACTATGTGACAAAGCCGTTCAGCCCCAGCGAGCTTGTCGCAAGGGTGGACGCGGTGTACCGTCGTGTCGCGCTGGAGCAGATGAGGAATGAAAACAACTTCAAGGAGGAAATCCGCTCCGGGGAATTCGCGCTCAACCTGCGCAACCGCACCCTGATGAAGAAGGGCGTGCCGATCGAGCTGACGCAGGTGGAGTTTCAGATCATGGAGTATTTCTTTTCCAATCCGGCCACCGCGCTCGACCGCTCCGATATTTTAAAGCATGTGTGGGGGGACGCGTATTTCGGCGAGGAGAAGATCGTGGACGTGAACATCCGCCGTCTGCGCATGAAGGTGGAGGACGAACCCTCCAACCCCAAGCACATTGTCACGGTTTGGGGACTGGGGTACAAGTGGGAGGCATAGCCTTCCCGGGGGCAGACTGACGATCGTTAAGGAAAGGGGAAATCGGTATGAGAACGAACGGCATTACCAGACGCTGGCTCTTAAATAGTCTGGGTGTCATTCTGCTCATTCTGGTTACATTGATCCTCGTCCTCTCCTATGTTGTGCGCGGCTATGTGTACAACGGAATCCAGACGGCGCTGAGCAGCCGCTCCGACGAGCTGACCAACGTGTTTGCGGACTACGGCAGAAAATCGCCGCAGGAATTCAGCACCGCCGCCCGCAATTATGTGGAAAACTTTCCCAATAAAGAGAGCATGGAGCTGATGGTGTTCAATTCCAACGGAAAGATCATTATTACCTCCGTGGGCTTTGCGCCCGACGAAAGCCAGCCCATGCCGGACTATAAGCTGGCGCTGGAAAGCACGGGCGGCTACGGCCTCTGGACGGGCAGCCTGACCAGCGGGGAAAAGGTGATGGCTGTTACGCGCGTCATGCGCAACAACGAGGGCGGCTTTGTCGGCGCCATCCGCTATGCGGTTTCGCTGGAGGAGGCCGACAAGCAGGTCGCCATTATTTTGGGGTCCCTGATTCTCGCGGGGCTTCTGATTATTCTGTTTGTAATTGTTTCGAGCTATTATTTTATGAATTCGATTATTACGCCGATCAAGGAAATCGGCGCGACCGCCAAGCGGATTGCGCAGGGTGACTTTAAGGTCAGAATAGAAAAAAGCAACGACGATGAAATCGGCCAGCTCTGCGACACCATCAACGACATGGCCGATGAGCTGGGCGCCGCCGAAAAAATGAAAAACGACTTTATCTCCTCAGTGTCCCATGAGCTACGCACCCCGCTGACCGCCATCAAGGGCTGGGCGGAAACCATGCAGGGCGGCGGGAACGACAAGGAGACGCTGGACCGCGGCATGGGCATCATTATCCGCGAATCCGAGCGCCTGTCCGGGATTGTGGAGGAGCTTCTGGATTTCTCCCGGATGCAGAGCGGACGCATGACACTGACCATGGACAAGATCGACATTCTCGCCGAGCTGGGCGAAGCGGTCTATATGTTCAGCGAACGCGCCAATATGGAACATAAATTCCTGCTTTACGAGGAGCCCGCCATGCTTTCGCCCGTTCTGGGCGATATTAACCGCCTGCGGCAGGTGTTTGTCAATATCATCGACAACGCCCTGAAATATACCGAAGAGGGCGGCACCATCAGCGTGACCGCGACGGAGTCCGGCGGGTTTATCCGCGTCGTCATCAGCGACAACGGCTGCGGGATTCCGGCGGAGCATCTTCCAAAGGTAAAAAAGAAATTCTACAAGGCAAATCAGACCATCCGCGGTTCCGGAATCGGCCTTGCGCTTGCCGACGAAATCATGAAGCTCCACTCCGGCAGCCTGGAGATCGAGAGCCATGAAAACGTGGGAACCGCCGTCACGATCTTTATACCGACCTTAAAACGGCTGGAAACCCAGCCGCAGACCGACGAGACAATGAACGAAGAAAGGAATTCCGAAAATAATGGCTAGAGAAAAGACGAAATGCATCACGTCCATCGGAGGACAGGCGCTGGTGGAGGGAATCATGATGCGCGGTCCGAAAAAAACAGTGGCCTCCGTACGCGTGAGCGACGGCTCCGTCTCCACGCAGGAAATGAGCGCCAGCTTGATGCGGGACAAATATTCCATCCTGCGCCTGCCGCTGCTGAGAGGCATCGCGGGTTTTATCGATTCGCTTTCCGTAGGGTACAAGGCGCTTTCCTATTCCGTGGACAAGGCGGGCCTGGAAGAGGACGAGGAACCGTCCAAATTTGATAAATGGGTCGAAAAGACCTTCGGCGATAAAATGATGAACGCGATTATGGTGGCGAGCACCGTGCTGGGCCTTCTGCTGGCGGTGGGCCTGTTCTTCTTTCTGCCGACCATCCTTTTCAATCTGATCCGCGACTACGCGGCGGGTCCGGCCATAGCGCCGTGGCGTTCCCCCGTCGAGGGCGTCATGCGCATAGCGATTTTTATCGGATACATTTATTTGTGCTCCCGCATGCCGGAAATCCACCGGCTTTTCCAGTATCACGGCGCAGAGCACAAAACCATCTTCTGTTATGAGAACGACGAGGAGCTCACCGTCGAAAACGTGCGTAAGCACAGCCGGTTCCACCCGCGCTGCGGAACAAGCTTTCTGGTCATTATGCTGCTTCTGGGCATTATCGTGGGATTCTTCATTCCGTTCGGCAATCCGGTTGTCAGGACGGTGGTCAAGCTTCTGTGCGTCCCGCTCATCGTCGGCGTAGGCTACGAATTTATCCGCCTGTGCGGCCGTCACGACAATGCCTTCACACACGTCATTGCCGCCCCGGGACTGTGGGTTCAGCGGATCACCACCAAGGAGCCGGACGACAGCATGATCGAGGTGGCGATCGAAGCTATGAAACAGGTCATTCCGGAAAACGGCGAGGACAAAATCAAGATCGGCGAATAAAGAAAAAGCGGGTGCGGACAGCTTGACACTGGGCGAAACATACCGGATGGGAAAAAACATACTGACCGGCGCGGGGATTGAAAGCCCCGCGTTCGACGCTTCCTGCCTGTTTGAGAAGGTGTTCGGCCTTGACCGCCAGAAGAGAATCGTCCATGCCGCCGAACCGGCGGAGGAACAGAAGGCGGAGGAATATCTCCGCCTTTCGCGCGAACGCGCGGGCGGCAGGCCTCTGCAGTATATTCTGGGCAGCTGGCCCTTTCTGGGGCTTACACTTGCGGTCGGCGAGGGCGTGCTGATTCCGCGGGAGGAAACCGAGCTTCTGGTCCAAACGGCGGCGGAGCTGCTCCGCGGAAAGGAAAATCCGGAAATTCTCGACCTCTGCTCCGGAAGCGGCGCGGTGGCGCTGGGGCTTGCTTCCCTCTTTCCGGGCGCGTCCGTACTCGCGGCGGAGCTTTACGGCGAGGCGCTTTCCTATCTCGACCTCAATATTAAAAATACGGGACTGCGTCAGGTGAAGTCCGTACAAACGGACGTGTTAAACCCCGAAAGCGCGGCGCGGTTCGCTTCCTTTGACTGTATCGTATCCAACCCTCCCTATGTGGCTGCCGACGAGCTGCGGACGCTCCAGACCGAAGTGCGGCGGGAACCGCACACGGCGCTTTTGGGGGGCGAGGACGGCCTATTGTTTTATCGAGCGATTGCCTCGCTCTGGCTGCCGAAGCTGAAGCCCGGCGGCGCGGCGGCGGTGGAGATCGGCGAGGGACAGGCGAAACCGGTGGCCCGCCTTTTTCAAAACGCCGGCCTTTCTGAAATCCGGGCAGTGAAAGACTTTAACGGCTTTGACCGGGTCGTTGCGGGTATCCGGAAAAGCAATTAAACATTTGTTCGAATTTTTCCTTCCTTGTCTTGCTTTTCAGCGGAGAATACGATATAATTTTTTTAGATGATAAAAAATTTGAGGTCGCGTTGAGGGGAAATCTCACAGCAGCGGCCTGTCATAAACCGGAGGGGAAAATGGCGACAACAGATAAAAACACGGCGCTTGAAACGGCACTGGCACAGATTGAAAAGCAGTTCGGAAAGGGCGCGGTGATGCGCCTGGGCCAGAATGAGGCGATGCATGTGGAAGCCATCCCGACCGGCTCCCTGTCGCTGGACCTTGCGCTGGGAATCGGCGGCCTTCCGCGCGGCCGTATCGCCGAAATTTACGGGCCGGAAAGCTCCGGTAAAACCACGCTTGCCCTCCACTGTATCGCACAGGGGCAGAAAAACGGCGGCAACGCTGCGTTTATCGACGTGGAACACGCGCTGGACCCCGTGTACGCCCGCGCTTTGGGCGTTGACGTGGATTCCCTGCTGGTTTCGCAGCCGGATACCGGCGAACAGGCGCTTGAAATCACGGAAGCCCTTGTGCGTTCCGGCGCGATCGACGTGATTGTCATCGACTCCGTTGCGGCTCTGGTGCCGCGCGCCGAAATCGAGGGTGAAATGGGCGACAGCCACGTCGGCCTGCAGGCCCGCCTGATGAGCCAGGCCCTGCGCAAGCTGGCGGGCGCGATTTCCAAATCGAGCTGCGTCGCCATTTTTATCAACCAGCTGCGTGAAAAGGTCGGCGTAATGTACGGCAGCCCGGAAGTGACCCCCGGCGGCCGCGCGCTGAAATTTTACGCTTCCGTAAGAATCGATATCCGTAAGATCGAGACGTTAAAAAACGGTACCGAAATGATCGGTTCCCGCACCCGCGCGAAGGTCGTAAAGAATAAAATCGCCCCGCCGTTCCGCGAGGCGGAATTTGACGTGATGTACGGCAGGGGAATTTCCCGCGAAGGCGAGCTGTTGGACCTTGCGGTCAAGCTGGAAGTCATTCAGAAGAGCGGCGCGTGGTTCTCCTACAAGGAAACACGGCTGGGACAGGGCCGCGACAACGCGAAAACCTTTCTGGCGGAAAACGCCGATATCGCCAATGAAGTGGAAGCCCTTGTCAAAGAGAACGTGGGAAAGCTTTATACCAAGACTGCTCCGGCGTCTCACACGGTCAAGCCGGTGGAGGTCGCGCCCCCCGCGCCCGCGAAAACGAGCAGCCGGGGCCGTTCCGCAAACATTGACATCTCCGCGGACGACTGATGCTGATTACGGCGGTGGAACCGCGCAGGAAGGGGCTTTCCGCGCTGTTTCTCGATGGGGAATTTGCCGGGAATATCGACACGGAAACGCTTCTGAGGTCGGGGCTTCGGCCTGGCCGCGAAATCGACGACGACCGGCTGCACGAGCTGGTTCTGGCGAGCGACAACCGGCGCGCCGGGGAAAAGGCGCTTTATCTGCTGGAACACCGGAACCATTCGCAGAAGGAGCTTGCCGATAAGATCAGCCGGGTCACCACCCGGGAAGCCGCCGAGGCGGCGGCCCAGCATATGGCGGAGCTGGGCCTTGTCAATGATGGGGAATACGCGCGGAATCTGGCGGCCGACCTCTTTCGCCGAAAAGGCTATTCCGCTTCGCGCGTGCGGCGGGAATTGCTGCAAAAGGGAATCGGGGAAGAGCTTGTACAGCAGATTCTGGACGAAAAAGCCCCCGACCCCGTGGAGAAAATCCGGGAACTGCTCGATAAAAAGTACGGACGGCTTCTGGGCGACGAAAAGGGGCGCCGCAGGAGCATTGCCGCGCTGCAAAGACTCGGCTACGGCTGGGATGATATCCGCGCCGCGATCAATCAATTTGAAAATGAGGACGAATAGATGGCATATAGTGTAGGACTGGTGAGCCTTGGCTGCGCCAAAAATCAGGTGGACGGCGAAATGATGATGGCCACCCTGCAGAAGGCGGGTTACGAAATCCGCGACGCCGCCGCTCTTGCGGACGCCGCGATCGTCAACACCTGCGGATTTATCGACGCGGCGAAAAAGGAATCGATCGAAGAAATCCTGGAGCTTGCCAGACTGAAGGCGGAAGGGAAAATCAAGGCGATCGTTGTTACCGGCTGTATGGCCGAGCGCTACCGGGAGGAAATCCTCAAAGAGCTGCCGGAGGTGGATGCCGTTGCCGGTATCGGTGCGGACAGCGATATTGCCGCGGTGATCGAAAAAGCCCTCGGCGGCGTAAAGGTGGAAAGCTTTCCCGAAAAGACGCTTCTGCCGCTCAGCGGTGAACGACGGCTGTCCACGCCGGGATATTTCGCTTACCTGAAAATCGCGGAAGGGTGCGACAACCGCTGCGCCTACTGCGCGATTCCGTTTATCCGCGGGCCTTACCGCTCCCGGACACAGGAGGATATTGTAAGCGAGGCGAAGGCTCTTGTCCGCGGCGGTGCGAAAGAACTGATCCTGATTGCGCAGGACACCACCCGTTACGGCTGGGACCTTTACGGCGAGCTCCGGCTGCCGAAGCTGCTGCGGGAGCTGTGTAAAATCGACGGTCTTTCCTGGGTTCGCGTGTTATACTGTTATCCCGATTATATTACCGACGAGCTTCTCACAACCATTGCACAGGAAGAGAAAATCGTAAAATATATGGATCTGCCGCTCCAGCACTGCAGCGAAAGGCTTTTAAAGGCGATGCTCCGCACGGGAAGCCGCGCGGCGCTGACCGCCCTGATTTGCAGAATGCGGGAGAAAATTCCCGGCTTGGTACTGCGCACCACGCTGATTACGGGTTTTCCGGGAGAAACCGAGGAGGACTTTACCGAGCTTGCGGAATTCGTCCGCGAAATCCGGTTTGAACGGCTGGGCTGTTTCACTTATTCGCAGGAAGAGGGCACCGCCGCGGCGGAAATGCCCGGCCAGATCGACGAGGACGTGAAAAGCCGCCGGATGGAGCGGATTATGGAAGACCAGATGAACATCATGCAGGAGTGGGGCGAAAAGCAGGTCGGAAAAACTTACCGCGTGCTGGTGGAAGGGTTCGACCGTTACGCCGGATGCTGGTTCGGCCGCTCGTACGCCGATTCTCCCGATATCGACGGAAAAATATTCTTTGCCGCAAAGGGAAGAAGGCCGAAAGCCGGAAGCTTTGCGGATGTGAAAATAACCGAATGCATCGACTGTGACCTGACCGGAGAAATCATACTTAAGGAGGGAAAGAAATGAACCTGCCGAATAAACTGACTGTTCTGCGCATTGTTCTGGTTCCTTTTTTTGTAGCGGTGCTTTTGATTCCCCAAATTCCGCACCATTATCTTTGGGCGGCGATTCTGTTTTCCGGCGCGGCGCTGACCGACCACTACGACGGAAAGCTGGCCCGCAAGAACAACCAGATTACGAATTTTGGGAAATTCCTCGACCCGCTCGCCGATAAAATCCTTGTGGTGTCGGCGCTCGTCTGTTTTGTCGACCTCAGGCTGGCCGCCTCCTGGTGCGTGATTTTGATTATCGCGCGGGAATTTATGGTGACCTCCATCCGGCTGGTCGCGATGGACAACGGCGTTGTGATCGCCGCCAATAACTGGGGCAAGACAAAGACGGTCAGCCAGATCATCGCGGTTGTCGCCATTCTGGTTTTCCAGTACGTAGAGGAGCTGGTTTCCATGGGATGGATTCCCGCCGTTACCTTCGGCGGGGTGCCGGGCGCGGTGGTTTTTGACGGTGTGGGCTACGTCCTGATCCTGATTGCGACCTTCTTCGCGCTGCTTTCCGGCGTGATTTATATTGTGCAAAATATCGGGGTTATCAATACGACGAAATAAACTCACCCAAAAGGGATATGATAAAGCATGGCCTTGACGGGGGTTTACTTCCCAAATATTTTGGTATATACTATTGTCACATTCTTTGAAAATCGTGCTATATTATCAGTACGATTGAAATGCGCTGAGCGGAAGAAGTAATCGCAGTGCGGGCATCAGAGAGAAAGCGCCGGGGCTGGAAGCGCTTTTTGCAGAGCAGGCGGCGAAATGCATCCGTGAGCAGGCGGGGGGAAGATCAGTATCTCCGCACGGCCGGCACCGTTAACCGCTGATATAGTGATAAAACGGAGTGGAACCGCGGTACAATGACCGCCTCCGTCCCTTTCGGGGGGCGTGGGCGGCTTTTTTATTGGAGGCAGATATGTTTAACAATTTG
>ENA-OXEN01000022-OXEN01000022.1-human-gut-metagenome-genome-assembly--contig:-NODE-22-length-27651-cov-14.586244_pt1 | contig 27651 bp, 19 predicted proteins | sample MGYA00249358_ERZ652249 | MGnify/ENA primary metagenome ERZ652249 (study PRJEB26925, sample SAMN05826761) | human gut metagenome | biome: ENVO:2100002; feature: ENVO:00000062; material: ENVO:00002003... | reverse complement strand
CGTACCGTTCCTGCACTTTTTCGACGGCTTCCGTACTTCCCATGAGGTACAGAAGATCCACATGTGGGATTACGCCGATCTGAGCGAGATGCTCGACTGGGACGCTGTGGAGTCCTTCCGCCGCAACGCGATGAATCCGGAGCATCCGGTCACGCGCGGCACGGCCCAGAACGACGACTTCTTCTTCCAGGCAAGTGAAGCCGGCAACAAATTCTATGATGATCTTCCGGATGTTGTTGTCGACTATATGAATAAGGTCAACGCGAAAATCGGCACTGATTACAAGCCGTTCAACTACTACGGCGCACCGGATGCTGAAAGGGTCATCATTGCAATGGGTTCCGTCTGCGAAGCGGCGGAGGAAGTTGTGGATTACCTGAACGCAGCCGGCGACAAGGTCGGTCTGGTCAAGGTCAGACTGTACAGACCGTTCGTTGCGAAATATCTGCTCGACGTCCTGCCGAAGACGGTCAGGAAGATTTCCGTGCTCGACAGAACAAGAGAGCCGGGCTCCATCGGCGAGCCGCTGTTCCTGGATGTTCTCGCGGCGCTCAACGGTACGGAATTCGGTTCTGTTCCGGTTTACACCGGCCGCTACGGCCTCGGTTCCAAGGACACCACCCCGGGCCAGATCGTTGCCGTATACCGCAACATGGAAACCGACACCCCGAAGAAGCGTTTCACCATCGGCATTATCGATGATGTTACCCATCTTTCCCTCGACACTAAGGAGAATCCGGATACAACCCCGAAGGGCACGCATTCCTGCAAATTCTGGGGCCTTGGCGCGGACGGAACCGTCGGCGCAAACAAGAACTCCATTAAAATTATTGGTGACCACACTGACATGTACGCTCAGGGCTATTTCGCCTACGACTCCAAGAAGTCCGGCGGCCTGACCGTTTCTCATCTGCGTTTCGGCAGCAAGCCGATCAAGTCCACCTACTATATCAGCCAGGCCGACTTCGTCGCCTGCCACAAGCCCTCCTATGTCGACGAATACGACATGGTACAGGACCTGAAGCCGGGCGGAAGCTTCCTTCTGAACTGCCAGTGGGATCTGGAAGAGCTTGATAAGAGACTGCCGGGCAAAATGAAGAAATTCATTGCCGACAACAACATCAACTTCTACACCATCGACGGGATCAAGCTCGGGAAAGAGATCGGCCTCGGCGGCCGCATCAATACCATCCTCCAGTCCGCATTCTTCAAGATCGCAAACATCATTCCTTCCGAACAGGCGATCCAGTATATGAAGGACGCCGCCCAGCATTCCTACGCGAAGAAGGGCCAGAAGATCGTCGATATGAACTATGCCGCTATTGAGCGCGGCGCGACCGATTTCGTCAAGGTTGAAGTTCCGGCGTCCTGGAAGAACTGCACGGACGACACCCAGGTGCACGTCTTTACGGACGGCAGACCGGAAACGCTGGATTACGTCAACAACGTCATGGTTCCCGCAAACAAATACAAGGGCAATCAGCTTCCCGTATCCGCCTTTGTCAAGATGGCCGACGGCACCGTGCCGGCAGGCTCCGCCGCTTACGAGAAGCGCGGCATCGCCATTGATATTCCCGAGTGGCATCCGGAAAACTGTATCCAGTGTACCTTCTGCTCCTATGTCTGCCCGCACGGCGTTATCCGCCCGGTCGCTATGACTGCCGAAGAAGCCGCCGCGGCGCCCGCAAGCCAGAAGACCAAGGATATGACCGGTATGCCCGGTATGAAATACGCGATTACCATTTCCTCCTATGACTGCACCGGCTGCGGCTCCTGCGCATCCGTCTGCCCGGGCATGAAGGGTGAAAAGGCGCTGGTCATGAAGCCGATGGAAACACAGCTTGAAAGCCAGAAGGGCTTTGATTACGGCCTTACTCTTGACGAGAAGCCGGAAGTGATCGAAAAGTTTAAGCCTACCTCCATCAAGGGCAGCCAGTTCAAGCAGCCGCTGCTTGAGTTCTCCGGCGCGTGCGCGGGCTGCGGTGAAACACCGTATGCAAAGCTCGTCACACAGCTCTTCGGCGACAGAATGTATATTGCCAACGCGACAGGCTGCTCCTCCATCTGGGGCGGTTCCGCACCGGCCACACCGTACACCGTCAACAAGAAGGGATACGGCCCCGCGTGGAACAACTCCCTGTTTGAGGACAACGCGGAGTTCGGCTTCGGCATGACTCTTGCCCAGAACGCGATCCGCGGCAGACTCGCCGAGTATATTGAAAATATTGAAGCTTCCGAAGCGGCTTCCGCTTCCCTGAAGGAAGCCTGCAAGAGCTACCTTGCTACCAAGGAAGACAGCAACCTGAACCGTGCCGCCACAGACGCTCTGATTGCGGAGCTCGAAAAAGCTGCAAACGGCAGCGGCGATGTTGCAAAGCTTGCGAAGAAAACGCTTGCCGACAAAGACTATCTCGCCAAGAAATCCATGTGGATCTTCGGCGGCGACGGCTGGGCTTATGATATCGGCTTCGGCGGTGTTGACCATGTTCTCGCTTCCGGTGAGAATGTCAACATTCTCGTGTTCGACACCGAGGTTTACTCCAATACAGGCGGTCAGGCTTCCAAGGCCACCCCGATCGGTTCCGTCGCTCAGTTCGCGGCAACCGGTAAGGCGACAAAGAAGAAAGACCTTGCCGCTATTGCAATGACCTATGGTTATGTTTACGTGGCCCGTGTCGCAATGGGCGCAGACTACAACCAGACCATCAAGGCGATTTCGGAAGCCGAAAGCTACAACGGACCTTCCATCGTCATTGCTTACGCTCCCTGTATCAACCATGGTATCAAGGGCGGCATGAGCATCTCCCAGCTGGAAGAGAAGAAGGCGGTTGAAGCCGGCTACTGGACCAACTTCCGCTATGATCCGCGTCTTGCGGAGCAGGGCAAGAATCCGTTCCACCTCGACAGCAAGGCTCCGAAAGCCAGCTATCGTGATTTCATTATGGGCGAGGTTCGTTACAACTCCCTGACTCGTGCATTCCCGGAGCGCGCAGAGGTTCTGTTCCAGAAGGCCGAAAAGGTTGCGGCTGAAAACTATGAGCACCTTGTGAAACTCTCCAAAATGGAATAATCTTTCTTGAATCAGTTGGCCCCGCGCGGTAATCCGCGCGGGGCCTTTTTTCATTTGTTTCTGGATACGATAAAATATTCACAATATATTGACTTATATGTATGAAGTGGTACAATATATGGTATCACAAAATGGATAGGGAAGGGAATTGTGGCCATGACCATATCACAAAACGCGCTGACGGTATTGCAAAAGCGGTACCTGATCAAAAATGAAAAGGGAGAAACCACGGAAACCGTAGAGGGCCTGTTCCGCCGCGTGGCCGCCGCCATTGCGGCGCCGGACAGGCTGCACGACGAGAAGGCGGACGTTAAAAAGACGGAGGAAACCTTTTTCCATATGATGCAGGAGCTGGAGTTCCTGCCCAATTCTCCTACGCTGATGAACGCCGGCCGACCGCTCGGGCAGCTTTCGGCGTGCTTTGTGCTGCCGGTCGCCGACAGCATGGAGGATATTTTTGAAGCGATCAAGCAGGCGGCGCTGATTCACAAATCGGGCGGCGGGACGGGCTTTTCCTTTTCGCGCCTGCGCCCGCAGGGCAGCACCGTCAACTCGACCGGCGGGGTCGCCTCCGGTCCGATCAGCTTTATGAAGGTGTTCAACATGGCGACGGAGGCCGTCAAGCAGGGCGGAACCCGCCGCGGCGCAAACATGGGAATCCTGCGTATCGATCATCCGGACATCCTCGATTTTATCGACTGTAAGGCCAACAACAACGAAATCAACAATTTCAATATTTCGGTGGGCCTGACGGAAAAATTCATGGAAGCAGTGGAAAAGGATACCGACTATGAGCTGGTCGATCCCCACTCAAAGAAAGCTGTTTCCACGCTGCGCGCACGCATGGTGTTTGACCGGATCGTGGACGCCGCGTGGCGTAACGGCGAACCGGGGATTATCTTTCTGGACCGCCTGAACCGGGACAACGTTGTGCCCTCGCAGGGTGAAATCGAGTCCACCAATCCGTGCGGGGAACAGCCTTTGCTCCCCTATGAGTCCTGCAACCTCGGTTCCGTCAATCTGGTAAAGATGCTGAAAACGGCGGACGGAAAAACGGGGTTCGACTGGGACAAGCTTGGGCTGACGGTAAAAAACGCCGTGCATTTTCTGGACAACGTCATTGACGCCAACCGGTATCCGCTGGAAAATATTGACCGGGTAACCAAACAGACGCGGAAAATCGGTCTGGGCGTCATGGGCTGGGCCGACAGCCTGCTGCAGATGGGGATTCCGTACAATTCCGACGAAGCAATCGCGCTCGGAGAAAAGGTGATGAAATTCATTACCGAACGCGGACGCGAAGAGAGCGCCGAACTTGCCGGAAAACGCGGTGCGTTCCCGCTTTTCGGCGAAAGCATCCTGCCGCAGGACAGGCCGATGCGCAACGGGACGATTACGACCATTGCGCCGACCGGGACCCTTTCCATCATCGCGAACTGTTCCAGCGGCGTAGAGCCGGTTTTCGGCTATGTTTACATCCGCAACATCATGGACGGCACGGAAATGATCGAGGTCAACCCGATTTTGAAGGCGGAGTTGGAAAAGCGGGGGCTGTACTCGGACAAGCTGATGAAGCGTATTGCCAAAGAGGGGACGGTCGCCCATATTGAGGAGCTGCCGCAGGACCTGCGCCGGGTGTTCGTTTCCGCGCACGACATCAGCCCGGAGTACCATATCCGGATGCAGGCGGCGTTCCAGAAGGGAACGGACAACGCGGTTTCCAAGACGGTGAACTTTTCCAACAGCGCCACAAGAAAGGACGTAGCCAGCGTGTATACGCTCGCGTTTCATCTCGGCTGCAAGGGTGTGACCATTTACCGCGACGGCAGCCGCGCGGAACAGGTGCTTAACATCGGGCAGGTAAAAAAAGAAGGCCAGCCCGCGGCGGAGACGCCGGAGCATGGCCGGATTGTGCCGCGTCCGCGTCCCGATACGGTGACCGGAATTACGGAGCGGGTGAAAATCGGCTGCGGAAACCTGTATATTACCGTCAACTACGACGATCAGGGAATCTGCGAGGTGTTTACCAATACCGGCAAGGCCGGGGGATGTCCGTCCCAGTCGGAGGCAACCGCGCGCCTTGCATCCGTCGCTTTGCGCAGCGGGATGCAGGTCGAAAGTATTGTCGACCAGCTCAGGGGAATTCGCTGCCCGTCTACCATCCGCCAGCCGGGGCTGAAATGCACCTCCTGCCCGGACGCGATTGCAAAGACGATTGAACGCGTTTACAAAGAACAGGTCCGGCTGGGAAAGTGGGCCGCCCCCACACCGCGGAAGTCCCCGCCTGTGAGAGAAGCGGCGGACAATGCCCCGGGGAAAATGCACTTCTGCCCGGAATGCGGGGCAAAGCTGGAACATGAGGGCGGATGTGTGACGTGCCGCCAGTGCGGCTATTCCCGCTGCGGCTGACGCGGCTTAAAATTCAATTCCCTTTCGGGCGGGGATGTTCCTGTCGTAGGGGTGCTTTTTCTTCCTGATTTCGGAAACATAATCGGCAAGCTCCAGAACCTCCGGCTTCGGGCCGCGCCCCGTCAAAACAAGCTCCAGCTTCTGGGGCTTGTTTTTTATAAAATCGGTCAGCATTCCGTTATCGAGCAGGCCGCAGTTGATCGCGGCAAATACTTCGTCCAGAATCAGCAGATTGCACTCCTCCGCTTTGGCGGCGGCAACCGCCTTGCAGAACAGGTTGCCGCACAGGACGGCGGTTTCTTTCAGCTCCTTTTCGGTCATCTGAAAGGTGAACTTTACGGTCGGCACCGTAGGGAGTACGCTGAAATGGTCCAGCTGTTTCAGAGCGGTCAGCTCGCCGGAGCCGTTCCCCTTCAGAAACTGTGCCATCAGAACCTGTTTCCCGCTGCCGCAGGCGCGTACCCCCAACCCGACGGCGGCGGTGGTTTTGCCTTTTCCGTCCCCGCAGTAAACATGAGTCAGTCCGTTCATCGCACATTCTCCATCCGTATAAAATATATTTCTAATCTTAATCATAGCACATTTTGGCGCAAATCCACCGGGAAAAGAGAGATTTTCGGGAGAGTTTTGCGACGGGATGGAAAAAAAGAGAAATTTTTCTTTTTGTGTTCATAATTTCGTTAAATTCAAGTTACATATTTTTCTTAAAAATATCATAAAAATATAAACTAATAATCACATCCTTTTCACATAGAACCGGTATCATAACAATCACAGAAAGTAAATTACCGCAGAAAGGAATGATTTAGATGTTTAATCCATTTGCAGATGATAAAAAGAAAAAAGAGCCGGCAAATCGTGATTTAAACAGTAACGATACGGAACACAGAAGCGCCGGACAGACGGAGTGGCAGGGGGATTTTTACCATTACAGCAAGCCGGCGAACGAGCCCCCGGTTTACAGTTGGGAGCGGCCCTCCGTTTCGCAGCAGTCTGTTTTCGATTTTCAGGAGCCGCACAAAAAGAAGCGCGGCGGCAAAAGAACTTTCGTCAAAGTGCTGGCGGGGGTCATGTGCTGCCTGATGATTTCGGCCGGTTCCATCGCAGGGTTCGCTGCGCTGGTCAACAACGGGTATGTCAAGCTGGGGAGCGCAAGCACCGGCGATCCGGCGTTTACCGTAACGAAGCTGGTCAACAGCGGCACCGCCAATACCGCCATGATGACCGGGGAGCTGACTAAGCAGCAGATCGCCGAAAAGGTGGTCCCGTCGGTCGTCTGTATCCAAAACTATCAGCTGGGGCAGAGCGCCCGCTATACCATGGGCGGGAACGGCGCGGGCAACGCGGGGAACAGCAACGGGGACAGCTCCGTCACCCCGACAAGCGAGGGCTCCGGCATTATCGCGACCGGAGACGGGTACATCATTTCCAACGCGCACGTGGTCGAGGGCGCGTCTTCCCTCAAAGTTATTTTGTCCAACGGAACAAAATATGAAGCGAAGCTGGTCGGCAGCGACAGCGTCACGGATCTGGCCGTTATTAAAATTGACGCAAAGGGCTTGACCGCGGCGGAATTCGGTTCTTCCGACGACCTTAAAGTCGCGGATACCGTCATGGCGATCGGCAACCCGGGCGGCATGGAGTTCAACTCCAGCGTTACCATCGGTTATGTTTCCGCATTGAACCGTGAAATTACCAATTCCGATACCGGCTATACCATGAAATGCATCCAGACCGATGCAGCGATCAATCCGGGCAATTCCGGCGGCGCGCTGGTCAACATGTACGGCCAGGTCGTGGGCATCAACTCCTCCAAAATCGTTGCCACCGGATATGAAGGCCTTGGTTTCTCCATCCCCATCAATGTGGCGCAGCCGATCATCAGCGACCTGAAGCAGTACGGCTACGTCAAGGACAGAGCGGTGCTCGGAATCTCCGGCCAGTTTATCGATACCATGACTTCCCGTTTCTACAACCTGCCCGTGGGCATGTACGTCGGCTCCGTTGCGAATTCGGAGGTTACCGCCGCCGGAATTAAAAAGGGCGACGTAATTACGAAAATCGACGGCAAGGATGTGACCAGCCAGAATGTGATTACGACCGTGATTACGGGGAAGAAGCCGGGGGACACGGTCACGCTGAGCGTTACCAGTTCCCTGACGGGGGAAAGCTTCACCGCCAAAGTAAAGCTGGCCCAGTCAACAGGAAAATAAGGTTACAGCAAACTTTTTCATAATACTCCCTTCTTTCAAAAGCGGCGGAACCGAACCGGTTCCGCCGCTTTTATGTTTTATCAAAGAGGGTGCCTTTTGCGCGGGGCATCATGATATTGTCCACTCGGGCGGCCATACGTTCCTGCGAAATGGCGTCGATCAGCATTTTGTCAATGGAGTTTCCGTTTCCCCCGACCAGACCGAACAGCATTTTTGTCGCGGCTTCCACGGTGGGGTGCTCGTAAAAACGGATGAGAAGCTTTTCCCCGTAGAAGATGAATTTCATCACGCGCAGACTGGGTGTTTCAATATAGGAGAGGTAAAGGAGCATGACCGTGCGGTCCTCTTCGTCCGTCGTCAGCTTTGCCGTCGCCCCCACCGTGTAAACGTCGCCGTTCAGCGTTACGTCGCTGCGGCGGGGAACACCGTCCAGCCCGGCTGTAATTACGTTTTCGTCCGCTCCGTCGTACATCGTGATCCTGCACAGGCCGGGTTCAAAGGAAAAGGAAACGCGGGTGATCCCCCCGGAAAAATTATTGGTTACGCACTGCAGAATAAGCGGGAGCAGCGTTCCGTAGCTGCTGCCCAGCCGGTACTCCTGTTTGTCGATTCCCGCGGCGAGCAAAGGCAGTTCTTCGGCTTTCGAGGGAAAAAATCTTTGCAGAAACGTATGGAACGGATTGGGCTTTTGCGGTCTGGGTGCAGTTTCGGGGACCGCGTACAGGCTGTCCAGCCTGTTTTTCAGCGAGCGAAGCGCACGGATGTTCCGGGGTAAAGGATGGTCGAAAATCTTTTCCGCGCCGTCGCCGAAATAGGTTTCCACCGTTTCGATGGAAACGTCGGAAAACAGGTTCTGGCTTCCGCTTGTGATAGCCACCACCATGTCGCGCTTCGGAAGGACGATGACGTACTGGCCGAATACGCCGTTGTACTGGTAGGCGTCCGTCGCGTGGAAATCCCATACCTGATATCCGTAGCCGACCGGATGGTTGTTTTCGCGGGGCGGGGTCTGCACTTTGGTCGATTCCCGAATCCATTCCTCCGGGATAAGCTGCCGTGTTTCGCTGCCGACGTCCCAGCGGCCGCCCTGCAGATAAAGCTGGCCGAGCTTTGCCATATCCGCGATATGCAGGGAAAGCCCCCAGCCGCCCTTTTCGATTCCCAGCGGGCAGGTTTCCCAGTCCGCATCCTCAATCCCCAGCGGAGCGAAAAGCCGTGGAGTCAGGTACTCCACCAGCCCCATACCGGTTTTTTTACGCACGATGGCGCTGAGCAGGTAAGAATTCATGCTGTTGTAGCTGAATTCGCTTCCGGGCTCGAAAATGCAGTCCGATGTCAGGAAAGCCTTCACCCAGTCTTTTTCCACAAAGGAGCCGGCCTCGTTGAACTTGATGCCGCTGGTCATGTTCAGCAGGTGCCGGACGGTAATGCTGTTGATCCTAGGGCTGCGGAACATGACGCCCTTTTCGGGGAAGATGTCGATGATCTTTTCATCAAGGGAAAGCAGCCCCTCCCCTATGGCGATCCCCACCGCCATGCCGGTAACGCTTTTGGAAAGGGAAAACATCATGTGCGGATACGCGGGGGAATAAGGCTTGAAGCTGCCCTGTGCAATCAGCTTTCCGTGCCGCAGCAGCATCACGCTGTGCGGACGGATGGCGGGGGAGGCGGCAAGCTCCTCAAAAAACTGCTCGATATATTCGCTGGGAATCCCCTCGTCCTCCGGTGTGGAGGCGGGAATCCCGCCGAGATCGGTTTTCGGAGTATTCTTTTTCTTTTGCGGCTGAAACGGGTACGGCGTGATGCGCCGCATATCGCCGCGGACAAATTTGATCACCAGATCAACGGTTTTCATTTGGGACAGCAGATCCAACATGGATTTAAACCCCCGGGTTAAAAGTCTTCATGGAACTCTCAATCATTTCTTCGAACGGCTCGCGGTTATCGGAAGGGAACTCTCCCGTCAGCCCGAATTTCAGTGCAAGCCGCTCACAGGCGGCCGGAAGCATTTGCGAGAGCTCCTCCGGCACGTCCGGCAGCACGACGATTGCCTGATTGAGGCTTTCGATCAGATAGCCGGTTTTATCCGTACCGTTCAGGCGCAGAACGCCTTTCGGTTCCCCGGACCTGCCGACGGGAATATGCAGGATTTTGAAAAGCGGCGGCGCGCAGTCCGGCGTGCTTTCGGGCGAGTCGCCCACCACAAAGACAGCGGGGAGCGTCCGCAGAAGGCGCGCCATAGTGGAGCTGAGGTCCGTCTTCTTGGCGCAGATTTTCACGTCGGCGATACCCGACCCGTAAAAACGGAGTGCTTCCTCTATTTTATTCTGACAGCGTAGGGTCCTGTGCGCGAAATAAAAAATTAGTCCCGCGTTCATATTCCTTCCCCCCACGATAAAAGATTCTTTTTGAAGGCCTCTTCATAGGTGTCCGGCCAGACCGGCTTTTTCCCGCCGTTCTTTGTATACCAGCAGTCCGGGTACACCGTTTTGCCGTTGTACGACGCCCTGGAAACGTCCACCTCGCTGTTTTCGCCGTCGCGGACTTTGCGGGCGACCACGACCTCCCTGAAATCCTTGAACTCATAGGAGCAGGTGGAAAGCAGCACGATGCTGTCGTCCTTGTTGAAGCCGACGCCGGTGCTGTAAAGAGACCGTATCCGCATCTGATAAACAAAATTCAGGAAATCGCTGTCGTCCTGAAAATCCGTTTTCATATAATTGAACGGCTTGCCCTGCTCCGGCAGGGTGTTGGTCAGAAAAACGGAAATGACCTTCCACTGCGACTGGCTGTCGATCGTGTCAAAGGTAAATACCGGATTCTTTTTGTAAAAATCCAGCGATTTATACCGGTCCAGCTGTGTAAACATCCGCCCCGAATTGAGTGAGTGCCCGTAAAGGACGATGCTGCGGGATTTCCCCTTTTCCACGGAGCAGTGCGCGTCCGCAAAGACACTTCCATATCCGGAGTACCGGTCGCGGTAGTCGTGGGTCAGGTAAAATTCCGGGTTCTTTGCGTCGGCCTGCAGAACCGGCAGGTCGATGACGGTGCCGGGAACCTTGATCCAGCCCACAATGGACGGGTTGATTTTCTGCAGCTCAAGAAACCGGACCAGCCGCCCCTGTCCGTCGCGTTCCGGCGGGGCGCTTGAAGCGGGCGAATCGTCCCCCGTGCCCGGCGTTTCGGAGCTTTCGGCGTAATATACGCTTTTAATATCCTGCTGCTCCGTATCCGCGGCGGCGGGCAGGACGACAAGGTCCCATACCAAATAAAGGGCGCAGCCGAGAAAAATACAGACGGCGATCAGGCAGACGGTCTTATAAAGAATCAGCTTTTTGCCGTCTCCCTTCCAGGGGAGCAGAACGCGGTAAAAAGGAAGCCTTTTTTTCGTGTGTTCTCCGTTTTGCGGTTTCGTGGCGGGCACCCCCTTGTTATTCGGAATATTTATACTTTTTTCGCGTAGGCGGCTTCTTCCAGCCCTCCGCAGCCCGCCAGATAGCGGCGCACCATGTCCAGTGCGTTAGAGGCGGCAAGCCAGCGCAGGTATTCGCGCCCTTTGGAAGCGCCGTGCTGCATTTTGCGCACCCAGGTATGTTCCCCGTCACAGAAAGCAATGTAAATCAGGCCGACGGGCTTTTCCGGCGTTCCGCCGTCCGGCCCCGCGATCCCGGTGATGCCGATGCCCAGCTCGCTGCCGGATTTTGCCCGGACTCCTTCAGCCATCGCGCGCGCGGTCTGCTCGCTGACGGCGCCGTACTGCTTCAGGGTGGACTCCGGTACGCCGAGCAGGAGCGTCTTGATCTCATTCGCGTAGGTGACGGCGCCCATCTGAAAGACCTTGCTCGCTCCCGTGATATCAGTGATTCGCTTGGCAAGCAGGCCACCGGTGCAGGACTCCGCGGTGGCAAGGTGCAGGCCGCGCCCGCCGAGCTCCGTGACCACGACTTCTTCCAGGCTTTCCACGTCGATTCCATAAATAAACTCGTGAAAACGGTTTTTGAGCTCTTCCACAACGGGGACGCACATGGCCTGAGCTGTTTCCTGATTTTCCGCACGGGCGGTAACGCGTACGAACATTTCGCCGTCCTTGGCGTAGGTTGCCGCCGTCGGATTGGCACAGTCCGTCAGGTCGGAAATTTTTTCCGCGACAAACCCTTCCCCCAGGCCGAACACACGGACGATTCTGGAAACGATCACTGCCCGGCCCCCTCTTGTCAGGTAGGGGATCGCGTAGTTTTTCAGCATGGGAATCAGCTCGGACGGCGGTCCGGGCAGCATGATGATGATTTTGCCCGCGTCGGTTTCAAAGCCGCAGCCCGGCGCGGTGCCGTGGTCGTTGGGGAACACGGTGCAGCCCTCGGGAAGCAGCGCCTGCTTTTTCTGTGTTTCGCCCAGCACCCTTCCTTTGAAATAGCGGACGATCCTATCCAGGCTTTCCTGATGCAGTACCAGCTTTTTGCCCGCGGTTTCCGCGATGGTTTCTTTGGTCAGGTCGTCGCCGGTGGGGCCCAGGCCCCCGGTGGTGATGACAAGGTCGCTGCGGCGAAGCGCGCTTTCCAGCGCGTCCTTCAGCCGCTGAACGTTGTCCCCTACGGTTCCCGCGAACAAAAGGTTGACGCCGATCGTGGAAAGCTCCCTCGCGACAAAGGAGGCGTCGGTGTTGATTGTGTGGCCGAGCAGAAGCTCGGTTCCTACGGAAATAATTTCAGCGTTCATTCTTTTTCCCCCGCTATTGATTCGGATAGATTTTTGTAAGTACGGCGTTTTGGACACATTCCCCGATCAGGCTTTCGCAATCCAGCGCCTGTTCCGCCTCCAAAAGCTCCGGAAGCCTGGGCTGTGTGCGCGGATGCTTCGGTGTGAACACGGTGCAGCAGTCCTCGAACGGCTCGATTGAGATGTCGAAGGTATCGATCCTGCGCGAAATTTCAATGATTTCCAACTTGTCCATTCCGATCAGAGGACGCAGGACCGGCATCCCGGCAGCCTGATCGGTGCAGACGATTGCCCGCAGGGTCTGGCTTGCCACCTGGCCCAGGCTTTCGCCGGTAATCAGCGCGGAACAGTTTTCCCTGCGGGCGATTTTTTCGCCGATCCGCATCATAAACCGCCGCATAATCAGGGTAAACAGGTCTTCCGGGCATTTCGCCATGATTTCCTCCTGCACCTTTGCGAACGGAACGGTAAACAGGTTCATCCTGCCGGAGTATTCGCCGACGCGGGCCAGCAGCCGGTGCACCTTCTGTTCCGCGCGCTCGCTGGTGTACGGCGGGCTGGCAAAGTGGACGGCGGTCAGTTCCAGCCCGCGTTTTGCCATTGTCCACGCGGCGACGGGACTGTCGATTCCGCCGCTGATCAGGATGGCGGCGTTTCCGCCGGTGCCCACCGGGATTCCGCCCGCGCCTTTCAGTGCCGGCCCGTGAACGTAGGCTCCGAAATCGCGTACCTCTACCCGCACGGTGATGTCGGGGTCGTGTACGTCTACGCACAGGTGCGGATACCGCTCCAGCAGGTATTCGCCCACCTGTGCGGAAATCTCCGGCGATTTCAGCGGGAAAATCTTATCGGCGCGCTTTGTTTCTACCTTGAAACTTTTCGCGGCCAGCAGCTCCGGCTTCAGGTATTCGGCGGACGCTTCCAGAATGGCGCTCATCTCTTTTTTTACCACACAGGCGCGTGAAAGCGCAGCAATCCCGAATATTTTGGCAACCCGTTCCACCGCCGCGTCCAGATCGGCTCCTTCGCGGGGGGTAACGTAAACGGTCGACTGGGCGGTCTTTACGTCAAAACCGCCCAGAGGATTCAAACGACGCTTGATATTCCGGATCAGGGCGGCCTCGAACACATTCCGGTTCAGCCCCTTAAGAACCATTTCTCCCAGTTTAATTAAGATGATTTCTTCCATTTAAATTCTCCTGTTACGGTTTTTTAGTCAGTGAGGAAAGCCCCTCTCTTAAAGCGTCCGCCAGTTCATCAATGTCCTCGCGGGTATTGTAGCGGGAAAAGCTGAGCCGCAGGGAGGAGGCGATCCGGCCGTGCGGAAGGCCCATAGCGGCCAGCACATGGCTCGCCTTTCCTTTGGAGCAGGCGGAGCCGGAGGAAACGTAAATTTCTTTGGCGGAGAGATAGTGCAGCATGGTTTCCGCGCGCACGCCGCCGGCGGAGAAATTCACAATATACGGGATGGCGTCCTCGGGGGAATTCAGCGTGACGCCGCCGATTTCCAGCAGCCTTCTGCGGCAGTACGAGCTGAGCCTTGCCATGGTTTCCATTTGGGCGCCGGGTTCCGGCAATGCCCGGACCGCTGCGCCGAAGCCCGCAATCAGCGGGGCGCTTTCCGTTCCGGGGCGAATATTCTTTTCCTGCCCGCCGCCATAGGCGCGCGGAACGAGGTGCACGCCCTTTCGCAGGTACAGCGCGCCCACGCCCTTCGGTCCGTGAATTTTATGTGCGCTCATACTCATCAGATCGATTTTTAGTCTGCCCGGTTTTAATGGGATTTTGCCAAATGCCTGTACCGCGTCGACATGAAAAAGCGCCGGGGCTTTCGCGGCGGCAATCGCGGCGGGAACCGCTTCCAGCGGAAGGAAGGTGCCGACCTCGTTGTTCACACACATCATGCTGACCAGAACGGTGCGCGGCGTCACCGCGCGAAAAACCTGCTCGGGCTTGATTTTTCCGCCGCCGTCCGGTTTCAGATAGGTAACGGCAAACCCCTCTTTCTCAAGCTGCGCCATCGTGTTGAGTACGGACGGGTGCTCAATCATCGTGGTTACAATGTGGTTCCCCCGGCGGCGCATTGCGTGTGCCGCGCCGAAAACCGCAAGGTTGTTGCTTTCCGTCCCGCCGGAGGTAAAGTAGATTTCTTCCTGTAAAACACCGAGGAGATCAGCGATTTCCTGTCTTGCCGCGGAAAGCTCCTGTTCGGCGTAAAAGCCTTTCGTGTGAAGGCTGGAGGGGTTTCCGTAATTGTCCGTCATCATCTCCATCACTTTGTCGGCGGCCTCTCTGCAAACCATGGTGGTGGAGGAGTTGTCAAGATATATTTCACCCAATGGGGATACCTCCAAGTCATTAATTGATATTACTATATTATACACCTTGCATGTGTTTTGAGCAATGAAAACACCCCCTAGGCGATTTGCATTTTTATGAATTTGTATTATAATAAACAAAGACGGGATGCCGGCTCGGAACCCGTATCCGGAACAGAGAGGAGAGGAAAAAACGGTGAAAAACACAAAACAGCGTTGCGCCATTATGCGGATTCTGAAGCAGAGCAGCGACCCTGTGAGCGCAGAGAATATTTTTGCGGCGCTGAAGGCCGAATATCCAAGTCTGGCCCTCTCCACCGTTTACCGCAATCTGGAGCGCTTCGCCGGGGACGGCTTGATTAAAAAAGACGTCTGGAGAGACGGGATCGTGCGATATTCCATTGCGCAGGAGCATCACGGGCATTATCTGATCTGCACCGAATGCAGCGCCAAAATCAGGATAGAGGATTGTCCTCTGACCGGAATTGAGCAGGGACTGGCCCACGACACGGGCTATGAAATAGAGGGGCACACGCTCACCATTTACGGGAAATGCCCCAAATGCGTCCGGCGTGAAAAAGCGCGGGAAACGCAGGATCAGTAAAAGGGAGTTGATTCTGCAACAAGGTTGCGTTCCTCCCCCGCCGAAGGCGGGGGAGGAACGCGCTTTATTTCGCAAACTGAAATGGAATTGCTGTAAAAAGAGGACAAAAAAAGCGTCTTGATGAGGGCTGTAAAGCCGTCTCAAGGCGCATTTTTATGCTGTATATAAAATTTATGGTATGCTTTGTCAGAGAAGCCGCGATTTTTGGCTTTTTTTATGAATTGCGCTCCGACAGCTCGTTGATCAGGGAAAAAATGTTTTTCCCTGACTGGGAGGTGTCAAAGGTCTTCAAAGAGGCCCGCATTTCCTCCAGACGCTTGTTATCCTCCAGCAGGGAGAGAATAGTTTCGCCCGGATCGACGCCTTTTTCCAGCTTGACCGCCATGTTGTGGGAAAGCAGGAAGTTTGCGTTGTCCTCCTCCTGACCGGGAATCGCGTCAAACACCGCCAGCGGGATGTTGCACGCAAGCGCTTCCGAAACGGTCAGCCCGCCGGGCTTGGTGATAATCAGGTCGGACGCGTGCATATAATTTTCCACTTCGTCGGTGAAAAAGACCAGCTTGGTCTTTTTGGGGCTCTGCGCGATCACCGGGGTGAAAGCCTCATACAGCTTCTGGTTGCGGCCGGTGATGACGATCGCCTGAAACTCGATGGGAAGCTGCGTCAGGTGCTTATAGATTTTCATGATGTTGGTGACGCCGAAGCTGCCCGCCATAATCAGGATGGTCGGCAGGTCCCCGTCCAGACCGAATTTTTTCAACAGGGCGGGCCTGTCGCCCTTGCTGTAGAAAACATCCCCCACGGGAATGCCGAACGGATAAATCTTTTCGGTGGGGACGCCCATCGCGTTCATTTCCGGAATCATATCTTTTGTGGAAACGATATACGCGTCCACATGCTCCGCAATCCACGCCCGGTGTGGACCGTAGTCCGTCATCAGGCAGATCAGCGGGGCCTTTACGATCCCCTTGCCCTTTAAGTGGGAAACCATTTCCGTTGCAAACGGATGAGTGGAGATAATCACGTTTGGCTTCTGCTCCTCCATCAGCGGGATCAGCTTCTGGCTGAACGCGCTGGAAAAACGGGTCACCAGATTGGCAAGCAGGCTATCCTGATTGGTTTTCCGGTAAAGCTGCCCAAACACCTTCGGCGTTTTGGTTGCCAGAAAATGGTACCCCTCGCAGACCGTCTTGTCCAAGATGGCGTTGATGCTCTTCAGTGCGTCGACCACGGCCACCTCGTTGCCCGTGGAATTTTCTGCAATATATTTTTCAATGGCATGGGAGGCTCTCAGATGTCCTCCGCCCGTTGCAGCCGAAAGAATTAAGATCTTCACACCAATCCTCCTTTAGTCAGGGAACGTATTTCCCATCATACTGCGGCTGATCTGAAAAGAAACGGGAAACCTGTAACCGCTTTTTCCGGATTGCCATATCTTTGGTAATTATATCATATATTTATAAAAGTTGCCATTAAAATTCCCTCAAAGCCCCGCCCGCAGCCCGCAGCCGGTTATAAAGCTGTAACTTTACTTTTACCGGGCCGCGTTATATAATGATACCAGCATTTCGAGGATGTATCAGCAACTTGAGAATTTACTGTTATTTGGGAGGCCCAATATGACCGATGCAAATGGGATCGATATTTCTTCCGGGGCGCCGAACTCCGGCGGAAAAAAACGCGCAAGGATCGCGGCTGTTATTGCCGGTGTGGTCCTGCTTGCTACGGTCGGCGGCCTGTTCGGCAAACAGCTGTATGAGGCTTATCGGCACCGCCAGGAGGTTGCGGCGGCAATAGACGTGGATACTTTTTATAAGGGAATCGTCGTCGCCGGCGTCGATCTGGGCGGAAAGACCATGGAGCAGGCCAAAGCCGCCGTTACCGCGGCCGAGCCGGCACTGCGCGACAAATACGATATCAGGATCGTTTATCAGGATAAAACCTGGCAGCTGACCGAGGACGACCTCAACTTCCAGTTCAATACGGACGCCGTGCTGAAAGAGGCGTATGCCTATGCGCGCACGGGGGATAGGGAAGAGCGTTATCAGCAAGTGCTGGCGCTGCAGACTGCTCCTAAAACGTACAATGTCACCAATACGATGAATTACGATAATCTGGACGCCAAGCTGAAAGAGACGGTCAAGGGAATTGCCTATGACCCGGTCGACGCGACGGTGGCTTCCTTTGACACGAAAACCGCGACCTTCCGTTATACCGACGGTAAAAACGGCCTCTCGGTCGATGAGAACAGGCTTTACACACAGGTGGAAGCGCTGATCAACGGCCCCCGCACCGGAACGGTGAAAGTTCCGACGACGGTGGTTCCGTTCAGCAAAACCATTGCGGAGGTGAAAAGCCACCTGCAGAAGCTGGGAACCTACAGCACCACGTCCACCAACACCGCGAACGGCACTCACAACATGGCGCTGGCCCTCTCTAAAATCAACGGGACCTGTATTCCGGCGGGCGGTACGTTCTCCTTCAACGGGATCGTCGGAGACTCTACCAGCAAGGCGAGCGGCTTTCGTGAGGCGGGAGCGATTCTGAACGGCAGGCTGATCCAGTCCTACGGCGGCGGAATCTGTCAGGCGTCCACCACTGTTTACGGCGCGGCGCTCCGCTCCAATATGAAGATCACTCGGCGCTCCAACCATACGCTTCAGTCCAGCTATTGCCCGATCGGCCAGGACGCAGCGGTCAGTTACCCGGAGCTGGATTTCAAATTCCAGAATCCCACGGAGTATCCCGTCTACATTGTTTCCGGCATCAAAGGAAAGGTGCTTACCGTAACACTTTACGGGTACCAGTCGCCGGATTATGATCGTATAACCATCACCTCGCAGAAGACGGAAACCATTGCCGCGCCGACCGCCCCGAAGTACATTGTTGATAAAACGCTGGCGAAAGGGGTCGTCAAGCTGGACTCCAAAGCGCGTACGGGAGCAAGGGCGACTGCGCAGCGTGTTTTCTATAAAAACGGCGCTGTGGTAAAAACGGAAAACCTGCCCTCCTCCTATTATCGCGCGCAGCCCGCGTATTATTCCATAGGCCCCGGAACCACGGTGAGCGGCAATCCCGCGTCCACCTCTTCTTCTAAACCGGCAAGTTCTTCCAAACCGCCCGCCGGTTCCTCTAAACCGGCAGGTTCTTCCTCTTCACCGGGTGCGGGCAGTTCCTTCCCAGCGTCCTCCCAGGCGAGTCAGGACAACGGCGGGCAGCCCGGCGACACCGAGTCCGACACGGTTCCGGCGAATGTTATTATTCCTGAATAACCGGATTTTCAGGGTGTGGCTCAAGCTGCACCCTGGTTTTAAATTGGACTTGACTTTTTGTCTTATTTCTGTAAAAATGAGAACAGGATATTCTTTCACTATGCAAACAAAATAAACAACATACTGTTTAAAACGATATTATTCCAAAAAGGCGGCTGTTTTGCCGCAGACCAAGAAAGGATGAGCTGATGTTGTCTGAAAAGGTAGCTGCGCCAAAGATTAGCGTTATCATACCGGTCTACAATGTTGAAAAATATATCGGCAAATGCCTGTCTTCTTTGGTCGATCAGACATTTAGCGATTTTGAAATTATCGCCGTCAACGACGGCTCCAAAGACGACTCCCTCAATATTCTCCGCCGTTTTGAGGAGCGATACGATTTTGTAAAGGTGATTGACCAGAAAAACGGCGGCATCGCCAATGCGCGCAACAACGGCCTTGCGGCCGCGCGCGGCGAATACGTCTGTTTTGTGGACAGCGACGACTATGTCTCGCCCACTTATCTGGAAGAGCTGTACAACGCCTGTGTGGACACGGGCAGCGATATCGCCAGCTGTTATTACTATTTCCACTTTGTTGAAAATGATTTCCTGTTTGAATATCCGTTCCGCTGCCGCGGAATTTTGAAGCCCGCCGAGGCGATGAAAAAGCTTCTGCGCGATGTGGAAATTCAGAGTCTTGTTTGGAACAAGATGTATAAACGCTCCCTTTTTACAGATTATGATATCAAGTTCCCGACCATGTGCTTTGAAGATATGGCCGTTGCGAACAAAATTTTTGTACATGCAAACCAGGTGGTTGTCATCGACCGCCCGCTCTACTACTATAATCAGCATCCGGCCAGCACCTTGGCGACCATGAATGCGGACAAGATCAACGACTTCATCCGCGCGATCGCCATGGTCCGTATTTCGCTAGAAAAAAACGGACTTTATGAAAAATACAAGAAGAGCTATCTGGCGCTCACCAGAAAAACATGCGCCTGCTGTTATTTGTATGTATTAAAACTGCATAATGAGAAAAAATGTATGCGTGGGTGCATGGCCAACATGCGCCGGATATCGCGTGCTATCAGGCATTATTCCGCGGATGAGTTCAGTCCTACGACCATGTTCAGCGAGCTGCCGGACGTGGTGGATGCTCCCGAAAAGCTGGAAAAGGACTACTCCACCCGCTGAAGAAAGTGGGAGTAAACCGAGGATATGAGCGAGAGCAGAAACAGGCCGTCTAAAATATTTCGGATTGCGCTTTTTGCGCTGACTTTGGGGTTGCTGGTCTATTTCTGTCTTACGGACAATCATCTGCTTATTCTGCTGTACAGCTTTCACACGCTTGACCCGTACTGGTTTCTGGGTGCTTTTGGCTGTGTGGTGCTCAGCTGGATGATGGAAGGCCTTGTCACCCAAAATCTTGTCGCCGCTTCCTGTCACGGGGAGTACGGCTTCCGGAATGCCTTTAAGGTGACGATGGTCGGACAGTATTTCAACTCCGTGTCGCCGTTCGCGGCGGCCGGTCAGCCGATGCAGGTGCTTGCTCTGACAAGGCAGGGCGTTGCCTCCGGGATCGCTCTGTCCGCTTTGGTGCGCAAATTTTTGGTTTATCAGATTTCCATCACCGTTTATTCCATGGCGGTGATCCTGATCAAATATTCGTTTTTCCGCAGTAAATTTCAAAGCTTTATGGCGCTGGCGGTCGTCGGCTTTCTCTGTCAGTCCGCGGTGGTGGTCCTGCTTCTTTTATTTACCCACAGCCCGGCTTTCACCACAAGGCTGATCCATAGCTGCGTGTGGGTTCTGACAAAGCTCCATATTGTGAAAAATCCGAGGCAGGCCGATGAGAAGGTAAAAAGCCAACTGGAATTTTACCTGAAAAACAACAGGGCCATGCTGGGGGACCGGCGGATGAAAGGAAAAGTGTACGCCTACACCGCGGTTCAGCTTACCGCCGTTTTTGCGGTGCCTTTTTTTATCTATAAGGCTTTTCACAGTCCCGGCGCACCATTTGTGGATATGGTGGCGGCACAGAGCTTTGTCACCATGATTTCCACCTATACGCCGCTGCCGGGTGCCGCGGGGGCGGCGGAAGGCAGTTTTTTGGTTATTTTTCAGATCTTTTTCGGGCAGGATATTCTTCATCAGGCCATGCTGCTTTGGCGGTTTACGGCTTATTATTCCTGTATCATCGTCGGGGCGTTTTTTGCCGGGCTGGACCGGAAAAGCGGGAAGCGAAGCCCGCATGGAAAATCTTTATAATATCAATTTTATCATGGGAGGGGGCAGGCATCGGGGTTCCCGTACGCTGCGGCGCAGGAAACGGGACAGGCCCGGTGCCGTGTTGAATGAAGGACGGTTTTTTCAGGGTGGCGGCGGCGACGCCGTCCATTAAGGTTGCCGACTGTGAATATAATAAGAACCAAATTCTCAATCAGATGCGCGAGTGTGAAAAGCGCGGAGTGGCCGCGGTGGTTTTCCCGGAGCTTTGCCTGACCGGGTACACCTGCGGCGATCTGTTCCGCGACCGCACGCTGATTTCCGCCGCGCAAAAGGCGCTTGGCGAACTTCTGGAGCAGACCCGCGGGATGAACCTGCTCGCGGTGATCGGGCTTCCCGTTCCTGTCGGAGCGGACCTTTACAACTGCGCCGCGGTTATCTGCCGCGGGAAGCTGCTGGGGCTGCCTGCAAAGAGCAGCATTCCGAATTACAGCGAGTTTTATGAAGCCAGGCATTTCACGCCCGCGCCCGCGTACGCGGAAACCCGCTTCTGCGGCGAGACCGTTCCGCTGGGAAACAGCCTGATTTTCCGGTGCGAAAGCGCGCCGGAACTGGTGGTCGGCGTGGAAATCTGTGAGGACCTGTGGACCTGCTGTCCGCCGTCCGCGCAGCTGGCGCAGTGCGGGGCGACTCTGTTGCTGAACCCGTCGGCAAGCGACGAAATTATTGGAAAAGCGCCTTACCGGCGCAATCTGGTCAGCGGGCAGTCCGCGCGGCTACTCGCTGCTTACGCTTACGCCGACGCCGGAGAGGGAGAGTCTTCCACCGACCTGGTGTACTCCGGGCACAATGTGATTGCCGAAAACGGGACGGTTCTTGCCGAATCGAAGCTGTTTACGACGGGGCTGACCGTGGCGGACGTCGACCTGCAGCGCATGCTTCAGGAACGTCTGCGCACTACAACATGGTCAAACGCGGGTGAGGCATATGAGGTCGCTTTTGACATGGATATGCCCGATCCTGAGCTGGAGCGGAAATTCCCGGCGCTTCCCTTTGTGCCGGACGATACCAAAGATTTGAGCGAGCGGTGTGAAATGATCCTGAACATGCAGGCTGCTGGCCTCAAGACGAGGCTGAAGCACACCGGCTCCAAATGCGCGGTGATCGGCGTTTCGGGCGGGCTGGATTCCACGCTTGCCCTGCTTGTCATTGTGCGCGCGTTCGACCTTCTGAAGCTGGACCGCAAGGGGATTCTGGCGGTCACGATGCCCGGCTTCGGCACGACGAAGCGGACCAAAGGCAATGCCCAGCGCCTTTCCGGAATGCTGGGGGTCACCCTGAAGGAGATTTCCATCGGGGAATCGGTATCCAGGCATTTCGAGGATATCGGCCACGATCCGAATGTGCGCGACGTCACTTATGAGAACGCGCAGGCACGCGAACGCACGCAGGTCCTGATGGACTTGGCGAATCAGTGCGGAGGGCTGGTCATCGGCACGGGCGACCTTTCGGAGGTCGCGCTCGGCTGGGCCACCTATAATGGCGACATTATGTCCATGTACAGCGTGAACTGCTCCATCCCAAAAACGCTGGTGCGGCATCTGGTGCATCACGCCGCCATCAACAGCGGCAAAGAGCTGTGCGCACTGCTGGAGGACGTGTTGGACACCCCTGTCAGCCCGGAGCTTCTCCCGCCGGAAAACGGGGTCATCGCCCAGAAAACGGAAAATATTGTCGGCCCTTACGAGCTGCATGATTTCTTCCTGTACTACATGCTTCGCTTCGGGTTCACGCCCGCGAAGATTTACCATATGGCGCAGAGCGCGTTTGCCGGGACCTACGACGGCGCGACAATTAAAAAATGGCTGACGACTTTTTACCAGCGGTTTTTTACGCACCAGTTCAAGCGCTCCTGCCTGCCGGACGGCCCGAAGGTCGGCAGCGTCACGCTGTCCCCTCGCGGGGACTGGCGGATGCCCAGCGACGCTTCTTCCGCTCTCTGGCTCAGGGAGATCGAATCGCTGTAATCATTCAGAGATTCCCAAAGTATTTCTCGAAGATACGATACCATACCACTGCGGTTTTCATTGACGAGGAGATACGCAAACTGGGATTAAACTCCCTCAGTCAGGCTTCGCCTGCCAGCTCCCTCACAGAGGGAGCCTTAATAAGCGGACCCTTGCCTCCCTCCGTGAGGGAGGTGGCGCGCTAGGCGCGTCAGAAGGAGTTCCATAAATACGAAACAACAAATCCCCTTTCCAACCGCTCGGCGGCATTGGAAAGGGGATTTTTATGACAATTTTATTATAACAGGGACATCGAGCTGTCCGTGTCGGAGGACGTGAAACCCGAAAGATCGGAGGACGTCATCTGGGTGGTGCTCATCTGCATCTGCGCGATAAAAAGCTGCAGGAACGCGAGATAATCGTCATAGGTGAAAGAGGTGCCGGACACGCCGGCTCCGGAGGAAACAGACGAAAGGGCTCCGGCCGGCAGGGAGTCGGACGACGGGGAACCGGTCAGCGCCGAAAGGCCCGTCAGTCCCGTTCCGGCAATGGAAGTGTTCAGAAGCGAGCTTAAACCGGAAAGCGCGTCGGTCGGCGCGGAAACGCCCCCGCCCGCTTCGTTCAGTACTTTGGAAATATAAGCCTGCGTCTCTTTGAACGGAGGAATTCCGCCGTACTTGGCAACGTTGCCGCTGCCCGCGTTGTAGGCCGCGAGCGCCAGCTTGGTATCGCCGTCGTACCGGTCAAGCATCTGGCTCAGGTATTTTGCCCCGCCCATGATGTTCTGCTCCGCGTCAAGGGGATTTTCCACCCCCAGCGAGGCGGCGGTTCCCGGCATCAGCTGCATCACGCCCTGCGCGCCGCAGCTTGAAACGGCGTCCGCGTCAAATCCGGATTCCACCTTGGCAACCGCTTTGAGCAGGTTCGCCGGGAGATTATATTTCTGGGCGGCGGTCTGGAAGATATCGTCCATGCCGCCCTTTTTCTGTCGACTGTCCTCTGCGCCGATCGCGTTTTGCAGCAGATTGGAAAATACGGAGGCCGGCGCGCTTTTGTTAACCGCTGCATTTGTGCGGTTCAGAGCGGATATTTGATGATAGTAACCGGAAAGAATACGATTGTCCATGATCATGCTCCACAATTTATTTTCCTGATATTGGAATCTTTATTTATCATAACGTATTTTGTCGAAAAATCCAACCTTTTTAACTAAAAAATAATTTTTTTCTGATAAAGCGGTTCCCATGTGCGGAAAAACTCTTTACGGGCGCTGAAAAATCGAATCGGATTCGTATATTTTGCGGGCTGGATTGGCAGAATATTTTTTAAAGGAGGTGCCGAGATGACAATATCAAAAGGGGAATACAAAAAGCTGGCGGATAAAGCTTCGCCCGGTACAACATACGTGAAAAATACCATTCTCGCGTTTGTGGTCGGCGGCGGTATCTGCACACTCGGACAGGCACTGGTTAACCTGTACATGAACTACGGGCTGGAGCTCAAGGACGCGCGCGCATGGGTTTCCATCAGCTTAATCGCGCTCAGCGCGCTGCTGACTGCGCTGAAAATCTACGACAATATCGCAAAGCACGCCGGAGCCGGTACGCTGGTGCCGATTACGGGATTCGCCAATTCGATCGTTGCTCCCGCCATGGAGTTTAAAAGTGAGGGCTATGTCATTGGAATGGGCGGAAAAATGTTCGTCATCGCAGGTCCGGTGCTGGTTTACGGAATCGCGGCTTCGATCTTATACGGCCTGATTGTATGGTTTTTCCATTTATACTAAGATGAGGAGGAATGGCTATGCCTACCCGAATCGGCAAATATACGCTTGAACTGACCAGTAAGCCCGTGATTCTCGGTTCTGCCTCGGTTGTCGGAAAAAAAGAGGGCGAAGGGCCGCTTGGGCAGTATTACGACCAGTGCCACAACGACACGACGCTGGGGGAGTCAAGCTGGGAAAAAGCGGAAAGCCGCCTGCAGAATGAGGCGGTCGTGCTTGCGCTGGAAAAAGCAAACCTAAAAAATTCAGATGTTGACTGCATTTTGGCGGGGGACCTGCTGAATCAGTGCATTTCCTCCACCTTCGGACTGCGCAGCCTGAATATCCCGTTTCTCGGGCAGTTCGGCGCCTGCTCCACCATGGCGCAGACGCTGGCGATCGCTTCTTTATTCGCAGAGTCCGGCGCGGCGCGGCGGGCGGTCGCGGTGACCTCGTCCCATTTCTGTTCCGCAGAGCGCCAGTTCCGGTTTCCGCTGGAATACGGCGGGCAGCGGACGCCCACGGCCCAATGGACGGCCACGGCGGCGGGGGCGATTGTGATGGGTTCCCCGCAGCAGAAGCAGGAGGGGCAGGTTGTCGTGGATTCCGTCACCTTTGGACGGATCACCGACTTCGGCATCAAGGACGCGGCAAACATGGGGGCCGCCATGGCCCCGGCGGCGGCGCAGACGCTGATCGATTATTTATCGGACACCGGCGCTTCACCAAAGGATTTTGACCTGATCCTGACGGGGGACCTCGGAAGCATCGGCAGCGACCTGATGGAAAAGCTGCTGATGAAGGACGGAATCGATATCAGCGCCGTACACAATGACTGCGGGCTGATGATCTACGATATTGAAAAGCAGGACGTCCACGCGGGCGGTTCCGGCTGCGGATGCTCCGGAGCGGTGCTGTGCTCCTATATCTTGCAGCAGATGCTGGCCGGAAAGCTGCACAAGGTGCTGTTCCTGGGGACAGGCGCGCTGATGTCGCCCACCTCTTCACAGCAGGGGGAAAGTATCCCGGGCGTGGCGCATCTGGTCCTTTTGAAAGCATGACGCAAAAACAAGGGCGGCTCATAGCCGCCCCTGTTGTTTTTTAACCGATGAATTTTTCCAGAGGGGAGATATCAAGACCGGAACAGGTGCGCAGAAAACCGTAGAGCTGCTCCGCAATCAGCCGGTTTCCGCCCGGGGTGTCACTTTCCACGTTTAGCGGCATCAGCGGGTCGTGCACGCTCAGGCGCAGCAGGAACCAGCCGTCTCCGTTCTCTTTCCCGAAGGAAATGCGGATGCCCTCGCGGTTGTCGGGCGCAATCTGCCAGCCCGGCTGCTGTTTGGCGTAAGCCTCCAGATCGGAAATGATCCGGCTGCCGCATTCCCGGAAATTCTCTTCCAGAATCGGGAAGCGCAGCTCGGCGGCCTCCGCCGGTTCCGCCAGCGGCAGAAGCAGGCTTTCCAGTGTCTTCCCCTGCGTGCGCAGCTGTGCCATTTTAATAATGATCTTTGTCACCAGATACGCGCCGTCATCCAGAAAATAATTTTCACGCAGGGCGGCGTGGCCGGAGGTCTCAATGGCCAGCGGGCAGTTGACGCCCGCTTGGTTCAGCCGGATCGCCTCGTTGATGACGTTTTTATAGCCTCTTTTAAAACGGTGGTGCTTTCCGCCCAGCGTTTCTTCAATATAGCTCTTGAGTCCGCTGGAAGTAATGGAGTCCGTTACGATGGTGCCGCCCGCGTTGCCTTCCAGCGCAATCGCGGATGCGATGGCTACCAGCCGGTTGCGGTTGATTTCATCCCCCTTTGCGTCCACCGCTCCGCCGCGGTCCACGTCGGTGTCGAAAATCACGCCCATGTCCGCTTTCGCGGCAACGGTCGCCGCACACACGGACTGCATGGCGGCCTCGTTTTCCGGGTTGGGGATATGGTTCGGGAAGGTGCCGTCCGGCTCCAGAAACTGGCTGCCGTCGGTATTTGCGCCCAGCGGGGCCAGAACGTCCCGCGCGTAGAAGCCGCCCGCGCCGTTGCCCGCATCCACCACGATTTTAAATCCCGCAAGCGGATGCTCGTAGTCCGCGGCATACACGCCGGATTTGATTTTTTCTCTCAGGTTCGCGCAGTACCGCGCCATATAATTGACCTTTTCCACTGTTCCGGAGCCGGGAAGGGGTCTTCCGCCTTCCTGCGCGTGCAGCAGAATCTGCTCGATATCCGGCGCGTCAAGGCCGCCGCTTCTGGTGAAAAATTTCAGTCCGTTGCGGTTGAAGGGGTGATGGCTTGCCGTAATCTGTATGGAGCCGTCGCAGCCGAGGTCGACTGTGGTCATAAACATGGAAGGGGTGGAGGCCAGCCCGCAGTCCAGCACACGCACGCCTCCTCCGGTGAGCGAACGGGTCACCGCCGCCTGAATCCGGTCGGCGGAAATGCGGGAATCATGCCCTACGGCGACGGTCAGCATCGAAGCGTCCTTTTTGGTAAAGGCTTCGAGCCACAGGACAAAGCCCGCCGCCATTTTTTCAATATTTTCATCGGTAAGGCTGACTTCCTGCCCCGGTACTCCTTCGCTGGCCACTCCGCGGATATCGGTGCCGCTCTTAAATTGTTTCCAATACTTTGTAAGCATCAATCTGTCCCCTTTATGCTGTTATTTGGTTTTATTATAAGCGATTCAGGGGTATTTGTAAACGAGGTGTTCACGATCGGAAATTTAATTACAATCAGTAATATTTATAAAATATACAACAAAGGGGAGAACGAAGTGCACGCATTGGACGGTGTTTCCCTGTCCATAGATGAGGGTGAATTCGTCGCTATCGTCGGCCAGTCCGGCTCGGGAAAATCGACCCTAATGAATATTTTGGGCTGTCTGGATACGCCGACCATGGGCGAGTATTATCTGGACGGAGAAAACGTGGCTGGGCTGAACGAAAAACGGCTGACACAGATCCGTAACTGCGAGCTTGGATTCGTCTTTCAGGGGTTCAATCTGATCAGCGGATTGGACGCGCTTGAAAACGTGGAGCTGCCCCTGCTTTACCGCGGGATCCCAAAATCCGGACGCCGCGCCCT
>ENA-OXEN01000021-OXEN01000021.1-human-gut-metagenome-genome-assembly--contig:-NODE-21-length-27686-cov-16.060946_pt1 | contig 27686 bp, 29 predicted proteins | sample MGYA00249358_ERZ652249 | MGnify/ENA primary metagenome ERZ652249 (study PRJEB26925, sample SAMN05826761) | human gut metagenome | biome: ENVO:2100002; feature: ENVO:00000062; material: ENVO:00002003... | reverse complement strand
CCTGTATGTGGGCAGAAGGAAGAACGCGCTCGATCATCTGGACGCGGCGTATGAAAACGGCTTCAATCCCTTTGCGACCGGCTGCCATGCGATCATTGCGGACGGCTTGAAAGGAACCGACGAGGCTCTGGTCCCGATCGACGGCGAATATGTCAAGGAAGCCAAAATCGGCCGCGCGATGATGGACGCCGATATTTTCCTCACCTTGACCCATTTTAAGGGCCATGAGTCCACCGGCTTCGGCGGCACGCTGAAAAATGTGGGAATGGGCTGCGGTTCCCGTGCGGGAAAAATGGAGATGCACAGCGCGGGCAAGCCGATTGTGGATAAAGAGCTTTGCAGAAGCTGTGGAATGTGCCGCAAGAACTGCGCGCAAGACGCGATTTCCTTTGATGAAAACAAAAAAGCGCAGATTGACCACGATAGGTGCGTCGGCTGCGGCCGCTGTATCGGCGCCTGCAATTTCGACGCGGTAAACCCCATGGGCGACGAAACGAACGATATTCTGAACTGCAAAATTGCGGAATACGCGTATGCTGTTTTAAAGGACCGTCCGCAGTTCCATATCAGCCTTGTGGTGGATGTTTCCCCGTACTGCGACTGCCACGCCGAAAACGATATCCCGATCGTTCCGGATGTCGGCATGTTTGCTTCCTTTGACCCGGTGGCACTGGATGTTGCCTGTGCGGACGCGGTCAACCGCCAACCCGTTCTCAGCGGCAGCATCCTGTCGAAAAAGCCGCACGACCATCACGACCATTTTACCGACACGCATCCGGAAACCAACTGGAAAAGCTGCATCGATCACGCTGTAAAGATCGGTTTGGGCAGCCGGGAATATGAATTGATTACAGTAAAGTAAGCTGCTTTTCGGTTTGCCGATGAAATTGTGCAGCTGCAATTTGCGGGAAAAATTCCATATATTTAAGCCGTATCGGTTTTTGCCGATGCGGCTTTTCTGCGCTTTGGGATGCCGTATAAATCTTTTCATTTTCATCAATACTAAATAGGCGGTACAATATTCATGACGGGAAGGGGAAAAAGATGGACAATAACAAAAACAGAAGGAAAGACAGGGAAAAGAGCAACCCGGAGCTGAGAAAGATGAAGCCCCGGGAAAATGCGGACGCTGGGATAATAGACGGCCGCAAACTGGGCATGCATGACGGCAGACATGAAAAAAACAGCAACGAGGGGAAGAAAAAATGAATACAATGCTTTGCAGCGTATCGGGAATTCAAAATAAAGAGTGCAAAACCCAAATCAAAAACGCGCTGGATAAAATCAAAGGAGTTCAGGAAGTCGGTGTAAACCTGACGACCGGTTCGGTCAAGGTGGAGTACAACGAGCCTGCGACAGAAAAGGAGATCAAGAGCTGCATTGAACACACCGGCTTTAAAATCGAATACGAATAAGGCGGAAAGGGGATTTCAATGAGTCAGACACAGAAGAACAAGAAAAACGGCAGCGATAAGAAACAGGCAAAAACGGATAAAAAGCACATTAAGCATGACCCTCAGGCTGAGAGTGCCAGAGCAAAATTCGGCAAAGATGGGTAGAGCAGATACGGGAACTGACGTTCTCTCCATAAGAGGGAATGTTGTAAAACAGCCCAAAAAACCGGGGCAGCCAACCCGAAAGGGGCAGGCACTCCGGCTTTTTTGCTTTAAAATTAAGTTGTGAACACCAATCAAAATGGGAACCGGCCGCATCGGTTATGCCAAAACAGACCCAAACGCTGGCTTTATGCACAGGAAGAAAAATCATCCGCGCAACGGGAAGCCCGGCATGGAAAAGGCATAGGGACAAGAAAACAATTTCAGCTGCGTTCAAAGGTTCAGTTGTCTTTTTCATTATTGTCTTCTGGCAAATCACTAGGGGTCTCTTCCTGAGGCCTTTCCAACCATTCGGCGGCAAGGGTCTGCTGGATTTTGTTAAAGTCAGGCGGGCTATTCTTTCTGAATCTGTTTTTCATCAAGTATTCCTCTTTCCGGGACTGTATATCCAATCTAATAGAATGCGACTTCCACTGTTAAGCAGAAGCCGCAGTTTATTCTTCCAGGATTCCGATCTCATCACGAAGATCGCTTATGATAGGACCGAGAAGAATCATTCGTTTCAAATCTTTTGATTTTTTGGCTTCCTGATAGCAGACATTATATACCCTTAATTTGCTTTTCAGAACTGCTTTTGCATTATGGTTCATACAGACCCTCCATCACTTCATTTGTTTACATAATACACCAAAGATGTGTACTTGATATGAACACGCTGGGCAAGAAAAAGGCCGCCCCGGTAAAGGAGCGGCAAAATATAAACTCTCATCTGGGAACATTGTAATTTGTCTGCCGCCTATTGGTGCGGTAATCCGCACCAATCAGCAAAGCAGTAAAAGGAGACTAATAATAATCTATGCTGCACAAGACAGAAAAATTACTAAAAATTATAAATTCGCTTAGGCTACGCGAACGTTAGCGGCACGCAGTTTGCGGCTGTCCTTGGGATCGGTCTCAACGTCGTAGGAAACCTTTTGGCCTTCCATAAGACTCTTGAAGCCATTGCTAATGATACTGGAGAAATGCACAAAGACATCTCCACTTCCGTTATCGTTGGAAATAAATCCAAAGCCTTTTGATTCGTTAAACCATTTTACCGTACCGTTATTCATAAACAGGTACCTCCATAAATTTATTAGCATCCATTGTCGTAAAAAAACTCACACCTTTTGTAAATCATCACAATGTGAATGGCTTACAAAAAATGTGAGACATTTCGTACACTTAGAATACTGATTAAATATACCATGAATTCAAAAAAATGTCAAGAAGAATTTTACAATTCAAAAAAATGAAAAGAAAAATCAAAAATGGACAGCGAAAAAGCCCAGCTTTCACCGGACTTTTTCGACAGCATTTTGTACTTGAAAATTACCAGTCCGATTTGTTCATGGTCAGGATGACCTCGCGTCCCTGATAGGTGGCCGTCAGGCCGGCGTTTTTCCCGGCGTTCGGAGAGACGGTGCCGACGGAGACATAATTGTCCGGTGTAGCGATCTCAACGTAGGTGGAACCGACGATCCGGCCGTTGTACCAAAGCTGTACCTGTACCTGCCCCTCTTGGCCGTTGGAGGAAAAAACACCGTTCTGGTCAATGCTTCCGAAGCTGAAATCGGACAGCGCCCAGCTTAGCCCGCTCTTGGGAAGGGCGGTCGGAGCACCCGAGAAATCCAGCCCCTTCGCTGTGATCGGAACGATGGATTTCGGGGAATAGGTTTTGTCGTAAGGCGTCAGCGCGGCGGAAACAAAGACGCCGTCCGGCTTCGGATTAGAGAGAAAGAGCCATGAATTGGCTACGGCGCGCTCCCATCCGTCGGAAGGGTGGTTCCTTACGGTCAGCGCGGTTTCTCCGGGAATTCTGGTCATCAGGGTAGACGAGCCGCCGCCGTCCAGGTTGCCGGCCCACACCGCTCCCAGGTCCTTCATCAGCTGCGCGGTCTGCTGCAGCGTCAGCCCGTGGGAATACGGGTCCTTTCTGCCATCCACCAGCAGGAAGAAAACGGAATTGTCACTGCGAACGCCCACGGCGTTGCGGGGGGCAAGCGTGGACGTCAGGTCCGCGTTGACGACGATGCCGCCGTCGACCAAAATACTGTGAATGCCCAGCGCCTGCTGGATATTTCCCTTGTTGGCTTCGTAAATCTGACGGTCGCCGTAAATCGGGTAGCCGTCTTTTTTAACGCCGAAAAACTTCCACCAGGTGCGCACCGGCGCATAGGAATGGATTTCGGTTCCGTCCTTGACCACTACGCCCCACGGGTCACCCGTGCTCATATTGTACATATCCGCGTTGATGGCGGCAACCACCTGTTTTCCATTTTGGATCGCGGCGCCCGCCTGATTCCTTACGGTGGCCATACCGATCTTCGTTCCGTCGTGCGGAGTGCCTGCCGCAAGGGTCACGCCGGCCTGCTGCGGATTATACTCCATGGTAAAGCAGGTCAGCCTTTTGCCGGCCTGATCGGTGTATATAAATTCCTTCTGGGTGAGTCCGTACGCAACAGTGGTTTTGATCTCGTCCACCAGAGAGGACGCCGTGCTGATGGAAATATCCGGAGCGCCGAGGGCCTGCACTGGGCTTGCCGATGTGATTTGCAGGGCGGCCAGACAAAGAACCGCCGCGCAAACGATTCCTCTTTTCGCTTTTAATTTTGTTCTGATATTCATGAATTGATATCCCCTTCCGTGCGATCATAATACTTCTCTGTTTCCAAATCCTTCCGTCTGCTGGAAAATACGATTACAGCGATTCCATTTCAGTTTGAGAGACAGAATATGTTTCTCCCCCGCCGAAGGCGGGGGAGAAACGCAAACTTGTTGCAGAATCAACTGTAGATGCTGTAAATAATATTATATCCCATTTTCAATAGTGTTCTGTTAAAAATTTATTAATAGTTTCTGTCACTCGGGAAATAAGTCGTTTTTCTGATCTTCTTACACATCGTCATTTTCAGGGAATCCTGCTTTTCCTGTTGCCGGTATCCCAGATTTTCTCAAAGCATTGAAGCTTTTCGGCTAAATCACAGCCCGATTACCGACGTCTCCCAGCTCAAGGACAAAAAGATGATTGTCAACAACGTTTCCGCTGTCGTTCCCTCCTGTGACGCCGCACTGAAACCGGCCTACGGTGACTCCGTTTCCGCGGACGACGTGGTGATTGAGGGCGGAAAAATCCAGTAACGGAACACAAAAACAGCGCCGGTTTTTCCAGCGCTGTTTTTGTGTTATCTGTATATTTTGACTCTGTCTTCAAGGGGAAGGAAGGTCTTTTCATCGGGGGAAGCGGTGGGTTTGCCGAACGGCATTTGTGCGAGAAGCTTCCAGCTTTTCGGAATGTTCCAGCCCGCGGCGACCTTTTCGTCGATCAGCGGGTTGTAATGCTGAAGGCTTGCGCCGTAGCCGCTGGACTCAAGCGCTGTCCAGATGACAAGCTGTAGCATACCCGAGGATTGCAGCGACCAGATCGGGAAATTATCCTTGTAAAGCGGAAACTGCTCCTGCAGCCCGGTAACAATGCTCTGGTCCTCAAAATAAAGAACGGTGCCGTACCCGCCGCGGAAGGAATTGATTTTCTCTTCCGTAGAAGCGAAATTCTTCGCGGGGACAATGCCTCTTAAGATTTCCATTGTGATGTCCCAAAGCTTGTCGTGTTCCCTGCCGAAAAGAACGACCGTGCGCGCGCTTTGCGAATTGAAGGCGCTTGGGGTGTATTTCACGGCATCCTCAACCAGACTGACCATCTCTTCGTCGGAGAGAACTTTTTCTTTGCTGATTGCGTAATATGACCTGCGCTTTTTCAGGGCTTCCATAAAATCCCTTTTCATACAATTTTCTGCCTTTCTAATGTACCGTCAATTTCGTAATAGTGGGGAGGAATCTGCTCCGTTTATTCGCCGATGCAGCCGCTTGAAAATTCCATGGAGCAGCTGATTTCATCCGGAATTTCATATTCGTCCTGACGGTAAACCGGCTTTGCGTAGTTGTTTTCCTGAGCCGGACTCAATTTTTTATTACTATTCTTTTCATTCATAATAAGAACCTCCTGTTGATCCATTTTTTTCTGTAACTATAGTATAGCCTGTTATCGGTATTTAATCTATACGCAAAAGGTAGATTTTAGATGGGAAAAAACGTCCTCTTTTGTATAAAATAATAATAATTACTAATATTAAATTTATATCTTGCATTTTTATTCTCGCTATTATATAATAAAAATAACAGTGAAATTTAACCAATAAAAAATTATATAAAACAGGCCTGAACCCTCCATTGGGGCTCAGGCCTTATCTTTGCCTATTTTTCCGGGATGGCATGAAGGGTCATGGAAATGCGGGTGCCGATGTTTTCCCGGCTCAGAACCTCCAGATGCCCTCCGTGACGCTCTGCGATCCATTTCGCAATGGACAGCCCCAGCCCCGTTCCGCCCGTAGCCCTTGCGCGGGATTCGTCGGCGCGGTAAAAACGGTCAAAAATACGGGGGACCGCCTCAGCCGGAATTCCGATGCCTTCATCCTGTACCGTCAGTCTGGCACGGCCTTCTTCACCGGAAACGGAGATCGTAATCTTTTTCCCGGCGGGAGAGTATTTGATGGCGTTGTCCGTCAGAATCCGCAGCGCCTGTTTGATCAGCCCCGCGTCCGCGTTGATGAAAACGGGGGAGAGATGGGATTCGTACTCGTGCCCCGAGTCGATCATCTGTGTTTCCCGCAGCACCTCTGCGGCAAGGGCGGACAGGTCAAACCGTTCGATCTGAAGAGCCATGGTGTTGTTGTCGCCCCGGGCCAGAAACAAAAGCTGCTCCACCAGCGCTTTCATATTTGCGGTTTCGTCCTTAATGGCGTCAATGGATTCCTGCAAGGTTTTCGCATCGTTTTTTCCCCAGCGGTCCAGCAGGTTTGCGTAGCCCTGGATCACGGAAATCGGCGTTCTTAACTCGTGGGACGCGTCCGAAACAAAGCGCACCTGTGACCGGTAAGACTCGTTGATCCGGTCCAGCATCCCGTTGATGGCGGATGCCAGCGTTTTCAGCTCGTTCTGGGTTTCCCCCACCGCGATCCGTGTATCCAGTCTGGCGGCGTTGATTCCGTCCAGCTTGCCTGCCAGCGTTTCCAGCTGTTCGGGCGTCAACGCGTCGCCGGTGTTGAGGTTCCTCGCGGTTTCAGCCAGTTCTTCGATCGGCCGCAGCGTTCTCCGTATCACTCTGGCTCCGCGGGAAATCCCTCCCAGAAGCAGGAGCAGCTCCAGCACAAGAAGAATGAGAAAGGCGGATTCCATCATCCGGATGGCGGCGGCGTTTGTGACGGAAACCAGGTAGGTTTGCCCGCTGATTTCGGTCGAAACCCTGTAAACGGCGCCCTCCAGGTATTTCCCGAAAGAAAGCCTGGGCGCAGCCGGAAACACAACGCTGCGCACGCCCTTTGCTGTCAGCTTTGGAAAGCGGCTCTGCAGAAAGCCGGGAATTGCGAACCGAATCCCCTCCGGTTTTCCCTGATTTTCCGATACATTGATTCCCGCTTCGGCAAGCCATGCCCGATCCGACTGCGGGGGCAGCCCGTTTTTACTCAGAATTTCGGCGGCATTTCCCGCCGACTGCTCGCTAAGCATGGCGAGGCCCGTCGCGCACAGAATGCACAGGAGGATGTCGAGGGTGAGAAACAGGCTGAGAACGCGCAGAAAAAGTCTCGCGTTGAGCTTCAGGACAATGGAGAATTTGAATTTGTCGCCCAGCCGGCTGGCGGGGCTGCTGGCCGGCTCACTGTTCATCTTTCATCACATACCCCACTCCTCTGACGGTTTGAATCAGTTTCAGCCCGAAGACATCGTCGATTTTTCCGCGCAGATACCGCACATAGACGTCCACGGCGTTGGTCTCGCCCGTGAAATCGAAGCCCCAGACGTTTTCGAGCAGTGTTTCGCGGGAAATCACCAGTCCCTTGTTCTTCATCAGGTAATGAAGAAGGTCAAATTCCCGTTTGGTCAGTTCCACGGGAGTGCCGTTCACCGTAACGGTGCGCCGCGCGGTATCCAGCGTGACGCCGCAGCAGGAAAGCACCGTGCTTTCCTGCTGCGGAATTGTTTTTCTCAACGCGGTGCGGATTCTTGCGAGGAGCTCTTCAATGGCAAAGGGTTTGGTAATATAATCGCTTGCCCCGCTGTCCAGTCCGGAGACCTTATCCATTACACTGTCGCGCGCCGTCAGCATGATCACCGGTACGGAGGAGGTCCGGCGCAGCCTGCGCAGCACCTCCATTCCGCTCAGCTTTGGCAGCATGATATCCAGCAGAACGAGGTCGAACCTGCCGGATTCGGCAAGCTCAAGCCCCATTCTTCCATCAAATGCTTTCGTTGTGGCATAGCCCTCGTAGCCGAGCTCCAGCTCGACAAAACGGGCGATTTTTTCTTCGTCCTCAACAATCAGTATGTTCGCACCCATTGTCAGTCCTGCCGTTTCCCGTTATTTTTGGTTGATGGAATTCTTGATGCTTTCCGCGGCGTCAGCGGCGCTGTCCATAGCGTGGTTTACTGTGTCACCGCTGAAATTGGGGCCGCTGAAGCGGTAGCGCAGACCGAAAAACAACCCAATGACCATCAGCGGGATGGTTACCCAGAACGCGAAGATGAGAAGAAGCGCGAGAACGGAAACAGGGATGCACGCTTTGCTTTCCGGCCCTTTCAGAACTTCAAAATAGTTGGTGTTGCCTATGCGGATCAGCTTCATCAGAAATCTCCCGAACCTTCTCATCAGGGAAGAAAAAGATTCTCCGCCGTTATATTTCGGGTCTGCATACGCCCGGCCCGGTTCCGCGCCCGCCGCCGGATTCTGGTCCTCGGTTTTCGCGCTGCTGTAGTAGCCGCCGCCGGCCGGGGCTGTCACTTTTCCCTGTTTCTCCAGATAGATCAGTGCTTCCAGCAGGTCGCCGTTTGTCGCGTCCAATGCCGCTTTTGCCTCGTCATAGCTTACGTTTGTTTTTTCGCGCAGTTTTTCTACTTGCTCCAGTGTAGTCATAAAAATTTCTCCTTCGTTACTTTTGTTGGGATCCCTCATGCAAATCATATCTCAGATCGGTTTCTTTCAACTGAGCATGCTTGAATTCTAACAAATAAAACTTTAAAGGGAATTTGTCAAAAATTAAAATTACATTAAAATCATTTTATCCTATTTTAAGGCGTATTTCAATACGCCGCGCCGGGAATGTCCCGTCCTGTAAAACAGCCGCTTTTGCGTGGGCAGATACAATATAAATCGGCGATTTGATCCAGCGGCCGATATTCCCGGGATTTATGGAAAAACTGATAGGGTTTCATCCATAAAGAAAAGGAGGGACGACAGACAGCAATATGTATATTTACCAAAAATCCGAACCGGGAATCTGGGCGGTGGGATATTATACGGATTCCGGAACTTGGAAGCAGGAAAGCAAATGGAACAGCGCGGCAGAGGCTATGGAACACGCCCACAGCCTGAATGAAGGCGAAAATTCCGACGATACGGAAAACGCGAGGCTGAAAGGAAAAAGCTGAAATCTTATTTTCTTGAGGATGTGACAAATGTATTTTTGACCGTACATCGGAGAGAAAATCGTATGAACTGCATTTTATTTTAAAAATGGAGAAGATATAAATAGAAAGGAGGGACAATTATGAAAAAACAAATGGTTTTCCTGTTGATTATCACAGTTCTTATCATCTCCGTATTTTCCGGATGCCGGTATTTGCCGGGTGCGTCCAGCGGAGCAAATTTGAACAGCACGGTGTCCGGGGTTGTGTCGAAAGTGGAATCCGATACCAAAGATCTGGGCAGTCAGGTTTCCGAAGTGGTTTCCGACGTGCAGTCCGGCGGTCAGGGGCTTGTCAGTCAGGCCTCCGGAACGATTTCAGCGATAACATCCAGCAAGTAAATAAAATGATTGAAAATGCTGTTTACAGCTTAAGAACGCCCTCTCAGAAAAATTGAGAGGGCGTTCTGCAAACAGGATCATCACTTTCCATTTTATCAGAAAATGCTGAAAATCATAAATAAAAAGCAGAGGGCAAAAGCACTCTGCATCGGAAAATCAGTCGGTCGGGGAGTAAAAAAAGGTGCTGGCGTCTACAATCTTACACCAGCTTTGATGCTCCAGCACATGGATAATGTCGCTGCGTTTTACACCCTTTCCAAGGTCCTTTGTAATTTCGGAAATATGGATAAGCTTATTGGCATTCTGCTGAAAAACGACCAGAAGACGATCCGGCAGGTCGTCTGTTTTTGAAGCAATCCTTGCTTTTGGCGGTTTTGAGACGGCGCGGCATTCCGGGTGCTTTTTAAAATAAAGGACGCATAGGGTTCTGATGCGGCTGAACAGGATAGGGGAAATGCCGAGCAGCTCCGGCAGTTCTTCAAACCGGCAGTTCTTCAGGTCTGACATGCGCTTGTAATTGTGAAGCTCGCAGTAATCCAGAAATGGGGTATAGCTGTCACCACAAAATATTTCGTTAATTTCATCCATCGAATCAATCCTTTCCACTATGTGACACGGAAAATCATTATACTCGAAATGTTTTTTCGATACAAGGCTTGACTTTTGGCTCAAAGGTGCTTTGCGGGTCGGCCGGAGCCCTTGGATCAATTTCCAGTGGCTGCAAAAAGCAATCCCCTGCGGTTCGCGGGCTGCAACTTTGTTTCTTGAAAATGATGTCCTGTTAGAATATACTAAATACAGAGGAGAAAAGGTCATATGGAAAATGGTAATTCAGAAATTGAACGGATCAAATACGTTCAGCGAAAATGCGATGGATGAGGAGCATTCATCTGAATGGGAGGAAAAAATATGCTGGTAATAGGCATCGATATCGGGGGAACGAAATGTGCCGTCAATCTGGGAGAACTGTCGCACAACGGCGCCGATGTCTTACATAAGTGCGAAGTCAGGAAAACAGCGTCGTATTCCCCGGCGGAAATGCTGGAAGCTTTGGCGCGGGACGCTCGTTCCTGTGTGGAAAAAGGAAACGGGCAAAAAATCGAGGGAATCGGGATCAGCTGCGGGGGTCCGCTGGACAGCCGGACGGGGACCATCCTTTCCCCGCCGAATCTGCCGGGCTGGGACAGGATTCGTGTTACGGAGTATTTTCAGCGGGAAACCGGGATTCCCGCCTGGCTCTGCAATGACGCCAACGCCTGCGCCCTCGCGGAGTGGAAGCTGGGCGCGGGAAAAGGAACGTCGAGCATGATCTTTATCACCTTTGGTACAGGGCTGGGGGCAGGCCTGATTCTGGACAACCGCCTGTATGCCGGCGCCTGTGACATGGCGGGGGAAATCGGCCATATCCGCCTTTCGGACTACGGGCCGGTGGGCTACGGAAAAATGGGGTCGTTCGAGGGCTTTTGCAGCGGCGGGGGGATCGCCCAGCTGGCCCGGTCCACGATCCGGGAAGAGTATCAAATGGGCCGGAAATCGGAGCTTTGCGGGAGCCCGGGGGACCTTGGGCGGATAACGGCGGCACAGGTCGGAACAGCCGCGAAAGACGGCGACCCGCTGGCAAGGCAAATTTTAAAGAGGGTTGGATTACAACTGGGGAAGGGTCTGTCCGTTCTCATGGATATTCTCAACCCGGAGTGCATTGTGATCGGAAGCATTTTTGTGCGGAACTACGACGAAATCTGGCCTTACGCACAGGAGGTAATCGAACGGGAAACGCTCCCCGCGGTCCGCGAAGCGTGCAGAATCCTGCCGAGCCGGCTTTCGGAATCGGTCGGGGATATCGCCGGCTTAGTTGTCGCCGGTTATCACTTGGGATGGGAGGAATGAACATGAAAGAACGTACGCTGGAATTTTGCCGGCAGTTTTTTGACCGGCATCAGGATTTGCTGCCTTTGCAGGAAAATATCCGCCGTGTCTGCGAAACCCTCGTGGGGGTGTATCGCAGCGGAGGAAAGCTTTTGGTCTGCGGCAACGGGGGAAGCTGCGCGGACGGCGACCATATCGTCGGCGAGCTGATGAAGGGCTTTCTGCTGAAAAGGCCGCTGGACCCGGACACACAGAGGAAGCTGAAGGAAGATTTCGGAAAGGAGGGGTCCCTGTTGGCGAAAAAGCTGCAGGGAGGCCTTCCTGCCATTTCGCTGAACGCCCATGCCGCGCTGCTGTCGGCTTTCAGCAACGACGTGGACCCGGAGCTGGTTTACGCACAGCAGGTGATGGGCTACGCGAAAAAAGGGGACGCGGTCATCGGAATCAGCACTTCGGGCAACGCGGCCAATGTGGCCTACGCGCTGATGGCGGCGAAAACGGCGGGCGCGGTATCGGTTGCCCTGACCGGGCGGGACGGCGGGAGGATCGCCCCGCTTGCCGACTGCAGCCTGATTGTCCCCGCGCAGGAAACCTACCGCATTCAGGAATATCATCTGGCTGTTTACCATTTGATCTGCGCGGTCGTTGAGTCGGAGCTGTTTTCTTGCTGACGGTCATTTTCAAGCGGACAGAAGGAGGAAGGTATGATAAAGGTCATTATAGCGGATGATGAGGAAAACGTATGCCAGCTGATCCGCGGTCTGATCGACTGGGATTCGCTGGATATGGAAATCGTGGGAATTGCGCATAACGGCGTGGAAGCGCTGGACATGGTGGAAAAGCTTCTGCCCGATCTGATGATTACGGATATTCGCATGCCGGGCTACGACGGGCTGGAAATGATCCGGCGCGCCACAAACGTCAAGCAGGATCTGGACTTTATTATTATCAGCGGATACCATCATTTCGAATATGCGCAGAACGCAATCAAGTACGGGGTGAGCGACTACCTTTTAAAGCCGATCAGGAAGGAAGATTTTCTGGCCTCCCTCAACAAGATGCGCGACCGGTACCTGAAGCGCACGGAGCGGCTGAACAATGAGGAGCAGCTGAAGAAACGCCTGAAAAACGACGTGAACAAGCTGCGCACGGGCCTGTTTACGGAACGGCTGCTGAAAAAGGGAATGACCACGCAGGACCTGACGATAGAAGAGGTCAACGAAAGCTATCATTACGCTTTTCAGCCGGGACTGTTTCAGGTCTGCGCGGTAAAAATCGACTGCGGATTTGAAGACGAGTACAACAACACCATTCAGATTCTGGAAGAAACGATCATGAGGATTTTGAATACGCAGCTGCGAGAGCTGTGTTTCGATATGGAAATGGATTTGGACGACAGCATTACTTACTGCGTTTTAAATTATGGCCCGGAAAACAGAAAGACCGTGCGAAAGCAGATCAAAGCGGTCTTTGACGAGCTGATGGTACAGAAGACCTCATTTGAACAGCACGACTTTACCATCGGCGCGGGCAGCGTGGCGGAAGACATCGGCGAACTGAAAGAAAGCTTCCGGGCGGCCCGGTACGCCGTGGGGCAAAGGCTGATCGAGGGTACGGGCAGGCTGATTGAGGACGTAACCGTACATAAGAACCCACAGCGGGTGGACGTTCTGCTGGCGGAGCTGAATAAAACGATGGGCGCGGCGGTGGAAGTGCTGAAAAAAGACGCCGTGCTGAACTGTATCTCCGAATTAAAAAAGCAGATCGTGACGGAAAACCTGAGCGGAGCGGAAATTTTCTCTCTGGTCAAACACGTCTGTGAAATGTACCTGCTCCACCTTCGCAATAACCAGATTCAGATCCAGTACGGGCAGGAATTTTACGAGAAATTCTGCATTCACGCGGCCCGTTGCAGTTCCATTGATCGGCTGTTTGAATACCTGTCCGTCATGGTGGGCGAATCTATGGAAGTGATTATTGAGGAAAAAGAGCAGGCGGACACCAGACCGATCCGGGTGGCAAAGGAATATCTTCAGGAAAATTTCAGCAAGCCGATTACGCTGGAGGAAGTCAGCGGGATCGTTGGATTCAATCCCACCTATTTCAGCACGCTGTTTAAAAAGGAAACCGGAAACAATTTTGTGAATTACCTTTCCGAAATCCGTATGAACCGGGCGAAAGAACTTCTGCGGGAATCCAATCTGACCGTTGCCGCCATCTGTGAGCAGGTGGGCTACAGCGACCTCAAAAATTTTACCAAAAGCTTTAAAAAAAGTGTTGGGTTAAAGCCGAACGAGTACCGAAAACTTTACTCTTGATCCGGGGGCTGATGAAATGAAAATACAAAAATTAAGGTATCTTTCCTGCCGGGCCGCCTGGATGTTCCTATTTCTGTTTGTGCTTCTGCTGGCCTTTCTGACCGTTTTTACGGCGACTGCCGTTCAGGAGGGACTCCCTCTCTTTTTTGCCGTCGCCGGGTATGCTGTGCTGGGTGCGGCGGCATATGTTTTTCACCATTGGATTTACCGGCCTTATCTGGAAAGCGCAAAGGTTCTTCGCCTGTTTTTAACGGGATATACCATCGACGCCCTTTTTGACCAGAAGGTGCTGCTGAGTCCGGAAATGGAAGAAATGACCCGGAAAGTGGAACAGATCATGAATACGGACGAGCTGGTGAACGCGACCAAAAAGCAGGCGCAGTACCTCGCCCTGCAGAATCAGATCAACCCCCACTTCCTTTACAATACGCTGGAGGGAATCCGCGGCGAAACGCTGAACGCCGGTCTTGAAAACGCATCGAAAATGACGGAAGCGCTGGCTACCTTTTTCCGCTATACCATTTCCAACGTGGAAAATCTGGTGACGCTGGAGGATGAGCTCACCAACGTCAACAATTACTACATCATCCAGCGCTACCGCTTCGGGGAAAGGCTGAACCTCAGCGTGGAATACGACCCGGAAAACGAAAGGGAAATTCTGTCCTGGAAGCTGCCGAAGCTGACCCTTCAGCCGATTGTGGAAAATGCGATTTACCACGGAATCGAGCGGAAAATCGGGGACGGCAATGTGAGCATCAAAATCGAAACGACCGCGACCCGGCTGATTATCACGATCTCCGACAACGGAATCGGCATGACGGAGGAACGGCTCAGGGAGATCGACGACAAGCTGAGCCGCACGATTCTGGATTACATCAAGCCGGACAGCGAAGCCCACGGCGGCATCGCCGTTGTCAATGTCAACAACAGAATCAAGCTCCTGTTCGGCGAGGAATACGGAATCTGCATGTATAGCACGCTGAACGTGGGCACGGATGTGGAGATTACCCTGCCGCTGGTGAAAAAGGATACGGGAAAATAAAATGAAGAATGAAATTTTAAGGCTGGAAAGGGTCACCGTCATCCGGGACGAGGTGACCCTGCTGGACAATTTTAACCTGCATATTTTTCAAGGCGAAATCATGGGGCTGGTGTGCATCAACGCGAACGGCAAGGAACCTCTTATTCAGCTTATCAGCCAGAATCTGCCCATCCATTACGGCCGCGTTTATTTCAACGAGGTGCTTGTGAACAATTACCGGCACAGCCCGATGACGATGAACAAGGTGGCCGTCATCGAGCAGAAAAGCAGACTGATCGAAGATCTGAGCGTTGCCGACAACGTTTTCGTTCTGCGCAGGGGATTTCGGAAATACGTCATCAGCCCCCGCGTTCTGAACGAACAGTTCCGTCAGTTTGCGCAGGAAATCGACGTCGATATCGACGGTCGGGAGCTGGTGGCGCATTTAAGCCCTTACCAAAAATGTGTCGTGGAGCTTCTTCGCGCCGTCATCATGGGCGCGAAGCTCATTGTCATCAGGGATGTCAGCAACTGTATCGGCGCGGCGGACTTGATCCGGTTTCACGAGCTGCTCCGGCATTACTGCGGGAAGGGTTTTTCCTTTCTGTATATCTGCAACCATCACGAGGAAGCGTTTAAAATCTGCACCCGAATGTCGCTGATGAAGGACGGAAAAATTCTGCGGGTGTTTGATCGCAACCAGTTTCAGAACGACAATATTGTTCCGTACTATGTCGGGGAATTTTCCGACCTTGCCGCCCCTGAAACGGACACCGGAAGAAAAGACAGCATCCTTGCTTTTCAAAATGTCTGTACGGAAAATTTGAGGGACATGACGTTTTCGGTGGCCGGAGGAGAGTGTACGGTGCTGTTCGATATGGACAACACCGTACTGTCGGATATTATGCGGATTATGAACGGCAGGCTGTGTCCGGACAGCGGGACCGTTTTTCTGGAAGGCGCCGTTTTTACCCGGGAAGCGGCGCAGCATGCGCTGAAGAGCACGGTCGCCTTTATCGGAGAGGACCCCATCCGCACCATGCTCTTTAAAGAAATGAGCTATCTGGACAATCTGTGCTTTCTGCTTGACCAGAAAAACAACGGGGTGCGGCTGAACAAAAGAATCGTACGGAGTATCGCCCGTGAGTACGAACCCGTGATCGGCCCGGAAATCTACGAAACCAATATCATGAATCTGAAAATACAGTCGCTTTATGATCTGATCTATTACCGGATCCAGTTGTTCCATCCTAAAATCGTGTTTTGCGTCCAGCCCTTTGCGGGTGCGGATATGTACCTGCGCCGGCACCTGATCGAACTCATCAACAGGCTGAAGCAAAAGGGCATCACGGTCATTTTCCTTTCGGTTAATATTGCGGACTCCCTTGTGGTGGCGGACAAGCTGATCCGGCTGGAAAAAGGGCGGTTCAGCAGCGAATATCCGCGATCGGAATTTAACATCTTTCGGTCGGAGGAAATCACTCCGGAAGAATTGCATAAATAATATATAAAATATAAATTAAAATTTAAAAGTTTGTAGTAATTTAATATAAATTATCCAAAGAAATACCCCTCTATTCGAAATGTAACCCCCTTATGAAAAACAAAAGCCAATGCTATACTGGTCACATGGAAACGAGTTCCACAGAGAAGGACGGGTGAGTTTAAATGGGGGAATACATAGCTGAACTGAATCATATCCACAAAAGCTTCCCCGGAGTCAAAGCATTGGACGATGTGTCGTTTAATCTGAAATCCGGAGAGGTTCTTGCATTGCTGGGGGAAAACGGCGCCGGAAAGTCAACACTGGTAAAGGTGCTGAGCGGCGTTTACACAAAGGATGAAGGCGAAATCAAAATCTTCGGTCAGACGGTCGAGGATTTAACGCCGAAAAAGGCGCAGGAGCTGGGGATAGCGATTATCCATCAAGAGCTGAACATGTGTGCGCACCTTTCGGTGGCGGAAAATATTTTCCTGGCACGGGAAAAAACACATTCCGGCATCCTGTCCAACCGGGAGATGAACAAGGACGCGGCGGCGCTTCTGGCCCGCCTGAACATTGACATAGACCCCGCCACGGTTGTCGGGGATCTGGCCGTGTCCAAGCAGCAGATGGTGGAAATTGCCAAAGCGCTGTCCACCAACGCCAAAATACTGATTATGGACGAACCGACCTCGGCGCTGACTTCCAACGAGATCGACGATTTGTTCAAAATCATCCGCAAGCTGAAATCGGAGGGCTGCGGAATCGTATACATATCGCACCGGCTGGAGGAGCTGCAGAACATTGTCGACCGCGTCATCATCATGCGCGACGGCAGATACATTACCTCCATGGATTTCAAGGACACGACGATGTCCGAAATCATTTCCTACATGGTCGGACGTGAAATCAAGGAAAAATTTCCGCGCATTACCTGTGAACGCGGGAAAAAGATTTTTGAAGTAAAGAATCTAAACGCGGGCAAGATGGTCCGGAACGTCAATCTCGAATTGTACGAAGGCGAGATCGTCGGTATCGCGGGGCTGATGGGGGCCGGCCGGACGGAAACCACACGCGCGATTTTCGGCGCGGACCCCAAAGAATCCGGTCAGATTTTTGTGGACGGCAGGGAAGCGGTGATCCGCCGGCCGATGGACGCGATCCGCGCGGGAATCGTTCTTGCGCCGGAAGACCGGAAAAAAGACGGCCTGTGCGTCAAACTCAGTATCGAGGATAATATCGCTTTGCCCAACCTGGACCTGCTCTGCAACAAATTCGGCGTGGTGGACAGGAAAAAGGAAAAAACCATGACCGACGAAGCGGTCAGAAGCCTGAGCATTAAGCTTGTCAACGCGGGCATGGACGCCGCGACCCTCTCCGGCGGCAATCAGCAGAAGCTGGTGGTTGCCAAGTGGCTGGCGCGCAATTCCCGCGTAGTGATGTTCGACGAGCCGACACGGGGAATCGACGTAGCCGCGAAGGTCGAAATCTACAATCTGATGAACGAATTGAAAAAGCAGGGGATCGGCGTGCTTTTCGTCTCCTCCGAAATGCCGGAGATCATGGGGATCAGCGACAGGATTCTGGTCATGTGCGACGGAAAAATCACCGGCGAATTCACGGCGGGCGAAGCGACCCAGGATCTTATTCTGCAGTACGCGACAAAATTTGAATCCAAATATGAGAAAAAAGAAGCTATCTAGCAATAAAGAAAGTCGGGAGCGTTTGAAATGGAAAATCGAGAGAAACAGAACGCGTGGAAAAAATTAATGGCCGTCCGGGGCATGGGCCAGGTGGTCACCGTTACGGCCGGACTGATCGTCCTCTGCATTGTCTTTGCGGTTTTGAATCCGTCCTTCTATTCGGGGAGGAATGTCGGGAATCTTCTGCGGCAGGTTGCGCCGATTCTGATTATCGGCATCGGCCAGTCCTATGTCCTGATTACGGGGAACATCGACCTGTCGATCGGCTCCGTTGTTGGTATGAGCTGCATGATTTCCGCGACCCTGATGACCAAGGGGATGAATCCGTGGGCCGCCATGCTGCTGACGCTGGTCTTCTGTGTCGGGGTGGGCGTCCTGAACGGATTATTGGTGGCACAGTGCAAGCTGCCGCCTTTCATTGCCACGCTGGGCACCATGACGGTTGCCAGAGGCATTGCCCAGATTGTCAACAACAACTACAACACGGACGCCATCGGGGAAGCGGCGCAGGGCTACCGGAATCTGTTTTACTACGGCAGCACGTTCGGCCTTTACAACACCATCTGGATTGCGCTTGTTCTCTTCCTGGGATTTAATTTCCTGCTCAGTAAGACGCGTACGGGGCGCCATATCTATGCGGTGGGCAGCAATATTGAGGCATCCAAGCTGTCGGGAATCAATACGGACAGCACGACCATCAAGGTGTATATTGTAAGCGCGTTCTGTGCCGGCGTGGTCGGCCTGATCACAAGCGCGACGGCCGGGATGGGAACCATGGACGCCGGCAACATGTATGAAATGTACGCGGTTGCGGCTTCGGTTATCGGCGGCGTTTCCACTTTAGGCGGCCAGGGCCTTCTGGTCGGCACGGTGGTCGGCGCGGCGATTTGGGGTGTGCTGCAGAACGGTCTTCAGTTCGCGGGAGCGCCGGTCGCTATGAGAAATATCGTGATCGGTACCATCGTAGTCATCTCCGTTTTGCTGGATGTTGTCATCCGTACCGGAAAACCGAAGAAGACAAAGAACAATGCCAAACTGGTAACGGCACAAAAAGAAAGTTAAAGCAGATGCTTTAATGGATAAAAATTAGGGAGGCTTAATGTAATGAAAAAGAAGATTTTGGCTATTCTACTTTGCGCGGCAATGGCAGTAACTGTATTCGCCGGCTGTGGTCAGGCGGCCAACCCGGCATCCGCGGAGAACAACGCTTCGGGGGATGCGGGCTCTGCGGCGGCTCCGGCTTCCGACCAAAAAATCAAAGTCATTTTGATTACCATGGACAGTCTGGATCAGCACTGGGTTTCTGTCGACAAAGGCGCGCAGAAGGCGGTTGCCGAGCTCGGCAACATCGAGTACAAATGGATGGCTCCGGACAAAAAGGATGACGCGCAGCAGATCGAGCGTGTCAACAATGCAATCGCCGACGGCGCGGACGCGATCATGATCGCCGCCAACGGTCCGGACGCGATCTCCGCTTCTCTGGAAGACGCAAAAGCAAAGGGAATTAAAATTATCTATGTGGACTCTCCGGCAAAGACCGAAGGCGTCGCTACCTTCGCAACGGACAACGAAGCAGCCGGTAAGACGGCGGGCGGGGAAATGCTCAAAGCGCTGGAAGCGGCCGGAAAGAAAGACGGAAAAATCGGCATCGTCAATGTCAACTCCGCCACAGCTTCCACTGTAGCGCGTGAAAAGGGCTTCCGTGCAGCGTTCGAAGGCAAGGGTTACACCCTGCTTCAGACCCAGTACGGCGAAGGCGACGCAACAAAATCACAGGATATCGCAGATAACTACATAACAGAGGGTGCTGTCGGTATCTTCGGCTGTAACGAAGGCAGTACCGTCGGTGCCGGAAACGCCATCAAAGGCTCCGGCAAGAAAGATATCGTCGGTGTTGGCTTTGATAAGTCCGACTCCATTTTCTCTCTAATTAAAGACGGTTCCCTGCTCTGCACAATGGCTCAGAACCCGGACGTCATGGGCTACGAAGGTATGAAGGCCGCCGTGAAAGCGGTCAAGGGCGAAACCATTGAAAAGACCTCCGTTGACACCGGTGTTTCCGTACTGAACAAAGATACGATCAAATAAGAGTCTTAAAAATGCATAACAGGGTTGCTGTTTGCCAGCGGCCCTGTTTCTGCATTGACCGCCCGTATTGATGCTGTTGAAAACAGGCCGGGCTGTTTCTGAAAAGGAGGGATTAATAGATGAAAGGAACGGAATCATTACCGGCTGTTTACCGGGTCGGAATCGACCTTGGCGGGACCAATATCGCGGTGGGGGTGGTGGATGAGGACTTTCACATTGTCGCCAAATACTCCACCCCGACGGGGGCGGACCGTCCTTATGAGCAAATTGTCGAGAATATGGCGAAAGCTGTAAAGAAGGCCCTGCGGGACGCCGGGGTTCCCGTGGAACAGTGCTGTTCCGTCGGCATCGGCAGCCCGGGCATCTGCGATTCCGGAACGGGTACGGTGCTGTACTCGAACAATCTTGGCTGGAAGGGAGTCCCTTTGACCTCCGCCCTGCAAAAATGGATCGACCTGCCCTGCCGTCTCAGTAATGATGCGAACTGTGCGGCGCTGGGAGAGGTTGCGGCGGGCGCGGCAAAGGGCTGTAAAAATGCCGTCCTGATTACGCTGGGGACCGGCGTCGGCGGCGGCGTGGTGCTGGACGGCAAAATATTTTCCGGCTGCCATTGTGCGGGTGCGGAGCTGGGGCATATGGTTCTTGTCAAGGACGGGGAACTCTGTACCTGTGGACGGCGCGGATGTCTGGAAGCGTATGCGTCGGCTACCGCGCTGATCCGGCAGACGAAGCGCGCCGCGCAGGAGCACCCGGAGTCGCTGATCTGGAAGCTGTGCGAAGGCGATCCGGAGCGTATCAGCGGCCGGACTTCCTTTAAAGCGGAAAGGCAGGGCGACGAAACGGGGCGGCGGGTGGTGGACGGCTACCTGTCCTATCTCAGCGAGGGAGTCGTCGATTTTGTCAACATTTTCCGCCCGGAGTGTGTCATCCTCGGCGGCGGAATCTGCAACGAAGGGGCGCGTCTGCTCGACCCCATTAACGCGTTTGTCCGTCATTTCTGCTTTGGCGGGGAACTGGTGGAAGCGCCCCCGGTGATTCGGGCGGCTCTCGGTAACGACGCCGGCATTATCGGCGCAGCGCTTCTGTAACGAAATTTTATAAAAATAAATTTGCAGTATTAAAAGCGCATAAAAATTTTCAACCGTTGATTTTGAATTTTACCGCTTGACAGATGCTCCAAAATAGATTAATATGTTTTGGTGATAAAGGCGGCTGTAAGCAGAAGGCTGCCCGCCGACGCGTCTTATTGGCAATGAGGTCAATAAAGCTTTACTTATGTATTGCTTTATTGGCCTTTTTATTTTCTGCAAATAACAAGAGAATAGGGGTTAGAACATGGATCATGGAGATGTGGCATGGATGCTGACATCCTCAGCTCTGGTGCTTCTTATGACACCGGGCCTGGCGTTTTTTTACGGCGGGTTTGTTAAGCGGAAAAATATTATCAATACGTTGATGTCTTCGGTGATTCTGATGGGGGTGGCTTCCGTTTTGTGGGTGCTGGTCGGCTTTTCCCTTTCCTTTAGCGGGGACATCGCCGGTATCATCGGAAATCTGAAATGGGTGGGAATGAATTTTGACGGCTTCACAGATAGGACGCTTCCTTATCCCAACACGCTGACCTTCGCCGTTTTCCAGATGATGTTTGCCATCATTACGCCCGCGCTGATGACCGGCGCGGTTGCTGAGAGAATGAAGTTTTCTTCCCTCGTTGTTTTTACGGCCATCTGGTCCGTAATCGTCTACTATCCCCTTGCGCATATGGTCTGGGGCGGAGGGTTCCTGTTTGACATCGGTTCCGTGGATTTTGCGGGGGGCAATGTGGTACATATCAGCTCCGGCGTCAGCGCCCTTGTCCTTGCCATCTTTCTCGGTAAGCGGAAAAATTACGGCAAGGCGACTTACCGCCCGCACAACGCGCCGATGATTTTTCTGGGCGCTGCGCTTTTGTGGTTCGGCTGGTTCGGCTTTAACGCGGGCAGCGCATTGGCGGCAAACGAGCTTGCCGTTCACGCTTTTCTGACAACAAATACCTCGGCGGCCGCGGCGATGCTTTCCTGGCTGATGATCGAAGTGATCACAAGCGGAAAACCGACGATTGTGGGCGCTTCTACCGGTCTGGTGATCGGCCTTGTGGCAATTACCCCAGGAGCGGGCTTTGTCCCTGTCTGGGCGGCTTTGGTCATCGGGGCCATGGTCAGCCCCATCTGCTATTTCTTCATTACCGTTGTGAAGCCGAAATTCGGCTATGACGACGCGCTGGATGTGTTCGGTTGCCATGGCGTCGGCGGAATATGGGGCGGTATTGCGACGGGTATTTTTACGCAGAAATCCATTAATTCCGCGGCGGCGTGGAACGGGCTGATCTTCGGCGATGCAAACCTGTTCCTGCGCCAGCTTGCGGCAATCGCCATCACCGTTGTCATCGCGGTTGTCGGTACCCTGATCGCCGGCAGTATCACTTCGGCTGTTACGGGCGGCATCAAGGTTTCCCAGAAAGACGAGAATGTGGGGCTCGACGCTTCCCAGCACGGGGAATCCGCCTACCCGGCGTTTAACGGGATGGATTAAGAAATGAGAGTGGTGAAGATATGAAAAAAATTGAAGCGTTTATACGTCCGGATCAGCTGGAAGATATCAAAGAAATCCTCGATTCCCTTCAGCTTAACGGCCTGAGCATTCTGCAGGTCATGGGCTGCGGCAGTCAAAAGGGCTGGAAGGAATTTGTAAGGGGGACGGAGGTCGACTACCAGTTCCTGCCCAAAATCAAAATTGAAATGATCGTTCTGGACGAACAGGCCGATACGGTTGTGGACAGCATCGTCGAAAAGGTGTACACCGGAGAATACGGCGACGGAAAAATCTTTATTTCTGACATCAGCGAAGCCGTCCGTATTCGTACGGGGGAACGCGGCAGGGAGGCAATCCAATAGCGTTGACGGGTTTCACGGATAAAAAATTTGTCGGATTGCCGGTTCCCTACAGACAAAAGACGGATTGACAGGCGTTCCGATACAGTATATAATAGACACAACTAGGGGAACTCAATAGAGTTGAGAAGGTGGAACCTGACCCTTTGAACCTGTCGGCTAATACCGAAGTAGGGAACGTTGATTGATTCGCGTTCACCTGTTTGGGCGGACGCTTTTTTAATTGAATAGACGCGGGGGGACTCATCCGAGTTGAGAAGGTAAAACCTGACCCTTTGAACCTGTCAGTTAACGCTGTCGTAGGGAGCAAAATCCGATTTTTTATGCTCGCCTTGACGGTGGGCATTTTTTTATTTCAGAAGGAGGAGTTAGCCATTAAAAATTTACTGACCATTGCTGGTTCCGACTGCAGCGGCGGAGCCGGAATCCAGGCCGATCTGAAAACTTTTGCCGCGCACGGGGCCTTTGGCATGAGCGTCATTGTTTCGGTGGTGGCGGAAAACACCAGCCGCGTGATTTCCATTCAGGATATCCCGCCGCGGATTGTCGCCGACCAGATTGACGCCGTGTTTGAGGATATCGCGGTGGACGGGGTAAAAATCGGGATGCTTTCCGGCGCGGAGCAGATGAAGACGGTCGCGGAAAGGCTGCGTTTTTACCGGCCCGGCGGCGTGGTGCTGGACCCGGTGATGGTCGCGAAGGGCGGCCGCGCCCTGATGCACCCGGACGCGCTGGAAACGCTGAAAGCCGAAATGCTGCCGCAGGCTTTTCTGCTCACGCCCAATATCCCGGAGGCGGAAGCGATCACCGGTATGGAAATCCGCGCCGTAAGGGATATGGAAAAAGCCGCGGCTGTTCTAAGAAGCATGGGTCCCCGGTATGTGCTGGTTAAGGGCGGACATTTGGAGGGTGACGCGGTGGATATTTTGTTTGACGGAGAAGAAATCCGTCCGTTTCGGACGGAGCGGATTCCCACGAAAAATACCCACGGTACGGGCTGTACCCTTTCCTCCGCCATCGCGGCAAACCTTGCGAACGGAATGGGAGTCCCTGAGGCCGTCGGCGCCGCGAAAGAATATGTTACCACAGCCATCCGGCACGCGCTGCCGATCGGCAAAGGCCACGGCCCGACCAATCATTTTTACAATTTGTATAAAAATGGAGGATTATTACTGTAACGAAAGGAAAAATAAAATATCCGGAGGATGAAACAATGAATCAGATCACCAAAGAAGTAGCCGATGCAATCCGTGTCCTGAGGGAAACGGTCCCGCTGGTACATAATATCACCAACTATGTGACGGTCAACGACTGTGCCAACGCGCTGCTTGCCATCGGCGCTTCGCCCATTATGGCGGACGACATTGCGGAAGCGGGCGATATTTCCGCTATTTCTTCCGCGCTGGTGCTGAACATCGGCACACTGAACCAGCGCACCGTCGCTTCCATGCTTGCGGCGGGGAAAAGGGCGAACAAACTCGGAATTCCCGTTGTGTTTGATCCGGTCGGCGCGGGCGCGTCCAAACTGCGCAACGACACGACCGAAGAAATTCTGGAGCAGGTCAGGCTTACGGTCCTGCGCGGGAATATTTCCGAAGTCTCCTTTGTCGCGGGGCTGGCTGCTTCGACGAAAGGGGTGGATGCCTCCGAGGCCGACGGCGGCAACGACGCGGTTACCGTTGCAAAAGCCGTTGCGGAAAAGCTGGGCTGTACGGCCGCCGTTACCGGTGCAATTGACGTAATCGCCGACGGGAAGAGAATTGTCCAAATACGCAACGGACATCCCATGCTCAGCAGGGTGACCGGTACCGGCTGCATGACCTCCGCGCTGGTCGGCGCCTACGCGGGCGCGCTACGGGACGGATTTACGGCGGCGGTCGCCGGAATCGCTTCCATGGGAATCGCGGGAGAGCTTGCGTACGAAGCGGCGGGGCAGACCGGCATCGGCAGCTTTCATATCGCAATTATCGACGCGCTGAGCCGCCTGAATCCTGTTTTATTGGAAAAGAGGGCGAAGCTGGATGAGATCTAAAATTGATTATTCCCTGTACCTCTGTACGGACAGGGAACTGATGAGCACCATTACGGTGGAGGAATCAGTGGAACAGGCGATTCAGGGAGGCTGTACGGTGATCCAGCTGCGGGAAAAGAATATTCCTTCCCGCCTGTTTTACGATACGGCCCTCGCGGTGAAAAGGGTGACGAAACGTTACGGCGTCCCTCTGCTTATCAACGACCGGCTGGACATTGCGCTTGCGGTCAATGCGGACGGCGTGCACGTGGGGCAGAGCGATTTACCCTGCGGCGTGCTGCGCCGTATCTTGGGGGAAGAAAAAATTATCGGGGTGTCCGCGTCCACGCTGGAAGAAGCCGTTCAGGCTGAGAAGGACGGCGCGGATTATCTCGGCGTAGGCGCCATGTACGCAACCGGGACGAAAACGGACGCCGAAATCGTCTCCATGGAAGAATTGCACGCCATCCGCAGGGCGGTTCAAATCCCGATCGTCGTCATCGGGGGAATCAACCGGAAAACCGCCCCCGCATTCTGTAAGATCGGTATCGACGGCCTAGCGGTGGTTTCCGCGGTGATCGCACAGCCCGATATCCGCGAAGCCGCCCACGGGCTTTTACAGATTTTCCAGGGAGGGAATCCATGAAGGAATTGAAAGGCGCGATTTTTGACCTTGACGGCACTTTGCTGGAGTCCATGGGAATCTGGGCGCAGATCGATCAGCGGTTCCTTGCAAAACGGGGAATCTCTCTGCCGGACGACTATGTTGAAAAGGTTACGCCCATGAACTACCGGGATGCGGCGGCGTACACCATCGCGCGCTTTTCCCTGCCGGAAACGGCGGGGGAGGTTATCCGCGATTGGGTGAAGATGTCCCAACAGGCCTACCGCTTTGAAATCGCACTGAAGCCCCGGGCCGGGGAATTCCTCCGGAACTTAAAAAACCGTGGAGTCAGGCTGGCGGTCGCGACCGCGCAGGCCCCCGAGCTGTACGAACCGGCGCTGAAAAACAACGGCGTTTTTGACCTGTTCGACGCTTTTGCCCATCTGGGCGAGGTGGAAAGGGGAAAGGGCTTTCCCGATATTTATTTTCTGGCGGCACAGCGGCTCGGCCTTTCCGCGCGGGACTGCGTGGTGTTTGAGGACATTTCGGCTGGAATCCGGGGGGCAAAGGCGGGAGGCTTTCAGACCTGCGGGGTTTACGACCCGTACTCGGACTATGAAAAAGAGACCATTCTCCGGGAAGCAGATCAGTATATTGATTCGTTTGCACAACTGCTGGAACCGGACTGAGTTAACACAAGAAAACGGAGAGAGGCTTTTTAGAGTCTCTCTCCGTTTTGTTCCATCGTTTTTTGGTACCAGTAAGCGCTGTCCTTCGGGATTCTCTGCTGCGTTTCGTAATCGATATAGATGATGCCGAAGCGTTCGCGATAACCGGAATCCCATTCAAAATTATCCATCAGGGACCAGACGAAGTAACCTGCGACATCAATATCCTCATTTACCGCCATCTTTAAATAACGGAGATAGCGGCGCAGATAATCGATCCGGTTCGGGTCGTGTACCCGCCCGTCCAGTGAGATAGCGTCGTGAGCGGACATTCCGTTTTCGCTGATAATAATTTTTTTGCGGTATTCTTCATACAGAAATTTACTGCACCAGTACATGCATTCCGGAGTCACGGGCCAGTTCATGGCCGTTTTTGTCATCCCCACGGGGAACGGCACAGGCTCCCAACCGTCCTTCACTGCCCGGACGCGGGCGGCGTGGTAAATATTCTGCCCGTAAAAATCGATCGGCTGACGAATGAGCTCCATGTCCTCCGCGCTGATTTGGGGCAGTACATCGGAATATTTCTGCAGGAAGTCTTTGGGGTACTCCCCCTTCAGAATCGGGTCGCTCCAGAGGGAAACGCTGAAAAGTGCGTCAAGATAGTCGCCGGGAATCTCGAAGGTAGCGCGCCGCGCGGCTTCGGCGTCCTCGGTCCGGTCGGTCTGCGGTACGAAAATCCGCCCGCACTGCGCCAGCCCCACACTGACACGGCCGCCGTATTTCCTCAGCGCGCGGACAGCTCTTCCGTGAGCCAGCAGAACGTGGTGGACCGCCAGAAAATTATCCGCAGCGGACAGCTTCAGGCCGGGCGCGTGAATGCCGCTTCCATAGCCCAGTCCGATAAAGCACTGCGGTTCATTGATGGTGAAATAGTGCTGAATTTTGCCTTTAAATCGTCTCGCAATGGTTTCGGCATACTGTTCGAACCACAGCGGGCTCTGTGGGTTCAGCCAGCCGCCCTGCTTCTGCAGGACGGCCGGATAATCCCAATGAAAAAGAGTGGCATAAGGTGTAATCTGATTTTTCAGGAGCTCCTCAACAAGATCTTCATAGAAACGCATGCCCGCTTCGTTTACTTCCCCTGTTCCGCCCGGCAGAATGCGGGGCCAGGAAAAGGAGAAGCGGTAGGCTCGGATGCCCAACTGCTTCATCAGGGCGATATCTTCCCGGAAGCGGTGATAATGGTCGCAGGCGTCGTCGCCTGTCTGACCCTCAAAAACAGCGCCCGGACTACGGCAGAACTCATCCCAGACTGAGTCGCTTTTGCCCCCTTCCCGGGGGGCTCCCTCAATCTGGTAGGAGGAGGTTGCGGCGCCCCAGATGAAATTTTCAGGAAATCCCATTTGCTTCATCCCCAGCTCAATTTGTTTTTCGACGGACTGGTTATCCCTTTACGCCGCCCAGCGCAACGCCGCGCACAATATATTTGGAGAGAATCAGGTAAATAATAATGACCGGAATGATCGCGATCGTAACC